>Ga0256832_1002650_pt1 | contig 12204 bp, 10 predicted proteins | sample 134614metaG_FD_190534 | JGI IMG/M metagenome (GOLD analysis project Ga0256832, IMG submission 190534) | Hydrothermal vent microbial communities from Lau Basin, Pacific Ocean - 134-614 | ecosystem: Environmental > Aquatic > Marine > Hydrothermal vents | place: Pacific Ocean: Lau Basin | collected... | reverse complement strand
CATGGCCGCGCCGTTGAAACTGCCGGCCACGTTGGCCAGCGCCGGCATAACATGGAGAAAGCCGTTTACATCGCCTGTAATGGAATCCACGCCCTTCGCGATAAAAGGATGACCGGGATCTCCATCGCGGTTCAGGCCAGGAATGGCGTTCTTGCGGTTCTCGGAAACGATGAACTGGATATTGCCGGTTTCACCGATATTTCCTTCCACGTTAAGCATCCAAATGGGGATACGGGAATCTTCCATGGCATTCTGCACCATTTCGCGGAAATCCGTGGGATTAATGATGTCCAGCAATTTGATGCCATCAGCCGTGCCCCAGACCACCTGTTGCTTACCGAAACGGATGTTCCAGTCACCCGCCGCGTAATCGACATAGAGCTCGCGCAACCAGTCGTTCTGCGTATAGCTCTCATGGCATTGGTAGTCGCTGTTGACACCTTCGGAGTCACAAACGATATTCAGATCCAGGTGCCAGCTGCCATTCTCGCCCAGCAGGCCGTTGACAAAGAATCTTGCAGAGTTTTCGAATTTCAGCAGGTCGCCGACATCGTGACTACGATTGTCCAGCATATTGCGGGCTTCGCCAGTGACCTGACCATCGTTAAGGAAAATGGCCGTTTCATTTTTCAGGAAACCATTGACCTCGATGTCATCGAAAAATCCCGCATTGGCCGTGGCCGGCAAAGATATGGCCGCAAGGATGGCCAGATGAAGGGATGAACGTTTATACATTTTACTCTCTCCGTGTACAGGCATGGCCAAAATGGCCATGCCACTGGATGTTATTTATTTCGGATTAACGTTTGATCTTGCGCAGAGTCTGCTCAGACCAGAGCTTGTCCTTGAAGTCGCCATTGGCAACACTGACGCCATCAGGAATGATAGCCCAGGTCTCATGCCCGGTAGCCAGGGTCTTGCCATACCAGTAACCCCAGAACTGGGCGCGGGGATCATCCAGAGGCGCATCCACCCAGTTGCGGTCGATAACCTTGATCTTTTTGCCGTCCTTGAAATACTCGGTACGGTAGTCAGCGAAGGTCTTGGCATCCACATAGCTGATGCGATAGTCATACCACCAATTTTCGAACTTGGTGGTGCTCTTCAGTTTGTAAACTTCCTTGCCTTTATGTTCACAAGCTGCGGGAGGCAGATTGCGCGTGTAGCGGCCACGCTGGTTCTCAGGGATATCCATAGCGCCCAGACAGTCTTCAAAGGTGGCCTTGCCCAGCAACTCATGGGTTTCATGCATGGGTTTGCGCAGGGTAACGTCGCCAAAGGTGAAATCACTGCCGCCCCAAGCGTCGTCATGAGCAGGCTGGGCAAAGCGGCGGATCTTGCGCAGCGCAGGCAGCCAGATCATGTAGGACTGTGACTTGGCATCGTCCACATAGTCAGTAATCAACATGCCGGTACCCCGCAGTTTCCCTGAACGGAATATGGCCAGGTCCTTCGCCTGAATGACCCCATCGCTGTAGTTGTTGTTGAGGAAGCGCTCCAACGTAATGGTAGTGGGTTTCTCGCCTTTTCCCTTGAGTATTAGGGTGGTGATCTTCTTGCCCTTCTTTACGATGGCGTAATTCTTCATGGCATAGAAGTGGTTTACGAAATAGACCTGATCAGCTACCTGATCGGCGGTGAGATCACCGCTGGGGTAGGGCAGATCCTTGGGAACCCCCGCCATAGCGTTCATGGTCGTGAACAGCATAGCGGTGGCAATAGTGTTTACAATCTTCTTCTTCATCAATTTCAGTTCCTTACAATACAAAAATATTTCCAGAATCCCCTCGCCGGACAAGGGGCCCGTTCTCAAACAAAGACACACCCGCTCTGGCCCTGCAGCCAGATTACAGGGAACACCCTATCCCCGGTCATCAGCGCTTGATCTTGCGCAAAGTGCGCTCAGACCAAAGTGACGACTTGAAATTGGCGTTGTACTTGATAACCTCCTTTGGGATTACAGCCCAGCTCTCATGGCCGGTTTCAAAGTTTTTTCCGTACCAGTAGCCCCAGGCCAGGGCTCTGGGATCTTCCAGGCCCAGCGTGCGCCAGTCCCGGTCGATGAACCGGATCTTTTTACCATTTTTGTAGTATTCGGTACGGTAATCCGCAAAGGTGGTTGTATCCACATAGCTGATGCGGTAGTCATACCACCAATTCTCGAACTTGGTGGTACTTTTGACCTTGTAAACCTCTTTACCCTTAGAGGCACAGGATTTCTTGGCCAGTTTGCGGGTATAACGGTTACGTTGTTTTTTGGGTATATCCATTCCTTCCAGGCAACCTTCAAAGATTTCCTTGCCCAGATACTCATGGGTTTCATCGCTGGGTTTACGCAGCACCACATCGCCAAAGGTAAAATCCAGGCCACCCCAGGCATCATCCTGGGCAGGCTGGGCAAAACGACGGATCTTGCGCAATGCAGGCAGCCAGATCATGTAAGACTGGCCTTTGGATTCATCATCATAATCAGTGATCAGTATCCCCGTCCCCCTTAGCTTGCCGGACTTGAATATCGCCAGGTCTTTAGCCTTGACTATAGGATCATCTTCATAAGCATTGTTCAAATACCGCACCAGGGTATTCGTCGTGGGGCGTTTTCCTTTGGCGCGGCTGATCAACACCGTGATCTTGCGGTGCTTTTTGGTGATGGCAAAATTCTTGAGAGCGTAAAAATGATTGACAAAATAGACCTGCTCGATGATTCCCTTGGCCGTAGGTCGTTCTTCAGGGTATGGAAGCTGCGGTGTCACCCCCGCACTGGCGACACCGGTCGTGATAATGGCCAATACCGTAGCGATCAGGCTGAATCGAAAACATCTTTTTGGCATCTCTCCCCCAACTCTGTACTTTAGAGTATTTATAGTTGTTTTAACTTCTTAGTGGCGGCACCTTACCTGTGCTACACGAAAAGCCGGAGCCGATTCCTTCCTGACTTTTCCTATGGGGCAAACCCCGACAGCAATCCTGGCATGGTGTGGATTATTAACCAAAAAGACAAAACTTACCACTGTTTTTCAATGAAATTTATTTTAGTTTGTGCTATGCAAGTATATGCTGATATACCGAAAAGGAGATTTTCCTCTGGCAAATCAACCATAAAAAGGTCATCTGCAGCTTGCATTCGCCCCCCCGATAGCACAAAATTTCTTTTCTTGGCCAATTATCAGGATCCGCACCTCAGACTACCATGACACTTCTTGTTCTGGGTTTGAATCACACGACGGCCCCGGTGGATATTCGCGAACGAGTTACTTTCGGTCCGGACATCATCGTCGGTGCTCTGCGCAGTCTGACCGAATCAGAAGGCGCCAGCGAGGCTGTGATCCTGTCCACCTGCAACCGCACAGAAGTCTACTGCCATGGCTGCGACCTGAATCCGGATCAGTTGCAGGCCTGGCTGGCGCGCTTCCACGGGCTGGAAACCGGCAACCTGTCCGCCTACCTCTACCTGCACCAGGAACACAAGGCCGTGGAACACCTGCTGCGTGTGGCCAGCGGATTGAATTCCCTGGTGCTGGGAGAACCTCAGATTCTCGGCCAGGTGAAATCTGCCTGGCAGACGGCCTCGGATGCCGGCACCGTGGGCAAGATCCTCGGACGTCTGTTCCAGCACAGCTTTTCCACGGCCAAACAGGTGCGCACGGATACGGCCATTGGTGACAGCCCGGTATCCGTGGCTTTCGCTGCCGTAAGCCTGTCCCGGCAGATATTTTCTGACCTGTCCAAACAGACCGCCTTGCTCATCGGCGCCGGTGAAACCATAGAACTCACGGCCCGCCACCTTCAGCAGCAGAGCATCGGACGCATCATTGTGGCCAACCGCACCGTGGCCAAGGCCCATGAACTGGCGGAGCAGTTCGGCGGCTATGCCATTGGCCTGACCGAGATCCCCACCCATCTGCCGGAGGCGGATATCGTCATCTCCTCTACCGCCAGCCCGGTTCCCGTGTTGGGCAAGGGCGCGGTGGAAAGCGCTCTCAAGCAACGTCGGCACCAACCCATGTTCATGGTGGACATCGCTGTGCCCAGGGACATCGAAGCCGAAGTGCGTGATCTACGCGATGTGTACCTGTACACCGTGGACGATCTGGAAGAAGTCATCCAGGAAAACCTCAAGTCCCGCCAGCAGGCAGCTGAACAGGCCGCTGAGATCATCGAACTGCGTACCGGGGAGTTCATCGCCTGGCTCCGTTCCCTGGACGCCGTGGAGATGATCCAGACCTACCGCGGCCAGGCCAACCGCATCAAGGAGGAAACCCTGGGCAAGGCGCAGCGCATGCTGGACAACGGCACCGCCCCGGAACAGGTCCTGGAATTCCTGGCCAATACCCTGACCAACAAACTTCTGCATACCCCCAGTTCCCAGCTCCGGGAAGCCGGTTCAAATGGCCAGAGGGAACTGCTGGAGGCCGCCACCACCCTGTTCCAGCTCGATAAATGAAGGACAGCATCCGCAGCAAACTCGAACAGATCCAGGATCGGTTCGAGGAGATCACCGGTCTGCTCTCCGACCCTGAAGTGCAGGATGACCAGAACAGGTTTCGCAACCTGAGCCAGGAATACGCCCAGCTCGAACCCGTGAGCCAATGCTATCGCCGCTATCTCGACACCGAGGAAGAAATCCGTTCCGCCCGGGAGATGCTCACCGACCCGGAAATGGCCGAGCTGGCGGAAGAGTCCCTGGCGGACGCCAAACGCCAGCAACAGGAACTGGAACCCGAACTGCAGAAACTGCTGTTGCCCCGGGATCCCAATGACGAACGCAACATCTTCCTGGAGATCCGTGCTGGCACCGGTGGCGCCGAAGCCGCCCTGTTCGCGGGCGACCTACTCAAAGCTTACCTGCGCTATGCCGAAACCCAGGGATGGCACACCGAGACCATCAGCAACAGCCCCGGCGAGCACGGGGGGCACAAAGAAATCGTCGTGAGAATCATCGGTCAGGACGTGTATTCCCGCCTCAAGTTCGAATCCGGCACTCACCGGGTGCAGCGGGTCCCAGAAACCGAATCCCAGGGGCGCATACACACGTCGGCCGTGACCGTCGCCATCCTCCCGGAGGCCGACAGCATCGACGCCATCGAAATCGACAACAGCGACCTGCGCATCGATACCTACCGGGCTTCCGGTGCCGGGGGCCAGCATGTGAACAAGACCGACTCGGCGGTACGCATCACCCACTTGCCCAGCGGCCTGGTGGTGGAATGCCAGGACGAACGCTCCCAGCACAAGAACAAGGCCCGCGCCCTGTCCCTGCTGCAAGCCCGTCTGCTGTCATCCGCCCAGGAAGAACAGCATCAGGCCCAGGCGGCAGACCGCCGCCTGCAGGTAGGCAGTGGCGACCGCTCAGAGCGTATCCGCACTTACAACTTTCCACAGAACCGGGTCACGGATCACCGCATCAACCTGACCCTGTACAAGCTGGACGAAATCATGGCCGGCAACCTGGACCAGATCATCGACCCCCTGCGACAGGAATTCCAGGCCGAGCAGCTTGCCGAACTGGCCAGGCAGTGAGCAGCGTTGCCGAGCTTCTGGCCCAGGCCCGCAGGGACGACCTGGAGGACGCTCCCCTGATCCTGGCCCATGTACTGGAAAAAGACCGCAGCTGGCTGTTCGCCTGGCCGGAACATGAACTGACCCTGGCGCAACAGCAACGCTATCTGCAGCTTCTTCACCGCCGCCTCCAGGGCGAACCCCTGGCCTACCTCATCGGGGAAAAGGAATTCTGGTCCCTGAACCTCGAAGTGACTCCCGCCGTGCTCATTCCCCGGCCGGAAACGGAACAGCTGGTAGAACTGGCCCTGACCCTGGACCTGCCGGAAGAAATCCCTGTGCTGGAACTGGGCACAGGCAGCGGCGCCATCGCCATCGCCCTGTCCAGGGAAAAGCCCGGCTGGCGCATCACCGCCACGGATACCAGCAGCGCCGCCCTGGCAATCGCCCAAAGGAACGCCACCCGGCACCAGGCGGCCAACGTGGATTTCATCCAGGGCCACTGGTACCAGGCCCTCTCCGACAGCAGGAAATACCGGCTCATCCTCAGCAACCCCCCTTACGTCATGACGGATGACCCCCATCTTCAGGAGGACGGCTTGCCCTGGGAGCCGCCAGAAGCCCTGGCCGCAGGCAGCGACGGCCTGGACGACCTGCGCACTGTCATCAGGGAAGCCCCCGGCTACCTGCTGCCCGGTGGCTGGCTGCTGGTGGAGCATGGCTTCAATCAGGGAAAGGCCGTGCGCGACCTGTTCGACAGGGCAGGATTCATGCAGGCCACCACCCGGCAGGACCTGGGCGGGCAGGACAGGGTCACCCTCGGGTGCTATCCTCCCTGCCCATGAACGACGAACAACTGCTCCAGTACAGCCGCCAGATCATGCTGCCCCAGATCGACGTACAGGGCCAGCAACGCCTGCTCGACGCCCGGGTGCTGATCATGGGGTTGGGAGGGCTGGGTTCTCCCGTCGCCATGTATCTCGCCGCCGCCGGCGTGGGTGAACTGGTGCTGGCGGATTTTGACCGGGTGGACCTGAGCAACCTGCAACGCCAGATCGTTCATACCTACAGCCAGATCGAGCAGCCCAAGCCCCGCTCTGCGGCAAAGATGATTCGGGAAATCAATCCTGGCTGCAACACCCACCAGATCGAATCCAGGATGGATGAGCAACAGTTGACCCAGCAGGTATCCCGGGCCGACCTGGTTCTGGACTGCACCGACAATTTCACCAGCCGCTTCGCCATCAACCGCGCTTGTGTGTCCCAGGGCGTACCCCTGGTGTCCGGCTCCGCCATCCGCTGGGAAGGACAGGTATCCGTATTCTGCGACCGGCCGGGCGCGCCCTGTTACCACTGCCTGTATGGCGACAGCGGCGACCTGGATGACAGTTGCGCCAACAACGGCATCCTCGCTCCTGTGACCGGCATTATCGGCAGCATCCAGGCCACGGAAGCCCTCAAGCTGCTCACCGGCGCAGGTGAACCCCTCAGCGGCCGCCTGCTGCTCATCGACGGACTCAGCATGCAGATCCGCAGTCTGAAGCTCAAGGCCGATCCTCATTGCCCTGTATGCGGGAACCCCCACCCATGAACCAAAAAGACCTCGACCTCGACAAACTGCGCCAGGATCTGGTAATCCAGGATCAGCTTCTGGGGCATCCCATGGTCTTCCACACGACCTGGGGGCTGTTCTCTCCCAAAGCCATCGATGCCGGCACCCACCTGCTACTCAGGCACCTGGAAGTAAAGCCCGACGAGCAGGCCATCGACCTGGGTTGCGGCTATGGCCCCCTGGGACTGGCCATCGCCAAGAGCGCCCCCCAGGGACACTGCACCCTGGTGGACAAGGACTTCGTGGCCGTGGACTACGCGCGCAAGAACGCAGAGTTGAACAGCATAAGCAACGTGAACATCTACCTGTCCAACGGATTGAACCAGGTGCCCGCCGACCAGCGCTTCACCCTGGCGGTCACCAACCTGCCCGCCAAAACCGGCAAGGAGCATTACTACCTGTTCTTCAGCGACATAAAAGATCGACTGGAACCCGGCGGCCGCTTCTACGTGGTGGTCATCACGGGGCTGCGCCAGTTCATCGCCCGCAGTTTCAAGGAAGTATTCGGCAACCACAAGAAGATCAAGCAAGGCAAGAGCTATACGGTGGCCATGGCCGTCAGAGAATAGCCCGTTGACACCCATCCCATCATGTATATACGATCTTACCTTTTATCTAATTTGCCCACAGGTTAGTATTTCATATTTGTATAGATAATATACTCCAACAAACAACACTACCAACAACAATAAAGATATCATCAACACTACTCGAATAACATTTCCTGGTCTTGTAAATGCATCTTTATTAAAAAGATGAAAAACAATCGGTAGCCACGTTTGCCCATTAAAATATTTCTCATCAACTAATAAATGCAATAACACAAACGAAGCCATAATTATCGCAGACAATGTTACCGCGCCAATAAAGATATACTCCTCAGGAAACCCGCATCCTAAGAAATCGATGGATGACAATCTCATGGCATGAAGAATTGGATAATTGGACACCCGCCAATTGACGCTCCGAAACGGTCAATAGCCCCCATAACAGCTTGATAATCATACTGGCCTGGCCGCCCTCTCCTCACCTGGCGGAGAGACAGGGTGCGTTTCCGAAGGCATACCAATTGATGAAACTGGCAGATACTTTCTATTTTCATTGTTCTCATCTTCCCTTGTTGTTGTCTATCCATACCTTATTTTTTGCAGACTCAATCATAGTGGAAACAGTTAATGGACGAATATGTTTCCGCTTTGCATCAACCAATCCCAATACACCTAGAACGCTTAGTACTGGAGAAAATATTATAGAAAAGTCCAATCCCTCCGAAGAAAAGTATATTACTTCCATTGAAGAAATATCAACATCAAACTCTTTTGAAAAACCCTCCAGCATATCCAGCCCGTCATCACCATCAACACCTAATTCATCATTCACTGTTGTTCTATTGTTTATTTCTCTTGCATCGATCCCAACGTAATTCGCAACAAAATCAATGACTCTATCATCTATATCATTACTCATATAAGCATTCCCCTATTCCTTGCGGACTAACCCCTGCTCCGGTAGCGAACCCACCCGTCAAGCACCAGACTGAGAAGCACTACTAGCACCAAGCCCTCCAGAGCTCCCGCGCCTATATCCACCGGTCGGTGCACCCCCAGTTCGATACGGGAATAGCAGACGGCCAGCATCCATCCCCAGAACAAAGGCAACAACCACCGGCGCCGCCCCCTGCATATGACCCAGAGGGACAGCCAGGCGGCAAGGGCCGTGGCGGCGAAAGCATGTCCGGAAGGAAAGGAATAACCCGTTTCTTCCGTCCAATGCTCCTGCAGCAGCACGGGCAGTTTCAAGGCAGCCGTTCCCCAGGCCTGCTCCAGGCGCTGGCTGCGGCTGGCCTTGTCCGGCAGATCATAAAAAGCGCCGGCTCCTTCCGGAAGTACAGGCCCCGCCGCCGCGGAAGCCAGAAACATGATGTCTGGACGGGGCTGGGCGACAGAAGGTTTGACAAGGTGTTCATTGATCCAGGCTCCCGCGCCAATCATCAACAGCACGGGCAGCAGCACTCTCAACAACTGTCTGACAGACGCCCCCAACATCAGGGAAAAGCCCAGGGCTACCCAGAACAGGCCGTACTTGCTGGCAGACAGGCTCAGTCCCCACCACAGGCGCAGCAGCCCATCACTGCCAGGGATGCCTGGAGACAGCAGAAAAGCGGGCAGGAGCAACGCCAGCACCAGCAGCATCGCCGCGAGCCAGCGCAACCAAAGGCCGGCGGGGCATTGCCAGGGATGATCTGCTTGGGATTTTGTCATGGGTCAATGCGCCTCACCTGCCGTTGGGGTCAGAATCGCATTATCCATCATTCACCAACAGACACGCTATGAAACAGACGCTGAAAGTGGATTTTCCGGACGGAAAGAAAGTGGACGTTCAGGCCGGGGATTTTCTTATCCGGACGGACCAGTGCAGAAAAGCCGGCGGCGAAGCTTCCGCGCCTGAGCCTTTCGACCTGTTTCTGTCAGCCCTGGCCAGTTGCGCCGGCATCTATGCCCTGAATTTCTGCCATTCCAGGAACCTGCCCACCGAAGGCCTGGCCCTGGAAATGGACTGGGAGCGCGATGACAAGCCGCCGTTCGAGGCCAGGGTTCATTACCGCCTGACCCTGCCCCGGGGTTTTCCGGAGAAGTACCGCGACAGCATCCTCAAAGCCATGGATCTGTGCACCGTGAAGCGCTATCTGCATCAGCCGCCGGCATTCTCTCTGGAAGCGCTTTGAGGGTGGGGCAGAGACTACTGCCCCACCAACAGCTCACCAGCCGAAGGTATTGACCAGGAACACGGCCATCTGTGCACGGCTCACTTGCGCATCCGGACAGAAGTTGCCGCCTCCGCAGCCACTGGTCACGCCGTCACTGGCCAGCGCTTCCACCCAGGCCGCTCCCCAGTAGTCTATGGGAACATCATTGAACATGGTGCCGCTGGCCGCCGGGGGCGTGTAGGAAGCCCCGTATTTGGAGCGTAGCAGGAACACTGCCATCTGGGCGCGCGTCACCTGGGCTGACGGACAATACTGGCCCCCGCCACATCCGCCGGTAATGCCGTCAGACGCCAGTTTCTCTATCCACGCAGCCGCCCAGTAGTCCACGGGTACGTCCGAGAACACGTTGCCGCTGGCGGCGTTGGGGGAAAAACTGCCCCCGTTGATGGCGCGCTCCAGGAATACAGCCATCTCTGCCCGGGTAACCAGGCCTTCCGGGCAATACAGCCCGGCGCCACAACCCGAAGTGATACCCCGCGTATTCATAATCTCGATGGCATCATAGGCCCAGTAGGAAGCCGGGACATCGCTGAAAGTCGTCACGCTGGCAGCAACACTGCCACGAATGAAATACTCGCCCAGACTGGCATAGTCCGAATATCCCTGACCGACGTTGTTGCCAACCCCATCGATCTGCAGATAGTAGCGCCCGGCGGACACTGTAGCGGTGACGGTTGCCGCTGTATCATCCACAGGATCTGCAGAGGCGACAAGGCCGCCATTGGCATCCAGCAGCACGGCTTCCACATCCAGATTGGCGCCCCGGCTACTGGAGCGCGTAAAGGCGTCCCAGGCCGGGGTGACGGTCAGAGAGACTGTGCCATCGGCCACATCCAGGGAGAACATATCCACATCAGTACGTCCCCCGATGATGCCTTTGTTGGCCGGTTGGGTGTTGTGAGGATCTGTCTCGGGGTTACTCACATTCACATTGCCCGAGCTGTCGATGGACAAGGGAGTGGCGGTTCCCCGGGTATCCCCATGATCATCGGCGACATACCCGAGCTTTGCGCCAATAATAGCCAGATCATCCTGCGTCTGATTGGCATGGGCGTACTCGCCTTTGCTCCACTGGGTCACGTTCGTGTAGTACGCCCCTCCCATGATGGGCGCCCAGGACACATAGCCACTGCCATGTCCACCGTAGTACTCGTTGAAGTTCGTGCCATCATCGAAGCCATCATGTGACAACCCCAGGTTGTGGCCAAACTCGTGAGACGAGGCTTCGGCGATAAAAGTGGCAGCGCCCCCAAGATTGTCAAAATACACCAGAGCGGGAGAATAGGTAGTGTAGTAAGTGGTGCCGAAGACATCGATATAGGCAACCCCACCTGCACCCTGGGCGGGCATGCCTGCACCATTGGCATCCGTATCTTCTGTGATGACTATCCTGCCCGTGTTGGCGTTGAACGCAGGGGGCAACTCTGTGGTTACGTCAATATCGTAAGGCGCATAGTCTTCGGCCACCCGATGCCAGATTTCACCTATCATGGCCAGCTCCTCCGAGCTGAAGCTGTTGGGATTGCCATCGATATCAAAAGGTTTGGCAACCAGAGGATCCACAGAGGTATAGTTGTTCCAGCCAGACCCGGTGATGACCTCCCCGTCAAAATCCAGATAGACGGTTTTGGAGGCGCCAGGACGGCTGTGCAGCAGGAAGGTCTGGGAGGCGCTGATGGCGGGCTGAATCTGAGTGGCCTCTTGTGACTGATCCGCAAGCGCCTGCGCCGTGGGCAGAAAAGTATCTGCAACAAACACCCCACCCTTGGGGTCCACCCTGAGGAAATCCATATCCGAATTCGTGATGGAGATCTTCTGCAACCACTGCAATGCCCGTGCCTGGGCATCCTGATCGAGCACAGAAACAGCATTCCTGAAGCGGCCCGCAGGCAAGGCATCCAGGGTGGCAGGGGCGCCAATACCCAGATCGACCCGGGGTTGAGCAGCCACTACGGAAGGAAGTACCAAAAACATGGCAACCCCTCCGGAACAGAGCAACAGTTTTCCTTTCTTCATATTCATACAACATACTCCTGACAAATGCCGATTCCATGTTCCGCCAAGCAAGTTCATGGCCGGTTCAGAGCGTTCCTGGTGATCGTTGCCTGAATTGTCTCAATCCACGGGTGCAAATGCCCGGCTTTGCGCTCAGGGTTGTGATTGATTTCAAACAATTGCGCCGCGCCGGACAAACCATCCGGGTGTTGAACAAGCAGGGTTTCTTGAATTGGCGCTGACGAAGAAAAACCTTCGTTTGGATTCACGGGGTTCCAGAGTTTTGATGCGGCAGCGCTCTTTGATCCATCAGGATCCGGAAGCTTTTCGA
>Ga0256832_1002649_pt1 | contig 12204 bp, 7 predicted proteins | sample 134614metaG_FD_190534 | JGI IMG/M metagenome (GOLD analysis project Ga0256832, IMG submission 190534) | Hydrothermal vent microbial communities from Lau Basin, Pacific Ocean - 134-614 | ecosystem: Environmental > Aquatic > Marine > Hydrothermal vents | place: Pacific Ocean: Lau Basin | collected... | reverse complement strand
CTCGACGTCTTCGGCGGCCACTACCCCGAGGCCATCGTCCACCTCCTTGACCGGGTGCTGCTCGCCCTGATGCTCGCCGAGGTGATCTACACCGTGGTCCGCTTCGCCCGCGAGGGCAAGATCGAGGCCGAGCCCTTCTTGGTGATCGGGCTCATCGCCAGCGTACGAAGGATGCTGGTGATCACCGCCGAAGGGGCGGCCAAGGCCAACCTCGAGGACCCTGGCTTCCTGGCGCTCTTGGCCGAGCTCGGGCTGCTCTCGGTGGCGGTGCTGCTTTTCGCCGTCGCCATCCGCCAGATCCGGCGTTAGACTTTTCTCGTGCGCCGCTTCCGCCCCAACCTCATCCCGCCGCTGGAGCACGGCGAGCGGGTGATCTACTGGCTGGTGGCGGTGTTCTTGATGCTGGGCGCCCTCTTCTACCTCGGCTACACCGTGCGCGACGTTATCGCCGTCTACCGCACCGGCGACTACACCGGGGGCACGCTGACGCTGTTGAACGGCTCGCTTCTCACCCTGATGCTGGCCCAGATCGTCTACACCACGCTGAACTTTCTGGAGACCGGGGTGTTGCAGATCGAGCCCGTGCTCGTGGTCGGCATCATCGGCGCCGTGCGCCGTATCCTGGTGATCACCGCCATGCTCAGCGCCAAGGGCGAGGAGAACGCGCTCGTTTTCAACCACGCCATGGCCGAGCTCGGCTACCTGGCGGCGGTGACGCTGGTGCTGGCGGTGAGCGTGTTCTTGATCCGTTATCGAAGGGAGATCCGATGAACCGAGACGAACTGGTCCGCTGGCTCGACGATTATCTCGAGATCCGCGCCCTCCCCGACGTCAGCCTGAACGGCCTGCAGGTCGAGGGCAGCGCCGAGGTCACCCGGGTGGGGGCGGCCGTGGATGCCTCGGTAAAGACCTTCCTCGACGCCGCCGACCAGGGGGTGGACTTTCTAATCGTCCACCACGGCCTCTTCTGGGGCCAGCCCCAGCCGGTCACCGGCCCCCTTCGCCGCCGGCTGGGATTGCTCTTTGAGCATGGCATCAACCTTTACGCCGCCCACCTCCCCCTTGACGCCCACCCCGAGGTCGGCAATAACGCCGTCCTGGCAGAGCTTTTGGGGCTCACCGAGCTTGCCCCCTTTGGCAGCTACCAGGGCCATAAGATTGGTTATAAGGGGGTCTTCCCCACCGCCCAAAGGCTCCACGACGTCGCCGATCGCATGGGCCAGCTCACCGGCATGCAGGCCCTCGTGCACCAGGGCGGGTCGGACCTGATCAAACGCGTGGGGGTGGTCTCGGGCTCAGGCGCAGGGCTGATCCCCGAGGCCAAGGCCGAGGGGCTTGACCTCTTGATCACCGGCGAGCCCAAGCACGCCGCCTTCCACGACGCCTTCGAGTACGGCATCAACGTGATCTACGCCGGGCACTACGACACCGAGGTCTTCGGGGTGAAGGCGCTGGCCGAGAAGATCCTGCGCACCTTCGGCCTGCCGTTCGTCTTTCTCGACCACCCCACCGGGCTATGAGCGGGTTCTTCATCAGCTTCGAGGGGCCCGAGGGCGCCGGCAAGAGCACCCAGGCGCGGCGGCTCGCCGCCTGGTTCGAGGAGCGGGGCCAGCCCGTGGTCCTGACCCGCGAGCCCGGGGGCACCGCCCTCGGCGCCAGGATCCGCGACCTGCTCCTGAATGAGCCCATGACCGCCGAGGCCGAGTACCTGCTCTACCTCGCCGACCGCGCCGAGCACGCCCGCACCGTGATCCGTCCCGCTCTTCTCGCCGGCAAGGTGGTGATCGCCGACCGCTACCAGGACTCCTCCTACGCCTACCAGGGCTTCGGCCGGGGGCTGCCGCTCGCCTGGATGCGGGCCGCCTTCGAAGGGGCGACGAAAAACCTCCTTCCCGACCTCACCTTCCTCCTCGACCTGCCGCCGGACGAGGGCCTGGCCAGGATCGGAGGAGCCCGGGACCGGCTGGAAAAGGAGGCCCTGGCCTTCCACGAGCGCGTGCGCGAGGGCTTCCTCACCCTCGCCGAGGCCGAGCCGGAGCGGTTCGTAGTGCTAAACGCCCGCCAGCCTGAGGGTAAAATCTTTGCCAGGATCGTCCGCGCGGTGGAAAAGCGATGGGCCGGATGAAGTGGTTTTTTTTGGGACTGTTGATCGCCCTGGCGGTGCTCGGCAACGGCCTCTGGCTCAAAAAAAGCGCCAGCCCGCCGGACCAACCCCCCTTGCGCACCCTGATCGTCGAAGGAAAAAACGGGCCCGTCCCCCTCAAGGTCGAGATCGCCGCTGACCCGGCCGCCTGGCAGCGCGGCCTGATGTACCGCACTGCCCTCCCCGAGGACCGCGGCATGCTCTTCATCTTCCCCGCTGCCACCGGCGAGCCCTTCTGGATGAAGAACACCCTCATCCCCCTCTCCATCGCCTTCGCGGACAAAAACGGGCTGATCCTGCGTATCCTGGACATGGCCCCGTGCAAAAACGACCCCTGCCCTACCTACTACCCCGGGGTCGCCTACCGGCAGGCGCTGGAGGTCAACCAGGGCTGGTTCGAACGCCATGGTGTGCGCGAGGGGGACCGCTGGAGGCTTCGGTGAACGGCGAGCGCTACCCCTTTCGCTTTAACCCCAAACGGCCGCCGGAGTATAAGCCCATCGAGGCCTACGGCCTGATCGGAGACAACCGCACCGCGGTGCTGGTAGGCGCCGACGGCAGCATCGACTGGGCCTGCCTCCCGGACTTCGACTCCGAGGCGGTCTTCGCCGCCCTCCTTGACCCCGCCGCCGGCCGCTTCACCCTTCAGCCCAAAGGCACTTTCGAGGCCCGTCAGTACTACGAGCGGGGCACCAACGTGCTGGTCACCGAGTTCAAGACCAAGAGCGGGGTCGCCCGGGTACGCGACTTCATGCCCTACGTCCCCGGCCGCAAGGTGCCCACGGCGGAGATCCACCGCGTCGCCGAGGGCGTGAGCGGCCGGGTGCCGATGCAGCTCGTCTTCGAGCCCCGGTTTGGCTACGGGCTCTATGCGCCCCTCATGGAGGCCTCGAGCTACGGGGTCCTGGCCCTGAACCCCCGGGGCGGCTCCATCGCGCTCGCCACCCGGGTGCCCCTTGAGGTCGAGAGCACGCGCGCCCTTGGCCAGTTCGACCTCGACGCCGGCGACGAGGTCTGGTTCGTCGCCGACTGGGGCGCGCGCGCGGTGCACCCGGTGAGCTCCTACCAGCCGCCCCGCCAGCTCTGGCTCACCCGGGAGTTCTGGCGCAGCTGGATTGACAAGCTCAAGTACCAGGGCCGCTACCGCGAGTGGGTGGAACGCAGCCTGTTGGCCCTGAAGCTCCTCATCTACGAGCCCACCGGGGCCATCGTCGCCGCCCCCACCACCAGCCTGCCGGAGTGGCCCGGCGGCGGTCGCAACTGGGACTACCGCTACACCTGGGTGCGGGACTCCGCCTTCGTCCTGCGGGCGCTTTTTGAAGCCGGCTACGTCGAGGAGGGCACCGCCTACTTCGACTGGCTGTTGCAGCAGGTGCTGGAGAGCGGGGGCGAGCTGCAGGTCCTCTACGGCATCCGCGGCGAGCGCGAGATCCCCGAGCGCGAGCTCCCGCTACGTGGCTACAAGGACTCCCGGCCGGTGCGCGTCGGCAACGCCGCCGCCAGCCAGTTCCAGCTCGACATCTACGGCAGCCTGCTGGATGCCGCCCTGCGCTACGATCGCCACGGCGGCGTGCTCACTATCACCGAGTGGGAGAAGCTCGCCGAGCTGGTCGAGGTGGTGCGGCGGCGCTGGAAGGAGCCGGACTACGGCATCTGGGAGGCCCGCACCGAACCGAAGCCCTACACCTACTCCAAGGTCTGGGCCTGGGTGGCCCTCGACCGCGCCACCCAGCTGGCCACCAAGCTCAAGGTGGATGCGCCGGTGGCGGAATGGGTGCAGGAGGCGGCCCGCATCCACGCCGACGTGATGGAAAAGGGCTGGAACCCCGAGATCGGCGCTTTCGTGCAGTACTACGGCGCCCGCGACCTCGACGCCAGCCTCCTGGTGATCCCCGAGATCGGCTTCTTGCCCGCCACCCACGAACGCTTCGCCGCCACCCAGGCGCGCATCATCGAGCACCTCACCGCCGGCCGCTACCCCCTCCTCTACCGCTACCTGAGCCCGGATGGCATCAACGACCCCGAGGGGGCCTTTTTACTCGTCTCCTTCTGGCTGGTGGACGCCCTCACCCTGGCCGGCCAGCTCAAGGAAGCGCGGGCGACCTTGGAGGCCCTCTTGCCCTACGCCGGGCCCTTAAGGCTCTTTTCTGAAGAGGTGCACCCCGAGACCTTCGAGCTGCTTGGCAACTACCCCCAGGGCTTTTCCCACCTCGGGCTTTTGAACGCCATCTTCCGGCTGGACCGGGCCCGCCGCCGCCGCGAGGGCTGGGAAATCCCCTAGAATGGGGGCGCTATGGAACGCACCTTCTGCATGATCAAACCCGACGGCGTGCGCCGCGGCCTGGTCGGCGAGATCCTTGGCCGCTTCGAGAAGAAAGGCTTCAAGATCGTCGCCCTGAAGCTGATGCGGGTCTCCTTCGACCTCGCCGAGGAACACTACGCCGAGCACCGGGAAAAGCCCTTTTTCAAACCGCTGGTCGAGTACATCACCTCAGGGCCGGTGGTGGCCATGGTGCTCGAGGGCCCGGGCGTGATCAAGGAGCTCCGCAAGCTGATGGGCGCCACCAACCCCCAGGATGCCCTCCCCGGCACGATCCGCGGCGATTTCGCCACCACCATCGACGAGAACGTCATCCACGGCTCGGCCAACGCCGAGGACGCCGCCCGCGAGATCGCGCTCTTTTTCAAGGAAGACGAGCTTCTGGGCTAAACCCAAGGGCATAAATAAGGGGGCCGGGCTTTTCGCCCGGCCCCCTTATTGCAGGCAGCTAGCGGTCGCTGCCGGTACCGAAGTCGAGGCGAAGATAGGGACCCGGTCGCGCTTCCGGGGTGAGCCCGCGGAAGCCCCCGAAGGTGTAGCCCACATTTAGCCAGACCGGCTCCAGCACCCGCAGGCTGCCCTCCACGCTGAAGGCCAGCATGTCGCTGCCGGTGCCCGGCTGGAAGACGTAGTAGACGCCGCCCCCGAGCCCCAGCCGGCGGGTGAAGTAGTAGTTGGCGCCGAGGCCGAGCTGGTAGGTGTTGGAGGTGGGGTCGTCGAGGAAGAGGCGGTAGGCGGCGCTCGGCCGGAGCTGGAAGGAAAGGCTCGGGTGCCAGGTGGGCGCCAGCTCCCCCTCCAGGGTCGCCTGGCCGGCATTGGAAAGCCGGTGGTAGGTGAGCACCTGGAAGGCCCGGCCGCGGTAGGCGTAGGCCAGGGTGAAGCGGCCCACGGGCTCAGGCAGCACCTGGTAGGTGGCGTCGAAGGAAACCACCTGGCGGCGGTCGATCGAACCCGCGGCGCCGGCGCGCAGCGAGGCCCGGGTGCCAGCACTCCCTCGCGCGCCCTCCACGCCCAAAGAGGCGCTGAACCGCTCGGTGTGGTAGCGCACCGCAGCCCCGGCGGTGGCCTGGTCGTCGCCGCTGGTAAAGCCGTGCTCCAGGCCGCCGGAGAGGTCGAGCGTCCAGTTGCGGTTCAGGGGCAGCGGCGCCCGCACGCCAAAGCGGGCCCGGTTGCCGCCACCGGAGGCGTTGGGCAGCTGGTAGGAAAGGGCGAGGTTGGCGGGGCCGAGCTGCTGTTCCAGGCCCAGGACCCCGAAGGTGCCCTGCCCCCAGCGGTAGCCGAGCTCACCCCGAAGCGCCAGGTTCTCATCCACCTGGTGACGGGCCCTGAGGGTGGTCTCCGGGGAAACTGAGAAGGGCTGGCTGTGGGTCAGGCGGAGGTTGGTGGCGGCGTCCTCGTAGCCGAGGCGGCCGAGCAAGGCGATGGCCTTGTCCTCCCAGAGGTAGCCGGCGCCCAGGCCGCCAAAAAGGTTTTCGGTAAAGCGATGCTCGTAGAGCACGCCGGTCTCGTTCCGGCCCAGGCGGCCGTGGTGCTCGAGCGCCAACCGGCCGGCCGACCCCAGCGCGCGGGTGACGCGGGCGTCGCCGCTCAAGGTGTTGCGGTAGTTGAGGTGGACATTGGCGCCCCAACCAGCCTGCTGGCCCTCGGCGCCGAGGCTGAACGCGTGAATGCCGTTCTCGTAGCGGTAGCCGAGCCCCACGCTGAACGTGGGCACCCGGTAGCCGAACCGGGCGCCAACGCGCCAGTCGGCCCCAAGGTCGAGGGTGGCGGCGGCAACGGAGAGGCTGAAGGGGCCGCGCTTGAAGCCCAACGAGCCCCCCATCGCCCAGCGGTCGCGCACCGCACCCTCAGGGGCGTAGTAGACGCGCAGGAACTGGGGCGTGAAGTTCTCGTCGCTGGACCAAAGCGGCCGCGACAGGTAGAGCATGCCGGTGGGGTAGTCGAGGACGTAGTCACGCAGCGCCACCAGCCGCTCCTGATGGCCTCCTTTAACCAGGTAGACGACCTCGCTCCCGGGCCGGGCAGGGTAGCTAAGGCGGTAGACCCGGCTCCCGTCCGGGGTGATGCGCTCCTCGATGGTGCCCCTGGGCAAGAGGCCGACAAAGGCGCTGGCCTGCACGTCGCCGCGGTACTCACCGGCGAGCACGCTGCTCTGGGGCAGGCCTACGAGCTCGGAAGCCCCGATACCGAGCCGGCCGTAGCCCACGCTCATGGGGCCATTGTCGTAACGGAAGGCCACGCCATCCTCAGAGGAGAGCGCGAGCGTAGCCTCCTCGCCGGCACCCGTGAGGGGGAAGCGGCCGTTCGGGTTCTCGGGCTCCTCAAGCCCGCCGTATACCTGCCCCTGCCCCATGGCAAGGTCCGCCGCCGCCTGCAGGCGACCGCCGGCGAGCGGCGACTCGACGTAGCCGCGGGCTAGGCCGCCGAGCTCAAAGCCACCGGCGAGGCGGGCGGTGACGCTACCCTGGGCCAGATAGAAGCGCCGCTCGCTGCCAGCAACGAAGAACTTCTCTTCCAAACGAAGGTCGCCAAACGCGGCCGCCACCCGGGCCCAACCGGGGCTGGCCATGGGCCGCAGGGCGATCTGGGCCTCGCCGTTTTCAAGCCGCACCTGGCAGCCGGACTTCAAGGGATCGGCGTCGGGGGCGAGGGGTTCGGGCTCGGCCTCGAGGGTCACCAGCCCGTTGCCGCTCGGAAGCCCCTGGCCATCGAGGGCACGAAGGCGGAAACGAAGGGGCGTACGGCCGTCCGCGACCGGGTGCTCGGGCACGAGCTCAAGTCGCTTGGGCGCGCCGGCGCGGAACACGCTCACGCGCTCGGCCTCGCCGCCAGCCTGCAGTTCGATCAGGTTCTTGCCGGGCGCCAGGGGCACGTGGTAGACGAGAAGACCTTTCTCCTTCTTCGGCGCGGTCTCAAGGGCCTGGCCGTTCACCCTGACCTCCGGGCTACCCCCTGCGGGCGGGCGCACCTTGACCTCGGCCTCTGGAGTAGAGAGCACCGCGCCTGGCTTTGGGGCCACGATCCAGCGCCGGTAGGCGCTAAGCGGCCGGGCCCGGGCGAGGTCAGCGCGGGTGGCGTGGCCCTGGATGTAGAGCTCGCGATCGCCCGCGATCAGCGTGAGCTCGGGCTTTGCGAGCGGCGGCAAGGGCTTTTCGTGGGCCAGGTCGTAGCTGAGCTTACCCTTCTTCTCGAAGGGGATCTGCCAGTAGAGCCGGCCCTTCTCATCAACCTTCGGGTCCGCGATCGGGGCCCCGTCAAGGCGGCTCGAGCCGGGCACGTAGCGCGCCCCCGCGGGCACGGCGTGGCGGATGAGAAGGCTTTCCCCCTCGGCTTCAAGGGCGAAGGGCAACTCAACGATGGAGGCGCGTCGAGCGCGCATTATCGGGCGAACCTCAAGCGTCGCCTGCGCGGGCTGCGCCGCGGGCACGCCGTTGATCAACGCCTGCACCCTGTTGGTAAGCCGACCCGTACGAAGGGGAACGGAAGTAAAGCTAAGCTCACGTCTCCCCCGGGCAGGCAGCTCGAGTTTTTTCTCGAAGGATTGTAAGCCCAGCCCCGTCTCCGGAGTGTCCGTGAGCACCACCTGCACGGGACGGTCAAGCGGATTTTTCACCACCACACGGAACCGCGCCTCACCACCAAGAGGGACACGCGCAGGGTCAACGCTTTTGACGAGCTCAAGCAACCGCCTACGAACCCTTGTAGTCTCGGTCAGAGTGCCAGCATTGCTCTTGAGCACCGCCTCCAAGACACCCTCCACCGGGGTACCGGAGCTTGCACGCAGACGATAGCAGTGCTCGGCCTGGCCGCCGGGCGCAAGCTGACCCGAGAAGACCGGGTTCTGATCTGGATCCAACCAGTCTGGGATGCGGTCCTCGAGCCGGTAGGACAGGGGCGCCTGGCCCTGGTTTTGCACCCTCAGGCAATTGGTCATCGTCTCTCCGGGGAGCACCTCCTTAGGCTCAACGCGGCGATCGAGGTCAGGCCGGGCATGCAAGGCCCGTACCTCCCGGACACGCAGGGTGGCCTGGGCACTACGGCCGCAGGGCCGGGCACGCGCAGTTAGCGTGAAGATCCCCGCCTGCCGCGCCACCACGGGAACCTCGAGCATCACCGGATGCCCGGCGGAAAGCGACGCCTGAAGCGAGGTCGGCCCCCTGGCTTCCAATCCCTCGGGGAGATCGAGCATCAGGTGTGCCGGCAGGGGGCCGGGGAAGTCGGTCTCCGCCTGTATGCGCACACGTATTGGATCGCCAACGCCAACTTCGGCACGAGAAACACTGAGCCGCGTACGAACCTCCGGGCGTACGGAGAACTCGGCTACCGTACTGCGACCAGGAACAACCTCAACGCGGACCTGACCGTCTACCTTAGCCCCAGGCGGTGATATAGGGGTTAGATCGTAGACCCCGGCAGGGAGCTCGAGGCTGGACTCACCCTGCTTGGAGAGGCGCAGGACGCGCCCGGCCACCTTCACGCGCAAAGGATAGGGGTCGCGAAACGCCCCACAAGCAACCGAGGCACGGATGACCAACCGACCGAGCGGCCGGGTTCGCTTGAGCACGAACCGTACAACCCCGGCACCCATGCCAAACCCTACCCGGCCCGGCGCAAGCTTCCGTCCCCCCTCCACATGGGTGGCGACGAGATCCCAGCCGCTAGGCTTTTTAAGCTCGACGATCCGCTGGTACTGACCCTGTATACGATACCCTGCACCGGGAACAGGACGACCCTCGGTGTCAACAACCTCCACCCGGATCTTCCCTAAGAAAACCTTGAGTCCCACCGTATTGGTGTGCTGGGTTGCGGTCTTGGGTATGCGGAAGCGGAAGGCATAGCTTCCCGGCTCCTCGGTTTTTACCTGGGTCCAGGCGCGGTCCGCCGGGACCGGGGGACGCAACTCCCCCTGGGGGCTGTCTACCTTGAAGTCGAGTTCCCGCGGCCCGTCGCCATCGTAGATTCCGACTTTCAAGTCCTTGGAGGGCTCGGGCACGTAAAGTTGGAAAGGCGTCTGCCAGCCCCCGCGCACCACATTGTAAGTCTGCAACATGTCGGGGGCTAAGAGTAGCTGGGCGTTACCCGACTTCACCTTAAGGGTAAAAACGACCGCGTTCTTCCCGTTCCCAAAAAAGCGGGCCGCGACCAGGTACTCCCCAGGCAACAGACGTCCGGAGAACAAGCGGTGCCATGCGTGGGGCTCGATGCCGTAGTAGGTGCGCGTGATCACCCGCTCACCCTGTCGAAGCTCGTACACGGCCAGCAGTTCACCCTTGCCCTGGTCGTAGCGCTCATCGCCAAGCTCGTGTGGGGAGCGATAGTCTTTGGGATCGAAGCCGGGGGAGTAGAGAAGGACCTCGTACTCACCGGGCTCTTTAACATCCAGAACGAGACGAATCTCGTCTATGTCCCAGCCTAAGCCAGTACCAGGAACGATCAGCGGCACGCCTTGCTTGACCGAGCCCTGTCCGCTGGCCATGGCCAGCAGGAACAGGCTGAATATTAGGCTTACCCACTTAACGCTTCTCATTGCTGCCCCCAACGAATGGTGGGATCAGTCAGCTGCACCTTCCCGTCAAGGTCGTAGCTGAAGGTCTTCTCTCCCACGAATTCTTCAAGCCGGAACCTCTTCACCCCACCCCAGGGCAGGGGATCCTCAATAACCACGTTGATCGGTACACTGCTCCGTATGCGCAGGAGCACCCGGGCCCGACCTTCGCCCATGGGAATGAGTTGCTTCTCCATGCGCACAGGGCCCAGCACCACCACGGTGCTGCGATAACCCTTAATCCAGCCGCTCGGCGGCATGAGCGGGAAGTCGCTGACCGTTAGACCGAAGACGTTCACCCGGTGCACATAACCTTTGCCCACCGCCTCTGGATGCGGCAGCGGCTTGAGCGGCGCGCTCGTCTGATCAAGGCCCACCACCCAGACGCCGGGTTCAAGGTCGCGGAAGGCGTAGCGGCCCTCGGCGTCCGTATGGGTCTGACGGCCGTTGGAGAGTACGATCCGCGCATCCGGGAGGCCGGTATCCTCACCTTCGTCAAAGGCGCCGTTGCGATTGACATCGATAAAGACACGCCCAATCAAAGTGCCCCGCCGCTCGGCAAACATTGGATCGGAGATGGAGAGCAGCGCCGTCCCCTGCACTTCGGCGACGGGAACGCCGTTGCCGTTCCAAGTCGCCCGGGCCGTGTTGCGCAGGGTCTGGCTAGCGGTCGGCCCCACGCGCATGCGGTAGCGCAGCGTAAGTGACTTCTTCGCATCAAGCAGCAGCGACCACTTCATGACCGGCTTGGTCACGGAAGGCGCCGGCCCCTCGATCATCCCCGCAAAGGTTAGACCCTTGGCGTAAGCATCGACCAGATCGAAGTGCACCGGGACCGTGTGCGGGTTGGTCAGGGTGATTGTGTAGGTCACCAGGTCACCGACACGGGCACGCCGAGGCTGCACCGTCTTGCTCAGAAGGAGATGCGCCTCCAAGTTGATTCCAGCGGTGTCGTAGTCGTCCTCATTGGGATCACCGTTCCCCGGCGTGCTATCGGGATCCTCCTGATCGCTGGCAGTCACCTCAGCTACGTTGACGTAGTTACCGGTGTCACGTACCTCGGCCACAATGCGCAGCTTGACGAGCTGCCCCACAGCCACCGAAGGGAGCGACCACACGCCGGTGCTGCTGTCGTAGTTGCCCACGTCGGCGCTGGCACTGACGAAGGTATAGCCACTCGGCAACTGGTCGGTGATCTCCACGTTAGTGGCTTCCATGGGGCCGTGGTTGATGACCTCAACCACAAAAGTCACCTGATCGCCGGGGCCGGCCGAGGTCGGGGTGACCTGCTTATGAAGCTCAAGATCAGCCGTAGAAATGAGATTGAGAACTGCGTCGTCCTGGTCGTCCTCACCCGGGTCATTGTTCCCCGGCGTGCTGTCCGGGTCCGCCGCGTCCGAAGCCGTCACCTCGGCCACGTTCTTGTGATCGCCGCTGGCGTTCACCGTGGCCGTGATCTCCAAGGTCACGCTCGCCGTCGAAGCCAGGCTCGGCACCGTCCACTTGCCCGTGCCCGAATCGTAGCTCGTGCCCGCCGTCGCCGTGTGGCTCACGTAGGTGTAGCCCGCCGGCAGCTGGTCCGTAACCTCCACGTTCGTCGCCGTGTCCGGCCCGTTGTTCGTCAGCGTCACCGTGAAGGTCACCGTGTCGCCAGGGTTGGCGGCCGTGGGGCTCACCGTCTTGTTCAACGACAGGTCCGCCTGCGGGTAGTCGATCGTGATCGTCGCCGGGTTCGACGCTAGCCCATCGTTGTCCTTCACCGTGTACGTGATCGGCGTCGGGTCGCCCGTGAACCCAGGCTCCGGCGTAAACGTCACGTTGCCGCTATCGTCCACCGTCCAGGTGCCCTCACCCGGCACCGTCACCTGGTCAATGTCCCCGTCGCCGTCGGTGTCCTGCCCCGTGCCCCCAGGCACGCTCGCAGGATCAAAGTTCACCGTCGTCGGGTCAATCGTGCCGTCACTGTCGGTGTCGTTACCGGTGACGGGCAGGGTGACCGACTGGCCAATCTGGCCCGTGCCGTGGTCGTCGTTGGCCACGGGGGCGTTGTTCACACCCACGGTGGCACTGTCCTGGTCGTCCTCACCCGGGTCATTGTTCCCCGGCGTGCTGTCCGGGTCCGCCGCGTCCGAAGCCGTCACCTCGGCCACGTTCTTGTGATCGCCGCTGGCGTTCACCGTGGCCGTGATCTCCAAG
>Ga0256832_1002648_pt1 | contig 12205 bp, 12 predicted proteins | sample 134614metaG_FD_190534 | JGI IMG/M metagenome (GOLD analysis project Ga0256832, IMG submission 190534) | Hydrothermal vent microbial communities from Lau Basin, Pacific Ocean - 134-614 | ecosystem: Environmental > Aquatic > Marine > Hydrothermal vents | place: Pacific Ocean: Lau Basin | collected... | reverse complement strand
TATATTCTTTGCATGTTCTGTCAATTCCTGGATTATCTCCTTGGTCCCCTGTATCTTAATACCCAGGTCCTCAGACAGTGAGGCGGTCTTTGCAGTACTACTGGCAATTTCATTGGTGGCCTCTGCTAGATTGTCCACCATGGTACTGGTCTGACGCATATAGCTTGCCACCTGTTCTATCTCTGAATGTGCCTCTGAAGATGTACCAACTGCTTCATTTGCCTCGCTCAACATTACATCGGACAGTTCATTGAGTCCTTTTGCCTCTTGACCCACAGAGTCTGAGACCTCCTTTACATTCCCCACGAGACTGGAAAAAGTGTCGAGGAACGTATTGAAGCTCCTGGAGAGTGCTGTGAGCTCGTCGCGCCCTTCCACTTTAAGCCGATTTCTTAGGTCACCCTTGGCCATCACCTCTAAAAGCCGTTGCATCTCGTTGAGAGGCACGAGGATGGACCTAGCAAATACAAAGCCCAGCAACAAGAAGACAAATAGACTCACACAGCCTATTATCACAGTAATAGTAAAGGCCTTCCGTGAAATCTTCTCGCCCTTTTTGGCAAGTGTAGCTGCGACCTCTCCATAATCGATGCTCTCTTTCATTATGGCACTAGCCAACGACTTTAATTTCTCGAGAACATCCCCACGCTTTGCCCTTACCTTTTTCTCTATTGCCACAATGGTGCTGATGGCATCGTCCAAATCGTAGAAGCTATTTTCTAGGGAGGACAGGGCCTTGGCCACAACTTGTGAAGACTGCTGTTTGGCCTTATTCAAGTATGCTGTCACTTCATCCACTAACTCTGTGACTTTAGCCCCCCCTTTCTCACTCTTTCCCTCTAGGAGCCCTGGCCGGATGGCTAGATACCGTCTATAACCTTCAAGGGCCTTTTTGAGGGCGGCATCACAACCTTCTTGGGTGCCACATGCCGTCAGGGCGGCCTCTATCCCTTTCACAATTGCTAGCTCTGCCTTATTCACTTCCCTTCTGTTATTGTTGAAGCTGTCCATCCGTACAGAAAGGGTCTTCATATCCTTCAAAAAGGCATCGAGGGTCTTTGTAAGCCTAGCAGGGATCTCACCTTTTAGGGCACCAGATGCATCCAAGACCTTTTTCAGTACTGCCTTGTCTCCGGTGGTGAGAAACTCACCGGTGAGTCTCCTCAATTCACCAATATCCCTTACAACCCCAAGTCCCTTTACTACCTTCTCACTAGAGGACTTCATCTCAATCCCGTTTCTACTTAGTTCATTAAGTTTTAGAACACTAAATGAACCAATGAAAAAAATGATTATAAGGGAAAGTGTTACAAAACAGATTAACCTGGCCTTTATTGGGAGACTCCTAGAACCACACATGACCAACGCACCTCTTCTTATTATGTTTTAAATTGAAGATGGGGAGGGTTTCCCCTCCCCTATCACTTACCTAGAAGCGGCAATCCAACAGGATGTAGAAGTCTGTAAGGATATCATCCTGATCCATGGGCTTTCCTAGGTGCATACCACTGTTTGAATAATCATAGTCTATGTAGGTATAACCGATTCTGGCAAAGAGATATCTATTAAATGGCTGGATATAGTAGATGTCGTACACGTCACCGCGGGTCGCCAGCTTATTGTAGAACTCTATGCTCGACTGGGTGAAGGTGAACCAGTACTGGCTCCCATGATTGTACTCAAAACCAATCTTTGGATTGTTCAACATTTGTAAGGGCATAGTATAGCGCAGACCTGCATAGATGGCCCAACCCGTCTTGTTGTCTTTGCCATCATTGGTGAGAAGACCTACAGGTGCAGGCCCCATTGGGGTATTGAACATGGTTGTACCACCTGGATGGCTGTAGTTGAGTCCCCACGAGAGGAAGGCATCGAGACCAGTCCCCTCAATGTCTTTCGCCTGGAGGTGGATGCCGTAAAGGTCCATGTCTCCGACATTTTTGTTGGGGCCGAGAGGGTTGTCCACCATATCGAAGGCGCGTATATAGCTCAGCACCATTAGACTCCGTGGCAGAGTAGGTATCTCACTCTCAAAGAATAGGGCCATAAAGTTGGTATCGTCGAGGCCGCTTCTCGTGTCTAGATAGTTTTCATAGTCGTCATCATCCTGAAAGCCCTTGCCATATGCAAAACGAAGGCCAGAATTCTTAAGCCCGGTGTACCTTTCAAGCCCTATAGTGGCCACAATACCGTCTGCTTCTCCATCGAACAGGAGGGCCGGATATGTGGACTGACGCTGTCTGTTTTCTTTAAACTCCACTGGAGGTCCCTCTGTGGATGGATGGCGTCCAAAGGTAATGGCCAATGGGACTGGTGAATTGGGGACTATCCAGTCTATGTATGCCCTCTCAAATTGGACATTAGTATTTCCGCCAGCGGCGTGGCCCCTGTTAAAATCAGTATAGAAGTTCTCAGGATCATTGTCTGCCCAGTTCTTAGTGACTGAAAGCCGTCCATGGAACATGAGCTCCCGTGTGATCTTTGCGTCAAGGTTGAGTCTGAACCTAGAGGTCCAGTGATTGTCCTTATGATCCTTTATGTATTTGTCATATCGACCTGTGAATGGATTAAAATATGTCCCCCTGTAATAGAAATTGTCCACCCTGGTCCTGACTTCAGCCCCTATATTGAGCTTGTCTTTGATGGTCTTGGTCTCCACCTTATCCAGGGTGTCGTAGATGTCGTCTATGTCTTTCTTTAGACTAGATGTATCGGTCCTCTCCCTCTCCAGCTTGTCAACGCGCTTTTGAAGGGTATCTAGCCTTTCGAGGATGGCCTTATAGGCGTCCTCCGGAATGGTGACCATTCTTTGTGCATAAGTGGCAGTAGAAAAGCCCCAGAAAACTGCCATAAGCACAATGGTCAACGTGAGTGTGCGACCATAAGCTTTCATGGTTTCTAACCTCCTCGTCTATTTTGGAATTATTGCAGCAGTAGGTTGGTCACTGTCTGCTGCATGATCTTTCAAGGTCTGGAGGATCAGCTTCATCTCGTTCTCACTTATCATCCCAGAAAGGTCCACAGGATGCCTATGTCTTTTAAAATATTTTTCCCAAACACTGGAAGACTTGTCTGCCGGACTTATAGGTGCGGCCTCGCCCTTCCTGCTATGGCATCCCATGCACTTTTCCAGAAATAGATCAGCTCCTCCTGCCATTACTTGATTTGCCCATAGCACCATGGCCAGTGCCAGCAAAATCCTTTTAAATGATCTCTTCATTTCTACCCCTCCAACTCCTCTTACTTGGGGATCACGGCGGCGGCAGGCTGATCACTATCTGCTGCATGGTCTCTGAGGTAGGCAATTATCTTCTTTAATTCGTCAGGAGAAATGGTACCTGACAGGTCAACAGGGTGCCTATTCCTTTTAAAATACTTGGACCACACATTACCTGCCTTGTCTGCTGGATTGACTGGCGCTGCCTCGCCACCCTTCTTGTGACATGCTCCACACTTGGCAACAAATAGTGCCTCATCACCTGCATTGGCAATTGCGCCCAATCCAAGAAAGGCTGCACATAAAAAAAAGACCACTGCCCTCTTCACTCATCTCACCCCCTTTCTTTTTTTCAATTAATGTCCTAATATCTTTTTAAGACTTAGGACTTATTTCACTTATCGGTCTAGCGGGGATTTTCATTAAGATTTTTTTAAAAAAATTATCAGATGATAATAAAACTTTTATGAAATTAATTGCTACATTTAATACAAATTCTATCCGTGCACGCCAAGGGCTTATCTCCAAGTGGCTCAAGTCCACGGGCTGCCATCTGTTGTCAATCCAAGAGACCAAGGTCCAGGACAAAGACTTCCCAGTCAGTACCTTTGAGGAACTTGGCTATCACACCTATTTTAAAGGCCAAAAATCATATAATGGCGTTGCCATTGTCTCAAAAGAGCCATTAAAAGAGGTCTCATTTGGATTTGATGATGGTCAAGACACAGAAGAAGATCTTGCACGATTGATCCGTGCCCAGTGGGACGGATTCTATATTATAAACGTATATGCCCCCCAGGGACGTGCCTTGGATCACCCCAATTTTACTAAAAAACTCCTATGGTATGACAGGTTGTTAGAGTGTCTCGAAAGGGCTTACAAGCCGACGATGCCCATTTTCATTATGGGGGATTTTAACTGTGCACCGGAACCAATAGATGTATATGCACCAGAACGAAAAAAAGACCATGTTTGCTTCCACGAGTCTGTGAGGGAGGCATTTAAGAGACTCTTGGGGTGGGGGCTTGTGGACTGCTTTAGGGCCTTTGACCCAAGCCCCAACAAATACACTTTCTATGATTACAGGGTACCTAAGGCCGTTCACAGGGGGCTTGGTTGGAGAATAGATCACATACTCGCCACCGAAGTAGCACTTGGCCACGTCAAAGAGTGCTACATCGACCTAGAGCCGCGTCTATGGGAGAGGCCGTCCGACCACACCTTCCTCTGTGCAACGGTGAGATCAGGCGTGTATTAATTGTTATTTAGCACCTTACGGCCATTCTTTATTCACTGCAACAATGTGCCACTAAAGGAAAAACGCTCAGGATGTTCTATGATCTCTTCTGACAAATCAATATCGAGAAGAGGCATCAACTCTTATATAGTTCCAGGATCTCATGGGCATCGGTGAACGCCTGCCATGTCTTTAAGAGGAGCTCGTATACGTCGTCTTTCTTCAGCCCTAAAACCTCCATGAGCCTTGGGGAAATCTTATGTCTGAATCCATCTGTCCCCACTCCTATGCCCAACATCACAACAAGTATATTGCTCAGTGCCAGAAGTGCGGATACCTTGTCTTGAACGTATAGATCAGGATCATGGTGGTTCCTCACTGCCCTGTAGATATCCAGTGGAAAATCCCAGAGCCTCATGATCTCCGAGCCAATAATGGCATGGTCTGCTCCAAGGGCCATCCACTCCGCCTCAGAGAAGGTGAAGCCCTCTCTGCCAGCCAGGTCCATGATCGTGTCGAGTTTGGCCCCCACGAAGAGATTCAACACGATCTTTCCCACATCGTGTAGAATGGCAGCAGTGAAGAGGAGAGAGGGGTCGTCAAAACCAATATGGGCACAGATGCACTCGGCACATATGCCTGTGGCCATGGAGTGATGCCACAGGTCCTCAGGCCTCATGCCATAACCATAGAGTTCCCTGGATAAAAAGGGGAGGCTCCCACTGGCCACCAGTATTTCTTTGATCTGATTTTGACCCAGGAGGGCAAGGGCTGTATCGAGGCTCGTTACCTGTTTTTGAAGACCAAATCTCGCAGAATTTGTGATCTTCAATATATTGGTGGTAATGGCAGGGTCAAACTTCAATACCTCTACAAGGTCCTGAGTAGTGGTGTTGGGGTCATCTAGCAACTCCAATGCCTTTTGCACCACTTTTGGGAAGGTAGGGAGCTTGGTCAACTGTTCAAAGATATATTCCAAGGTGAAGTCTGGTTGAACCACTTGCTGATTATCCATGTTCATGGATCACTACTCCTTTTTGCTTCCTGGTGCTGTTACATCAGGACCTAGTGTGAGGCCGAACTGGACACTCTTGTTAAAGGGACCGCCCACAAACTCGCCCTCGATGGCAATCCCATTCTTTTCCAAGGTCTTCTTTACCAACGAATAGAGGTGGACCCCCACATTGAGCTCCTTGGGACACTCTAGAAACTGGCCTATTCCAACGAGCCAAGTTCTCAACGCCTCTCTTTTTCCACCTACATCTGTGACCTCTTTAAAAAAGGCCCGAAGTCCACTGTTACACTCAAAGGAGGGCAGGCCATCTGGGTCTTTCCCCTTTAAGAATGGCACCACCAGATAACAGAGTCCAAAGACCCCGCTCTCCTGGTCCCTTATACATATAGCAAGGCCAGAGCCAAGGTTTTTCGCAACCAACGCCACTTCTTCATCATTTGTGACGTGGTACGTGCCCTTGGTAACCACAAGTGTTTTCATATTTTACTCCTGGTGTTGGTGATCTTATAATATATATCGGGAAATTGACCAAAACCTTAAACCATTATTGCTTTTAAAGGGCGAGGGGGCAACATGAAGAAGGCAAAATTTTTTGTAAAAGAAAAGGAAGATAAGGTCAGATGTGGGCTCTGTAGCCATCGCTGTCTCATCTCAAACAAAAAACGTGGAATATGTGGTGTGAGAGAGAACATCGACGGCACACTCTATAGCCTCGTCTATGGAAAGACCGTATCTGAAAACCCTGACCCAATAGAAAAAAAACCTCTATTCCACTTTCTCCCTGGCTCCATCTCCTATTCCATATCTACAGTGGGGTGTAATTTTAAGTGCAGACACTGCCAGAATTGGCAGATATCCCAATACCCACATCTATATGGGGGCGAGATCATTGGTCATGACAGGACACCAGAGGATATAGTTTCTGGGGCACTGGCCAGTGGGTCAAAGAGTATTAGTTACACCTATGTAGAACCCACAATATTCTATGAATTTGCATATGATTGTGCAGTCCTTGCAAAGTCTCAGGGGCTTCTCAACTGCTTTGTGAGCAATGGATACATGACAGAGGAGGTCACAAAGGAACTCGCTACGGTGCTCCATGGCATAAACATCGACCTCAAGGCCTTTACTGATAAGTTCTACAAAGAGGTGTGCGGTGCACGCCTAAAGCCTGTACTGGACTCCATAGAAAATATGTACAAGGCTGGAGTTTGGGTGGAGGTAACTACACTTGTAATTCCAGGGCACAACGACTCCAGGGAGGAATTGAGGGATATAGCCCGGTTCATATACTCGATATGCCCGGATATTCCTTGGCATGTTACTGGTTTCTATCCCACCTATAAGATGTTAGATCGTCCCCCAACCCCCATAGAGACGCTCCACATGGCGCGTGAAATCGGGCTTGAGACAGGGTTAAAGTTCGTTTACGAGGGAAACAGGCCTGGAGCAGGTGGTGAGAATACATACTGCCCAGAGTGTAATACACTTCTAATCGAGAGGTACGGCTTTTCAATCCTCAAAAATAACCTTGCATCCTCCCCAGAAGGGGTAAAGGAGGCATGTCCCAAGTGCGGTTTCAAGCTCCCTGGCGTCTGGCATGTCTAGGCCTGCGCCTTGGCCTCCGGCCCATTCGCAGGCCAATAAATTGCCATATTACGTCGAAATATAGCGGGCCTGCCTTGTTCACCAAGTCCCAGCGATCTTCACTTGGTACGATCTGAAACTGGGTTGCCTTGGATCTGCTCTCGCACACAAGCCACTCGACGTCCTTTATAGGCACCACAGAATCCATGTGGGAATGGAGAAATAGCACTGCCTTTTTCAAGGCTGCCATCTTTTTCTTGTTCGAGAAGGGATCTTCACTCAACGGCTCCTCAATAGTGCCCATTGCCTTCAGAAAGGAAGAGGTGTCAGAAAAGGCGCTCTCAAGGATGAGACAAAGGGCGTCGTCTTCATGGCGGCCCATAGCCTCTATGGCCGGAACTGTCCCAATGCTCTTTCCCATGATCACCAAAGGGCCGAGGATGCTCAGTTCCTCTTTGAGCCTCAGATAGGCATTAAAGGTGAGATCTACCACGTCTATGAGACCAACTGGGCCCTTTTCCATGAGATATTCGTCATAATCGACCCAAAACAGACCTCCGCCCTTCTCGAGAAAGCCTCGGGCCAAGTGTTCATTCATAGCCCGTGTATCATACTCTGCTGGGAATAGCAGGATGTGAGGCTCGTCTTTTACGCCAACGGCCCCCGTTAGCGAGAGCCTTGGTGAGGAATCAATCTGATATTCCTGGATGATGAGGGAGTCATCGGGTGGCTCTGGGCTAATGGCACGCTTTAAAAAAAAGCCCTCATTAAAAGAGATGGAAAGACTCACTCTTCCTTCCACCAGTTCCTCCTCTCCAGGTACTCCTCGAATACCTTTTTTACATAGTTGGGACCAAAGGAGCTATGTCCCATGTATCCTGTACAACTGCCCTTTAATGCATCTACCATGTCATTTAAGATCCCCTCACGTTCCCTTTCATCGACAAAATTGCGCTCTTTTTTCATCTGAAAGAGTACGCTGTCCCCATTTTTCTCAATAAACTCCAGGACATCCCCCTTTGGTCCACGGTATTCACGCGCCAGTATATTTTCATCCACTGGGATCTCAATCTCGGCCAGGAGGCATACATACCACCTGTCACCTGCCACACGCCTCGAACAATCATAGAGGCGCATCACAAGCCCATTTTCAAGGGCCACTTCCTCTATAAGCTCTTTTGGGAATAGAGTTTCGTCCATAGCGGTTAGTGTTTAAAGGCCCTTTGCCCAGTAAACACCATGGCCACTGGTGGATCAGCCTCGTTACAGGCCTCTATGGACTCCCAGTCCCTGAGAGACCCCCCTGGGTGCACAATTGCGCTAACGCCCTGTCGAATCCCCACGTCAACACCGTCCCTGAATGGGAAAAATGCATCAGAGACCATGACAGAGCCAGGGAGTCCTCCTCTGTCGGCCTTTACCTTGGCGTCTATCTCTTCCTTTAAGGAGCGGTCCTTCTCGCCCTTTTCCACCTTTAGTTCTAGCTCCTTATAACTGATCCCATGGCGATCGAAACAGACTATGTCTGCATACTTTGTGTATGCCTTATACACTGCTATCTCTGCCACACCGACCCTGTCCTGTTCACCGGTCCCGATGCCCACAGTCACACCATTTTTGACATATATAACAGAATTGGAGGTAACCCCCTGCTCTACTGCCCAGCCAAAGATGATGTCCTTGTATTCGCGCTCGTCTGGCAGGCGCTTGATCTTGTAGACCTTGCCCTCATACTCGCACTCGGCGGGCTTCAGGTCTTCTTTTGTCCTTATCTTGTTTACAGGGGATTGCTGTACGATGATGCCTCCGTCGATAAGGCTCTTAAAGTCCACGAATCGCATGTCCCAATATTCTGCCAGCCGATCGATCCTATCTATCTTGATGATCCTGAGATTCTTTCTCTGCTTCAATATGTCTACAGAACCTTCTTCATAGTCTGGGGCAGCGACTACCTCAAAATATTGGTTATTGATGGCCTCTGCAGTAGTCTTGTCCACTGGGCGATTGAGGGCAACACACCCACCAAAGGCAGCAACCCTGTCTGCACGAAATGCCTTGGTAAAGGCACTCTCCAAGGTATCGCTGATGGCCACACCACATGGATTGTTGTGTTTGACAATGACACAGGCAGGGGTATCCATGAGGAATTTCAGGACGTTGAGGGAGTTATCCACATCTGTGAGGTTGATCTTCCCAGGGTGTTTCCCCGCCTGAATCATGTCCTCTTCTGTTATGGCACTCACAAGCCCATTTCCTGGCCCAATATACTTGCAATCTCCCAGGACGAGGTTGCCATTTACCAACTCGTAGAGTGCAGCCTCTTGGTCTGGATTTTCGCCATAACGTAGCCCCCTTTCCTCTCCATCAATCACCCAAGTCCTCTTGCGATAGACCAAGGTCTGGTCTCCAAAGGTGATCTTTAGCTCTGCTGGGAACTGATCCCCTAGGATCTTTCTGTACATCTCTTTCATGTCGGCCATGGAAGTCCCTCCTTGATTGGATTCAGAAACAACAGATTGTATATATCTCCCAAAAATGGAGAAATTGCAAGGAATATGGTTGGAGAAAGGCCCACTAATGTGCAAAACTGATGACAGTACACCGATCTATGAGCCAAAAACTAACGAACCAAATGGGGAGCGCAATGAGTAGCGGGACGAGGATCCGTCCCCTATAAGGTGTCCAGTCAGGACGAAGCGGGTCGCCAGCACCACCAAGCCCTATCCTCGACACGAACACATACATTGAAAAACACTCTAGGGCAAAGGGTGGAAAGCCCAAAAAACCGAGCACAGGCATCTCAAACACCTTCCATCTGCCCACAAAGGGTATGGTGTAGATCCATTTGGCTCCAGCCCAAAAGTTCCAAAACTCCCATAAAAATCCACAAATAAGGCCGCCCAGGAGTAGGGAAAAGAGATTGGCCTTTCGGCCAGACATGTAGTCCAAGATGAGGCTCTTGGCGCCCAATCTACCATTGAGGGGATCTAAGATAAAGAAGGTGAATCCCCAAACGAGCGGGAAGAAGTATCTGGGCCACGCCATTGGAAGTAGGATAGAGACAGTACCTAGGCCAATCCAGAGGGGGAACATTGGTACAGTGCCGGAATGCAACTCACCACTATCCCCAAGGCATCTCCCCCTAAAAAGGCTATCTCTAACCAGGATGGAGGTAAAGAATATGCCAGGCAATACTGTGGCAAAGGACAATGTATAGCCAAGCCACCTTATGGGCGTAAAAGGTGTTATATTTACATAGTGCCAGTTTTGGAGCCTTAAGTTTATTAGCTCGAAAATGAGCCAAAAGGTTACAGACCAGATACAAAGGTTTATAAAAGACCAAGGGTTTGATGTTATGGGAGATGTGCCCTTTCTTGCCTTTATCAAAGCATCTAGAAGCAGGATATAGGGCCACCAGACAAAAAGGTAGAAGAATTCTTCGACAAGATCGATGCCCTTAAAAAGGGCCAGTTCTGAAATGGCGAGGATTAATAGTGAAATCCAGCCATATAGGGCCATTTCCTTAGCCTATTACTCGAGTGAAATAGTTGGCGTGCCCCAGATCTACCGGGGCACATACCATATCATTTTCTCTTATTTTACCCCAAGCCTTTTTAAGAGTGCGTCCTTTTGGAGGACTCCAGAGTGATATCTCCCATCCATGAAGATGTAAGTGGGCGTCCCAGTAATTCCCTTTTGCTGGAGGAACTTCACAGTATCTTCCACCTGCCTTTTCCCTGCCTCACACTGGTTTTCAGACCTATACTGTGTCTTCAAACCCTCAAGGCCCTTCTTGTCGCAGATTATGGATATGCACTGCTCCTTGGCACCCTTGTGGAACCTGAGTGGGAAGAGCAAGAACTTGACCTTTATCTTCCCCTCTTCCATGAGAGGCTCTAGTATCCTTTCTGCCTTTTTACAGTACGGACACATGGGGTCTGTGACAAAATAGAGGGTCTTCCCAGCCCCCTTTTCAAAGGCGACCAGGTTGTCCAGTGTCTTCAACTGGGCAGGGGTAAACTTGTTTAGTTCTGCAATGCTCTCACGGGTGATGTTAGTCCTGTTGGCCACACTAAATATCTGGCCATTTATGATGTATTCGCCCTTTTCATCTGTATAAAGCAGTCTCTTTTGCCCATTTAAGTTCACCACTGCCTCGCACAGGCCCTTCACCTTGGAGGCCCTTACCTTCTCCACAGTGATGGTCCGCCTAAAGGTCTTCTGAATGATCTCCGCCACGGTCTTTTTGTCAGGGCATGAGGATGCGGCCCAAGAGGACCCATAGACGGCTATAGACAATAGGGCTGCCATGGCAAAGATGAGCTGTTTGTTCTTCATAAAATACTCCTTTCTCCTATCTGTATGATTTTATTCCACCCACCATGTGGGCCTTATTCTACGAATGACGTTCAGGCCTCCTGGAAGTACCATGAGCCTCTCGAACCCCATGGCGTCGAGGAATCGCTGGATCTCATAGGAGCGTGTGCCAGCATTACATATTAGTATGATGCACTTTTCCCTGGGTAACTCGTTGTGCCTCGATCTCACCTCATCATAGGGGATCGATAGCCACTTGTCGCCATACTTTTCCACCCAGGGCGCTGCCTCTTTGGAGTGTCTGAGGTCGAGGGCAATCCAATCGGGGTGGTCCTCCTTGCCTTCCATCCACGCCGAAAACTCCTCTATGGTCACGGTCTTCAACCGTCCAGAGACCAGGTTGTCTGCAATGTTTCCAGCAGTGTTGAGGACATCTACAGCATTGGAGAATGGAGGTGCGTATGCAAGTTCTAGGTTACTGATATCTGAGATGATTGCCCCTTTTCCAAGAAGCCCTGCCACGGCATTGATCCTTGCAAGCACCCCGTCTCCCATCTTGCCATACCCTTGGAGCCCCAGGATGCGCCTGGTGGACCTGTCCACTACGAGATTCATGAACATCATGGCCTGATTGGGGATAAAGTGTGCCCTGTCTGCCTGGGCGGCAATGGCCTCCACTGCATCGAACCCCTCACGCCGTGCCACCTCGAGGCTGAGTCCTGTGGCACCAATGGCCACATCAAAGGCCTTCATGATGAAGGAGCCCACCACGCCCTCGAACTTGGTGGGGAGACCGGCAAGGTTGTCTGCCACCACACGGCCCTGCCTATTG
>Ga0256832_1002647_pt1 | contig 12207 bp, 10 predicted proteins | sample 134614metaG_FD_190534 | JGI IMG/M metagenome (GOLD analysis project Ga0256832, IMG submission 190534) | Hydrothermal vent microbial communities from Lau Basin, Pacific Ocean - 134-614 | ecosystem: Environmental > Aquatic > Marine > Hydrothermal vents | place: Pacific Ocean: Lau Basin | collected... | reverse complement strand
ACTGTGAAGTAAATTGATTTAGACTTACCGGGTTTTTTGAAGTCCGGTAAGTCTTTTTTATATTAAATTAATAAGTATGAAAAATATTAAGAATATAATAGTTTTGGTATTGATCATTAATTCTTTATCTCTTTTATCGCAAACAACCTTCTCAAAGGTAATAGATTTTACAAATGGTAATGAGGGTGGGTTTAATCTGGAAATAAACAATGATTATTATTATCTAACTGCTGCATCGGTAATATTTGATACAACAGATACTGGTATAACATATACAAAACCTGATTATGTACTTAAATTAGATGCGAATACAAATATTATAGGAAACTATTTTTTTAATAACCCATTACATAAAATAGCTAAAATACTTTTTAATAGTGACACTCTTTATTTATTTGTTCAAGATGAAACAAATAGTGTATTCAAATGGAGATTATATAAATTTAGTCCTGATTTGGACAGCCTTGATCTATTGGTTTATGACAATTTTGAAGATGATAAGACATATTCCACAACATTTCAAGTCAAAGACGATTACTTTTATTATGGTAGTTATTCATACAATGGAAGAATGTTATTCATTAAATCCGATAAAAATGGCAATGTTATTAAAAAAGAAACATTTTCAGATTACACTGATCCGGCAGGAAAATATCTTCTTAGAGATTTAACTCAAACATCGGATAGTAATTTTGTTTTTGTGCATTGGCATAAACTTGATAGTATTTATAGTGGATTTTATCAAATAGGAGTTATTAAATTCGATGATAATTTGAATGTAATATGGTCAAAAGAGCTTCCTCCTATTCCATCATACTTTCTTGGCGGATCTAAGCTTCCAAATCTTACAAGTACAATGGATGGGGGAATGGTGGTAAGCAGTGGAATTGATCTAAATGATTCAATTAGATATCATTCTGATAAATATGGTGAATTTAGTGAATATGGAGTAGTAATTCAGAAACTGGATAAGGACGGAAATATAGTTTGGAGAGATTTGAGCTATAATAAAAAATTGCCGGGCTATTGGTTTGGAATTTCCCCTATTGAAAATGTAAATAAGTTAATAACCGCTCAAAACAGTGATATCATAGCAGCAGGAATATATGATCACAATTTTTATGAACCGGGCACCAAAGGATGGATATGCAGATATAGTCCTGATGGCAAAATGAAGTGGAAGCATTATTATGTTGATCCAAAATATTCAGGTTTCGGTATAATTAGGGATATGGTTGAAGCGGAAAATGGTGATATCGTTTGTGTAGGTGGCATTAAACAAGAAAATGGGGAATTTAATAATAATCGCTTTACTTGGTTGTTGCGTGTGGACAGTAATGGTTGTGTGACTCCCGGCTGCGAGTGTGTGCCTGATAGCAATACCAGAGTGTGGGCTACTACCGAAGCAGGTAAATTACTGGTCAATACTCCTAATGTCTGGTATCAATCTGCTACTTCAATGACGAGTCCTGATATTAGTTCTACAAGGTACAAATTGAGTTATTATCTGATAAAAAATAACTTTGCCTTCGGAGTGTTGAGATCAGATGAAGAAACCGGAGAAAACTGGGATACTACAGGAATATTGTTGCGTCAAATAGGTGGTAAGGTATGGATATATGAAGATAATGATGACCCACCTGACTATGATTACAAATTAATATATGATTTTTCATTGGTAGAAGGGGATACATTCAGGTCTGAAATTTTTGAAGATGATGATTTTTTTCTTTTGGTAGAGGAGGCCGATACAATAACATTATCGGACGGCAGCAAACGTAAAAGGCTGATGTTGTCATGTAATAATGAGTCTGATACTGTAAATTTCTCCGGGTATGGTTTGCGTACATGGATAGAAGGAATCGGCGATACAAGGGGTTTGTTATCGGTTGCAGGAAGTTGTATGACAGATCAAAATACATCATTGCTTTGTTTTCATCAGAAAGGTGACTTGATATGGGATAATCCGGATAGTGAAGGATGTTGGTTGTCAGGAATAAAGGAAATAGTAGAGAATAAATTTAAAATTTCACCCAATCCGGCGCAAAACAAAATAACGGTACAATTGTGGGAAGGAGCGGAAGTAGATAGTTGGGAGATATATGATATCACAGGACAAAAACTAATAACAGGAAAAATTGATAATCCTTATGAATTTGAAATTTCAGGATTGGATAAATTGCAAACAGGAGTTTATTTGTTGAAAATTGTAGGTAAGAAAGGAAGAGTAAGTGTCGGGAAGTTTGTGGTGGAGAGATAGGGCGATTTTGCGAGTGGGCGAATGGGCGATAAGGCGAATAGGGCGAATGGGCGAGTGGGAGACGGAGAGACGGAGAGACAAGGAGACGGAGAGACGGGGGAATAGGTGAATTTGGCATTTTGTGGTTTGAAGTTTGGAGGTTTGGAGGTTTGGAATGTTGTTTTTTTTGTTCGTCATTCCGTGTTTTGTGTATTGAGGCGGGAGGTTTGGACTGTCAAATTTATTTGACAGAATATAGTGATTAAAGTTTAAAAAGCCCCAGCGGGGCGGCATTATGGTAGAACAGGATGTATGCAACCCCATAGTTATTTTGGCGGTATTTTTGTGGCGATAGCAAACAAAAATAGTGCCAAAATCAAATATTGATCACTAATAGTTATGGTTTTTGCGAAAGCTTCGGACATCAGAGAAAACTTCAGGCATCACACGATAGCTTTAGCGGTAGTATATGATTAAAAAGATCATAAATCAGAACTTTTTTCTAATATTATTGTTATTTTCCATAACTACATTAATATTTCTTGTAATATATATTTATTTTTAAAGGATTGTAAGGTATAAAAATGGTCTAAATAGCTGTTTTTACAATACTGTCAAAAAAAATATCAAAAATTTTAAAAATTATTTTGTTTTTTATCAAAATAAATATACCTTTGCAACCGCTTTTGAAATAATGATTTTAAAACGGGTATTTTGAAATAATAAAAGCCAATGTAGCTCAGCTGGTAGAGCAGCTGATTTGTAATCAGCCGGCCGGGGGTTCAAGTCCCTCCATTGGCTCGTAATTAGAGTATATACGAAAACAAAAAATTCAATATTTTAAGTGTTTTCTTATAGGTTCTATTTATATTGGGGGCGCGCCGGAGTGGGAGAGCCGGGCCAGACTGTAAATCTGGTGACTAAGTCTGAATAGGTTCGAATCCTATCGCCCCCACTTTTGAAAAGTCAATTAAAATCCCCTGTGATAATATATTGTGAGGGTAAGTTAAAAAGCGGGTGTAGCTCAGTTGGTAGAGCATCAGCCTTCCAAGCTGAGGGTCGCGAGTTCGAGTCTCGTTGCCCGCTCTTTTTTCCCTTCTTTGTTTATCTTGGAAGATAAGCCAATGTAGCTCAGCTGGTAGAGCACTTCCATGGTAAGGAAGGGGTCGGGGGTTCAAATCCCTTCATTGGCTCGTAATAAATTGATTTATTATAATAATTAGTAAAAATTGAACAAATGGCTAAAGAAACTTTTGAAAGGTCAAAACCGCATGTTAATATCGGAACAATAGGTCACGTTGACCATGGTAAGACAACTTTGACTGCTGCTATTACATATGTATTGGCTGATTCCGGTCTTGCTGAAAAAACAGATTATGATTCTATTGATGCTGCTCCTGAAGAAAAAGAAAGGGGTATTACTATCAATACTGCTCACGTTGAGTATCAAACAGAGAACAGACACTATGCACACGTAGACTGTCCTGGTCACGCTGACTATGTGAAAAACATGGTTACAGGTGCTGCACAAATGGACGGCGCTATATTGGTTGTAGCTGCAACTGATGGTCCTATGCCTCAAACAAGGGAGCATATCCTTTTGGCAAGACAGGTAGGGGTACCAAAAATTGTGGTATATATGAATAAAACAGATCTTGTTGATGATGATGAGATGTTGGAATTGGTTGAAATGGAAGTAAGGGAATTGCTGGATCAATATGAATTTGATGGTGATAATACCGCTGTTATCCAAGGTTCAGCGCTTAAAGCTTTGGAAGGAGATCCTAAGCATGTTCAATCTATAAAAGATCTAATGGCTGCAGTGGATGAGCAAATTCCCGAGCCTGTAAGAGATGTTGATAAGCCGTTCCTGATGCCTGTTGAAGACGTATTTTCTATTACAGGTAGAGGAACTGTTGCAACAGGAAGAATTGAAAGAGGTGTTATCAATGTTGGTGATGGAGTTGAAATAGTTGGTTTGATGAAAGAAGGAGAAAAACCAATGAAATCTGTTGTGACCGGTGTTGAGATGTTTAGAAAAATCCTTGATAGAGGAGAGGCTGGAGATAACGCAGGTTTATTGTTAAGAGGTATTGAGAAAACTGATATCAAGAGAGGACAAGTTATTTGTGCTCCTGGATCAATCACTCCTCATAAGAAATTTAAAGCAGAAGTTTATGTTTTGAGTAAAGACGAGGGTGGAAGACATACTCCTTTTTTCAATGGATACAGACCTCAGTTTTATTTCAGAACAACTGACGTTACCGGTGATGTGAAACTACCTGAAAATGTTGAAATGGTGATGCCTGGTGATAACGTAACAATGGAAGTGGAATTGATCCAACCTATTGCTATGGAAAAAGGATTGAGATTCGCTATTCGTGAAGGTGGTAGAACTGTTGGTGCCGGTCAGGTAACAGAAATATTGGATTAATAAAAAATCCTCATATAATAAAATGAAATTATATTTGAGCAGTCTAAAATTAGGCTGCTCATTTATAGCTTAATAGCTTTATAAATAGTTGACCCTTTTAATAAAGAATTGAGGGTGTTTTGAAAAAATATGTATTTTACGGGCATAGCTCAACTGGTAGAGCGACGGTCTCCAAAACCGTAGGCTGTGGGTTCAAGTCCTACTGCCCGTGCAGATTGAAAAAAGGAATTGTTGTATATTCCTAATTATTTATTGTGTTTTTACACATGAAGAAAAATGTTTATATGAATAATGTCGTTTTATATTTGAAAGGAAGCTATAATGAACTGATACATAAAGTTAGCTGGCCTAAATTTCCGGAATTATTAGGCGCTACCCGAATTGTGGTGGTTGCATCAATTATTTTTGCTTTGCTCGTGTTGGTGATTGATTTGTTTTCAAAGACAATTACTAATTTCTTCTATCATCTCAATCTTTAAAATACAGGATATGAAATGGTATTCACTTAGAGTGATAAGCGGCAAAGAAAAGAAAATAAAAGAACGACTTGAATTGGAAATAAGCAGGTCGGGTTGGGGTGATATTGTTAATCAAATAGTTGTCCCGACTGAGAAAGTATACAAAATCAGAAGTGGTAAAAAAGTAATTATTGAAAGAAACATTTTGCCCGGTTATATTTTGGTTGAAGCAGATCCCAAAAGATTTAAAGGCGAAATTATTAGAAATTTGACTAATTTGCCTAATGTTATGCATTTTCTTGGAAGAGAACATCCGGTGGCAATGACAGAAGCTGAAGCAAACAGATTACTCGGAAAAGTTGATGAATCTCAACAAATAGGAGAAGAATTAATGGAGCCGTTTTTGGTTGGAGAAACTATTAAAATTATAGATGGTCCTTTCAACGGTTTTATAGGGGATATTACAGAAGTTAATGAATCGAATAAAACATTGAAAGTTGTTGTGAAAATATTTGGAAGAGGTACAGAAGTTGAACTTAATTTTTTACAAGCTGAAAAACAATCTTAAAATAAATTATTAAATATAATACAATGGCAAAGGAAATTGATGGATTTATAAAATTACAGGTAAAAGGAGGTCAGGCAAATCCTGCTCCTCCGGTTGGTCCGGCTCTTGGTGCAAAAGGAGTAAATATTATGGAGTTTTGTAAGCGTTTTAACGCTGCAACTCAGGATAAAATGGGTAAAGTTGTTCCTGTTGTGATTACTGTCTTTAAGGACAAGTCATTTAATTTCATAATAAAAACAACTCCGGCTGCAATTCAATTGATGGAAGCAGCAAAATTGAAAAAAGGATCATCGGAACCAAATAGAAATAAAGTTGGTACTGTTACCTGGGATCAGGTTAGAACCATAGCTGAAAGTAAAATGGAAGATTTGAATGCATTTAAAATCGAATCTGCCATGAAAATGGTTGCCGGTACTGCAAGAAGTATGGGCTTGGTAGTTGAAGGAGATTTTCCTTCATAAGACTAAAATTTATTAACATAGGGAGCTTCAATAAGCGTTATTACCTATAAAAATTTTGTTATGGCAAAAATTAGTAAAAAAATGAAAGCAGCCATTGCGAAAGTGGATAAAGAAAAAGAATATCCTATTAAAGAAGCAATGGCATTAGTGAAAGATGTAAATATAGCATCTTTTGATTCCTCGGTAGACCTTCATATCAATCTTGGCGTGGACCCGCGTAAAGCTGACCAGGCTATCAGAGGAACGGTTTCCTTACCTCACGGAACAGGAAAATCAAAAAGAGTATTAGTACTTTGTACTCCTGATAAAGAGCAGGAAGCTTTGGATGCAGGAGCTGATTATGCGGGTTTGGATGAATTTGTTCAAAAGATTCAAAACGGTTGGTTGGAATTTGATGTGGTTATTGCAATGCCCCAAACAATGGCACAAGTTGGTAAATTAGGTAGGATACTGGGACCAAGATCCTTAATGCCTAACCCTAAAAGTGGAACAGTGACCCAGGAAGTTGGAAAAGCAGTAGCAGAAGTGAAAAAAGGAAAGGTTGCTTTTAGAGTGGATAAGTATGGTATTATCCATACTTCTGTTGGTAGAGTTTCTTTTTCTTCTGATAAATTAGTAGATAATGCAGAAGAAATAATTAAAACAATTATTAAAATGAAACCAGCATCTGTAAAAGGAACTTATTTGGTATCTATTTCCGTAGCACCTACAATGGGCCCCGGTGTAAAAATAGATTCTAAATCAATTTAATTAATTCAATTCAAAAAACTAAAGAAATGAATAAAGCGGAAAAAACCCGGGTTATATCAATATTGGCAGATAAATTTGCAAATAGTTCAGTTTTTTATCTAACGGATTCTTCTACTTTGACTGTGGAACAGGTAAATAAATTAAGAAGAATTTGTTTTGAAAAAAATGTTGAATTTAAAGTCGTAAAAAATAATTTAGCAAGATTGGCTATGGAATCAAACGCTGAAGAAAAAGGTTTCGAACCTCTTTATGAAGCTTTGAAAGGGCCGACAGCTATTATGTTTTCTGAAACTGGTAATCTACCAGCAAAAATTATATCTGAGTTCAGAAAAGATTATGAAAGACCAATACTGAAAGCTGCTTATATCGAAAGTGCAGTTTATTTCGGAGATGAAAATCTGGATGCATTGAAGAGCATCAAATCTAAAGAAGAACTTATTGCTGATATTATTGCATTATTACAAAGTCCTGTGAAGAATGTTGTTGGATCACTTAAGTCAAGTGGCAATACCATTATGGGCTTATTGAAAACTCTTGAAGAAAGAGCATAAAATTTGGCTTCCAAGCGTATTTACGCATATTAATAAATATTTTTTAATAATTAAAAACCAGAAAAATGGCGGATTTAAAAGCAATCGCAGAACAATTGGTAAACTTGACAGTTAAAGATGTTCAAGATTTAGCAGATATATTAAAAGAGGAATACGGTATAGAACCTGCTGCAGCTGCAGTAGCTGTTGCTGCCGCACCGGGAGCAGCTGGTGGAGAAGGAGCTGCAGAAGAGAAAACAGAATTTGATGTTTTCTTGGAATCAGCAGGTGCAAGTAAACTTAAAGTTGTAAAAGAAGTTAAAACTTTACTAGGTGTTGGCTTGAAAGATGCTAAAGATTTAGTTGACGGAGCTCCTGCAGTTATCAAAGAAGCTGCTCCTAAAGATGAGGCTGAATCTCTTAAAGCAGCTTTAGAAGCTGTTGGTGCTACAGTTGAATTGAAATAATACTAAATCCCGTTTAATAACTTGATGATAGTATATTTTAATTCAAAAATATAATGTTTAAGCTTAGTTGGTTCTTTGTTGCAAAGAACTGACTAAGCTTTTGTGTTATCCTTATTACTGATAAAGTTCAGTATATTTTTTCCTTTTTTTCTCAAAAGAAAATTTTCTGTGAAATGACGTTTAACGATTCTATAACTACTCTTGTAAATCAAAGAGTGAATTTTGGCAAAATTAAAATGCCGGTGAAATATCCTAATTTATTATCTATTCAATTAGATTCGTTTAAGGATTTCTTCCAAATCGATACAACTCCTGAAAATCGTAATGAAGAAGGACTCTATCGGGTTTTTCAGGATCACTTCCCTGTAAGTGATGCCAGAAATATATTCCTGTTGGAGTTTTTGGATTATCAAATTGATCCTCCAAGATATAGTATTTCTGAATGTATGCAAAGGGGATTGACCTATAGCGTACCCCTGAGAGCTAAATTGCGATTATCCTGCAATGATGAAGAACATATTGACTTCGAGACTATTGAGCAAGAAGTTTTCCTCGGCAATGTGCCTTATATGACACCTAAAGGTTCATTTATTATCAATGGTGCGGAAAGAGTTGTTGTTTCCCAGTTGCACAGGTCTCCCGGTGTGTTTTTTAGCCAAACTTTTCATCCGAACGGCATGAAGATTTTTTCAGCCAGAGTTATTCCTTTTAGAGGAGCCTGGATGGAATTTGCAACTGATATCAATATGGTAATGTATGCCTATATTGACAGAAAGAAAAAATTGCCTGTTACTACTTTATTGAGAGCTTTGGGATTCGATTCAGATAAAGAAATATTGGATATTTTTGAACTGGTTGAAGAAGTGAAAGCAGATGAAGCAAATCTTAAAAAGGCAATAGGTAAAAAATTAGCAGCCAGAGTTTTACGAAAATGGATTGAAGATTTTGTCGATGAAGATACAGGAGAATTGATTTCTCTCGAAAGAAATGAAATTATCCTCGAAAGAAATACAATCCTTGATGAAGAAAATATAAAGTTAATTCTCGAAGCTGATGTTGATAGTATTATAGTACAAAAAGAAAACCTCGATCTCGATTATTCTGTTATTTATAATACTCTTCAAAAGGATCCTACTAACTCGGAAGTAGAAGCAGTTGCATATATATATCGTCAGCTTAGAGGTACCGAACCTCCTGATGAAGAAACTGCAAGAGGTATTATTGATAAAATGTTTTTCTCCGAAAGCAGATACGATCTGGGAGATGTCGGAAGGTATAAAATAAATAGAAAACTGGATTTGGATATTCCGGATGATGTAAAAGTGTTGACTAAAGACGATTTTATGTCAATTATAAAATACCTGATAAATATTATAAATGATCGTGCCGAACTTGATGATATCGACCATTTGAGTAATAGAAGAATCCGTACTGTTGGCGAACAACTCTATGCTCAGTTCAGTGTTGGATTAGCACGTTTAGCCAGAACCATCAGGGAAAGAATGAATGTCAGGGATAATGAAGTTTTTACTCCGATGGATCTTATAAATGCCCGTACTCTTTCTTCAGTGATAAATTCATTTTTCGGGACAAGTCAGTTGTCACAATTTATGGATCAGACCAATCCGCTCGCGGAAATTACTCATAAAAGACGTATTTCAGCGCTTGGACCTGGTGGTTTATCCCGTGAAAGAGCCGGTTTTGAGGTGAGAGACGTTCATTATTCGCATTATGGACGATTATGTACCATAGAAACTCCGGAAGGACCAAATATCGGTTTGATTTCTTCATTGGCGATCAATGCCAAAGTAAATCAAATGGGATTTTTGGAAACTCCTTATCGAAAGGTAGAAAACGGGAAAGTTATCCTTGATAAAGATCCCGAATATCTGTCAGCTGCAGATGAGGATTACAAAAAAGTAGCTCAGGCAAATACCCCTTTGGATGATGAAGGAAATATTATTACAGATAAAGTTGCTGCCCGCGAACATGGTGATTTCCCTATTTTGGAACCAAATGAAGTAGATTTTATCGATGTTGCCCCTAACCAGATTACAGGTGTATCGGCATCTTTGATTCCTTTCCTGGAAAATGATGATGCCAACCGTGCTTTGATGGGTTCTAATATGCAGCGTCAGGCAATTCCATTGATCAAACCGGCTGCACCAATTGTCGGTACTGGAATTGAGAAACTGGTAGCGCAGGATTCAAATCTTCTTTTGAATGCTGAAAATGACGGAGTAGTGGAATATGTTGATTCAGAGAAAATCGTGTTGAAATACGATCGTACTGATGAACAGGAGAAGATTTCACTGGATAGCAATATAAAAACTTATGATTTAATCAAATTTTTAAGAACTAATCAGGGTACTTGTATCAACCTTAAGCCTTTGGTGAAGAAAGGAGAAAGAGTAGTGAAAGGTCAATTATTATGTGATGGTTATGCTACTGATAAAGGAGAACTTGCTCTTGGTCAGAATTTGATGGTTGCTTTTATGCCTTGGAAAGGATATAATTTTGAGGATGCTATCGTGATTTCAGAAAGAGTTATTAAAGAAGATATTTTTACTTCTATCCATATTGAAAATTATGAATTGGAAGTAAGGGATACAAAATTGGGAGAGGAGGAACTTACAAATGATATTCCAAATGTCAGTGAAGATGCGACAAAAGATTTGGACGAACACGGTATTATCCGTGTTGGTGCATGGGTAAGTGGTGGTGATATCCTTATTGGTAAAATATCTCCAAAAGGTGAATCTGATCCTACACCGGAAGAAAAATTGCTAAGAGCGATTTTCGGTGATAAAGCAGGAGACGTTAAAGATGCTTCGCTTAAGGCTTCTCCTTCCACTAAAGGTATTATCATCGGTAAACAATTGTTCTCCAGAGCTAAAAAAGATAAATACCAGAAATTAAGAGAAAAGGACTTACTCGATAAACTTGATGCAAAGCATTCTGTGGAAATGAATGAGTTGAATACATTACTTATTGATAAGTTGATGAAATTGCTTGAGGGACAGGTTTCCGTAGGAGTAAAAAATGTTTTTGGGCAAGAGATGATTCCGGAAGGATCAAAATTCACCAGAGCTATCCTTAAAGAAATTGATTTCAGTGTGATAGAATTTAATAATTGGACTGAAAGCGAAGATTTAAATAAATTGGTCGCAAAATTATTACACAATTATTCATTAAGAGCAAGTGAGATCATCGGTCAATACAAAAGAGAAGTATTTAATATAAATATAGGTGATGAATTGCCTGCCGGAGTCCTTAAATTAGCGAAAGTTTATCTTGTTAAGAAAAGAAAATTGCAGGTAGGTGATAAATTGGCTGGAAGACACGGAAATAAAGGTATCGTGGCAAAAATAGTGAGAACAGAAGATATGCCGTTCCTTGAAGATGGTACTCCGGTTGATATTGTTTTGAATCCTCTCGGTGTGCCTTCAAGGATGAATATCGGTCAGATATTTGAAACTGTTTTGGGTTGGGCCGGAAAAGAAATGGGTGTGAAATTTACTTCACCTATTTTTGATGGAGCTAAACTTAATGAAATCGAAGATTTGATATCTAAAGCTAATCTTCCTTCTTACGGACAAACATTCCTTTATGATGGAGAGACTGGAGACAGATTCCATCAAAAAGCTACTGTGGGAGTTATCTATATGATCAAATTGAATCATATGGTTGAAGATAAAATGCATGCCAGATCTATCGGTCCATATTCACTTATCACTCAACAACCGTTGGGAGGTAAAGCTCAATTCGGTGGACAAAGATTTGGAGAAATGGAAGTTTGGGCACTGGAAGCTTATGGTGCTACAAATATTTTGAGAGAAATGTTGACGATTAAATCTGATGATATCAAGGGTAGAGCAAAAGCTTATGAAGCAATAGTGAAAGGAGATCCGCTTCCGGAACCTAATATTCCCGAATCATTCAACGTGTTGGTTCATGAATTGAAAGGATTGGCTCTCGAATTGAAATTCGATTAATAATTAATAATTAATAATTAATAATATATTTTATTGATATGATTAAAAATAAAAAAGTAGATCAACAGGAAAATAACAATTTTAATTCCATTACTATAAAATTGGCATCTCCGGATGATATTCTGGAAAGATCTTATGGAGAGGTTTTAAAACCTGAAACTATTAATTACCGTTCATATAAACCGGAAAGAGACGGATTGTTCTGTGAAAGGATTTTCGGTCCTGTGAAGGATTATGAATGTTATTGCGGAAAATATAAAAGAATCAGATACAAAGGGATAGTCTGTGATCGTTGTGGAGTAGAA
>Ga0256832_1002646_pt1 | contig 12209 bp, 7 predicted proteins | sample 134614metaG_FD_190534 | JGI IMG/M metagenome (GOLD analysis project Ga0256832, IMG submission 190534) | Hydrothermal vent microbial communities from Lau Basin, Pacific Ocean - 134-614 | ecosystem: Environmental > Aquatic > Marine > Hydrothermal vents | place: Pacific Ocean: Lau Basin | collected... | reverse complement strand
TGTGGCCACCAGGCTTGTAATTCTGCATGGCATCAAGCTTACCATTCCAACCCTGCCGCCTAAAGGCGTGGGATTTACGGATCCCCTATCGGGGACTTTAAAAGTTAGATAGCAACAAATTACCCCACTGGTTACCCCACCTTTCTCAATGATGTTGCAAAATATGGAATCACATTGAAGGCGCTGCATGGCCGGTTTTACACGGACTTTGTTGTAAGGTCACAGGGAATTTGAATAACTTACTTCATTTTGGGATTACTGTGCGGCTATGCTGGGCAGACGGCAATCTATGACCGGCACGGCTACGATGAAGAGAAACGGCAAGCCTGGGAACAATGGGCGGCATATTTGATGAGGGCGTGTAAGAATGGGGCGCCTGTCTGGGGATGTTCGTGCTTGCCTGTCGAATGAGCATAGATATATGCTCCGATAGAAGTGGGAACATAGATCAAGGAGAGTAGCAATGTCATCAGATGACTTCTTTACTGCTCTACCCTATGCCGCCGGGGCGGCGGCTTGGGGGAAAAGGCAGCAGAATCGCCGCTGGGCAGAAGACAAACGAAAATGGAACGATCTTGTGGATCGTTACAACGCCCTGCTCGAAGAAAAAAACGCCCTCCAGGATAAATACGATGAGCTTGTGGAGCGCCATGGGAAGGTGCGTGCCTCGCGTCTTGGCGCACGGCAGGGCGCGTACGCGCGTGATTCGCTGATGCTCAGGATGCGTGAACGCGGCCAGCTTCAGGCGACCCGGGAAGAGGCCGCTGCCCTGCTCAAGGAAATGCTGGACGGCAATGAAAACATGCCGGACGCAAAGACATTCTTGCTCCAGGAGATGAAGGACATTGGCATCCCCGAGAAACACTTGGATGCCGCAATGAAAGAACTGAGGCTGGGTGATGGCCCCGACGACCTGCTCAGCCTCCTGTTCCCGGAGGTTCGTCAGGAAATCGAAGCACGCGAAGCAGAGCAGCAGCGTCAAAAGCAACTGGAAGAAGAGCAAAGGCAGTTGCAAGAGATCAAGCAAGGAAAGATTGATCATCTTTACGCACAGAAAGCGCAACTGGAACAAGAGATTCAAAATACCATACGGCTGGCGGAACAAAAGCGGAGTGAATGCGATGGTGATCCGGATTGTTCCTTGGCAATGGAAACGGTCAGAAAAGGTCTGGGAAAGAAATTCCGGGTTGGGGAGCGGCTTTTCAGCATACGGGATGCGGCGGTCTGTTATCAGGAAGAGCAACATCAACTCAGAGACGAAATTCGTCAATTGCATGCGTACCATGCGAATCTGACAAACCGGCTCGATACGCTAGACGATGAAATTCAGTATTTGCAATCCCTGGCGGACAAAGCCTGCTAGCCTCGGCTGCAAGGAATTTCTATCACTTACATCACATAGAGGGGTTCGTGGGCGACATTGATCCCAGCACCTGGAGGAGGTCTTCTGGAATCAATCCAGTAATAAACGATAATAGAGCATTATCTTGTTATTTATGGTTTAAGGTACGAAAAAACCCTATATAGGTACAAGGTACAGGGTACAGCCAAACCCGAAGGGCTTGGGAGTCTGCGCGTGGAGGCCGGTCAAGGCCGGAATCGCGGGGTCCCGCCAGGCGCCAGCCTGGTGGGTTCCGATTCCGGGCTTGACGGGCCGGAGCGCGCCCACGCTCCCCGGCGGGGGGCGGGAATGAAGTGGAGCGCCAGCGGAACGCCAGGCCCGCCCCCCTGCCACGTGGCGAACGCCCCCGGAGGGCGGGGGTTTGGGGGCGGCGCCCCCATATCAAAACAATGTTCCTTCCTTTATCGCAAGCAGCGCGCGCAGCCCCGCCCGCCGGGTGAGGCGGAGGGGTTAGGGATCGGCAGGGCTTGTCCCGGATGGGAGCTTGCGGAAATCCGGGATGAAGCGAACGCGGAACCCGAAAGAGCCCGGCCCAACGGGCAACCCCCAAAATCAGAAAAATGGGGTAGTGGCTCAGTCTGAAAAACCAGCTTATTTCGCCATGCTTGAGCGGTCATGCTATCATTAATCCATGAGCAAAACACCCAAAAGGCCCCGTGACGTCAATCTATTGGCTAAATCCATAGTCGATATCGCCATAGGCGAGAAAGATGACGAGACCAAGAAGACTCCGGAGGAGATTGCCGAAGAGGAAGGCAAAGATCCTGCTGCTGTTGCGCTTGGGCGCAAAGGAGGACTTAAGGGAGGGAAAGCTAGAGCAGCAAAAATGAGTGCTGAAAAACGGTCAGAAATTGCCAGGAAAGCGGCGCAAGCTAGATGGAGAAAGGAAAATGACTGATACCATTAAGGCAGATGGATTAATTGGTATAACCTTAAACAACATAAATGAAGAGCTTGCACAAAAGTTAGGTTCGGAAGTCATTATCATACGAAGCCCTATTTATATGGGCCTAGATGATTTTGTACGTATAGAAATTGAAACTTTGGTGGCAAAAGCTAAAAGTCGAAGGAAAAAGCTGCCTAAACTAACAGTGCTATTGGAAACTACCGGTGGATCAATTGAGGTTGTTGAAAGGATAAGCAATGTTTTCAGAAATCACTTTCATGAAGTTGATTACATTGTACCTGGATATGCTTATTCAGCCGGGACTGTCTTGGTTTTGTCTGGAGACAATATCTATATGGATTATTACTCCGTTCTCGGGCCGATCGATCCACAAATCGAGGGAGAGGATGGCAAGTTTATTCCCGGCATGGGGTATCTTTATATGTATGAGGAGCTGGTCGCAAAAAGCAAAGAAGGCGAGATCACAAATGCTGAGCTTTTGTTTCTAACAAAGCGGTTTGATCCAGCTATTATGTTTGTAATACAACAAGCAAAAAATCACTCTGAGGATTTAATTAAGGAGTGGCTACCAAAATATAAATTTAAGCACTGGAAGCAGACTGAAACCAGGAAAGAAAAAGTAACCATGAAAATGAAGAGGGATCGAGCAGCTAATATTGCAGAGATACTTGGCGATGCGTCAAAATGGCACTCTCATGGACGAGGGATCACTATGCGAGAGCTTGAGGGGAATGACATAAAATTGAAGATAGAAGATTTTGGTAGCGACAAGGAACTAAATATACTTATCAGGCAATATTATGATTTATTTATCGACTTCGGTAGGAAAATTGGTTCTGAATACGCAATCCATACTAAGTACGGACTGAGGAGGATCGGGTAATGCCTACGAATGAAACCAAGTCAAATGGTCTCGACGAGATCCTTCAACTGATTGATCTTGTTGATAAAAAAGACTTAGAAAACAATGAGAAACTGAATTCTATAATTGGCGTCCCTTATTCTAGCGGAAAACGGCCAGAATACGAGAAATGGGAGGACAAAGGGGTACAATTCAAGCACATGTAGGATAATTTAAACTGAACAATGGTGCTTGACCGGTAAAGATGGTTGAGCGTTGCGTCGCTGGCCAGCAGAATGGAGGCGCTGACCGCCGAAATCCAGCAGTTGCAATCATAGGCGGCAGCAACATCATAAGCCTCCAGGCGTCACCCCCGAGGCCGTACTGTATAGCAACGGATAAGCCGTTGCGTAACTCCTGTATAGCAGGAATTAAGCAAGGCGCTCACATCAACCCGCGCTCCGCCAGGCTGACCACGTCCTCGCCGACGATCAGGTGGTCGAGAACACGCACATCAATCAACGCCAACGCCTCTTTGAGCCGCCGGGTGATCTGCTCATCGGCCCGGCTGGGTTCGGCGATGCCGGAAGGGTGGTTATGAGCCAGAATACAGGCGGCGGCATTGCGTGTGTGCGCCAGCTTCACCACCTCGCGCGGGTGAACGGTGCAGCCGTCGATAGTGCCGTAAAAAAGCTCTTCGTAAGCAATCACCCGATGGCGGTTGTCGAGAAGCAGAATGGCAAAGGTTTCCCGTTCCCTTTCGGCCAGGCGCAGCCTGAGATAGTCCTTGGCGGCCTCCGGGCTGGAAATCGCCTGCTGATGGGCGTTGTATTCAATCCGGCCCTCCAGGATCCGCAGCGCGGCCTGAATGATGTCGTCGTCGCTGTTGAAGGTTTGTGCTGGCATGTTGTGCTCCCGTGCTGGTTGATGACGGGAACGCCCGAAGCCGAACGGCGGCGGGGGTCATGGAGGAATGCGTAGCAGCATATCCTTGAGCCTCGACAACGGCAGGCTACAGTGAACAAGGAATCAAACCACGGGGGCAATGGCAGCACGTCAACAGCAACGTACATATTACGCCATGGCATCATGCGGACAGGCCGGGGGAAAGCCCTTCAGCTTCTGCTTCAGGGCGGGTTTGGCACGACGAGGCAAGCATCAGTGATCACATGACTGAGAAAACCGGCACCCAGTTACTTCGGCACGGCAGCGGTGGTAGTGGCCTACGCGGGATTCACACTCACGGCCTGGCGGCCTTCGCTTCCACTCCGCCAGTGGTTGCGGCACGGCTCGTGCCGCGTTATTTGACGCTCGGAACCCAGCCGTTAATCCGATCGCTTCTGACCCCCCACGACGGATTCGGGCGATACCCGACTCTCTGAGGTTTTTTGCTCTGACGAAGCATCAAACGCCTGGCTGGCAATGCGAAAAACGTCCCGTACCGCGCCAGAACCATTCTCTCCCTTTGAATAGGCTTCCGGACTTTTTGCGCCCTCAGTCGCGCCAGAACCTCTATCCCCGCCCTCACTGCTGACTGTTTTCTGATCACCTGTCTGGTGTTCCGCTGTGCCACCGCGCTCCGCGCTTCCAGCAGCAACCTGTTTGTCTAAACCGGGTTGCACGCCAGGGAGATCTGTTTTCGCATCTACGTCAACGACCGGCGCTTGGCTTTCCGCCTTTTCCGCTCCCTCCATACGGTCGGCATGATCCGTCCGGGCTGCCAAGGCGCCGCTGGGCGTGTCCTGATGGGCGGGTGTGGCAGCCCCGCCCGGCAGATTGCCGCCAGGGCCGGTGCCTGGCGGCGGTTTGGGAAGCCCTGAACCATGTGTCCCAGAGGCATCTATTCGACGGCTGGCGGCAATGATCATCGATTGCGCCCGATGCGCATCCTGCCCTTCTCCCAGATTGGTATGCAGCTGTGCAATCCAGTTGAGCACGTTGTCGGGTATCCAGGTAATCAGCGAAAAACATTTGTGCGCGACAACGACCACAAGCGTGGTCATCAGGACAGCATAGGCCACCAGGTAATCGGGCGTTCGCCATGCACCCGAATCAAACTGCGCCATGCGGAACCCCGCACCCACGACCCCGGCGATGGCCTCGAAAAGCAGAATGCTGATAAAGAAACCAATCACCATCAGACTCGGGCGCGCCAACACCCGCAGAAACAGCATGTAGCCCTGTTTGCCGTATTGGCCGGCTATGCCCTCGCCATCGGGGATGCCGTGAGCAATGGCCCACAGGGGCGCGGCCACTATTACTTCCATCACCAGGATGACCCAACCGATGAATCCCATGATCCAGAGGAAGAAAGGCACCATGGGCAGATAATAGGCCAGCGCCATCCCGGCCAGAAGCAGCACGCCCATGGCGCCCGCGATCAGCCGCCCCAAGAACGAGTCGTTCACATTCGTAGCGGCCATTATTCCGTCTTTGATGCCTTCACCCGTGAAGATTTGAAGCACAAGCCCCCAGGCGGAGCCGTCGGTTGCGCCGCCCACAAATGCGCCTGCAATCTTCAATGTCAGGAATCCCGCAGCGGCTGTTTGAACACCGGCAATATAGAAATTACCCAGCGTCTGGAGATTTCTCAACGCGTCGCCGTCAGACAGATAAGACGCCCAGGAATCCGGTCCATAGGAGAGCGATTGGGTAAGGATTTCGGTTGCCCGGGTACTCAACCCTTCGGGGCTGGATATATCCAGGTAGTCCTCCAGTTCATCTTGTACGTCATTTTCCGCACACACATCCACCGCCTCGTCCAGCCCGTACTCGTCCTTCCGGTACTCTGTGCAGTGCGCCATATCCGCCAGGCTGCTTTTCCGGTTGCCACCGGTGCGCTTGTACATCTGGTAAGCGTTCAGGCGTTCCTGATAGGCCTGGGGCGCGAAGAACGCCCGCCGGGCTTCGCTGAACTGGACCGGGAATGTCTTGATCGACAGCGCAGAATCGCTGGTTGGCAGCGTTTTCCGGTCGTGTTCCGCCAAGCGGTTGTACCAGCTGCCCAACATGGCCCAGCCCTGGCTGCGGATCAGCTCCGCCTCCGCCGACAGTTCATTCGTCCGGTTGCCCGGGTCGTTGGCCTTGCGATTGGATTCCGCCAGGTTGTCGGCGGCCATGCGCAACAGGATTTCCTGGGCGATTTTCACGCTGCCCCGCTGCGGGCCGTTGCCCTGGTAGGCTTCGATATCACCCACGTCCCGTGCGAGAAAATCCGCGATCTCCTCGGCTTTTTTCTGCATGTCGGCAAAAGCCTGCAGCCGCCTGGCGCAGGCCGGCCCTGCCGCATCCGCACAGGCGATCTCCGCACCACCGAAGGCCTTGTCGCTGGTCTGATTCTTCTCCAGGGTGGCATACTGATAGGCGTAGCGAATGACACACTTGCCCTTGCCAACCTTCCCCTTACAAACTCCGGGCACCCGGCCGATACGGTACGCGGCAGGCCCCGCCGGCGGCGATACCGGCGGCGGCTCTGAGTTGGTCACGGAATTGTAGATACGGCCGAAAAAGCCGGGCTTTTCAAGAATCGGCCCCCAGTGGGCGCTGTACCGCCCGGCCTCTGGCCGCCGGTCATCCCCGTAGTTGTCCTTGATGTACATCTTGAGGGTGAGAATGGACTGCACGGTGTTGTCCACCACGTCCGACACCCCGCCCACAGGCTGAAAGTTCGGGGCCGCCAGCCCCTGGTTCTTCTCCAGGTACGTCATGGCGCCATCGGTAACGGTGTTGGCCGCACCGATACCGTAATAGACGAACATCAGCAGCAACGCCTGCAAGAAAGACAACCCCTTGGCCCAGGGCAGCGGCACCAGCAGCATGACCGCCAGCCCGGACCGAACCGGGGTCCACAGGGTCGAGTAGCGCTTGCCCAGGGGCTGCCCCTCGTGGGCGGTGCCCAGTATGCCCACGCCCATGACGTAGACAAACAGCACCACCAGAAAGGCCAGCGCCAGGACGTTCATCACGGAGAAAACAGCGCCGATAACCGTGGCGGCCGCCTGCCCGTGCTCGGTGAACACGCCGAATAGCGCGGATGACCCGCCATCACCCAACTGGCCATGCAGATTCAGATAATCCCACCACCCGGAGCCAAAGATCTTCTCCAGGACCCCCACGGAAACATCCTTAGTGGGATCGGTGCTGCCCAGTACATCCGTTGCCGCCTCGATGGTGACGGGATCAATGCCCCCGATGGGGGGCGGAGTGGGAGGGGTCGCCATTTAATCTGCCTCAAACAAAAAGTTTTCTACGTGGAAAGATAGGGCTTCGGCTTCATGCCGTCTCCTTACCGCCCTGCCAGGTATAGCCTGCCCGCTCTCGCTCGCCAGCGATACGCCGCTTGCATCTTTCCGCGCCTGACCGCACGCCGGCACATGAAATGCGCGGCGTTCGACAGAACGCGGCCGCGGGGCTGTCCCGTCCCGAGGAACCAGAGCAAATCCCAGTGCTTTTCGACCACATTTTCGCCCGGCGGGTGTTTGCTTATCAGGTCCTCAGCAATCCGGCATTCGGGCCGGTGGCAGGGGCGATACTCGTCGTGGCAATCACTCAAATCATAGACATCTCTCATGCGTCACACCTCCATTTCCGTACCGGAATCAGATTCGCGTGTGGCCTGTTCATCCGATTCCGGCGCTGTGTCGTCGAATCCAACATTTTCTACCTCGGCCGCCGCCTCATTCAGGCGCGCCTGCTGTTCCTGGAACTGCTCAAAGGGGTCGCTCTCAGCTTCGGCTTTCCGTTCTGCTTCCCTCTGCTTTTCTTCCTCCTCATTTTCCTTTTCCTCCTCATCTTCTTTCTGTTTCTGCATTTCCATGAGCCGCCTGCGCCGCTCCTCGTCCGCCTTTTCGTCCTCGAGGATCTCATCGAGCAACTCATCGAAGCCGTCGGGCTCTGCCAGCGCCTGGGTTTCTTCAGCGGTCTGGGCTTCGAGCTCTGCGTCTGAAACCGTTTCGTTAAGCTCTGGGATTTGTGCCATGGTTTGGGCCTCCTCTCGTGAGTAATCTAGGGCAGTGTCAGCCTGCCGGGATCGGGACATGGTTCTCGCCGCTTCGCTGTAGGTATCTTCAGTGCAGTACAGGTGGGTGGCTTCGCGTGAGCGTGAAGTCGCAACATAAGACCATTCACGGTCTGACATACCGTCATGAATCAAGACGTGAGCATGATCGACGGTTACCCCCTGGCTTTTGTGGGCGGTGACAGCGTAGCCATGCTGGAAATGTTCGTAGTCGCTGGCGCTCCAGCTGACGCGCTTCCCCGCATCGGTTTCCGCGCGTAATACTATCTCGCCGTCAATGTCCTCGATGCTGACCAGCGTCGCCAGGTCGCCATTTTTTACGTCAAGCTGTTTACTGTTGCGGGTGAAGAGAACACGGTCGCCAACACAAAATTCCTGACCTTCAACTCTTACAGCATGTTCATTGTCCAGCTCCCCGCGCTCGATACGTTGGTCACGGGCGGCGCGGTTGAGCAAGACAACATCCCGCCGGGTGCCGGCAATCATCAGCGTTTCACCAGGTCGCGCAGGGTCGAAATCGTCCAGGTAATTTTGTGCAAGCCGTTTGACAGCCTGCTCATGGCCCTTCTCAACATGAACCAAACCGCGTTCGTCGAATTGCCGCAGCGCTTGCCCAGCTTCGCCGTTGGCGAACTGATGCACCGCCTCCCGGTGCCAGTCCTGGCGCTGGCGACGAATGTCCCTGAGTTCCGCTGCGCCGATTTCCTGCTGGATAAGCCGAAACGCCCCGCCGGCGTCAATCGGCTGGAGCTGGCGGGAGTCGCCCACCAGCACGACTTTTGCCCCGGCGTTATCGGCATATTGCATCAGTGCATCAAGCTGCCGGCTGCCAATCATCCCGGCCTCGTCCACGACAACAACCATATTTTCTTGGAGTTGTTTCTGTCCTTCATCCAGTTCGTGGAGAAGTGAATGCAGCGTCTGCGACCTGATGCCGCTGCCTTCTTCCAGGCTTGCGGCGGCCTTGCCCGCCAGGGCGCAGCCAGTAACCGTTTTTTCATCCGCCTCCCAGGCCTCACGGGCAGCGGCCAGGGCAAAACTTTTGCCGGTTCCGGCCATCCCCTGAACCGCACAGATTCCGGCCCCATCAGTCACGTGATCAAGCATTTTTTTCTGTTCGTCACTGAGGGATGGAAACGCCTCATACGCCTGCTGCAATGCGTCGCTGGAAACCTGATGTTGTTCGTTCTGGCGCTCGGCAGCATTGCGGGCCAGGCGCTGTTCTAGTTCGAGCATTTCGCGTGATGTGAAACGCAGTTCGTTTTTTGCGTCGCGCAGCCTGATGAGTTCATCGCTCTGTAGCAGTTCATAGATGTATTGATCGGCCTCGTCTGCATTCATCAGCGTTTGTGCGTGTTGATAGACTGCGGCTTTCAGTTGGTGCTGTGAAACAGTAGAGGCGTGTTGCGTAAGTTCCGACAATATTTCCTCGTGGGTGGGCATCCGGGGTATTTCGTTCTCGGCCTCCGGCTCGTGGGAAAACAGGTTTTCATTGTCGATTCCAAGCGCAGCCGCCTGCGCCCGCCAGTTTTCCTCAAGCTCTGCAGTGGATAGGTGCTCCTTGTCTTTGCGCGTGTCCAGCGCAGCGGCTTCTGATGCCCTGGCGCTGTTGCTGCCCACCTCCGCCAGTTTCGATTCGATCTGATCGCGACGTTTTGAGAACTGTTTTTCAAGCCGTGGATCGATGTTTTTCAGCCGGAAGCTGTCGCCATCACGCTCGACCGCCAGCCCGAGGTTCTGCATTTCTTTGGCGAGCTCAACGCGGTAGTAGGCGCCGAGTTCCTTTTGTATCTTGTAAAAGGAGTTGTTGTCGATGGTTCCAAAGGTGCCGTCTTCCCGGCGGCACACGTTCATCACGAAGCAATGGCTGTGGAGCTGAGGGTCTAGTTCGCGTGACGTTTGATGATCGAAAACGGCGGCAATTATTTCCGCATGTTCCCTGTCCTGCCCACCATGGCCACGGCGGGTGAACAGATAGTCACGCTCGATGCGTTCTAACGCTTTGTCCACGGCCCGCCGCTGAGCATCCTCGATACCCGATTTCAGTTCCGCATCATCCGTCAATGCCCAGGCGACACTGACGGATTTTGGGGCGCTGAAGGTGAGGTCCTGTCCGGCGCGGCGTTCGGAATCCCCGGCATTCTGAACGAGTTTCTCGAAGTTTTCACCGTAGCCCAGCAGGGTGCGCGCAAAATCCTTGCCGTCCACCTCGCCGGCCAGTCCCAGGGCGGCAGCGGCTTTGCCGCGCCAGCGGCCGGGTTGCTCGTGTGAGCTGGAGTAGTAATCCTCAGGGGTGGTTTGGGCATCCGCAACAAGCTGCGAAGAGAAGTAGCTCATTGCGCCGCCGGCGGATTTTGAAGGGGAAAGGGACAACATTGTTTATCGCTCGGTATCGGCCTCGTTTTCCTGCGCGCGTTTTTTCCGTCTGCGCACCCTGCGTTTGTCATTGTCATCGATGAGCTGGACGGGCGCGGCCGGGTCTTGGTTATCCATGATTTCAAGCGTTGCATCCAGAATCTTGAATACCTGACTGATCGGCTCAAGTTGATCCAGCCCCAGTGTGCTTAGCACTGCGTTCTCGGCGGCCTCTTCGATTGCTTCCTTGCCCAGTTTTTCGATTACACTGTCGCCGAATTCGGGGTTTTCGTGTAACCGTTTCGGAACAGGGATTTTGGGATTCTCGTCGGGGTCTTCTTCTTTATCTTCTCTCCCGGGCGGCCAGGGCTCCTTTACTTCGAGTTTCTGGTCTCTATTGCCCGGATTCCCATGGCCACCAGCGGCAGCGGACTGGTGAAGCGTCTGCTCGGCAGCGGAGGGGTAATCCGGCGCCGTCCATCTCGCCGGCACTTGCGCCGGGCGGCGCTCGGCGGTGAGTTCGGAGGGCAGGTAGGGCCACACCAGCAGGTAGACATATTCACCACCAGACACCCACAATCCAACAACGCCATTTTTTTCCGGGCCGAGTTCGCTCGCCAAGTCATCGCGGAAGACCACGAACTCCTCAACCTTCTGGTACTGATCGGTTCTGGACGGGCTTTCGTTTGCGTAAAGGGACGCGGAATGTGAAGCACTGTAGTGCCTCACAGTGCGTTTGCCGATCAGTTCAGTGATCCAGTCGGCGAACTCGACGCCCTGAGTTCGACCGATCCAGTACGACCCAACCATGGAACTCCAGCTCTCAAAAATGTTGCTGTCGTAGACGCTCTTGATCTGCGCGAGGTCTTGCAGTCCCAACACAACACGAAACCCTTTTGATCGCCCAACCTCCAGGAATTGCGAGAAGTTTTCCAATTTGCCAAGCTGCGGGAACTCATCGAGGAAAAGCCAGATTCGCCGCTCATGTGGGCGGCAGTCGGTGATTGAAGGGCTGGACATCTCCCGGGCGATGGTGCGGAAAATGGCGCGGGAGACAGCCTGCTGGAGCTCGGCATACTGGCCATTGCCCTGAAGAACGATGGTTTTTTGGGCGTTCCAGTCATCGGCCAGCCATTCGCGGAATGAAACCCGCCCCGGTGTCTCGCATCGTTGCCAGGCATCGGCGAGGGAAAACACGGGAGCGAGGTATGAGACGAGGGTAGTCAAAATCGACTGCGCGGTTTTGCTCGCGGCGTCCTCGATGAGCGCCGAGGCCTCGGGGTTATATTGATCAATGACGTTCTTAATGGATTTGGCACCACCCGCGAGTGGGGCGACGATGTCGGCGAACCCCCATTTCCCAGCTTGCTCAACTTGGCATTTGCGGACCAACGCCGTCAGCACCTGCCGGGCTGCGAGGCTCCACATGGGGTCCTTGCCGAGCTCGATGACCGCGGCAGAAAACTCACGAGCATCGCTCATATTTTGAACATCGCGGGCAATATCCCAGCTCCAACCCCGTTTGTCCCAGGGCGCGAGGAAAATCACATCATGCTCATTGTCAAATGACTTCGTGAAATCCGACTTGTTGTCGAAGATGAAGGACTTGTCACCGCGTTGGCGGGCTTGCTCGATCACGGGCCGGATGAACGTGGTCTTTCCGGACCCGGGGGAGCCGAGGATCATG
>Ga0256832_1002645_pt1 | contig 12210 bp, 2 predicted proteins | sample 134614metaG_FD_190534 | JGI IMG/M metagenome (GOLD analysis project Ga0256832, IMG submission 190534) | Hydrothermal vent microbial communities from Lau Basin, Pacific Ocean - 134-614 | ecosystem: Environmental > Aquatic > Marine > Hydrothermal vents | place: Pacific Ocean: Lau Basin | collected... | reverse complement strand
GCCAGGCCGCGTCGATGAGTTCATCCTTGCTGAGCACCCTGCCGGCGTTTTCCACCAGTGCCAGCAACAGATGGTAGAGCTTGGTGCTGATAGGGATTCTTTCCGATCCCTTGAGCAGAATCTGCTGTGCTCTGCTGATGGAAAAATCCGCAAATCGGTAGATTTTGTCCGGAACCGCCGGGTTCATGCCGTAACACTATCCTGAAAACGAAGGGCCAAGTTCAGCTGCTGCTGCGTGGACCTGTAAACAAGAAAACTCCTATATAGCTGTTTTTGTTGGTTTATTTTAGCTTGTCCAGAAAAGTCCATTATTGTCCAGCCAATGTCAAGACAGCGCATGGGCAAAATGTACTATGTGTCGAGTATACACAACCAAAAAAAGAGTTTCGCCATGGGTACAAAGGGAGTCCGGGGGATAAAGGTTCTTGTTACTTTGATCGGGGGATTGCTGCTATTGGTGTCGAGCCGGCTGCTGGCGGCTCCAGACATCATTGGTGGAAGTGGTGAGACAGCCCCCGGAGGCACCCTGACACTTCCCGTTAGCCTGGTGACCGATGGCAGTCCCGTTGCCTTGCAACTGGATTTGAGTTATGACCCGCAGGTCATTTCCCCCTTGTCCCTGAACGCCGGTGCGGCCCTGGCCGGACACAGCCTGAACTGGGCGGTGATACAGGATGGAACGTTGCGCGTGGTCATCACCCATCCCGATCCCGCTCCCCTGTTGGGAGACGAATTGTTCAGCCTGAGTCTGCGCGTGGCCAGTGATGCCAATGCCGGCGATTATCCTCTGCGCATTCAACAGCTGGTTATCGGGAATGCCGCCGGGTTTACCGTCAACCCGACGTCCATCATCGACGCCAATGTCCGCGTGGATCTCGCGGCCCCAGGGGTTGTTCCCATACCGACGCTGACGTTTACCGGCCTGTTGTTGCTGATATCCGCAATGGTTGGAATACTGTTCCTGATGCGGAAAAAACTTTTCCATGTCAGCCTGTCGTTCTTCTTCACTGTCATGCTGTTTGGTCCGGTGGTCATTCGCGCGGCCCTGTTGCCGGGTGACGCCAACGGTGACGGGTCGGTGGACGCCGCTGACATCCCGGTCATCGTCACGCAAATACTGGAGCAGGCCACCGCTCCCGGAGACCCTGACTGTAATCAGGATTCTCTTGTCGATGTGCTGGATACCATTTGCGTCAGCCAGCAGACACCGGGCAACCGTCCTCCCCAAATCAATGCCATCAGCGATCAGAGTACGCCGGTGGATCAACCTTATTCCTACACCGTGGTCGCCAACGACCCGGATCCGGGAGACGTTCTTGTTTTCGCCCTGTTGACCTCGCCCAGCGGCATGACCATCAACCCGGACAGTGGTGTCATCAGCTGGACGCCGGGGAGCAGTATGCTGGGCTCCCATAACATCACGGTGCAGGTAACGGACAGCCAGGGCGCCTCCGACAGTGAAAGCTACACATTGAGCGTGGTGCCGGGCACACCGGGCAACACGGCGCCCCGTCTCTTTGCGCCTGGAGACCGCCAGGTTGAAGCAGACAAAAATCTGCAAATCCAGCTGTTCGCCCAGGATGCCGATGCGGGCGACATCTTGAGCTTCAGTCTTGTTCAGGCGCCCACCACCATGAACATCGATTCGGCCACCGGGCTCATCAACTGGCTGCCTTCCAGCGCGGATATTGGGGTTCACCCCGTAACGGCGCGGGTCACGGACACGGGCGGCCTGTTTTCCGAGCAGTCATTCTCCGTGGAAGTCGTCCAGCCCACGGGCCCCGGCACCACCAACTTGGCGCCGACATTGACCCTGCCCGGCGATCAGACCCTGGTATGGGGGCAGCTGCTGAGCCTCACCGCCAGCGCCAGCGATCCCGAAAATGCTCCGCTGACCTTCAGCCTTGCCGCCGCGCCTGCCGGGCTGAGTATCGACAGCACCAGCGGCGCCATCAGCTGGACGCCCCAGGAAAGCCAGATTGGTGCCCATGACGTGAGCGTGATTGTCAGGGACCCTGAAGGCGCCCTGGATGTGGGCAGCTTTATCGTCACCGTGCTGGACATCAACCGCGCGCCCCAGGCAATGGATGACCAATACCAGGTCAACTATGGAAGTGTTCTGAATGTCAGTGCAAATGGTGTGCTGGCCAATGACAGCGATGCCAACAGCGACAGTCTGCAAGCCCTCCTGGTCAGCCCGCCAATAAATGGCCAGGTCACCCTCAACGCGGATGGCAGCTTCAGCTATCAGTCCGGTATCCTGGGTTCCCTGAGTGGCGGCATCAGTGCGGCGGAACAGTGGTTCTGGAACGGCGGGACGGACAGCCTGGGCGTTGCCATCGACAGCAGAATCCCGCAAATGCCCATGGTGGCGGATCTGAACGGGGATGGTTTCCCGGAAATCATCACGGTCACTTTCAGCAACCATCTGGTCGCCCTGGACGGGCGGGACGGCTCCATGCTGTTTGCCGTGGGCGGCAGCGGTGATCCGAATCGCAGCGTCGTCGGCCAGCCGGCCATTGCCGATATTGATGGCGACGGCCAGCCCGAGATCGTCGCCATAAAGTCGGCGGGCAGGAATACGCTGTTGGCCTTCGAGGCCGATGGGCAGTTGAAGTGGACTTCCGAGCGTCTCAGAAGACAGAACAGCAGTGGAAACGGCATCGCCATCGCCGATCTGGACGCCGATGGCCGCCCTGAGATTCTCCTGGGGCTGAGCTACAACAGCGGCGCTGGCGGAGTGGCTGTCGTGGATGCAGATGGTATTATCTTGCGCCAATCTGAAGTGGCCGGCAGCGGTCAGCAGGGCTTCTCCAATGGCGCCTTGGTTCAAGTGGCCGATATCGACCTGGACGGCCAGGGAGAGATCATTGCCGGCAATACCGTGTACAACGCTGATGGCAGTATTCGCTTCTATCGCAATGATCTCGCCGATGGCAACGCCGCCGTTGCCAACCTGAACGCGGATGCCTACGCCGAGATCGTCCTGACCAGCGGCGACAGCCTCTACATTCTCGACCGCGATGGCAATACCCTGGCCAGTGCCGCCTTGCCGGGAACGGTGCCCAGCGGAGTGCCGGTGATTGCCGATTTCGACGGGGACGGCCAGCCGGAGATTGGCGTTGCCCGCAGCGACGCATTCCTGCTGTTCGAGCACGACCTTTCCCTGAAATGGTCCGCGCCTGTCTTTGACCGCGGGTGGGGCGCCAGCGCCAGCGCCTTTGATTTCAACCTGGATGGCCGCGCGGAAGTGGTGTATCAGGACGACCGCTCCCTGTGGATACTGGATGGCGTCAGCGGCGCCGCCCTGTTGCAGCGGGAAGTGTATTCAAGCAATTATCTCTCCGTCCCCAGTCCGGTGATTGCCGATGTGGACAGGGACGGCTCGGCGGAAATCGTGGTGCGCGCCGATGCCAATGGCCCCAACCAGCCTTCCGGCCTGCTGGTGCTGCGCGCCGCCAATGACAACTGGGCGCCGGCCCGCCCCATCTGGAACCAGGCGGCCTACCATGTCACCCATATCGAAACCGATGCCAGCCTGCCGTCGCCTGAACAGCCGCATTGGCTGCAAACAGGGCTGAACAGCTTCCGGGAAAACCGGATTCCGGATGCGGAACTGGCGTCTGTCATCGACAGCTTCAGCTACCGCGCGACCGATGGCAGCCTGCAATCCAATGTGGCTACTGTCTACATCCAGCCCCTGGCCGCCAATGTGCCGCCGGAATTCGTCTCCGTTGCCGTGACCACGGCCACCAGTGGCTATGCCTACCAATATGCCGCCCAGGCCCTGGACCCGGAAGGGCAGGCGGTCAGTTACACCCTGTTGCAGGGGCCGCCGGGAATGGCCGTAAACAGCACCACCGGGCTGGTCAGCTGGACGCCGGGCATTAACGACCCCGGCGCCCACAGCGTGATCTTGCAGGCCACCGACGCGGCGGGGCTTTCCACCCGGCAGCAATACGTGCTGAACGTGGCCCTGCCCATCGTGGTGCCGGATCTCCTGGGCGATAGCCGGGTAACGGCGGACAGCCGCCTGCGGGCGCTGCAACTGGTCCTTGGAACAGTATCGGAACGCTACGACAACCGCGTACCCAGAGGGCTGGTGATCGAACAGCAGCCCCAGGCCGGCGCCGTGGCCCGCCCCGGCGATGCGGTGGCCATCGTGCTCTCCAAGGGCTTGCCGGGGGACACCGGCAACCAGGCGCCCGTGGCTGTGGATGATGCCTATCAGGCGGTGCTGGGTGAAGACCTGGTGGTGCCCGCCCCGGGCCTCATGGCCAATGACTGGGACCCCGACGGTGACAGCCTGGGCGCCGCCCTGGTGAGCGCCCCCGGCAAGGGCAGCCTGAGCCTGTCGCCGGATGGCGGTTTCAGCTACCGCCTGGATCCGCCGCCGGTAAACAACACGCCCATCACCCTGGAAAACCGTTGCCGGCAGACCGATTTGCTCTATGTATCCAGCGCGCAATACGCCGTGGGCGATGTGGACAATGATGGTGATCTGGAACTGGTGAGCAATATGTATAATCCTGGGGTTCGAATCCCCCATATCCTCAGCGCCACGGATTGCTCGCTGGAGTTTAAACCCACCGGCGCGGTACTGGATGTCATGACCAACGATATAGGCGGCGTGTCCGGCAAGCCCGGGCTGCTGGACCTGGATGGGGATGGCGACCTGGAAATCATCCACATCATGGGCTGGAGTTGGGGAAATGCCGTGCCCCAGTGCTGGTTCACGCCGGGTTCGCCAAGCGGTCCTATTGGCCGATGTCTGGTGGCTTTTCACCATGACGGCACCCCGGCCTGGCCCGATGGCGTATCCGAGCCTTTGGCGGAGCCGCCGAATCTTACCTCCACCAATGGATCACTGGGTTTCAGCAACAGCTCTGGTGATTATGACGGCTCAGTGGGGTTCGCGGATCTCGATGCCGATGGAACGCCGGAAATCATTGCCGCTTTCAACTTTCCCGGAAATGTGGACCTTTACACCCTGCGCGCCGGCGTGGTGGCCTACAACCCGGATGGCAGCATCAAATGGCAGTTCAATAGCGGCACCGGCGTAGAGGATCACACGTTTCCTCTGTCGAGAACCGCCACAGCCCCGGTTCCGGTGGACCTGGATCTGGACGGCAAAATGGAAGTCGTCTATCGCCATTGGGTGCTTGACAGCAACGGCAATCTGCTGTTTCGCCTGCCCTATACGCCCGGTAATGGCGGTATCCCCAAGGGATTGGTGAATGCGGTAGCCAATTTCGACAACGACGCCTACCCGGAAATCCTCTCCATGGATCGGGACAATTACTACATGGTGGAGCATGATGGCAGCCTGAAATGGCGCCGCCCCCGCACCGATGATGGCGTAGCCGTGTCACTCACCGTGGGGGATTTCGATGGTGATGGGCAAATGGAATTTGCGCATACGGCTGGGTTAACCTTTCCCAAGCATTATGTGCTCGTGCGAGATACGGATGGCAGTCTGCTGTGGAGCCATGAGGGCAACCCCGAGTTCGAACGCTCCAGCGATGGCTATGACAATGGCCTGGTGGCCTTCGATGTCAACCTCGATGGCGCCGACGACCTGATCGTCAATCTGGAAAACGATGGTGGCGCCGCCGCCGATGGCACCTGGGGCATACTCTACCTGGTCGATGGGCGCGACGGCAGCAAACTCAGCGAAATACCCAGTGAAGTGCCTTATCCAACGGAAAGCTCCACAGGCACTTTCCCGGTGGTTGCCGATTTGGACGGTGACGGCAACGCGGAGATTCTGGTTTCCAGAAACTCTGGGCTCGGTGGCTCTGTTCAGGTGATCCGCGCCACGGCGCCCCATCCTCTGCCACCGGCGCCTCCCGTGCACAGCACGCGGGATTTCAACCCGGCCTATATCGACAACAACGCCAGGGTCATTACCGATCCCACGCCGCACTGGCTGCTTCCGGGCATGAATGGCTTTCGCAAGATTTCAGGCCGGCCCGATCCCTACGCGCCCGCGTTCGAGACGGATTCCTTCACTTACCGGGTTTCTGACGGCAGCCTGAACTCCAATACGGCCACGGTGAACATCACCATATCCCCGGACACCTCGCCTCCGGAAATCGTCTCCACGCCCCTGACATACGCAACCATCGACATGCTGTATCAGTATGGCGTGGTGGCCCGTGACCCCGATGTGGGCGACCAGATCACCTACGGCCTGATTACACGGCCCAGCCTTGGGATGCGCATCAATCCGGTGACGGGCATCATCCAGTGGCGGCCCACCGCGTCCTTTGCCGGTGACCACCAGGTGTCGGTGCTGGCCCAGGATCAGACCGGGCTGGGCACCATCCAGACCTACACCCTCACCGTCACCGCGCCTTCTACGGTGCCAGCCCTCATTGGCAAGGCCCAGGCCGTGGCGGAAGCGGATATCACGGCGGCGCGCCTGGTGGTGGGCAATGTGGTTCAGGTATTTGACCCCAGCGCCCCCGTGGGTGAGGTGGTGGACCAGCAACCGGCCGCTGGCAACCAGGTCGCGGCCGGATCACGGATCAATCTGTATATTTCCAAAGGCCCCGGGCCCCTGGATACCGATGACGACGGCGACGGGCAGACCGAGAACAACGGAGACTGCAACGACAACGACCCCAGCATCTACACCGGCGCCCCGGAAATTCCCAATGACGGCATCGATCAGAACTGTGATGGGGTGGATGGGGATTTGACCGGCGCAAGCCTGCTGTTGGAGCCGGTCAGCCTGAGCCTTCTCGTTGGTGAACAGGCCCAGTTGAGAGCCTGGGCCGTTTTTCCCGACAACAGCGCCGTGGACGTCACCGCCCTGGGTTCATGGAACAGCGCCGACAGCGCGGTGGCCCTGGTGTCAGGCCATGCCGTTCGCGCTGTAGCGGCCGGGCAAACCCAGCTTGTATTCCATCATGCTGGACTTAGTGCGTCAGTATCCATTTCAGTCATACAAAAAGTAACGGGCGACATTGAAGCCCCCGAGGTGAGCATTCAAAGCCCGGTAGCGGACACCGTCGTCACCGAGCCGGTGGATATCATCGGTACTGCCACCGATGCCAACTTCCTGCGATACACCTTGGCTGTCGCTCCGGCGGGGGAAACAGAATTTACCGAGCTTGTCAGTCGCACAAACCCGGTATCGAATGGAATACTGGGCCAGTTCGATCCTACACTGCTTGTGAACGGTCTTTATACACTTCGATTGACCGGCTACGACAGGGCGGGAAACGTGGCCACCGTTGAGATCACATTGCAAGTGGAGGGAAACCTCAAGGTGGGTAATTTCACCCTGCATTTCATCGATCTGCAAATCCCCATGTCGGGAATCCCGATCACGGTGAGCCGCGACTACGATAGCCGCGATAAAAAGAAAGGCGATTTTGGGATCGGTTGGAAGCTGGGAATCAACAGGCTGAACATCAGGAAAAACCACGCCCTAGGCACTGGCTGGGAAGTAATAAAGTCCGGCCTGAGCTTCGCCTTATTGGCCACGGATTCCCATACCGTCAGCCTGACATTGCCCAATGGCAAAGTGGAAAGCTTCGATATGGTGGTCACACCGGCTGTCTCTCCCTTGGTGCCCTTCCCACCATTGGCAAATTCAGCGAGTTTTATTCCCAGGCCGGGTACTGTCGGACGGCTGACCAGCCTCGAGAACAACAATTTGAGCATTCTCGATGCTCAACCTGGGGAAATACAACTGTTGGACGATACCAGTAATCAATTATATGACCCCACGTTGTTCCGCTACACCGCCTCGGACGGCATGGAAATCGATATCAGCACGGTGGAAGGTATAAAACGCATCAAAATGATGGATGGCAACACCCTGGTGATTACCGAGAATGGTATTCAGCATTCGGCGGGAAAATCTGTTCAGTTCATTCGGGATGACATGGGCCGAATCACCACGATAATCGATGCAAACGGTAATGCTTCGGAATATCAATATAACCTTAATGGGGATCTTGTTGCTTACACGGATAGTAACGGGTACATCACTCGTTACCGATATGACTATCGGCACGGATTGATTGATCTTATCGACCCCTTGGGGAGATCTGTTTCCAAGAATGTTTATGACAATGAGGGCCGCTTGATCAGCATCACTGATGCAAATGGACAAACCATCAACTTTAATCATGATTTGAACTTACGTAGGGAAGTGCTCACTGACAGCAACGGCAATACTTCGGTATATGAGTATGACGAACGAGGCAATATACTCAAATACATTAATCCATTGGGTGGAGAAACCATCAACACCTATGATTCCAATGGGAATAAAACAAGCTCGACCAACCCGTTGGGAGAAACGGTTACCGCGACTTATGATGCTAGGGGAAACAAAACCAGTTCCACCAATGCCATGGGCGCTACACGATCCATGGCATATAACGATAGAAATCAAATAGTACAGATAACAGATGAACTCGGAAGAGTCACCCGGTACCTGTACAACAGTGCGGGCAAATTGACTCAGATGATAGACGCCTTCGGCAATGTTCAGGAAGAATCACAATATGATTCATCTGGTAACCTGATTGCCCGTATGGATGCACAAGGAAATATCCGGCAGTTTTCTTATGACGCATTCGGAAACCTGGTTGAGGAAACGGATGCCCGTGGCGCGGTGATTCAAAATACTTATGATGCCAATGGAAATCTTGTATCAGAAACCGACCGCTTGGGCAATCAAGTATCAAGCCAACTTGACAATCGTGGCCAAGTTATAAATTTCACCAACGCAAACAATGATGTAGTCAACCTGGGTTACAATTACGCGGGCAGTTTGCTTTCGCTGGAATTGCCAAACAATGTTAGTACAAGCATCGTTCTAAACTCTCTTGGAAAAGAAACGAGCTACACCGATGGCGCGGGCAATGCAACGCTGCGGGATTATGATGTCGATGGAAACCTTGTATCTATAATCGACGCCAACGGCAACAGAACAACATTTGCTTATGACGCCCTATCCAGGAGGATAAGCAAAACCTTGCCCGATGGGGCAACGACCACATTCGCATATGATGCGGCAAATCGACTTATACAACAAACCGACGCGCGCGGGAATTCAACCTACTATACATATGATGCAGCGGGTAGAAATACAGGCATCACGGATGCCCTGGGCAATAGTACGTCTTTTGAATATGATGCCTTTGGAAATATGACCAAAAAAACTGATGCCAAAAACAATGTGTTTCAGTACCAATATGACGCCACGAACCGGCTTATTTCCATACAATATCCAGACGGAACATTCAAGCGAACCACTTATGACAAGGCAGGCTATGTCAAGGAAGAAGTGGATGAAGCGGGAAATACGACTTCATTTGGTTATGATGGCAACCACAATCTGACAAGTGTTACCTATCCCGACGGCAATACCACGCGATACCTGTATGACGCAGAAGACCGGCTGATAAAGCAAATTGACGCACGCGGAAACGTCACCGCCTTTGAATATGATGCGACGGGTCAGCTTACCCAAAGGAGCTATCCTGACGGCACCTATGAGCGCATGACTTATGATGCTTCTGGACGGATGACGACATTCACCGACGCCAATGGCGACACGACACAGTACGAATATGACGGCGCGGATCGCATAGTCAGAAAAGTATTCGCGGATTTATCGGAGGAAACCTACACCTATACACCCACGGGACGGATCGCCACCGCAACCAACTCCAACGGCACCGTTCGCTATGAATATGATGTCAACGACAGATTGGCAAGGAAGACAAACCCAGATGGTTCGGTAACGAGCTATCTTTATGATCCCAATGGAAATGTGATACAGATAGCTGCCAGTCTCCTTGGCGGTAGTGAGAGAATAACAAGGTACACATATGACGCGCTGAACAGGATAGATAGCGTTATCGACGCGGACGGGCTGATAACAACGTTCACCTATGATGCCATAGGCAACCTAGCCTCAGAAAGCTATCCCAATGGTGTTGTCTCCACATATACCTATGACTCTCGTTCTCGACTGATAACGCTGCGGCACGAGAAAATGGCGCAACTGCTTGCCAGCTATGCCTACACTGTAGATGCGGTTGGAAATCGAGTCAAAGTGGAGTTCATGGATGGTTCCTATATCGCCTATGCGTATGACAGCCGAAGGCGGCTGATTGCTGAACGTAAATATGATAGCACCGGTACTCTGGGTTTCGAGCAACTTTATGAATATGATTCGGTTGGCAACAGAACTCGCTTGATAGACACGCTTGGTAATAGTATCCCATACTTCTACGACAGTGCCGACAAACTGGTTACGGCGGGAAGTGTCAGCTATGGATATGATGCCAATGGCCGGTTGATATTCAGGCAAGATGCTGGCGGTGATCGCATATACAGCTATACTCATGAGAACGAACTAAACCAAGTATCCACGGAAAACCATTTGGTGAGCTATGGATATGATGCGGAGGGCAACAGAATACGGAGGAGTGTTGATGGCATAGCCACCCGCTTCCTCATAGACGAGCAGAACCCAACCGGTTTGTCGCAAAGCCTAGTGGATTATGATGACTCGAATACGGCTCTCCAGGAATATGTCTATTTTACTCATTTGCTGGAGAAAAAGGACATATCGGGACTGCGCGTATATCATCATGACGGACAGCGGAATGTCCGCCTGTTATCGGATGAAAATGGCATAATTACCGACACTTATGAGTACGATGCCTTTGGCGACAACTTCATACACACGGGAAGCACCGAGAACGCCTATCGGTTTGCCGGTGAATATTTTGGCGATGCCGAGCAGTTGGCATTTCACAGGGCCAGATATTATGATCCAACAACAGGACGATTCATCAGTCGGGATCCGTTTGAAGGTTTGCTGAGAGATCCTCAATCGCTTCACAGATATCTATACGCCAATAACAATCCTCTTATTTATGTTGATCCTACCGGGAAATTTCCCAGTCTAGGAGAAGTATCGGTCGTAAGTACCATTTCCGGTGGGCTGGTGTCTGGAATTATATCCTATCTTGGAAACAAGAGAGGGCTCGCATTGGTTACAGACACGATCATTGGCGCGGCATTCGGCGCCATTGGCGGTCCAGCAGGAAACGCATTGGGAGAGGCTTTCTCGAACTCCAAAATACTTATCGAATTAGTAAAAAAACCACAAATAGCAAGGTTCGCCTTGCGTTTCGCCGCCGCTTTGCCAGCAACCGTATTGGATTTCGCTGAAGATCTGTCAAAAGGCCTGTTCAATGGCGACGCATACAATTCCCAATTTTATGTTGATTTGTTCAAAGGAGCTTTTCTTAATTTGGTCTTCAATATGGTGCTTGGCCCACATTCTGTTGAAAAGGGTAAATACATTGAGTTCCTGGAAGCAATTGGACCAACCGGTATAAAGGTGGGTGATGGTATTTATGAAATATTCTCCAATCCGAAGGTGATAAGAATCCCAATCTCCCGAGAGGTTCTTCACTACACTAAAAACGAATCAGATGAAGCATTGGATTTGCTGAGTAAATTTTGCTGGGAATTTGCCAAGCTCATGTCAACGGAATTGCCAAAATACATCGGTAGAAACGAATAGTTGTTGTCCACGGAGCAGGAAAGGAAGTTCAACGAGGGCAACTTTTCCGGGAAATGCGCGGCGTAGTTCGTTTAACTAGCATTGCTGTGGATAAGGGGCGCCGATTCCTGGAACTTTATGATTGGCACAGGGTCGGCCAGGGGAAGCCCTGGTTACGGAGGTCAGCAAGATGTTTGTTAACGGCTTTTCTCCAAACCGTCCGTGGTACATATCCCAACTTTCTTGTAGCGTAGTCGTTTGGACAGATCCAGTCCTCACACAGACGTACGATGCGAGTTTTTCTGGTCGCCCACGGTCACCTATGTTGAAAACGGCGAGAAATATTATAGTCATGGCATGGCATATGGATTCAAGGGAGGCTCAACACGTCTCAATCTCTCGGTCAGTTTCTCCTGGTACCTGCTTCTCAAGGAGTGGGATCTGTAGTTCGTGTATTGTACCAATGGTTCTTGAATACGGGATTTCTGCCAACCTGAAGGCTTATGTCTTCATCGGCCTCCCGGATCAGGGCCACGGCCTTCTTCAGGGTGGCTTCCCGATCCAGGACGACAGGGGCGTGCTGGACGATGGCGATACGGTACATTGGTCTCTCCGGGAACTCAGCGGGTGCCCACCGCGATCAGCATCTCGCAGGGGCCTTC
>Ga0256832_1002644_pt1 | contig 12210 bp, 11 predicted proteins | sample 134614metaG_FD_190534 | JGI IMG/M metagenome (GOLD analysis project Ga0256832, IMG submission 190534) | Hydrothermal vent microbial communities from Lau Basin, Pacific Ocean - 134-614 | ecosystem: Environmental > Aquatic > Marine > Hydrothermal vents | place: Pacific Ocean: Lau Basin | collected... | reverse complement strand
CCGCGGCCAGCACCTCGCGCCCCCCGAAGAGGTCGGGCAGCGCCAAAAGCGCCTCCGCCAGCGCTCCGCGCACCCCGTAGCGCTCGATCCACTCGGCCAGTTCCGGGGTGTTCTTGCGGTCGATGGCGGCGTGCAGCCGCTGCAGCGGCTCCGGCTCCAGGCCGGTGGCGTCGAGCAGGTCGGCCACGAAGGCGGGCAGGCCCACCTCGAGGCGCGCCCCCGCAAGCCCCGCCGCCGCCAGCGCCTCGGCCGCGAGCGAAAGCAGCTCGGCGTCGATCCGGGGCGAGGAGGCCCCGAAGACCTCGACGCCGACCTGGGCGAACTCGCGCAGGCGGCCCAGCCCCACCTCGCTGTCGCGCAGCCACAACCGCCCCGCGTACTGCAGCCGGTGCGGGCCCGCGGGCTCGAGCTGGCTGCGCGCCATGCGCACCAGCGCGGTGGTGAACTCCGAGCGCAGCGCCAGCACCCGGCCGCTCTTGTCGACCAGCTTGAAGGCGCGCTCCGCCAGCGGGTGGACGGGGTCGAAGATCTCCAGCGCCGGCAGCTCCACCGGCGCATAGCCCCAGGCGGCGAAGAGCTCGCGCCAGCGCTGCGTCAGCTGCAGCCGCGCCTGCGCCTCGGGCGGCAGGTAGTAGCGGGTCCCTTCGGGGATCACGTTGCGGGCCTCCTCGCGCGCGTCACGCTCCACAGTATAGGGGGAGCTCCGCGTCCCATACGAGGCCCGCGGGCTCGACGCGCGCCCGCACCGCCCGCGCCCAGAGCCCGGCCTCGAGCGCCCCGCAGAGCGCGCTTGCGAAGGCGGGGTCGACCGGGCAGGGGGCGAAGCGCTCGGCGTCGGCCCGCAGCACCGCGAAGACGAGCGCCCCCCGGTGCCGGGCGAGCAGCCGCAGGTGCCGCAGCGCCCGCGCCGACGGGGCGTCGGGGAAGCAGGCGGTACCCGCCTCCACGTGGGTGACCGACTTGAGCTCGAGCCACCGCTCGCGCCCCGCGGCGTCGCGGACGAGGGCGTCGAGCCGGCTTCCCTCCACCCGGGGCTGGGCGGCGAGGAAGCTCCAGCCCCAGCGCGCGAGCATCCGCGGCAGCCCCGCCTCGGCGTACGCCGAGTCGAGCAGCGCCCAGACCGCCCCGTCCCGCGCCAGCAGCACCCGCCCCTCGGTGCGCCCGCCCGAACGGGGCAGGTAGCGCAGCCGCGTCCCCGGCGTCAGCCAGGCGAGCCGGCCGGTGTTGGGCAGGTGCAGCCGCAGCTCCCGGCCCTCCCGCCGCGCCCGCACCACGAAGCGGTTCTCCCGCCGGATCAGGCGGGCCTCGAGACTCGCGGGAAAACGCACGTCCAGCTCCACCCCATCAGCCTATACCCGCCGTTGACAGCGGCCCCGGCCCGGGGTACAATCACTACAACCCAGAGGTAGTGGGACTACACCATGGCAACGAACGCAAGGGTCCTCTCACGCATCAACAGTTTTTACGACAAGCTCTCGCCCTCGGAACGGCGGGTGGCCGACTACGTGCGCGAGCACCCGGAACAGGTCATCCACATGCCGCTGGCCAAGCTGGCGCAGCAGGCGGGGGTGAGCGACCCCTCGGTGCTGCGCTTCTGCCGCGCCATCGGCTACCGCGGCTACCTCGACTTCAAGGTGGCCCTGACCCAGGACCTGGCCTCGCCGGTGCAGTTCATCCACGAGACCGTCAGCCCCTCCGACGGCCCCCGCGAGATCGCCCAGAAGGTCTTCGCCGCCGCCAACCGGGCGCTGCTGGAGACCCTGCAGAGCCTCGACGTCGCCGGCATCGAGCGCGTCGTCGACCTCATCGACGGCGCGAAGCGCACCCTGATCATCGGCGTGGGCACCTCCGCGCCCATCGCCCAGACCTTCTACAACCGCCTCTTCCGCCTGGGCCTGCCCGTCTGGATCCAGACCGACTCCTACCTGCAGCTGATGCACGCCGCCCTCCTGGGGCCGGACGACGTGGTCGTCGGCATCTCCCAGACCGGGGCCTCGACCGACCCCGTGCTCACGCTCGAGGAAGCCAAGAAGCACGGAGCCGCCACCGTGGCCATCACCGGATCGCTCTCCTCCCCCATCACCCAGCAGGCCGACGTCACCCTCTACTCCAGCTACCACGAACTGCGCCCGGAAGCCGCTTCGTCGCGCATCGCCCAGATCGCCATCGTCGAGACGATCTACGTCGCGCTGAGCATGCGCCGCCTCAAGACGGCCGACTCCGACGAGCGGCGCATCTGGGAGGCCCTGTCCCGAAAGACCCTGTGAGCACGGAGGGAGGTGAGAGCGCGACCAACCGCACCGGACCGTTCGGCCTGAAATCCCCTCGCATTCACCGCACCCCAGCGGGTGCGACCGAAGGAGTCGTTGAAAATGGGTAAACCCGACCTTAGCCGCCGTAAATTCATGATCCAAAGCGCCCTGGCCTCGATGGGCATCGTCGCCGGCCCCGCCTTCCTGCAGACCGTGCGCGCCGCCGAGGGCAAGAACCGCCCCCTCAAGGCCGCCTTCTCCAACGCCGGCCTCCAGGCCACCTGGTGCGCCCAGGGCAAGGACACCGTCGAGCAGTGGGGCAAGTGGCTGGGCGTCGAGATCCACTGGTACGACGGCCAGCTCGACGTCGCCAAGCAGCGCGCCGCCGTGGACGCCATGGCCGCCAAGGACTGGGACTTCGTCGCCATCCAGTCGCTCTCGATCGGCTCGCTGGTGGAGCCGGTGCAGAAGATGATCGACAAGGGCATCCCGGTCATCGCCATGGACACCATGCTCGCCCCCTGGGGCAAGATCAAGCAGCACACCTTCATCGCCCCCGACAACGTCTGGATGGCCGAGCAGGTCACCCAGGCGCTGGTGGACGCCATCGGCGGTAAGGGCAACATCGTCATGACCCAGGGCTCGCTGGGCCACACCGGGGCCCAGGGCCGGGCGCAGGGCTTCTACAACGTGGTCAAGCGCTACCCCGACATCAAGGTGATCGACGAGTCGCCCGCCGACTGGGACGTGGCCAAGGTGGCCCAGCTTTGGGAGAACCTGCTCAACCGTTACAAGAAGATCGACGCCGCCTTCTTCCACAACGACGACATGGCGCTGGCCGCCTACCACGTGATCAAGAACGCCGGCCGCGAGAACGAGATCGTCCTCGGCGGCATCGACGGCATGCCGCCCGCGGTCCAGGCGGTGCTCGACGGCAAGCTGCACGCCACCGCCCGCAACTCCTCGGCGCGCATCCACTGGGGCGCGCTGGTGGCCGGCTACTACGCCGCCATGCTCAAGGAGATGCCCGGCAAGGACATCCCCGAGTTCATCCTCGCCGACGGCCCCGCCATCCTGCCCCCGAGCAAGGAGAAGACCGACAAGCCCTGGCTGCTCAAGGGCTACGGCATCGGCGCCGGCCCCGGTCTGCTCTGGCAGGAAAAACACTTCCTGGCCTAGCCTCCCCGGCCCCCGGCCCTCCGGGGCCGGGGGCGCCTCCCCGTCATGGAAACGACCGCACCCCTGCTCGAGCTCCACCACGTCGCCAAGCGCTTCGGCGGCATCCAGGCCCTTTCGGGCATCGACTTCGACGTACGCCGCGGCGAGGTGCACGCCCTCGTCGGCGAGAACGGCGCGGGCAAGTCCACGATGATGAAGATCCTCGCCGGCGTCATCCCCGACTACGAGGGGGAGATGGTCTGGCAGGGCCGGCCGGTGCGCCTCAGGAACCCGCGCCACGCCCTGGACCTGGGCATCGCCATGATCCACCAGGAGCTGAGCGTGATGCCCGAGCTCACCGTCGCCGAGAACATCTTCCTGGGGCGTCAGCCGCTGCGCGGCGGGGTGGTGGACTGGCCGCGGATCTTCCGCGAGGCCGAGGCCATCCTGGCCGAGCTCGGCTTCGCGCACGTCAACGTCCGTGAGCCGCTCGAGCGCTACCCGCTGGGCGTGCACCAGCTCACCGAGATCGCCCGCGCCCTCACCTCGGGGGCGGAGCTGATCATCATGGACGAGCCCACGAGCGCGCTCAGCCCCATGGAAACCCGCCACCTGCTCGAGCTCACCCGCAACCTGGCGCGCTCGGGCAAGGCCGTGGTCTACATCTCCCACTTTCTCGAAGAGGTCACCTGGGTGGCCGACCGGGTCACGGTGCTGCGCGACGGGCGCAAGATCGCCACGCTCGAGGCCGGAACCACCGACAAACAAGAACTCGTCCGGCTCATGCTGGGCAAGGAGGCCGCCTTCTTCGAAGAGTCGTACATGGGCGGCCGCACCGTCGTCGACCGCCACGCGGCTTCGCAGCCGGTGCTCGTGGTGGAAGGCCTGACGCGGCCGCGCACCTTCACCGACGTCCACCTCCAGCTCCACCCCGGGGAGATCCTGGGCCTTTACGGCCTGATCGGCTCGGGCCACTTCGAGCTGGGTGAGGCGGTGTACGGCCTGCTCAAGCCCACCGCGGGCCGGATCCTCCTGGAGGGGCGGCCGGTCGGCGTCGGGCCGCGGCGGGCCATCGACCGCGGCGTCGCCTACGTGCCCCCTTCCCGGCGTACCGGGCTGTTTTTGGAAAAGCCGATTTACCAGAACGTGACCCTGCCCTGGCTGGCCCAGATCTCCGGGCTGGTCCCGCAGATCCCCCGCGAGGTGGCCGTGACCGACGAGGTGATCCGCCGCGTCGGCGTGCGCCCGCCCGACCCGCTCAAGGAGGTCGTCTTCCTCAGCGGCGGCAACCAGCAGAAGGTGGCCATCGCCCGCTGGCTCGTGGAGCCCCCGAAGGTCTTCGTCGTCAGCGAACCCACGCGCGGCATGGACGTCGGGGCCAAGGAAGAGGTGATGAAGATCCTGCGTGAACTGAGCCAGGCCGGCGTGGGCGTGCTGCTCATCTCCTCGGAGCCCGAGACGGTGCTGGCCGCGAGCGAGCGCATCCTGGTGATGGCCAAGGGCCGCATCGTGCGCGAGTTCGTGGGCGAGACCGTGACCAAGGAACAACTGCTGCACGCCGCCGCCGGCGAGCTGGCCGAAGCGAGGTAACGCCATGGCAAACGAACCCCACGACCCCAACAACCCCCCCAGCCGCTGGCGGACCTTCCTGGCCAAGAGCCGTGAGTTCGCCCCGGTCTGGACGCTGCTGGCGCTGATCCTGTTCTTCTCGGTCTACTCCGACAGCTTCCTCACGCTGGAGAACGCCGCCAACATCCTCAACCAGGTCGCGCTGCTGGCCATCATGGGCACGGGCATCACCTTCGTGCTGCTCACCGCCCAGATCGACCTCTCGGTCTCCTACATGGCCACCTTCGCCGGCGTGGTGGCGGCCTACTACACCGCCGGCCACCTGCCCCAGCCCTGGCCCCTCGTCGCGGCGCTGCTGGCCGCGGGCGCCCTGGGCTGGATCAACGGCGTGGGTACCGCGCGGCTCGGCATCCCCTCGTTCATGGTCACCCTGGCCATGTCGCTCATCGCCTCGGGCCTCAGCCTCTACCTTACGCGCGGCCGCATCCTCTTCGACCTGCCGCCGCTTTCCGAGACCCTGGGCAGCGGCCGCATCCTCGGCGTCAAGTGGCTCGTCATCGTCGCCGCGCTCACCCTCCTCGTCGGCCACCTGGTGCTCAAGTACACCCGCTTCGGCCGCTACGTCTACATGACCGGCGCCAACCCCAAGGCCGCCGAGCTGGCCGGGGTGAACACCAAGGGCGTGATCACCGCGGTGATGGTCATCGGCGCGCTCACCGCCGGCCTCGCCGGCGTGGTGGGCATCGGCCGCCTCGGCAGCGCCACCCCCACCGCCTTCGACGGCATGCTCATCGACGCCATCGGCGCGGTGGTGCTGGGCGGCACCTCGCTCTTCGGCGGCGTGGGCGGCATCCCTCAGACGATCGTGGGCCTCTTGATCCTGGGGGTGCTGCGCAACGGCCTCGACCAGGTTTCCGTGGACATCTACATGAAGACCCTGATCACCGGCGTCATCTTGCTCGCGGCGCTGGTGTTCAACATCCTCTTCGCGGGCAGAAAGGAAGCATGAGGTGAACGTAGGCGGCGAGCACTACCGCACGATCTGGCTCAAACCCGACGACGACCGGGTGGTGCAGATCATCGACCAGCGGCCCCTACCCCACACGTTCGTGATCGAAGACCTGGCGAGCAGCGACGCCATGGCCCGGGCCATCAAGGAGATGCACCTGCGGGGCGCCGGGCTGATCGGCGCGGCGGCGGGCTGGGGCATGTACCTGGCGGCGCTGGAGGCCCCGCAGTCCTCGCTGGAGGCCTTTTTGGGCTACCTGCACGAAGCGGGCGAAAAGCTCAAGAAGACCCGCCCCACCGCGGTCAACCTCGAGTGGGCCGTGGACCGCCAGCTGCGCGAAATCGCGAGCCGCGCCCAGACCCCCGCGGAAGGGGTGCAGGTCGCGCGCGCGACCGCCCAGGCCATCGCCGACGAGGACGCCGAGTTTTGCCGGCGCATCGGCGAGCACGGGGTGAAGATCATCGAGGAGATCTACGAGAAAAAGGGCGACACCGTCCACATCCTCACCCACTGCAACGCCGGCTGGCTCGCCTTCGTGGACTACGGCACCGCCACCGCGCCGATGTACGAGGCGCAGAAGCGGGGCATCCCCATCCACGTCTGGGTGGACGAGACCCGCCCCCGCAACCAGGGCGCGCGGCTGACGGCCTGGGAGCTCGTGCAGCAGGGCGTGCCCCACACCGTGGTGGCCGACAACGTGGGCGGGCACCTGATGCAGCACGGGCTGGTGGACCTGGTGATCACCGGCGCCGACCGGGTGACCCGCTGCGGCGACGTGGCCAACAAGATCGGCACCTACCTCAAGGCCCTGGCCGCCGCCGACAACGGCGTGCCCTTCTACGTGGCGCTGCCCAGCAGCACCCTCGACTGGTCGATCTGCGACGGCGTGGCCGAGATTCCCATCGAGCAGCGCGGCGAGGAGGAGGTCAAGTACATCCAGGGCCTGCACGAGGGCGAGGTCAAGCGCGTCCTCCTCACCCCGCCCGAAAGCCCCGCCGCCAACTACGGCTTCGACGTCACCCCGGCCCGGCTGGTGCGCGGCCTCATCACCGAGCGCGGCGTCGCCGCCGCCAGCGAAGCGGGCCTGCTCGAGCTCTACCCCGAAAGGAGGTAACCGTGGCCTACCAACCGCTCACCCCCGAGACGCTCCTCGACTACCTGAAGGGCCGGCCGGCGCTCGCCGAAATCCTGCCGCCGGACGAGACCTACGACGTCCAGGAGGTCGGGGACGGCAACCTCAACCTGGTCTTCGTGGTCCAGAGCCGCGAGAACCCGGCCCACACCCTGGTGGTCAAGCAGGCGCTCCCCTACCTGCGCGTCGTCGGCGAGGACTGGCCGCTCACCCGCGACCGCGTCATCTACGAGACCGAGGCGCTCATGCTCCACAACAAGTACGCCCCCGGACTGGCGCCCCGGGTCTACGACCACGACTACGAGATGTCCACGCTGATGATGGAGAACCTGAACCGCCACGAGATCATGCGCAAGCCGCTGGTCCGGCGGGTCAAGTTCCCCAACTTCGCCGAGCAGATCGCCACCTTCCTGGCGAACACCCTCTTCTACACCTCCGACCTCTACCTGAAGGGCGAGGAAAAGAAGGCGCTGGTGGAGCGCTTCATGAACCCCCACCTGCGCAAGCTGCAGGAGGACTTCGTCTACACCAACCCCTTCAAGGAATCGCCCGAGAACAACTGGAACCCGCTGCTGGACGACCTGGTGCAGGAGGTGCGGCGCGACGGCGACCTCAAGGAGCGCGTGGCCTGGCTCAAGGAAGGCTACATGAACCACGCCCAGTCGCTGATCCACGCCGATCTGCACACCGGCTCGATCATGATCAACCAGCAGGAGACCCGGGTCATCGACCCCGAGTTCGCCTTCGTGGGGCCGGCGGGCTACGACGTGGCGGCGGTGCTGCAGAACCTGATGCTGAGCTACGCCTCCCACTTCGCCCACACCCCCGACCCCGCCGCGCGCGCCGACTACCAGGGCTGGCTGATGGAGACGATGAAGCAGATCTGGGAGCGGTTCGCCGAGAAGTTCGAGAACCTCTGGATCGAACACCCCGAAGGCGACCTCATGCCCGCCGACTACTGGGCCTACCCCGGCGGCGAGGCGGACTTCGCCCGCTTCCGCAAGGACTACCTCGCCACCGTTTTCCGCGACATGGTGGGCATCGCCGGCACCAAGGCGCTCCGGCGGATGATGGGCATCGTCAGCGTCTGGGACATCTCCAGCATCGAAGACCCGGAAAAGCGCGCGGTGGCCGAGCGCTTCGCCATCCAGGTGGGACGGCGCTGGATCAAGGAGATGGACGCGATCGAGAACGTCGACCAGTTCCTGGACGTCATGCGGGAGGAGGCGGAAAGGGTCGATGCCTGAGACCTTGCTTTCGGTGGGCGTGCTCGCGGCCGACCTGGGGCGGCTGGCCGAGGAGCTGGCGCGGCTGGAGGAGGCCGGGGCCGACTGGATCCACCTCGACGTGATGGACGGCGTCTTCGCTCCCCAGATCCTGGGCGACGTCGCGCTCTTCAAAGCCGTGCGCCGCCTGACCAGCCTGCCGCTCGACGTGCACCTGATGGTGCAGCACCCCGAGCGGCACGTGGCCGCCTTCGAGGGTGCGGACTGGATCACCGTCCACGCCGAGGCCGGCCCCCACCTGCACCGGGCGGTGGCCGAGGCGAAGCGCGTCGGCGCCCGCGCCGGCGTAGCCCTGAACCCGGGCACCCACATCAGCGGCGTGGTGGCGCTGGCGGACGAGGTCGACCTCGTCCTCTTCGTGGCCGTGGATCCCGGCTTTTCGGGGGCGCGCTTCGTGCCCGGCACCCTGCGGAAGGTCGCGATGCTGCGCGGTAAGCTGGAGGACCTGGGCGCGAGCGGCGTCCGCATCGGCATCGACGGCGGCATCACCCTGGACAACGCCGCCGAGGTGGCCGCGGCCGGGGTGGACGTGGTGGTCTCGGGCTCGGCGGTCTTCAAGGGCGCCGGACCCGAGGAGAACATTCAAGCGTTCCATGCGGCCTTCGGCCGGAAGGAATAGGAGGAAGGACATGCAAGAACTCAACATGGACTGGGGCATGAAGAACCGCTACCACAGCGTCTTCAACGAAAAGAGCGGGCGCACCATCTTCTTCGCGGTGGACCACGGCTACTTCATGGGGCCGACGACGGGGCTGGAGGACATGCACAAAGCCATCCACCCCGCGATCGACTACGCCGACGCCCTGATGCTCACCCGGGGGGCGTTGCGCAACGCCGTGGACCCCAAGCTGAAGAAGCCCATCTCGCTGCGCGTCTCCAGCGGCACCAGCATCCTCAACGAGGACCTGCTGCACGAGGGCATCTCGGTGGGCATCGAGGAGGCCGTGCGCATGAACGCCGCCTTCGTCGCCTTCTCGGTCATGGTCGGTACGCCCGCCAGCGAGCGCGACACCATCCTGGAGTTCTCCAAGATGGTGGACGCCGCCGAGCGCTACGGCATCCCCACCCTGGGGGTCGTCGCCGTGGGCCGTGGCCTCAACCGCGACGCCCGCTACCTCAGCCTCGCCACCCGCATGGTGGGCGAGCTGGGGGCGCGCCTGGTCAAGACCTACTACTGCGAGAACTTCGAGCGCGTCATCGAGACCAGCCTGGTCCCGGTGGTCATCGCCGGCGGCAAGAAGATCCCCGAGAAGGACGCGCTGCAGATGGCCCGCGACGCCCTCGACGCCGGCGCCATCGGCGTGGACATGGGCCGCAACGTCTTCCAAGCCGACGACCCGGTGGCCATGATGCGGGCGCTGGCCAAGCTGGTGCACGAGGACGGTAGCGTCGACGACGCCTACGCCTACTACCAGGAGCTCAAGGGCCAGTAGCGGAACCGCAGCCGGGGCCCCACAGGGGCCCCGGCCCCGCCTGAGAGGAGGCCGCCGTGCGCGTAGCCATGTACTACAACAACCACGACGTGCGTTTGGAGGAGCAGCCGATCCCCGAGATCGGACCCGGCGAGGTGCTCATCAAGATCATCGCCAGCGGCATCTGCGGCTCCGACGTGATGGAGTGGTACCGCATCAAGAAAGCGCCGCTGGTGCTGGGGCACGAGATCGCCGGCGACATCGTGGCCGTCGGCGACGGCGTGACCGGGTTCCAGCCCGGCGACCGGGTGACGGCCACCCACCACGTGCCCTGCGGCCGCTGCGAGTACTGCCAGCGGGGTCAGCACTCGCTGTGCACCCTGATCAGCAACACCACCTACGACCCCGGCGGCTTCGCCGAGTACGTGCGGGTGCCGGCCATCAACGTCGAGACCCGGGGGGTGCTCAAGCTGCCCGACTCGGTGAGCTACGAGGAGGGCAGCTTCACCGAACCCCTGGGCTGCGTGGTGCGGGGGCTGCGGGTGATGGGCTTCGAGCCCGCCCGCAGCGTGCTGGTGCTGGGCAGCGGCCTCTCGGGACAGCTCGTCATCCGCACCGCCCGCGCCTACGGCGCCGGCAAGATCATCGCCACCGATATCAACGACTTCCGCCTCGAGATGGCCAGGAAGTCGGGGGCCGAGGTGGCCCTCCACGCCACCCGCGAGGACGTGGTGCAGCGGGTGCTCGAGGAAACCAACGGCGAGGGGGTGGACTACGTCATCCCCACCGCCGCCGCGCCGGTGCTCTTCGAGCAGGCCATGCAGGCGGTCCGAAAGGGCGGCACCGTGCTGCTCTACGGCATCATGGCCCCGGGCACCAAGGTGGAGTTCGACGTCTTCCCCTTCTGGAAGAAGCAGGTCAAGCTGCTCTCCACCTACGCCGCCGCGCCGCGCGATCTGGCCGAGGCGCTCGAGCTCATCCGCGCCCGCCGGGTGCCGGTCGAGGACCTGATCACCCACCGCCTGCCGCTGGCCGAGACCCAGAAGGGTTTCGAGCTCACCGCGGCGGGGGGCGACTCCATGAAGGTGATCGTCGAACCGCAGCGCTGAACGCCCACCTTCCAGGCCTGCGCGCCGCCGGAATCCGGCGGCGCGCAGGCCTGACGCGGGTCAGTACTCTTCGATGTACAGCTCGCCGGGTTCGCGGCCCTTGGCCTTGCGGTAACCGGCGTTCGCCTCCAGCCAGGCCGCGACGTTTTCCACCATCTTGGGGTTGCCGCAGAGGTAGACGTGGGTGCGCGCGGGGTCGAGCGCGATCCCGCTGGTCTTCTCGATCTCGCCCGAGGCCAGCATCTCCTCGATCCACATGCGGTGGCCGCTCCAGGTGGCGTCGGCGTCGGTGAGGGTGGGCAGGTAGTGGAAGTTGGGAAAGGCGTTGCGCAGGAAGGCCAGCTCGGCGTAGTACCCCAGGTCGCGCTGGTGCGCCGCCCCCTGGACCACCACCATGCGGCTCTGCGGCCGCTCGGCGACGTGGGAGCGCAGGAAGCTGATGAACGGGGTGATGCCGGTGCCGGTGGCGATCATGAGGATGTCCTGCTCGGGCGGGACCTCGGAGAGCCGGAAGCTGCCGACGATGCGGTCGCCCACGAAGAGGCGGTCCCCCACCTCGAGCGCGAAGAGGCGCGGGGTAAGCTGGCCGGACTTCACCTGGGTGATGTAGAACTCGAACTCGCGCGTTTCGTGGCGCGCGGAGGCGATCGAGTAGGCGCGGCGGATCAGTTTGTCCGGGGCCGCCGGCTGGAACTCTTCGTCGGAGTTCGCCGAGCGCGGCTCGAAGCCGAAGCGCCCCAGGGTGGTGTACTGGCCCGCCGAGAACTCGGCCCGGGGCTCGTCGGTGACCGCCCGCAGGATCATCAGGTTGGGCGTCACCATGATCTTGCTCACGACGGTCGCGTTGTACTGGGTCTCGCGCAGCTGTTCGGGTGTGCTCATACGTTCGGTTCCTTTTCCGGGAGAGCGCCGATGCGCCGGCCGCCAGTATACGCGGCCCGGCGGCAAAAGCAAAGCCCCCTTCCGGGGGCTGGTCTGGAGCGGGAGACGGGACTCGAACCCGCGACCCCAACCTTGGCAAGGTTGTGCTCTACCAACTGAGCTACTCCCGCGTGCGCTCAAGCGCTCAGCAAGAAAGATGGTACTACAGGCGCCTTTTTTCTGCAAGCGGCGGGCTCGGGAACAGCCCCCGCAGCCGTCAGAAGTCGAAGAGCGCCTCGTCGGCCGGCTCTTCCCCGGCGGGCTTCAGCTCGAAGGAGCCGGTCACGGGGTTGTAGGTCGGTTCGTAGGCGTCGGAGCCGAGCTCGTAACGGCCCTCGGGCGGGTTGTACAGCGGGCGCGCC
>Ga0256832_1002643_pt1 | contig 12213 bp, 11 predicted proteins | sample 134614metaG_FD_190534 | JGI IMG/M metagenome (GOLD analysis project Ga0256832, IMG submission 190534) | Hydrothermal vent microbial communities from Lau Basin, Pacific Ocean - 134-614 | ecosystem: Environmental > Aquatic > Marine > Hydrothermal vents | place: Pacific Ocean: Lau Basin | collected... | reverse complement strand
GGGCGTTGATTTGACAGTGGCAAAAGGCGAGAAAATCGCCATTCTGGGTGCATCCGGTAGTGGCAAAAGTACCCTGTTGCACATTTTGGGTGGGCTGGATTTGCCTACCCAGGGGAAAGTTTATGTAAATGGGCAAGACCTGGCGGCGCTGTCTGATCAGAAACGCGGGCAAATGCGTAATGAGTCGCTAGGCTTTATATATCAGTTTCACCACTTGTTACCTGAATTTACTGCCCTGGAAAATGTGGCAATGCCTCTGCTGATTGCCAACTTGAGCGTTGAACAGGCGACTGAAAAAGCTCAGGCAATGCTGGCAAAGGTGGGACTTGATCATCGCCTGCATCACAAGCCCGGTCAGTTATCTGGCGGTGAAAGACAACGTGCTGCGATTGCGCGTGCCATGGTGACCCATCCGCAGGCGATTCTGGCCGATGAGCCTACAGGGAATCTGGATCAGGCAACAGCAACCAGGATATTTGCCCTGATGCGTGGTTTGAATGAAGAACTGGGGACTGCTTTCGTAGTTGTCACTCATGACCTATCACTTGCTAAAAAAATGGATACCATTTATCGCCTGGTTGGTGGACATCTACAGCGGGTTTGAATAGCTTGGGGAATAGTCGCTGATGTAGCCTGGATATGATCCAGGAAAGTCACTATCAATCTGACCTATGCGTATTTTGTTTCCCTGACAAGCTGGATAACTTGCGTTTTTTTCGTTGTTGCCAGCGCTGGATAATATGAATACGCCACAAGATCCGCACCAGTACATAGCCCAACATTGCCGAAAGTGCAGCCAGCACGAGCGAGCCAAGTAATAAAGGCTGCCAGATATGTTCGATCATGCGGTTAAGCCATTCAAAACTAAAGGTAAAGTTTATAGCATCTGGAGGAATACCCAATATGCGCGCACCCAGCCGATAGGCAAAATAAAACATGGCTGGCATGGTGACAGGGTTGGAGATAAAAACCAGTACCACTGAAAGTGGTAAATTGGCACAGAAAACGATGGCAAAAAATGCCGCCACAATGGTTTGAAACGGGATAGGTAACCAAGTACAGAACAGACCGATGGCAAATGCTCTGGCAACAGAATGCCGATTTAGATGCCAGAGGCTGGGGCGGTGCAGATGCTCGCCTAAAATGCCAATGGGACCACAATGTTTATGTAGTTGTTTGGCATCAGGTATGTGGCGTTTAATAAATTTTCTGGGCATGAATTAATGATAGTACAGCAAAAAAGTACAGCTAATCTGGTATAACTGCTCAGGTTACGCTGAGTATTTACTATTTGGCATAAAAAATGCGCTTTCTCTCCATCGGGTTTTTACTAGGAATCCTTCTTACACAGCAATTCGCGACCTTGTCAGTCACTTCCTGGCAGGGAGGGGTTTTGTTATGCCCTGTGGCGTTGTTAGTGGTTGTTCCCCTGATGTTTCCCTTTCTGCGTCCTCTTGTATGGAAATACCGGTTTTTAGTCGGTATTTTATCGGGTTTCTGCTATGCACTATGGTTAGCGACAGCCACTTTGGAAACACGATTACCATCAGCACTGGAAGGAAAGGATCTCATCGTCAGTGGGGACGTCGCAAGTATACCTTACCAGCGGAAAAATGGGTGGAAATTCAGATTAAATATTCATAATTCGTACTTGTTGGATAATCCAGATAAAAGCTTGAAGTTACAGGGAGTTGTCCGTCTTGGGTGGTATAAAACCGAGCGCCAGATCCATGCAGGTGAGCATTGGCAAATGGTGGTTCGCCTGAAAAGACCTTCAGGTTTTATGAATCCCGGAGGGTTTGACTATGAAAAGTGGCTATTTCAGCAGAGGATTATAGCGACGGGTTATGTCAGAAAATCAGCAAGCAATAAACGGCTCGCCCCCGCATCACATTTTTCCGTGAATTCCTGGCGGGAAAAGCTTCTGAGGCTCATTCACAAACGCATAGATGATCCTCAGCTGGCTGCAATAGTGGGGGCTTTGGCGGTTGCTGAGCGGACGGCAATTTCTGATCAGCAATGGGAGCTCTTAAGGAATACGGGTACCAACCATCTCATTGCTATCTCCGGTCTGCATATTGGCATGGTCGCCGGGTTTGGTTTTCTTCCGGTATGGTTAATCTGGTGGCTTTTCCCAACGCTTTATCAAAAAATACCGGCAAGAACAGCCGGGGCGATACTTGGTGCGGTGTTTGCCATCGTTTATGCCTTGCTGGCCGGTTTTACACTGCCCACTCAACGTGCATTGATCATGGTGCTGGTGGTTTTGGCAAGTCTGTTGGCTAAAAAACAGCTTGCTTCATCCAGCATTCTGTCTATTGCGTTATTTGCCGTATTGCTATTTGATCCATTAGCCGTCTTGTCACAGGGCTTTTGGCTGTCCTTTGTTGCGGTTGCGCTAATTTTGTTTACCCTGGGGAGGCGTATTCGACGCCAGCGGTATGATATTTTAAGCATTCAGTTTGCCCTGTCGCTTGGTATGTTGCCACTTACGCTGGCGTTTTTTGGCACTGGCTCACTGTCTTCTCCCATTGCCAACCTGCTGGCAATTCCCTGGGTAACAATTGTTGTGGTACCACTGACTTTGCTAGGTTTGGCGCTTTTCCCGTTCACCAGTGTATCAACTGTGTTACTTAACCTCGCGGCCAATAGTGTTGATATTCTGTTTCATCTGCTATCCGCTTTCTCATCACCCCGGGCATTGATAAGTATCTCAGATATGCCTGCTTATTTGCTTGTACTGGCTTTTATGGGTTTTTTGTGGATCTGGTTGCCAGGTAAATTTCCGGCGCGTTGGTTAGGTCTGGTCTTTATTATGCCACTGCTTATTTTTCAGCCTGAAAAAATCAAAACGGGTGCTTTTCAGTACCACTTACTGGATGTTGGGCAAGGTCTGGCATCGGTAGTGCAAACAGCCAATCATGTGCTGGTCTATGATGCAGGCCCCCGCGCCAATGCGCGATTTGATACTGGCAAACTGGTTGTACTGCCTTTTCTAAGAGCTAAGAATATACGAAACATCGACACTTTGCTGATTTCGCACGAGGATATTGACCACCGGGGAGGAGCTGCTGCGTTGCTGGAGAAGTTATCCATAAAGCAAATTATGAGTAGCGATACGAGTATTTTTCCACATACAACTGAATGTATACAAGGCATGCATTGGCAATGGGATGGTGTGTCTTTCGAAATATTAAATCCGCAACAGGGCTGGCAGGATAGTGACAACAACCGTTCCTGTGTGCTGCGCATCAGTAACAAGCACCACAGTTTGTTATTGACCGCTGATATTGAAATCAAGGCAGAGCGTTCCATAATGGCATCGACCCTGTTACCCCGCACAGAAGTAATATTGATGCCACATCACGGTAGCAAAAGCTCTTCAGATACCTCCTTTCTGGAACAACTTAAACCTGGTCTGGCTTTGGTTTCAGCGGGATATCGCAATCCGTTTCATCAGCCACATCCACACATTCTTGAGCGTTATCATCAACAGGGGATCAAAGTATTGTCGACCATAGACAGTGGTGAAATCAGTGTGTACTTTCCAGCAGATGCGACAGTGTATCGCACGGAAGAGTATCGAAAAACACATCAGCGCTACTGGCATAGACGGGTCTTTTCCCGTTACCCATGATCAAGATACTGTAATTTATCTGGTACGCCATCCCATTCCTCAGCATCCTCAGGTGGTTCTTTCATCTGGCTAATGACCGGCCACAAAGCAGCGAGTTCGGCATTAATTTCAAGAAATTCCAGCTGGTCTTCAGGCAGATCCGTCTCATCAAAAATGGCTTCAGCGGGACATTCGGGGACACAGACAGCGCAGTCAATACATTCTTCGGGGTCAATCACCAGAAAATTCGGTCCTTCGTGAAAACAGTCAACCGGGCAAACTTCAACACAGTCGGTATATTTGCATTTAATACAGTTTTCAGTAACAACAAAGGTCATGGCTTCTACCCATTTACGTGGGTTTTTGAGACATCAATGGTAAACAGGCATTGTACCAGTCAGCAAAAGTCGGGTTATGTGAACAGGCAAGCTTCACAACCCCCAGATCATGACTTGAATGTAGTACCCCGAATACGCTGCTGTCAATTAAATCGGGTTGCTCACCGCCAAAGAAAGCATTGTTGTTTAAGCCACTAGTAACCCATTTGTCAATAGCAGCCAGAAACTCAGCTTCAGTATCTTCGATGCCATATTTGGCTTTCATTTTACGGGCAATTTTTGGCATGACCAGAGCTCCAGCAAAACGTACCAGTAACCCCTTGATAGATCCCATTTTTGTATTGGCCATAATCGCCTTAAAGTTTTTCAGGGAGGTAGTAAAGTTCGGGTGGATAATGGGTGGCAGATAATGAACCAGTACATCATCAATCCATTTTGACCATTTTTCGGCATCATCGCGTACTGGCAATTTGCTATATCGGGAATTAACGTGCTCAACGATGGTTGCGGACTCTGTAATAATTTCGTCACCATCTTTTAAAACAGGCACTTTTTTATGATCAGTAAAATCCAGTTCCTTCATGCCAAAGGGAGAAACTTCAACAATGTCATAGGGCTGTTTCGCATAGTTGAGTAATGCTTTTACTTTCCAGCAGAAAGGGCAGGAATCAAACTGATAAAGTGTGATCATAAAATGGTATTTCCTTCGCGGTATATGATAATTAATTGATTGAAGATTGTAGTCCGCTCTTTTACGGTATTCAATTTTATTCGTAACAATTCAGTGTAATCCTATGTAAGGTGGCAATTTTTGATTATTTGGGCTTCGGTAGCAGGTAAGCTGTCCCTCACTACCGCTTCTAGCTCTCGGACAGCCTCCTAGGAGGCTGTCCGGGAACTAGCTTTTAAAAAACACAGCAACAACATATAGTGTTTTTTCTATTATAATGACCACTATATATTGATTAAAATTTTAAGAAACTTAGTTCTCGGACAAGCTCCTAGATGCTACTAACAGCTGGCTTGATCGAGGCTAAAAGTCGCGGATAATAAAATCCCAAAGCGATTCCCCGTAATAACAGAAAGCTCAATAAAGATGCCCACAAGGCATGATTTCCCCACCAGGGCATTGTAAATAGTGCCAGCACAACATAGATGAGCAGGGAAAAACCCACAGTATTGCGCATAATGGCAGTTTGTGTCGTACCAATAAAAATACCGTCAAACTGATAACTCCATACGGCAATTAACGGCGCGACAACCAGCCAGGGCAGATAGCTTTCAGCGGTTTCAATCACTGGCGTAATGCCCGTCAACAAGCGAATAATCAAACCACCGAATAAAGCATAGAGCAGGGCAATCAGAAATGCCGCAACCCCTGCCCACAACATACTGCTACGCACTGCCGCACGAAAAGCCTTGCGGTCACCCTTACCGTAAGCACCACCGACCAGTGCCTCCGCCGCATGCGCAAAGCCATCCAGCCCATAGGCCAGCATCTGTAACATATTCATTAAAATAGCATTCGCAGCCAGCACAACCGTACCAAACTGCGCGCTCTGCGAGGTAAAAAAGAAAAAGGCACTGGTCAGAAACAGGGTGCGCACAAACAGATTAACATTCACCGAAAACAACGCACGAATGGCATCAGGATGGCGTAATTGCTGCAAGGTTTTAAGCGGTGCAGAAAACAGCGGCGTGAGCAAATTCCGCAATAACCACAAGCCAAAACCCGCAGCCAGATAATCACTTAACATTGAAGCCAACGCCACACCATCAGCATCCCGACCCGCCAACAGCACGAAGTAGCTATCCAAAAGCATATTCGCACCATTGAGAATCAGCTGCGTTAATAAAGCCAGCTTCATGCGCTGCATACCAATCAACGTACCCAGCACACAATAATTGATAAAAGTCGCCGGAGCACTCCAGATGCGAATCGAAAAATACCTTTCAGCCGTCTCAGTCACCGCGACTCCGGCATCCATTAGCTTAAAGGCAAGCCAGCCGACAGGATATTGCAGCAAAACCAGCAGAAACCCAAGCAACAGGGCAACCCCCAAAGCACGCAACAGAGCAAGACTCACCGCATGCTCATCTGAACGGCCAAAAGCCTGCGAAACAAACCCCGTCGTCCCCATGCGCAAAAAACCAAAAATCCAGAACACACTGCTAAAAATAATCGTACCCACAGAAACTGCAGCCATAAAGCGCGCATCAGAAAGCTGCCCCACGACAGCAATATCAACCATACCCACCAAAGGGATAGACAAATTGGAAAGAATAATCGGCCAGGCAAGCTGCAACACACGAACATGCCAGGCGCGAGGGGAGGTTGGTAAAGGTTGTGAATCGGGCAAGGGAGGAACCGTTAAACAGGTAATTAGGAAGTATTATATTCGATATTTTGTAGGTCTCATTAAATTATCACGCTATATAAAAATCAGTATGTTAACACAGATAACTAAAGTTATTTATCGAGTTTGGTGAATGCTGTACTAGAGGTCTAAATAGTTCATAGGCTTTTCCAGTGGGTAAATCGTTGTTTCCAGTTAATCTGGAGGGGGTACTACTGCATTTATTGCCCTGATCTTTTTGGTGTCCTTTGTTAAGCTGGTTATGCTGCTATAGGTGAGTATGATCATTTCCATATAAACCATGCAGCTGCAACGAGTATTCTTTATCAGGATAACAATGAATCCGGCTCAGGCTGGCGTATTCAATAGAAAATTTCAATGCTGACTTCATGGAAATATCCAGTGCATTTGCCAGTATGGCACGGATAACTCCGGTATGAGTTACTATCAGTATCACCTTATTTTCATGCTTTTGCATGATGTTTGTCATGGCTTTGAGAACACGTTTTCTGAAGTCTTGTATTGACTCGCCATCAGGCGCAGTAAAATCATCGGGTTGCTGCCATAATTGTTTCAGTTGCTCCGGCTCGTTTTGCCAGATTTCAGCTATAGGCATGCCAGTCCAGCGACCAAAATCCATTTCTTTTATCTGTTTTTCAACTTCAACCAGGCAGTTATTCTGCACAGCCAGCCACTTGGCAAAAGCGTGGCAACGTTGCATGGGCGAGGTGATAATCACATCCCAGTTTCCATGTTCTGTCGCATTTTTGAGATCAGCAAAACCCTGTTTGCTCAATGCTTCATCTGCATGGGCAGATAGCAGACCAGATGTGTTTGTTGCACCATGTCTTAGCAGGTCGATGGTTGTGAATGGTTTCCTGATTGATTTCATTCCTGAAATTGCGTGTTTTATTGTTTTGACGACACGGCAGCTTCCGCAAACGTTGCCATTTGATTGTGCAGTACACAGGCGGATTGTAAAAGGCTTGCTGCAACAGCGGCACCACTGCCTTCGCCAAGACGCATTCCCAGATCCAGCAAAGGTTGTTGTTGGAGCATCTCCAGTGCGATGTGATGTCCTTGCTCAGCGGATAAATGAGAGAAAAACAAATAGTCATTTACACCAGGTAATAGCTTTACAGCGCATAGTGCAGCGGCGGTGCTGATGAAGCCATCAACCAAAATCGGTATGCCACACTGTGCCGCCCTTATGTAGGCCCCGGTCAGTGCGGCAATTTCAAAACCACCTGTACAGCGTAACCATTGCAGGGCATCATCACCACAGGACTCGTGGCGTTTGAGTATTTGCGAGACGATATCCGTTTTATGCTGGATACCTTTGTCATCCAGTCCAGTGCCTGCTCCGGTTGATTGTTCGGCAGTCAGCCCCAACAAGGCTGAATACAGCACAGCAGCTGATGTGGTGTTGGCGATACCCATTTCACCACCAATAAACAGTTTGGCATCTTGCTGCCTGGCGCGTTCAATGGCTTCGCGCCCGGCAGACAGCGCAACCTCAAGCTGTTGTTGGGTCATGGCTGGCTGATTGACGCTATTGGCAGTGCCATTTCCCGCGCGATGGGACACCAGCCCCTGTTGCTCGGGTAGCGGTGACAATGTGCCAACATCAACGACTTCCAGCCGTGCATCAAGGTGTTTGGCCATCACGCTGATGGCTGCTCCGCCATGCAGGAAGTTTGCCACCATTTGTACAGTGACTTCCTGTGGAAATGCTGATACCCCTTCGGCTGCAACGCCATGGTCCGCAGCAAAGACACTAATGGCAATTGACTCAACATCTGGCTGGTTCGTCTGTTGCAGATCGGCCAGGCGTATCGCACACTTTTCCAGTCTGCCCAGTGAGCCTGGTGGTTTGGTCAGTTGCGACTGACGTTGTTCGGCGTGTTGCTGGTAATGTGGATCCCTGACTGGACAGGGTGTATCAAGCCAGTTCATGTGTTCTCCTTATTTGATGGTATGGGGTAGTCCTGCCACCATGAGTATTACAGTATCTGATAGCTGAGCCAGCCGCTGATGCAGTCTGCCAGATTCATCTACAAAACGTCGCGTCAACTCACCCATCGGTACAATTCCCATGCCAACTTCATTGCTGACGAAAATGGTCGTTCCGGGCAAATCGGCTAAACACGAGTACAGTTGTTCAAGCTCTTTTTGCATACGAGAATCAGGCTGTGCGAGCAAATTGGTCAGCCACAGGGTTAAACAATCTACCAGTATGATACGTTCGGTTGATGACCATTGCTGTAGTGTATCGGCTAATGCCAATGGTTCTTCAATGGTTTTCCAGCTGGCTGGTCTATCTTGTTTGTGCTTTGCGATACGTTGTTGCATTTCACCATCTTGTGCGGTTGCTGTGGCAATATAAATGACATCCTTTTTCGATGCTTTTGCCAGTCGCTCGGCGTAACCACTTTTTCCTGAACGTGCTCCGCCGAGGACCAGATAGCTATGATGTTGATGTTTGCTTGCTTCCATGTTGCTTATGAAAAAGACTTTTTGCCAGGGTTGGCTGTATTTGTCGGGTGGCGTTCCTTACCCGACCTACCGTTTTGGCGTAGGTCTGGAAAAGTCATGTTGAAGATTTCTTGCGTTTTAGGAGTCCTGCCAGCAAAAGCAGACTCATGATTGAGACAATAAGCCAGTTACCGACACGCACATAAGGCGTTGCACCACTGAAGGGTTGTGCCTTTCCCTTGATGACAGCGGTGGTATAGGCTGGTGCTGTGTGGATAATTTTACCTTTTTCATTGACGATAGCGGTGATGCCAATATTGGTGTCGCGTAGCAGGTAACGTCCGGTTTCCACGCTGCGCATGCGGGCGATTTCCATATGTTGTTGTGGTTCTATGGAACCTGTGAACCAGCCGTCATTGCTGACATTGATTAGCATGTTTGCTTCGGGCAGTCCTTTAATGGTTTCGTTTCCATAGGCGTCTTCATAGCATACTGACATTTGTGCAGTAATACCGGCAACTTGTAATGTGGTTGCGCCTGTTCCCCTTTTTACACTGTCGTAGGGCAGCATGATCCATTTATCCAGCCAACGCAGGTATTTTAGAAAGGGGATATATTCACTGAATGGCACCAGGTGTTGCTTGGAGTAGATGCTCCTCAGCCCGGGTGTAATTGCCAGAATGCTGTTTTCAGAGCCGGGGATGCCTTCTTCGTTGTAGTAAAAGCCGCCGATAAGTAGATCAGTTTGTGTTTCCTGCGAGCGTTGTTGCAGTGGCAGAATGAGGTCTTCCATGTGCTTGTTAAAATAGCCGGGCAGGGCGGTTTCGGGCCAGAGGATCAGGTCTGCATCCCAGTTCTCATCGGAAAGCTTTCGGTACAGATCCAGTGTGGGTTCCAGCATTTCCGGCAACCACTTTTTGTCTTGTGGAATATTGCCTTGTAACAGGGCTACCTGAATGGGCTTGCCCTGGGGTTTCGTCCACTGAATCAGTCCGAGCAGGTAACTGCCTGCAATGATACTCAATGACAGTGTCAGCGCGATGGCTCTGCTTTTACGAGTGCCAGTTATCAGCAAGATGATGGCACCGGAGAGCAGGGCGCTTAGATAGCTGACACCAAGGCTGCCAGTCACGGGAGCTATATTGACCAGCCAGTCATCAATATGGCTGTGTGCCAGATAGAGCCAAGGGAAGCCGGTTAAAAACCAGCCGCGAAACCATTCAACAAAAACCCAGCTGGCTGGATAGAAAAGCAGTAGTTGATAAGTGGGTGAAAAATGCCTGAAGCGTGATGTCAACAAGCCCAACAATAAAAAAATCAGTGAGATTAACAGGATAAATGCCAGTGTAAACCCACCTGCCAGCAGGAAGTGTGCATGTCCAAAAAAGTACATGCTGTAAAAAATCCACGAGCAACCAGTGCCAAACATGCCGACTGCAAAGCTGTAGCTTAATAACAGGTGCTGGCGGGTGCTGCTTGCTTCTTGCAATAATACGAAGAGTGCCGCAGGGGATAGCAGGCTGATAATGCGCCATTCAAACGGTGCAAATGCCAATGTAAGCAGGGCGCCAGCGAGTAGCGCGATGAAGTAGTTTTGTGCTGCTTTCATGATGCCGTCGGGGTGGGTTTCTTGTTGTTGAAACGGGGTGCAACTTCCAGTAGCTGGATGCGTCTGCCATCACTGGATAACACGGTAAAGGTGAAATCCTGGGTGACCAGTTGCTCAGACTGATGCGGAATTCTACCCATGCGATGGGTGACTAAACCACCTATGGTATCAAAGGGCTGGGTGTCCTCGTTTGCGTGGAAATACAGGTTAAATTCTTCCACGGGGGTGAGTGCATTGACGTTATACAGGTTATTTTCCAGCTTCTGGATATTGGGTTTTTCGTCTACATCATGTTCATCATCAATTTGTCCGACGATTTGCTCAAGCACATCTTCAATCGTGACCAGCCCTGATATGCCACCATATTCATCCACGATAACGGCCATGTGGTTGCGGCTTTTTTTGAATTCGGTGAGTAATTCATTGAGGCGCTGTGTTTCGGATGAGTACAATGGTGGGCGTAGAATATCGTCGATAATGAACTCGTCTTCCTTGCCGATATATTTAAGCAGGTCTTTGGCGTGCAGGATGCCGTCAATATCATCACGGCTTTCATCAATCACCGGGTAACGCGAATGACCAGATTCCATAACCTGTTGCAATATCTCGCGGTAGCTGCTATCACGGTGAATAAACTGGATTTGTGATCGTGCCAGCATGATATTACGGGATTGCAAATGATCTACCTGCATAACGCCTTCAATCATGCCCAGAGCGTCAGCGGCAATGAGTCCCTTGCTTTGTGCACGACGGATTTCATCAATCAGTTCTTCACGGTTGTTGATGCCCTGTCTTGATGGTTTGCAAAAAAGTTTTTTCCACCAGCTTTTGGTTTTTTTCGAGTGCTCAGTCTGTTTGTCAGGTTTCGCACTATTCGTTGTGAGTGTCATGGTGCTGTTCATGTTTCCCCATTGAAACGGTCTGATAGGGGTTTTTTATCCCCAGTTTTTTTAATAAGCTGATTTCCAGTGTTTCCATCTCGGCTGCTTGTGTGTCGGTTAGATGATCATAGCCTTGCAGGTGTAAGGTGCCGTGAATGATCAGATGCGCCCAATGATCAAACAGTGGCTTGCCCTGTTCGTGTGCTTCTTTTTCTGCAACTTCCTTGCACAGAACCAGGTCGCCGAGGTAGTTAACTGGTAACTCCACAGGCGGTGGGTCGAAGGGAAACGACAGGATATTGGTCGCGTAGTCCTTGTCTCTGTATTGTCTGTTTAGTTGGCGTGCTTCTGCTTTGTCGGTAATCCTTAGTGAAACTGAGCAGGGTGCTGTTGTCATGCAAGCCATTGTTATCCAGCGGGTAATTTCTGCTTTTTCCGGGATGTCGCTATAGCCTTGCGGGTTTTGATAGTCGAGCTCCAGCATTTGTTCAGGGCTGTCTACCCGCTCAGGGCTGTCTACCCGCTCAGGGCTGTCTACCCGCTCAGGGCTGTCTACCCGCTCAGGGCTGTTCATAAGCTTCTACAATCTTCTGTACCAGTGAGTGTCTTACGACATCTTTGGCGGCAAAATGTGTAAAACTGACTTCCTTGATATCGGAGAGTACATTAATAACATGCTTCAGTCCCGATGTTTGATGGTTGGGCAGGTCGATTTGTGTAATATCCCCTGTTACAACAGCAGTAGAGCCAAAACCCAGACGGGTCAGAAACATCTTCATTTGTTCCACTGTGGTATTTTGCGCTTCATCCATAATGATAAAGGCATCGTTGAGTGTGCGACCGCGCATATATGCCAGTGGTGCCACTTCGATGACGTTTTTCTCAATCAGTTTGTTGACCTTTTCAATGCCCATAAACTCATACAGCGCATCATACA
>Ga0256832_1002642_pt1 | contig 12216 bp, 8 predicted proteins | sample 134614metaG_FD_190534 | JGI IMG/M metagenome (GOLD analysis project Ga0256832, IMG submission 190534) | Hydrothermal vent microbial communities from Lau Basin, Pacific Ocean - 134-614 | ecosystem: Environmental > Aquatic > Marine > Hydrothermal vents | place: Pacific Ocean: Lau Basin | collected... | reverse complement strand
CCTGAGCTTTACTATATCCCCTGGAACAATGTACTTTGCGTCTATCTCTTTCCAGACACCGTCTCTGAGAACTATAGCTTTTCTTGCTAACTTCTGTTTTAAAACCTTTAACGCAGAAAGGGCTTTATGCTCCTGCCAGAAATCAACACCTGCATTCACAAACAGGAGAATCATAATGATTGTGAAATCTTCCCATTTCTGAACAGATGCAGAGAGGATGGCTGCAATTTCGATCATCCACGGAATAGGGCCCCAAAAACGCCGAAATATCCTGTGCCAGAGTGGTTCTTCTTTTTCTGGAATCTCATTCAGCCCGTACTTTTCTAATCGCTTTTTTACTTCTTCTTCAGAAAGACCTTTATTTTTATCAACACCTAATTCTGTTAATGTTTCTTCTATTGATTTATTTTTGTATTCATCAATAAGAGCCATCCTTTCCCTCCATTATGTTATTTAGTCATTGTGTAGCCCTAATTTCTTTTCTATCTCATATATGGCAAGGGTTGTTTTTATTATTGCATCTGGATTTATGGAGATTGTATCTATACCTTCTTCAACTAAAAACTGAGCAAAATCTGGGTGATCAGATGGTGCCTGTCCGCATATACCGATTTTTCTTTTTACTTTTTTAGCCTTATGTATTGCCATTGATACCATTTCTTTGACAGCTTCATTTCTTTCGTCATACAGATGTGCTACAAGGTTAGAATCTCTATCAAGCCCAAGTGTCAGCTGTGTAAGATCGTTTGAACCGATTGAAAATCCGTCGAAATACTGGGCAAATTTTTCGAGGAGTAGAACGTTTGAAGGTATTTCAGTCATAACATAAACCTGAAGACCATTTTCCCCTCTTTTAAGACCGTATTCATTCATAACTTCTTCTACTTTTTTACCTTCTTCTACGGTTCTACAGAAAGGTATCATTGTGATAACATTATCAAGTCCCATCTCTTCTCTTACTTTTTTTATAGCTTTACACTCAAGCCCAAATGCATCTTTAAATTGTGGTGAATAATATCTTGAAGCTCCTCTCCATCCGAGCATTGGGTTTTCTTCTTCTGGCTCAAAATATTTTCCACCTAAAAGATTTGCATATTCGTTTGATTTAAAGTCTGAAAATCTAACTATTACAGGTTTTGGATAAAATGCAGCAGCGATTTTTGCTACACCATAAGAAAGTTTATCAACATAAAATTGAACACAGCTATCGTATCCGAATGTTCTTACTTCTATTTCCCTTGCAAGATGCGGATCTTTTTCTTTTATCTCTTCAAAATTTAAAAGTGCATTAGGATGAATTCCTATATAGTTGTTTATAATAAACTCTTCCCTTGCAAGACCTACTCCTGAATTTGGGAAGAATGAAAAATTAAATGCACTTTCAGGAGTAGCGATATTCATCATTATAGGTGTTTTTGTTTTAGGTAATTTTGTAAGGTCGAATTCTTCTTCTTCATATGCAATTTTTCCATCATATACATATCCTGTATCCCCTTCAGCACAGGAAACCGTTACAAGTTGTCCGTCTTTTAAAACTTCCGTTGCGTTATGTGTTCCTACAACTGCAGGAACTCCAAGCTCCCTTGCAACAATTGCAGCATGACATGTTCTTCCACCTCTATTTGTTACAATAGCAGCTGCTTTCTTCATAATTGGTTCCCAATCTGGGTCTGTCATATCTGTAACTAATACATCTCCTTGCTCAAATTTTTCACCTTCTTCAGGAGACATCAGTATTTTTACTTTTCCAGAAGCTATTTTGCTTCCTACTGCTATACCAGTTATTAGAACTTTTTTTCTTCTTTCTTCTAAAGGTTCTGTTATTTTATAAACTTTTATTTTTGTTTTATCCTGTCTTGAATGAACTGTTTCAGGTCTCGCCTGAACTACAAAAAGTTCGTTAAGTTCTCCATCTTTTGCCCATTCTATATCCATAGGTGTCCATCTGCCATTTCTCTCCGAATAGTGCTCTTCAATAAGCATTCCCCATTTTGCAAGTTTTAAAACTTCATCATCTGATATAGAAAACTGCTTTTGCTGTTCTAAAGGAACAGGAACGATTTTTGTTTTTTCTTCTCCTTCCCCGTAAACCATCTTTTTATCTTTATGTCCTAATTTTTTCTCAATTATTGCTTTATATCCCTTTTCAAGGGTAGGTTTAAATACTAAAAATTCATCAGGTGTAACGGCACCACCGACTATAAGTTCTCCTAATCCGAATATTGAAGTAACAAGAACAACATCTTTAAATCCACTTTCAGTATCTAATGTGAACATAACACCTGAAGAACCTTTATCTGAACGAACCATTTTTTGAACTGTTGCAGAAAGTGCCACAGAAAAATGATCAAATCCGAATGTTTCTCTGTATGAAATTGCTCTGTCTGTGAAAAGAGATGCATAACATCTTTTGATTGCATCTAATAAAGATTCATCACCTTTGATATTTAGATAAGTTTCCTGCTGTCCTGCAAAGGAAGCTTCTTCTGTGTCTTCTGCAGTTGCAGATGAACGAACGGCGACATCAACATACTCTTTACCGTATTCTTTACTTAACTGGTGATAATATTCGAGGATTTTTTCTTTTAGATCAGGTGGAAATTCCCCTCCTCTGATAAGATTTCTGACTTTCACTCCGTGTCGATGAAGATTTTCAACATCATTTACGTCAAGATCTTTTAATGCTTCCTTGATCTTTTCTCTGAGATTGTTGTAATCAAGGAAATACCAGTAAGCTTCCGAAGTAGTAGCAAAACCGTTTGGAACATTTACTCCTTTTGAAGAGAGAGCATTCATCATTTCACCTAATGAGGCATTTTTCCCTCCCACCAGTGGGACATCATCCATTGTGACTTCTTTGAGCCACACCACGAGCTTCTTTTCCATTTTTTCTCCTCCTTATTCAATTAATATAAAATTAATTAAACCTTCTATTTATTTCATTTTAAATACTCTGCTCTTTGTATAAAAAAGAGTGTAAATAAAAGTAATTCATCTGTTTCTCGAGATTGAAAAATGTTCTTAATCTTTGGAACTCTTTTCCTATAACGACTTCGCTTTTTTTCATCCTTTCCTCCGAAAGATTTTAAATATTTGTTTTTTCAGTTCAAAAATTTTAAATATATATTAATCTATAAATTTTAAATATATAAAGGAGAATTTATTAGTCAATACCCGTTTTGATAATATTGATTTAAATAATTTGAGTCTTATATTATAAGATTATAGATAAATTAAACTAAAAAAAAGGAGGTAATGAAGATGGCTGTAATCTATGGAAAGGTCGAAACACCAGAGGACATTCGTCGTATCAATTGTATCATCAGAGATGAAATTCTAAACGTAGAAACACCTGAGCAGCTTACGGATCTAAAAAAACGTTCAGATTATCTTTGTACACTCACCTATTCTCCATTCTGGAAGAAGAAATTTGGAGCATTAGTTGAAAAACTTAGAGAGGTTGCCTGTGAGGAGAACAGAGTAACAATCAGACTGGCAAACTTCGTTGCAAAAATTAAAAACTGGGATAAGGAATACAGACCGTGGGGTGCTGAAAAAATTGATATTGAAGAAAGACTAAAGCAAATTCCAGAAGAAATTATGAAAGAAATACAGGAAACAGCTTTAGATCTAAAGCTATCTCCTGAGATTTTAGAAGATTTAAGAAAAAGCTTTTGTAATATCAGAAAGGCAATGGTTTTAGCTGAATATCCAGAACAGTTAGAACTCTTAAAAAATGAGAGTAATTTAATTGTAGCAATCACTCATCTTCCAGATTTTAGAGAAAGATTTGCAGACGTGATCGATCAGATTGACGAGCTGGTTACAAAAGAAGAAGAAAGAACTATTAAAACTGCAAATATCGTAGCACAGGCAAATGGGTGGATGTTAGAATTTGAAAAATGGACTGAAAATGAAGTTAGAGAAGATGAAACATTAGAACAGTATGTTGAAAGACTTCTTGAAGAAGAAGAAAAAGCAGAAAAATATATCCCAACAGAAGCTAAGTATAAGCAAGGAAAAGTTATGTGGCTGGTTTATTACCATCCTAAAAAAGACAGACATTATGCAAAAAGGATTTATTTTCCTGGTACTGCAAGAAATATTCAAATGGAAGGCCCAGGTACTTTCAAAAACAAATTCGGTAAAGAAGTTTATGGTGTGAAAATAACGTATGAAACCCTTGTAGCACCTGCTGTAATCAGAAAAGGTGATGTGGTTATCCATCTTCCTGAAAGATGGGTAAAAAGGGAAAAAGTTGTTCCACTTCCTGAAGTGGCCCAAGATGTAAAACTCGTAGAAGAAAGACCTGAATTTGCATACTCTATAGCTTAAATAATAAGGGGCTTTCGCCCCTTTTACTTATCAGATGCCAGATAATTTTTATCTGGTTTTTCTCTATAGTAAAACATCAATCTCTCTATAAGATTATTTAAAACTGTTGAAGAGACTTTTCCTCCACCTATTTGTTCCCATTTTCTTATTTTTTTAGGTTCATTTGCAAAAACAACTATAGTAAATTCAGGATTTGAAACAGGGAAAAATCCTGCAAACCATGTATAAAATTTTTCATTTGATAAGGCTTTTATTTTAGGGTCATATTTCTGGGCTGTTCCTGTTTTACCGGCTATTGTGAAATATTTAGATTTCCCAGATCTTGCAGTTCCCTCTTCAACAACAAGGGTTAAAACTTTTTTAAGCCAGCTTACACTTTTTTCATCTAAAACTTTATCAATAACTTCCGTTTTTGTTTTTTCTAAATATTTACCTGAAGCATCTACAAAACCTTTTACCAATCGAGGCTTAATCCTGTATCCACCATTTGCTATTGCACTATAAGCTACAGCAACCTGTATAGGTGTTGCTGTCCAGGACTGACCTATGGAACTGTATGCCACATCTATTCTTCTTTTAAAAGGTCTAAAAATACCTGATGATTCTCCAGGGAATATACCAGTTTTTTCTCCAAATCCCAGTTCTCTAAATTTTTTATATATATGGTCAGGGTCAAGTTCCATTGCTACCTTAATAGCTCCTACATTAGAGGAATGTATAAGAATTTCTGCCGGTGTTAGGTACTTATACCGTTTATGGTCTTTTATACGAACACCATCTATCTTTATTTTTCCGTTTCCACAGTATATAGACTGTTTTAGATCAATTTTATTGTTCTGTATTGCAGTAGCCAATATAAAAGGCTTAGCAAGTGAACCAATCTCATAAGCATTATGAAACGTTACATTTTTATGATTTTTAAATTTCCAATATATGTTTGGATCATAATTTGGATATGTGGCATTTGCAAGAATTTCTCCAGTTTTTGGATTCATTATAAGAACTGCGGCTTCTTTAGGGTGTCTTTCTTTAATAAGTTCTTTTAATGCTTGTTCTGCCATATACTGAATATTTGTATCAATTGTAAGAACTGCATTTTCTATTTTATTTTTTCTTGGCTCTTTTTCTATTGTGAACGGTTTTCTTGAAGCATCTTTTAAAAATAGTATTTCAGCAAGTCCACCACCTAATTTATCATTAAGCCTGTATTCCATAGCAGCTCCACCTATTCCGTCACTTTTTCTAACATATCCGATTGTGGAGCCTGCAATTTCATTAAAAGGATATTTTCTTGTGCTACTTTCTATTATCCCAAGTTCTGCAATATTGTAAATTTTTCTCAGCTGTTCAATTTTTGGTTTTAGTGATTTATCTATGTTAGACGCCAAGATTAGATATCTTTTATGAGAATTTAGTTTTGACAAAATCTGATACCGAGGAATTTTTAATAATCTTGATAAATCAGTTGCAAAACGATATCTTTCATCCCTATTAAGGTGTATAAATTTAGGTCTTATAAAGATTTTTAAAGTTGGAATACTGATGGCAAGAAATCTGTTGTTTCTATCTAAAATTGTCCCCCGCGGGAGCATTACAACTTCTTTATCAAAGTACTGCCTTTTTATGTACTTGATATATTTATCTTTATGTAAAATCTGGATATCAATAAGTTTGAAAATAGCTAAGATAAAACCTAATGTAATAAAGCCTGTTACGATATATGTTCTTTTACGGTTCATTTAATCAATCATTTCATTTCTAAAAACTTTACTTCTTTATATTTAACAGGCTTCATTTTGAACTTTGACTTTGCAATTTTATCTATTCGTTTTGGAGATGAGAGTGTTGTTATTTCTTGTTTCAATTTAAAGTTTTCTGCCACTAAATACTGTTTTTTTAGTGAAAGTGTTGTAATCTCTTTATCCAGTTTGAAATTCATATAACTGTAATAGACCATCGCTAAAGCAACAAAGGATAAAAGCAGAAGGAATTTTAAATATCTACGTGCAATTCCTATATCTTTTTTTAACTCCCTACCACTTAAATTTGAGTTTAATGTTGATGCTTTTGCTTTTCTCATTTTTATATCCTCTTAGCCACCCTCAATTTTGCACTACGGGAAGCCTTATTCTCTTTTATTTCAATGTCTTTCGGAATTATTGGCTTTTTCGTTAGTACCTCTAATTTCTTTAGCTGACTGTTCTCTTTTATTATTTTTTTCGCTATTCTGTCTTCTAAAGAGTGAAAAGATATTACTGCTAAAATACCCTCTGTGTCAAGTCTATCAATGGCTTTTTGCAATGCCTCCTCTATTTCAGACAGTTCATTGTTTACTTCTATCCTTATGGCTTGAAAGGTTTTCGTTGCAGGATGAATCCTTCCATGTCTTAATTTTCTCGGATATGAATGGAAAATAATATTTTCAAGTTCTTTTGTTGTTTCGATTTTTTTCTTTTTTCTCTGCTCAACGATATTTTTGGCTATTCTTTTTGCAAACCTTTCTTCCCCGTATTTTTTTATGATCTCTTCTAATTTATATTCAGGATAACTATTCACCACATCATACGCAGTCAATGGATTATCCTTATCCATACGCATATCTAAAAATTCTTCCCTGTTAAAAGAAAATCCTCTATCTAACTTTAATTGAAAATGTGAAACACCTAAATCAAATATAAATCCACCGACTTTTTCTTTACCAAGGGAATCTAAAATCTTATCAATATCTTTAAAAGAACCTTTTATGAGATGATATCTACCTTCAAATTCTTTTAAACGATCCTCAGCAACAGAAAGAGCATACTCGTCTTTATCAATACCTATTACTTTTTTATTAGGATATTTTTCCAATACAGCGTATGAATGACCACCTCCACCGACCGTCGCATCCACAATAGTTTCATGTGGAGATAATCCAATAAAATCAACCACTTCATCTTTTAAAACTGTATAGTGTGATACTGCTTCTTTTTCCATTCTGCCCCGTTAGTAAATATTAATGTATTTGTAATACTTATAAGTTTAAACCAAAAAAATCTAATTGCAACCTTATTTTTCAATATTATCATTTTTTTACAATTTTCAAAAAAATTGTAATTAAATTTTTTTTCTTTTGGAACGAAACAAGGAATATGTAAACAAAATTTACAGTTAAGTTATTGACTATAAAAGAAGTTTTAAAACAAATAAGAATATGCTAATATATTCAACTAATGTGTTATATTGGAGGTGCAATATGAAAAAAATTATTAAACTATGTGTGTTGGGGATGGTTCCTTTGACTTTAATCTCATGTAACTCGTCAGATAGCGAATCTTTAGACGACAAAATCCAAAAGCTAAGTCTCAGACCTATTCAAAAACCACCTCAGGATAAAAATATTGTGAAGTTAGGTCAGATGCTCTATTTTGATAGACTTCTCAGCGGAAACAAAGATACATCCTGTGCCACTTGTCACCATCCCTATTTTGGAACCAGCGATAATAGATCCCTACCTATAGGTGTAGATGCAACAGGTCTTGGGCCAGATAGAAAGATGACCTATCCACACGAAATAGTTGCGAGAAATGCTCCTGAAGTGTTCAACAGAGGAGATAAAGAATGGAAAAGTATGTTCTGGGATTCAAGAATCCAACTAAAAGAAGATGGAACTATTGATTCACCTGCTAAAGACCAGTTACCAGAGGGTTTAAATAATGTTGTTTCAGCACAAGCTTTATTCCCTTTAACAGCTCGAGCTGAAATGAGAGGATTTATTGGTGAAAACGATATTGCAAATCTAGATGATTCTGATTTCATAGGAATATGGAATAAAGTTTTAGAAAGAATAAAATCTGTTCCAGGATATATTGATCTATTGAAAAAGGCGTACCCAGATGTTCCTTTAGAAAATATAACAATAGCACATATAGCCAATGCCATCGGTGCTTTTGAAATTCAGGCTTTTTCATTAACAAACAGCCCGTGGGATAAATATCTTGCTGGAGATAAAGAAGCCCTCACTCCAAAGCAAAAATTAGGTGCAGAAATTTTCTACGGAAAAGGAAACTGTTATAAATGTCACGCAGGTGCATTAATGACTGACCAGAAATTTCATAATATTGGTGTTCCTCAGTTCGGGCCAGGAAAAGATCCTGTGACAGGACTTGATTATGGAAGATACAGTATAACAAAAGATGAAAAAGATAAATTTAAATTTAGAACACCACCTTTAAGAAATGTGGCATACTCTGGGCCTTATTTTCATAATGGAGCATACTCTTCCATAAAAGATGTAATAAAACATCATATGAATCCAGAAGAATCTTTAAGAAACTATGATTTAAAGAATATTCCAGAAGATCTCCGAGATACTTATAAAGGAAGTCCAGAAGTCATAAACGAAATTTTATCTACACTGGATCCAGAACTTAAAAATATTGAAGAATTAACGCCTGAAGAGTTTGATGCTTTAGTTGATTTCGTGGAAAATGCTCTAACAGATCCTGATGTAAATTACTTATCCATCTGGATACCAGAGTCTGTTCCAAGTGGATTACCTGTAGACAAATAAAATGGATAAAGCCCTGATATATCAGGGCTTTTTTATTATAAAACCAAAAAATAATAACCTGCTAAAAATATTATCAGAGAAATAACACCTATAAATACAGACTTTTGAAAAGCTTCTACAAAAGAGGAATAAAAAAATTTTTTTAGAAATAAATAAACTGTTGAAAATGCTAAAGCAAAATTAAAATAAAAGTATATTTCAAAAGAAAAATCAGTAAAAAATCTAAAATAGATGAATAGTCCTAAAGAAAGAATCAATAAATTTAGAACAGTTCCAAAAACTACAGCTTTTATTTTCATAAAATAAAAAGGGGCTCAACAGCCCCTTTGTTATTATTCAGATGCTAACTTTCTGAGAACTAATGGTAAAATTCCACCGTGTTCGAAATATTCAACATCAACAACAGTATCAAGTCTTGATATTACATCAAACTCAACAGTTTCACCGTTTTCTTTAACAGCTTTTACATGGATTTCTTTTCCAGGTTTCATATCAGTGATTCCAGTTATGTAATATTCTTCGTGTCCGTTTAATCCTAATTTTTCCCAGCTGTCTCCTTCTTTAAATACGAGAGGAAGAACACCCATACCAACAAGGTTACTTCTGTGAATTCTTTCAAAAGATTCAACTATAACAGCTTTTACACCTAAAAGCTGAGTCCCTTTCGCTGCCCAGTCCCTTGAAGAACCAGTTCCGTATTCTTTACCACCTAAAACAACAAGAGGAGTTCCTTCATCTTTATATTTCATTGCTGCATCGTAAACAAACATCTCCTCATTTTCAGGAATTTTTAAAGTGAAACCACCTTCTTTAGGAGCCACAAGTTTATTTTTAATTCTAACGTTAGCAAATGTTCCTCTCATCATAACTTCGTGGTTACCCCTTCTTGAACCGTAAGAGTTGAACTCTTCAACAGGAACACCATGTTCGAGTAAATATTTACCAGCAGGATAATCTGGTGGAATTGCTCCTGCAGGTGAAATATGGTCAGTTGTAACAGAATCACCTAAAAGCTCTAAGACTCTTGCTTTTTCAATATCACCTGGAGGAACTACTTCTAAGCTAAAGTTGTCAAAGTAAGGAGCCTTTCTAATGTATGTTGAGTTTGGATCCCATTCAAATGTTTCTCCTGTTGGAGCTTCGAGAGCTTGCCAGTATTCATCCCCATCAAGAACGCCAGCATATTTTTCTGCAAATATTTCAGGAGTTAATACTTTACTCATAATTTCATTTATTTCATCCTGAGATGGCCAGATATCTTTTAAGTAAACAGGATTTCCGTTAGGATCTTTTGCTAAAGGTTCAGTTGTTAGATCAATATCAGTTCTTCCAGCTATCGCATAAGCAACTACAAGGATAGGAGAAGCGAGCCAGTTTGCTTTAACATCAGAATGAATTCTTGCTTCAAAGTTTCTGTTTCCTGATAGAACAGCAGAAACTATTAAGTCGTTCTCTTTAATTGCTTTTTCTATTTCAGGGTTTAATGGCCCACTGTTACCGATACACGTAGTACAACCAAACCCAACAATATGGAATTTTAAAGCCTCTAAGAAAGGAAGGAGTCCGGCTTCTTTTAAGTATCCTTCAACAACCCTTGAACCAGGAGCTAAAGAAGTTTTAACGTAAGGTTTTACATTTAAACCTTTTTCAACTGCCTTTTTAGCTAACAAACCAGCACCAATTAAAACAGATGGATTTGATGTATTTGTACAAGATGTAATTGAAGCAATAACAACAGAACCGTCGCCGATTACAACCTCTTCACCATCAAGGTTAATTTTGGCAATTTTTTTACCTTTGTGGATTCTGCATTCTCCAACTTCCATATCTTTTCCTGCTTCATCTTCGAAAGCAGTAATCTCTTTTATATCAATTTCTCTATTGTAGTTGCAATTTAATAAATCAATAAATGCTTTCTTCATATCTTTTAAAGTTACTCTATCCTGAGGTCTTGAAGGGCCTGCGAGAGAAGGTTCAACTTCAGACATATTTATCTCAACAATTGATGAATATTCAGGATGTTCATCACCGTGGAAGAAAAGCTTATTTTCTTTAGTGTAAGCTTCTACTAAATCAGCAGCTTCACCTCTATTTGTAAGTCTTAAAAATTCTACAGTTTTTTCATCAACAGGGAAGAATCCCATTGTTGCTCCATATTCAGGAGCCATGTTAGCAAGTGTAGTTCTATCTGGAACTGAAAGTTTCTTAACACCTTCCCCAAAAAATTCAACAAATTTTTCTACAACACCATGTTCTCTTAATTTTTGTGTTACTGTTAAAACTAAATCTGTTGTTGTTGCACCTTCAGGAAGTTCTCCTGTAAGTTTCACACCAACAACTTCAGGTATTTTCATATAGTAAGGCTGACCTAACATAACGGCTTCAGCTTCGATACCACCGACACCCCATCCCATAACACCGAGACCGTTAATCATAGTTGTATGGGAGTCAGTTCCAACAAGTGTATCAGGTAAAGCAATAGTTTCACCGTTTTCATCTTTTGTCATAACAACCTGTGCAACATATTCCACGTTAACCTGGTGGATAATACCTGCTCCTGGAGGGAAAATTCTTAAATTATCAAAAGCCTTTTGAGCCCATTTTAAGAGCTGATATCTTTCTTTGTTTCTTTTGTATTCAAGTTCAAGGTTTTTCTTTAAAGCATCTTCTGTCCCAAAAAAGTCAATCTGAACCGAGTGGTCAATAACAAGATCGACAGGAACAAGTGGATTGATCTTTTGAGGATCTTTTCCTAAATCTTTCATTGCATCTCTCATAACTGCAAGGTCAACAACACCAGGAACACCTGTAAAGTCCTGCATAATAACCCTTGCTGGATGATGTGCTATCTCTCTTGGAGTTTCATATTTTGGTTTCCAGTTAGCTATCTCTTTTACATCTTCTTCTGTTACTACTTTCCCATCCCAATTTCTTAAAAGGTTCTCAACTAAAACTCTGATTGAAAAAGGAAGTCTATCAATGTTTCCAACACCTTCTTCTTGTAATTTTGCAATGTTGTAAACTGTGTAGTCTTTACCATTTACAGTAATAGCAGACTTGAACATGGATTTTTCCATACTATTCCTCCTTAATTATTTAGAAATAACGAATTTAGAATATTATAAATAACCATGAACTAAATATCAAACAGCGTTATATGCTATATATAGAGGTAAGCCCCTTTAAAGAGGCTTATCTCTTATACTTAAAAATCTACAACTAAAGATGTTAAGAATGTTGTGTCTGTATGTTTTAAACCTGATGAAGGAAGTTGATTTTGATAAGCAACTTTATAACTTACACCTAATGATACATGTCCGTTAATTTTT
>Ga0256832_1002641_pt1 | contig 12219 bp, 9 predicted proteins | sample 134614metaG_FD_190534 | JGI IMG/M metagenome (GOLD analysis project Ga0256832, IMG submission 190534) | Hydrothermal vent microbial communities from Lau Basin, Pacific Ocean - 134-614 | ecosystem: Environmental > Aquatic > Marine > Hydrothermal vents | place: Pacific Ocean: Lau Basin | collected... | reverse complement strand
ATTCATATCGAACCCGGTTCATGGAGCGGCGCCGACAACGGCGACCCCCAGTTTATGAAGTGGTTCAGCCGCTATGACCAAGCCTATTCGCAGGATCTGAATTCCTGGGCGGTGCTGACCGCATTCCAGAATCTGGTGCACACGGTAGAAGATAACTTCCCTGACTATCCCGCCCTGCCCCAGGCCATCCGCCTGATGCTGACCGCCGAGACCAGTTGTTACTGGTACTGGACGGGTCAGGATGTGTGGGACGGCCAAGTCACCGAAGCCGCTAATCTGGGATGGCAACGCTTAGGTTCCGCCGCCAGGGACATAGCCGGCAACGACCGCACCGGCCCGACGATTTTTCCGCCCTGGGTCACCCCGGAAAATCCCGGCGGCCAACGTTGGGGCCAAGGCTGCTTGCAACCTGCCCCCAAGGAAGCCACCGTACACACTTTTATCCACGACATTTCCGGATTGAAACGGGTCACCCTGATCATGCGCACGGAAAACGGCGAAAAACGCCTTAAAATGACCAACCACGGCCCCTACCCCAGCCAAACCGGCGCTTCCGTCTCCGCCGATTATTACACCGCCCAACTACCGCCAGGCGGAGGAGACGTACGTTATTACATTGAGTCGGAAGACAACCACGGCAATATCACCGTGGGGGCGCTGGAAAGGATATTTTTAGGTTAAAATAGCCAAGGCCCAAAGAAAAAGGCCCGCATTAGCGGGCCTTTTGAACATGGCGTCCCCAACGGGATTCGAACCCGTGTCGCAGCCTTGAAAGGGCTGTGTCCTAGGCCGACTAGACGATGGGGACTAGGTTTCCCTTGGTGGAGCCAGCCGGGATCGAACCGGCGACCTCTACAATGCCATTGTAGCGCTCTCCCAGCTGAGCTATGGCCCCCAAAAGAGTTGCCCATTATAAAACCGAGAACCCAGCTTGTCTAGTAACTCTTCCAAAAATTTTGCCTATTTGTAGGGGAGCTTCCTCTTCTCGTATCAACCTTCGTCCACTTCATTTCTTCTCGATAGTCAGGAATACAATTCCATTCCCCTTGATGGCAACAAAAGCGGCTTGGCCCCTTCCCTACCCATTGATGCTAATGGCAACTCCAGCGTAAATGATGACCTAAAACATTGCTGCTGATCATCGTTTTCAACTCTCAAACAAATCTGTAAAGCGGTTCCAATCGATTTCCACCTGCGGTAACACATCCACCGCCTGCTGACCTTCCAGTTCGCGAACCTCGGGCGCGCCATAGTGTCCGTCCCGCAGGCGATACACTGCCACAATCCGGTCGACCGGATGCACGAGCCAATACTCGCGCACACCGGCCCGCTCGTAAACGGCGCGTTTGCGAATATGATCGTGACCAGCGGTGGCCGGTGACAGTACCTCGACAATCCAGTCCGGCGCGCCCCGGCAGCCGCGTTCATCGAGTTTGCCGGGATCGCAAACCACCGAAAGATCGGGCTGCATCACGGTATCCACCATCTCGTCGGCTTCGTCCGCCTTCGGCAAGCGCACATCGAAGGGAACAATAAATGCCTTGCAGGAATGATCAAGCAAAGCGTTGGCCACCTGGCGGGCCAGTTCCAATAATACCTCCTGATGAATCCGCGTAGGAGCCGGGGCCATGGCATAGGCCACGCCATCTATGAGCTCATAACGGGTATCATCGGTCCATTGGTAATATTCCCCGTAAGTATGATGGGCATCATCACGTCTGGGCAGGCTCATCTTTCAATTCCTCTGATATAAGAACATCCTATTATAAGACAAGCGCTGGAACGGAAATACAACCTTTCTCTGGTGTGACTTTTTTGTATTTGCCTATTAATTCCACGCAGTTAACTTGGCTATTTCACCAGCTGGATCTTTGCAAGACTTGACAGGGGGTCAAGGCGTCTTCGGCAATCGTAGCAACCGCTCACTGCGCGAGACGCGCACAATGCGAACCTTGCCCGGATCATGCCGATAAACGATACGAAAAGGCGGCTGAATCAACTCCCTTAAAAAAGGCTGATCAAACTCAGGCACGATTCTACCCTGCTCAGGATGCTTTTCTAATGCTTCAATTCGTTGGAATATCCCGGTGATAAGCCTCTCCCCGACATTGGGAACGCCCTGTTCCGCATACCAAAAGCGTATCTTCCCAAGATCGGCAACCGCCGATTCCGCAAAGCGTACAGTAACTTTGCCCAACGGCATCACTCCGAAGTTGACAGCCCAAGCCGGTTCTTTGCCTCTTCCAGGGACAACTCCCGCCCGGCATCGAGATCAGCAAGACCGGCCACCACCGCCCGCATGAACTCTCGCTCCTCCTCGGAAGCTTCATAATCCGCAACCGATTGCACCACGGCCACTCCACGCCCACGACTGGTCAGGAGTACCGGCCGGTGTGCCTCGGCAGCATGCCGGACCACTTTACCCGGGTTGATCTTCAAATCCGTCAGTGGCACCACGTCCTCGGAAAACTTGATTCCCATTGTTCACTTTAATTCAACATCAATCAGGTGCTGATTATAGCACCTTATAACAGCCCTGTTCAGTAGAAAACAAGCCTGAAACAAAAAGGAATTATTGTTAATGATGGAGGAACGAAAACCATTATGAAACACAAGGCTAATCCCGTACTGACTTGCCATTCATCCCCAAAAACCCGCCGCTGGTCGGAAGCCTCCCCACCAAATTTCAATCCTTGCCTATAGTTATTATCAAGCAAAACATCAAAATGGCTTGGAATGAAAAATCAAATGACAGGTTTCACCTTAATTGAATTAGTAGTCACCGTGGCCATGGCGGCGATTGTGCTGACCGTGGGCGTGCCGAGTTTTAAGGAGATGACCATAAATAACCGGTTGACCACCGCCACTAACATGCTGGTAGGCTCTCTCAATCTTGCTCGTAGCGAAGCAATTAAACGCGGAAAGGCTATTTCAATATGTAAAAGTAATACAGGAACTTCCTGCACCGGTAGCGGAACCCAATGGGAGGATGGCTGGATTGTATTCGTCAATGAAGACAAAGACAGCCCTGCACAAGTAGATTCAGGAGAAGAAATATTAAGAGTCCTGCCAGGATTAAGAGACAGTTATTCGTTGAGGTCAAACAACTTTACCAATTTCCTGACTTATAAGGCTAGTGGCCAAAGTAACAATAATGGCCGGTTTGTCATTTGCCATGAAAATCAAATCAAAAACTCTCGTGCCATTTTTATTAATAAAACTGGCAGAGTACGAATTGCTTCTGATGCAGATAAAAACCAAATTCCGGAAGATAACGATGGCAACGATATCACTAGCTGTTCCCCGTAACGATATGAATAAAATATCTTTTTTCACACGCTATCAAAGTGGATTCACTTTAGTCGAAATTTTAGTCTCAGTCCTGGTCCTGGGCATCGGTCTGCTGGGACTGGCGGGACTGCAAACCACGGGACTGAAAAGCAACCACAGCGCCAATCTGCGCACCCAGGCCACTTTGCTCGCCTACGACATGGCCGACCGAATCCGGGCCAACAAAGCCGGGGTTGATGGCGGTTTTTATGACAAACCCACTGCCACGGACAAGGGCTGCGTCTGGGATGGCAATACCCCCAATAATTGCACTGCCCAGGAATTGGCCCAGCACGATGCCCAAGAATGGCTGGATACCCTGGCCCGGGAGCTCCCCCAGGGTACTGGTATCGTCTGCAAGGACAGTACGCCTGACGATGGCGGCGACGATGACAATGATGGCGCCATTGACATTACCGATGACGATGAAATCGATTGCGATGGCGGCAACCTTTATACCGTAAAAATCTGGTGGGTGGATGAATTCGATGACGACGGAGACCCGATCATAAAACGCTTCAGCACCACCTTTCAACCATAAATTAGGATCGCTCCCATGAAAAGACAACGCGGCATCTCCCTGGTGGAAATCATGGTCTCGCTGGTGGCTGGGCTGATTCTCACCGCCGGTGTCATCCAAATCTTTGTCGCCAACAAGCAAACCTACCGGGTCGCCGAGGCTTCTTCCAGGCTTCAGGAAAATGCCCGGTTTATGATGGAACTTCTATCCAGAGATTTGCGCATGGCGGGATATTTAGGATGTGCAACTCGTGACCGAACTATCGTCAACACTCTTAACGATACGACATCCTTTCTTTACGATTTCAATACTGCTGTAGAAGGTTTGGAAGCTACCAGTTCATCAGCCTGGGATACAACGCCGGATAACAGCATTACAAGCCCTCTACCTGGCCGAGACATTCTAACTATCCGTGGAGTTTTTGGAAACGAAACACCGATTACAGGGCAACCCAGCAATACCGGAGACTGCACCAATGCCGCTAGCCATACGGCCAATTTAAAAGTTGCAAATACCTCGGGGTTGTCAGCTGGTGACATTGTGATTGCTGGAAATTGCTCTAGAGCTTCTATTTTTCAAATCACTAATGTTAACACCAGCTCTGCAACCGTTGTACATAACACCGGAGGTTCGAACCCAGGGAATTCCACAAAGGACTTGGGAGCCTGCTATGCCGGTAACGGTTCCCTTACCAAAATTAGCACTCGCACATTTTATATTAGAAACAATCCCGCCGGCAATCCGGCCCTATATCGCAAAAATGACTCAAGTCCCGCTGAAGAACTAATTGAAGGCGTCGAAAACATGCAAGTTCTATACGGTATAGATACAGATAACGATGATTCTGCAAATCAATTTGTGCCTGCCAATAATGTAAGCGACTGGAGTCAAGTCACCAGCGTGCGGGTGAGTTTGCTACTCCAATCCACCGAAGACAACATTACCAACGCCCCTCAATCCTATACCTTTAACGGCGCCACTATCACACCCAGTGACCGCCGTTTGCGAAAAGTCTATACCGCCACCTTCGGCATTCGTAACCGCTTGCCATAAAACGAAATGATGACACCTAAAAAACAAACCGGCGCTGCGCTCATTGTCAGCCTGTTGATGTTAACCATCATGACCATGATTGGCGTCACCGCCATGCAATCCAACCTGCTCCAGGAAAAAATGGCGGGGAATTTCCGCGATACCAACCTTGCCTTTCAAGCGGCGGAAGCGGGTCTAAGGGATGGTGAAGCTGATGTTAGCATTCGGGTAACTGGCTTAACCGGCTTTAACTCATCTTGCTCAAATGGACTTTGTGACGCCACTTCCGGATTCAATAGTGTATGGAAGGACACTGGCAGCGGAGATACCGAAGACAACGGCGTGACTTATGGCTCCAACACCGGTGCTATAGCCATTGCCAATGTCAGTTGCCAACCAAGATATTGGATAGAAGGGTTCAAAAGCTGGCCAGCAGGCAGTCCTTCTTGGAAAGTCCGCTACAGAATCACATCCACTGGATGTGGTGGTAATGCTGATACTCGAGTCACGGTTCAATCTGTTTTCAGTCCCTAAATTAGGATATCGTCTTTCATGAAACTAAAGCCTTTACCTTTCATCTTGCAAAGTTTAATCCTGGCAGGCGTCGGTAGCTCATCCCATGCTGCTTTAATAGATTTATCACAAAGCCCTTTATACTTAACGCTACCCGTCTCCCCTAATATTCTTTTCAATATGTCAGTGGAAACCCCCATGGGTGGTGCCGCATACGCTGATCAACCGGGAAACCCTCCCGGATGCTCAGGAAGAGTTGGCGGATTTGGTGTTTGTTACTTTAATAATCATGAGTATCTTGGCTATTTTGATCCTAAAAAATGCTATTCATACAATAGCAGCAGTGATTATTTTGAGCCAGTAGGAGCAACAAACGCCCTACACGAGTGCAGCGGCCAGTGGAGCGGTAATTTCCTCAATTGGGCAACTATGACTGCCATTGATGAGTTTATCTGGACAATGACCGGGGGGAACCGGGTTGTAGATACTAAATCGTTGACAATTATCAAAAGGGCTAGAAGACACTCCAATGATAACTGGTATCCCAAAAAGAAACTCAGAGCGTCTTTGAATGTAGACCCCAGTACTGTCACTCCATTTTCTGACAGTGAGATTTTCATCACAAATGAGGCTTTCAAACTAAAAATCGGTACTACCGACGGTGGTAGCCAAAATGGTATCTATGAAGTCCGGGTTAAAGTCTGTGATCCCACCATGCCCGAAGATAACTGCACTCAATATAGCGATGGTGGTTCCACATATTGGAAACCTGAAGGTTTGATTCAAAGAAACGCTGATTTCATGCGTTTTGCTGTTACAAGTTATTCACTTGATAATTCAAAATCAAGGGATGGTGGGGTGCTTCGTTCCAATATGAAATTTGTGGGCCCCAAAATGCCAGATGGCAGTGGTGGAACGACAACGAACCCCAAAATGGAAATAGATGAGGACGGCCTTTTAATCAATAATCCCGATGGCGCCGGAGGTGGACTGAATAGTGGCGTTATTAATTACATCAACAAGTTCAGTGAACATGGCTACAAATCCTATGACCCTGCTAGTGAACTGTATTATGAGAGTATACGCTACTTCATGAATCTGGGTAGGACCCCAGAATATGCCAATGGGCTATCTGATGCTCAAAAAGGGGGCTTTCAGGTTTTAACTAATTGGTCCGATCCTATTCAGTATAAATGCCAAAAGAATTTCATAATCGGCATTAATGATGCGAATCCGTGGCGGGATAAAAAACTTCCAGGTACATGTTTCAACAATTCAACGGTTAACGGTAAAACTGTTGATGATGGTGATTATGGAGAGCCCACTAATGCCAGTTCTTTTATTGACCCTGATTCTAGCAGTCAAATTAACGTATGCAGCCTAACTAACACAGTCGGTCAACTTGAAGGATTAAACGGGGTCACGTGGAGTAATTCCGGCACCTGGACCAGTGGAACTCTTTCAGGTACCAATGATTCGGTAGGTGGCGGTTTCTCCAATTTTGATAATACTTGCTCCAGCAAGTTCGTTTCCGCTTTAGGGGAAGTGATGGGAACCTGCCCTTATCCAGGGAAACAAAATTCTTATTACATTGCAGGATTAGCCTATTACGCCAACACCCACGATATACGCAGCGATTTTGACGATAAGCAAACCATCACTTCGTTTTTTCTTGATACACAGGAATACAATTCCAATCCTCTTGATGGCAACAAAAATATGCTGTGGTTAGCTGGAAAGTATGGCGGCTTTGTGGATATTGATAACAATAATGAACCCAACCTTCAAGAGGAATGGGATGCCGATTATGATGGTGTCCCGGATAACTTCGTCTTCGTCACACAACCTGAAAAAATGGTCATCGCTTTGAATAAAGCCTTTAAGACTATCAAAAAAAGCATTTCATCAGCCGCTTCGGCGGCTGCCAGCTCAACTTCATTGACTACCAACAGTAAAGTCTTTCAGGCCAGATTCGATAGCAGTGATTGGAGCGGTCAGTTATTGTCATATGATATTGACTTATCAGGCACCATTAGCAGCACTGCCAATTGGGATGCCGGAGATAAAATGCCTTCAAACCGGACAATCATCACCTTTGGACGTGATTCTAAAGATGGCATTCCCTTCACTTGGAGTGCCATCTCTGGTCTTTCCGATACCACTCAGAAGGATTTACTCAATCAGAATGGTTTTGGTACTGCAGACAACCTTGGCAACGACAGGGTAGATTTTCTGCGAGGCAGTGAGATTAAGGGTTTTAGAACCCGAAGCAGTAAATTAGGCGACATTGTACACTCGGCGCCGTTTTTTGTTGGCCCTCCCAAAGCAGGCTATATTGACAGCAGTTATGCGACTTTTGCCGCTTCAAAAGCTTCCCGTGAACCCATGATCTATGTAGGTGCCAATGATGGTATGCTCCACGGTTTTGCTGCTGCGACTGGAGAAGAAAAAATCGCTTATGTCCCAGGCTCGGTTTATAAAAATCTTAGCGCGCTTACCAATTCACTTTATGGCCGCACGCTTCTACCCCATCGCTATTATGTGGATAGCTCGCCCATGGTGGCCGATGCTGAAGTTAACAGCAGTTGGAAGACAATTCTGGCAGGTGGTCTCAATGGCGGCGGTCAAGGCTACTATGCGCTGGATATTTCTAATCCTTCCAATTTCTCAGAATCCAAAGCCGCCGATCTAGTGCTTTGGGAATTTACCGATGAGGATGACGCCGATTTAGGTTATACCTACAATCAACCACCATTGAATTTCCTCACCCACCAATCGGCTCAAATTGCCAAAATGAATAATGGCAAGTGGGCGTTGATTGTGGGTAATGGCTATAACAATAGCGAAGACGAAAATGGGGCTTGTAGCGATAGTGATCCTGCAACTCTTTGTACCGCAAGCAGTACTGGTCATGCAGCGCTATTCATTTTATTCCTTGAAGGCGGAATAGACGGTGACTGGACGGATAGCGGTGACTACATCAAAATTGATACAGGCATCGGCAATACCTCCACACCCAACGGCCTGGCTACGCCCATGCCCATTGATACCGATGGTGACGGTGACATCGACTTGGCCTATGCAGGTGATCTGCGAGGCAACTTATGGAAATTCAATCTCAAAAATTCTGATCCTACAAAGTGGAAAAAGAAAAAGTTGTTCCAAGCTAAAGATAGTAATGGAAAAAAACAACCTATCACCACCGCACCTATTGTTGTACCTCATCCTCAAGGCGGTTATATGGTTAGTTTTGGCACCGGCAAATACTTGGAACAGTCAGACTTGTCCACTAGCACTACTCAAACCCTCTATGGGCTCTGGGACAACCGAGCTGGCGGTGGCGTATCCACCATTACTAATAGAAATGCTTTAGTAGAGCAAAAAGTAATTGGAGTAAAAAAAGTTGCGGGAATTGATTACCGACTCAGCACTAAGAATTCTGTGGATTATACCAACAAACGTGGCTGGTATATGGATTTGCCAACCTCTGGCGAGCGGGTGGCTTATAACCCGATAGCTCGGGATCAACGTTCAGTTTTCGTCACCATGATACCCGATTCATCCGATCCTTGCGCTGCCGGCGGCTATGGCTGGATTATGGAGTTGGATTATCTGAATGGCTCTCGCCTGGATGAACCGCCTTTCGATGTCAATGGTGACAACAAAATCAACAATAACGACAAAATTGCCTATGACGAAGATAGCGACGGCACGGATGAAAACTTGCCGCCCACAGGCAAAAAACTGGATGGCATCCCTACTACCCCCGCCGTGCTGGACAAGGACAAAGAAACGGAAGTCAAAATCATCAGCCAGAGCACCGGCGCCTTGGGAACCTTGCTGGAAAGCAAACCCGCGGGCATATACGGTCGGCTATCATGGCGGCAACTCTTTGGGAATTGAGGCAAAACAACGCTCGGCATGGCTTTGTCGGGCGTGTTTACTACTATTCTCAGTAAATCAAATAAGACCTTTGATCTTCACTAAAAAGCGCGAGTTAAACCACGCTTTTTAGGTTGGCGCTATCTTTTTATATCACCTACTTTTTCAAAATCTACCGCTTACCCCAAAAATCCGTCCATTTGTCGGATGCCGCCCCACTTATTCTTAATCCTTTCCTATAGTTATAGAAGAGAAATGACTCAACTGGGAATGGAAACCCATTTATTTACTGAACAGGGGTGAAGTCCGCTTTGGCGGCCATTGCACAAATACTAAACGTGTCTACCAAAACGGTCTCCATAAAAAGCTAACTTGCAGTAACTGACAGCCAAAAGAGTACCAATATGATGACTAAGAACAAACAAACCGGCGCCGTGCTCATTGTCAGCCTGTTGATGCTGACCGTCATGACCATGATTGGCGTCACCGCCATGCAATCCAATCTGCTCCAGGAAAAAATGGCGGGAAACTTCCGTGACATGAATGTAGCGTTTCAAGCTGCGGAAGTTGCTTTGAGGGATGCGGAAACGGATATTTTTACCAACATTTCCGGCCTTACTGGTTTCAATACCTCCTGTACAAATGGACTTTGCGATGCCACTACAGGCTTCAACCAAGTATGGAAAAATTCGGCCACTAAAAACAAAGGGGTGCCTTATGGCACCAATACAAACGCCACAGCCATTGCCAATGTCAGCTGCCAGCCAAAATATTGGATTGAAGGGTTCAAAGCTAAAACCTTTGGCGGGCAGTGGCAAACCAGATACCGCGTCACCACAACCGCCTGCGGCGGTAACCCTGATACTCAAGTAATTCTTCAAGCTGTCTACAAACCCTAAGCCGGAGTTATTCCAATGAAGCATAAGTTGATTCATATTGCCATCCAAAGCATGTTATTCACAGGGCTAACGAGTCCGCTTGAGGCTGCTTTACTGGATCTTTCCAAGGCGCCTTTGTTTGCTACTACCTCAGCCAAACCAAATGTTTTAGTCATTCTGGACAATTCCAACAGCATGGATGAAGCCGCCAATGGCTCGGCCGTGGGCAGCGCCAGCCAAGATAGCAAATCTGAAATCGCCCGCAAGGTAGTCAGGAGTAAAGATACTAGCCGCACAGTCAATCCCGACAATCCGAGTGATCCCGATGGTTTAATTGATCGCTATATGGGTAAAATCAATCTGGGTTTGATGGCTTATCAGCAATCTGGAGTCACGGCTCGACAGCTTCATAATTCTCCTTATGATGCCAGTTTTGATCCATCTAATTACGATCCTTCCTTCACTGGCGCCAGAGACTCCACTACCAAGAAATACCGTGTTCCCAACGCCTCTGATCCAGGACATTTCATATACTACAATGTCGCCTTGCCGTTCTACGCAAGTAACAATTTTGGCCATGCTTACTGCTATTCGACTACCGCAGATTTTGACAACGGCACTGAAACTTACCCAGGAGGCCCTTGGGACACATACCGTTGTTTTCACACTAAAACCGGTGATTCCGATACCATTCCTACTTGGGGAAACAGTGCTAGCGAGGCTGCCTCGGGTTTTTCCAATCTTTGGTTTACTTCTAATTTTTTTCCAACCGACAGCGATCTGGCTCAAAATATTTTGGATTTCGGCCATTTTCTAACGTGGGACTGGGTTAGCCCCACATGGTTTTCCAATTCTTCACCTGGCCGAGGCTACCTTCATGTTCCAATTGCAGAATTAGATTCCAGCCAAGCATCTAATTTAGATAAAAAGCTGGCACCATCGCAATTTACTGACAATAAACCCACTGATCCCGATTATCCTCTGCAAAACGCAGGCCTGACTCCGATTGAAGGTACGCTGCTGACCGCCAAGGATTATTTCGAAGGCAATTTGACGCAAGTGGACGAAGGCGGCCCCCAGCCTGCCCCGCCCAATTCCTGTGGCAAGGATTTTGTGGCGCTGCTTACCGATGGGCTTCCCTCCACCGACAAAAATGGCAACCCCATCAGTGATCCTGCAGCGGCCATCACTGCGGCGGCCAATGCCGCCGACGCACTGCATAATGCGGGAGTGGAAACCTATGTGGTAGGCTTTGCCCTACCCTATGGCACCGATCCCACCACCTTGGATCAAATTGCGAGCGCGGGTGGAACCAATACTGCTTTTCTTGCTGACGATCCCACCAGTCTGCAAAATGCCTTCGATGCAATTTTCACGAATATCCTGGATAAGGCAGGTTCGGCGGCTTCGGCAGCAACCAACTCTACTTCATTGATATCCAATAGTAAAGTTTATCAGGCCCGCTTCAACAGCGGAGACTGGAGCGGTCAGTTATTGTCACTCGATATCGACAGCACCGGTTTTATTTCTGGCTCCCCCAACTGGGATGCCGGAGATGTCATCGACACCCAATCCCCTGCAAGTCGGAAAATCATCACAATCAGCCGAGACAGCCACGATGGTATCCCCTTTACTTGGTCACATATCAATAGCCAGACTGACACGACGCAAGCAGATCTTCTCAATAAAGATCCTTTCGGCACTAGCGATGGCCAAGGAAGCAACCGGGTTGATTTCCTTAGAGGGAACGATGTTTCAGGCTTCAGAAGCCGCAGCAGTAAACTAGGAGATGTCGTACATTCTTCACCATTTTATGTCGGTGCCCCCCAAGCTGGCTATGCTGACAGTAGCTATGCTTCTTTTGTTTCCAACATTGCCGCCTCCAATTCTGGCAATGGCCGCACCCCTATCATTTATGTGGGCGCTAATGATGGCATACTTCACGGTTTTGATGCGAGCAACGGAGAAGAAAAAATCGCCTATGTGCCAGGGCCCGTTTACAAAAATTTGAGCAAACTGACCCATAAGGACTATGGCAAAACCAATGTAACTCCTACCGTTCCA
>Ga0256832_1002640_pt1 | contig 12221 bp, 13 predicted proteins | sample 134614metaG_FD_190534 | JGI IMG/M metagenome (GOLD analysis project Ga0256832, IMG submission 190534) | Hydrothermal vent microbial communities from Lau Basin, Pacific Ocean - 134-614 | ecosystem: Environmental > Aquatic > Marine > Hydrothermal vents | place: Pacific Ocean: Lau Basin | collected... | reverse complement strand
GGGATAGCCCCACTCATTTGCAATTTCACTAAAGGCCGCTATCGCTTCCTCGAGATTTCCGGCTTTCTTGGCTTTGTAGTAGTTGCCTTTGATCATCACGGGATAGGAAAAATCTCCCAGAGCCTGTACCAATTCATCGACACTATGCACCTCCTTGGTGCGCGGATGTTTGATCTCAAGCTCCTCGCAAAGCTGTGCAAGACGCCGCTTTTCACGCACGCCAAACTGCTCCATCGTTGGCAAAAAGGTTGCAAATCCCATAGCCTGCAGCTGCTCTTGGTGCTTGATATATAGCGGAAGCTCCGCATCGAGATTGGGCCAGAGCATCTCACATCCCGTCTCCTCCTTGATATAGGCCAGACGTTCAGAAAGCTCTTCGAAACCCAAAGATGGATAGGGCATCAAAAAGATGCGCTCGAATATCCCCTGATAGATGCCGGGCTCGTTGGGATCGTAGCTAAGCCCTATGAGCTCATGCCCTTTGAGCCCTTTGGCTACGCCGATACCGGGTGCGGGATTGTCGGTGTTATTAAGGCCACTCAGTGCGATCTTCATTGGATGAGTCCGTAGATTTTGAGTTTGAGCATGAAATCCTCCACATCCCGATAGACCCGCTTCCAGTCCGCTTCGAACTCTTTAGAAAGCGCTAGAACGATTTCGTCTTTACTGCGCCCCTCTTGCAAGAGCTCCAAGATGCGCTTTCCCGTGTCGTTGAGCTGAAAGGTTATACCGAGACTCGGCACGAAAGCCACATTATTTTCATCGATGTGCAGTTGATCCAGCGCCATTTCGCCTCCTTTTTGTTACAATTGTAAAAAAGGGATGTTAACGAGGTGTTAATGGATTTGCAAAAACTCAAAAAACTTTTTGATAACTTCTACGACCCCGATATCTCGATGTATGCGGCGTCGCTCAGTTTCTACACCATCTTTTCGATCATCCCGCTGCTGCTGGTCTCCTTTTCACTCTTTATCAAGCTTCCCTCCTTCAGTAAGCACTATGAGCGCATCAAGGAGTTTATCTTCTCCAACCTCATCCCCACCCAGCATGAGACCATCAGCGGCTACATCGACACCTTCTTGCAAAATAGCTCCAAGTTGGGGCTCATTGGCTTTGCATTCGTGCTCATCGCCTCAATTATGTTTTTTCAAAACTATGAACACATAATCAACAAAATTTTTCACACCCGTCCGCGCGGATTTTGGAACTCGATATCTACCTATTGGACGCTCATGACTTTAGCTCCTATAGGATTAGCACTCTCATTTTATCTTTCATCAAAATTGCAACATCTTCTCAATAGCAGTGTCTATACCGATTGGATCGACTTTTTAGCACTCTCTCCCTACCTCATCATCTGGCTTATCTTTTTTATCACCTACAAGATCTCATCCACCGAAACTATCGACGTCAAAGCAGCAGCCATTAGCTCCTTTTTTGCTTCGCTGGTGTGGGACGTGAGCAAGAATCTTTTTGTCTACTACGTGCTCTATAGCAAGACCTACTCCACGCTCTATGGGAGTTTTAGCGCCGTGCTCTTTTTCTTTCTTTGGATCTATATCTCGTGGATCATTTACCTCTATGGCCTCAAACTATGCTACCTGATAGATCGTTACTACGACGGCAAAAAGGAGCGCCGTAATGAGTGCGGCGCGCCGGCGGATAGCGGCAGCGAGGAGGAAGTAGTAGAGCGATAGAAGCCATAGCGGCATCTGCATAGAAGTAAACTCTCCTTCTTGCATCCAATCGATGGCAAAGTCCCACACCCCACCCATTCCAAACAAATGCGCAAGCAAAAAAAGCGGATACAAAAAGGTAAAAGCGATACTTATCAGCGGCGAAAAAAGCATCTCGGGAGCGAAGCGGTGAAAAACGGCGTAGCTAATAGGTAGCATAGCTACAAAAACCCATGCTGAGAGCTCGAGGAAGATGCGCCATTTGGGACGATGGGAAAAGTGGTGCAGATAGAGATATATCATAAAGACACCCGCTACCGAGAGCCAAAAGCCGATGCGAAAGAAAAAGACGGGAAATAGCGCCAACACCAGGGCCACCACCCAAAAAAGCGTCTCAAAGCTTAGAAGCCGTATGCCACGAAAAGCAAGGAACGAGCCAAACAGCAGCAGTGTAAATGATCGCACCAGTGAGGGCAGATAGCCCAAAAAGGCTGTGTAGCCAAAGGCTAAGAGAGCCACGAGGATAGCGATAAGAAGCGAGAGGTTCGTAAACGGCGCAAACTTTTGCACAAAAGGTCGCAACAAAAACCCCGCTACCACACCCACCACAAGCCCCAAGAGTCCTAGATGAAACCCGCTTATGGCCACGAGGTGCGAGATACCGTAGTGCGCCAAAATGTCGCGTGTCTCTTTGGACATCGATGTGGCTACCACGAGTGCCGGGAAGAGCTCTTTGGCAAGCTTCGAGCCGTGCTGCGCGGCAATTGTTTCTTTGATGCGATAGCGTAGGTCTTTAGGATAGACTTTGCGGATATAGGCGTAGTGGTAGGTGGGACGAAAAAAATCCGCAAAACGCAGCCTCTTGGTGCGCATGGCGATGGCTACATAGCGATCGCGCAGATCTTTAAGCTTTTCGTAGGTGGAGGTGTAAAAAACAAAATGAGGCGTTTGGAGTTTGAGGATCTGCTTCTTGCCTTTTTGGTATTGATTGAGTACCAAGGCTTTGGCGTAGTAGGAGCGTTTGGCGGTGATCTTTTTGAAGATCTGATAGTGCCACAAAAGATTGGCGCACAAGAGAGCTACAACAAAGAGTGCCGCTACCAAGCGCTCTTTGGCCGATGCAAAGAGCGGAGCACTTGGCATTAGATATTATCCGGCAGCTCGATTTGGGTCTCGTTCATCGCATATTCGCGCACGGTTTCGGCCGCTTCCTCGGCGAACTTTACATACTCTTTGTGGAACCAGAGCTTCACCACGCCCGTAGGACCGTTACGCTGCTTGCCGATGATGATCTCGGCCTCTTCGACGCGTTTCTCCTCGATCTGGATATCGATCTGCTCGCCCTTTTGCTGCGCCTCTTTCATCTTCTGTTTGGCTTCTTTAATCTTATAGACATCGTCACGATAGACAAAGAGTATCACATCGGCATCCTGCTCGATAGCTCCCGATTCACGTAGGTCGCTGAGCATCGGACGCTTGTCGATGCGGCTTTCGAGCGAGCGGTTGAGCTGCGAGAGTGCGATGATGGGTATCTGCAGCTCTCTCGCCAAGAGCTTGAGCGAGCGGCTGATCTCGCTGATCTCCAGGTGCCTATCTTTGGTGCCGCTCCCGCTCATAAGCTGCAGGTAGTCGATGATGGCCAGCTCGATTTCTGGGTGCTGGGACTTGAGCTTGCGTAGCTTCGCTCGCAGCTGATGGACGTTGAGATTGCCTTCGTCGTCGATAAAGAGCTTTTTCTTTTCGTAGTAGTCGCTAAGCTTACTGATCTGCGCCCACTCCAGGTCGTTGAGATTGCCGACTCTCAGGCGCTGCAAAGGGATGGCGCTCTTGGCGCTCAGCATTCTTAGCATCAGCTGCTCGGCAGGCATCTCCAGTGAAAAGATCACCACGCCTTTGTTGTTATCGAGAGCTGCCTGAGCGATATTGAGACTAAATGCGGTCTTTCCCATCGATGGGCGCGCCGCGATGATGATGAGATCACCGGGAGAGAAGCCGGCAGTCTTGAGATTGAGCTCGTGAAATCCTGTATCAAGGCCGATGAGGATGGAGTTGCCCCGCTCTTTCATCTTCAGAAGGTGCCTCAGGGTATCCTCCATCACCTCGGCACTCGATTTGAAATCGCGCGAGCTCGTTTCGGTGGTGATGGCATAGAGCTTGGACTGGATCGTATCGATCACGTCGGTGACGGGGAGGTCCTGTTCGATAGTCACTTTTTTTATCTCTGTAGTCAGATGCACTAATTCACGCTTAAGAGCTTTCTCCTTGATCTCTTTGACGTAGCTTGCGGTGTTGGAAAGCGGGTTGGCAGCCAGTACCTCCAAAAATGCAGCCTCGTCGAACTGGCCGCGCAGCTCCAGTTTTTCTTTGACAAACTCCTCGTCGATGGGCTGATCTTCGCGTTCTAACTCCTCCATCACAGCAAAGAGGTGCTGATGAAACGGCAGATAAAAATCTTTTGGCCCCAGCACCGCAGCCACATCTTCGAAGATAGATGGATCGAAGAGTATGGAGCTGAGCACCGCGCGTTCGATGTTGAGATTGTACAGATGTGCTTCCAAGAAATTCCTCGCTATTTTTAGCATCCAAACCAATTTGTGCTCGGCGCGGTTGTCCACGATGGGTGCCCCGAAGCTTCCGCCTTTTGACCCATCGGGCCAAAGCGTCTCGCACTAAATTGTTTGGATGCTTTTGGATTTATCTGTAATTATACACTGATTTTAGCTTTCACTCTGTGCGGCGAATTTCTCCACCTCTTGGATGAAGCGCTCTACGAGCTCGCTTTCTGGAAGCTTCGCTACCACTTCACCGCGCACTATGATAAGGCCGCTTCCTTTGCCATAGGCTATCGCCACATCTGCATGCTTGGCCTCGCCGATGGCGTTGACGGCGCAGCCCATGACGGAGATGTTGAGAGGTTTTTTGATGTGCTTGGTGCGCTCCTCCACTTCGGCCACCGCTTTGACGAGATCCGCTTCGATGCGTCCACATGTGGGGCAGCTGATGATATTGACCCCCTCTTTGGCGCGGCCCGCATCTTTGATGATGGCACGGCCCACTTCGATCTCTTTTTCGAGTTCTCCTGTGATGGAGACGCGAATCGTATCGCCGATGCCATCGAGCAGCAGCGATCCGATACCGATGGCGCTCTTGATGGTGGCGTGAAAGATGGTGCCGGCTTCTGTGACACCGAGATGAAAAGGGTAAGGCACGAGGGGGCGCAGCTTGCGATAGGCCTCGACGGTGCGCTCCACGTCGCTCGCTTTCATGCTCACCTTGATATCGGTAAAGTCCAGGTCTTCCAGGAGCTTGATGTGATAGAGCGCGCTTTGCACCATCGCTTCGGCAGTCGCGCCATACTTTTGCTCGATATGGCTCTCCAGACTCCCCGCATTGACGCCGATGCGAATGGGAATGCCTCGCTCTTTGCAGGCTTTGACCACCTCTTTGATGCGCTCTTTGCTTCCGATATTGCCGGGGTTGATGCGGATGCAGTCCACGGACTCGGCAGCGATGAGGGCGAAGCGGTAGTTGAAATGGATATCGGCTACGATGGGAAGCGAAACGCGCTTTTTTATCTCGGCAAGTGCCAGTGCGTCCTCCTCCTCGGGCACCGCTACGCGCACGATGTCGGCTCCTGCGAAATGGAGGCGGTTGATCTGCTCTACGGTCGCTTCCACATCGGCCGTGCGGCTAAAAGTCATCGACTGCACAGAAATCGGCGCATCCCCGCCGATGGCCACGTCGCCTACATAGATCTTTTTGGTTGGATAGCGCTTTTGCATTCACACCTCGAGCAGTTTGATGTTGTCAATATACCAAAAATCTCGCTTGTTGAGAGTAAAGAGCGTGCAGTTGTGCACTATCGCGGACGCTGCTATGAGACTATCGGGAATATCGAGATTATGACTTTTGGCATAGCGTTTGATGAGATCTGTCGCAACCCTTGCTATCTCTTCATTGAGATAGATAATCTCGAAATTTGCAAAAAACTTTTCGAGTTTGCGAATCTCCGCTTTGTTAAAAGCTCCATAATAGAGCTCCATTTGCGTAATAGAGGAGATCGCAAACTCCTCTTGCATTCCATTGAGAAGTCTTACAATCTCCTCGTTGTTTTTGAGAACTTCGATGAGGATATTGGTATCTAAAAGTATCACTTTTTCCAAGCATCCTTTCGCAATGTATCAATATCGATATCTCTCTCTTTCCAAAGACCCGCTATCTCATTGAAGTCCACTTTCTTACCTTTTTTGGCACGCAACTCTTTTTTCAAGACGTCACGAATATAGGCGGATATGGAAACACCCTTTTTAAGCGCTTCTCTTTTAATCTCTTCAAAAAGCGTCTCTTCAAAATAAATTTGCGTTCTATGCATCTTTGCTCCTACATCATATATATACATCATTATATCACACGAAGCTCACGGGATCCATATCCACTTCTGTCAGATCGTTTTTGCAGGCGTAGATAGCTTGCAGGAGTCTTTTTGGTGAGGGGCTTCGCAGCAGGATATGGTAGCGAAATTTGCCGGCTATTTTCTCTATCGCAGCCGGTCCATTCCCCACTATCTCGATATCGCTGCAGCGCTCCAGGCATCTTCGCACCTCTTCCATCGCCGCTTGGGCTCGTCTTTGATCCTTGTGGGCAAAAAGCAGCTGCGCAAGGCGCATGAAGGGGGGATAGAGATCGCGTCGCAAGTTTAGCTCTTCACGCAAAAAGAGCGCATAGTCGCGGTAGCGATCGAAAAAGTCGCGGTTTTTGGTCTGCACCACCACCTTCGCATCCTCTTTACGTCCAGCACGCCCCGCGATTTGCAAAAAAAGACTCACTGCCCGCTCGCGCGCACGAAAATCCGCCATCGCCAAGACAAAGTCGATATCCATGATCACCGCCAAGGCTACATCGGGATAGTCGTGGCCTTTGGAGAGCATCTGGGTGCCTACGAGGATGTCGATCTCGCCGCGCGCAAACTCTTCGAGGCGCTTTTCGAGGCGCTTTTGGGTGGTGATCTCGTCGCGATCGAACTTCTCGATACGCGCATCGGGGAAAATCGCGCGCAGCTCCGCGGCTATCTCGCTGGTGCCGTGACGCTTAGCGCTAAGGGCATCGGCACCGCAGGATGGACACTTTTGAGGAATGGCTTCAGTGAAGTTGCAGTAGTGGCACATGAGTGCTCGCTTGTCAAAGTGCACACTCATCCCCACATCGCAAAAGGGGCACTGCACCGCTTCGCCGCACTCTTGACACACGAGATATTTGAAATGCGCGCGCGTAGGCATGAAGATGAGTGCCTGTTTGCTACGCTCCAGCACTTCGCGGATGTTTGTCAGCACCGTTTGCGATAGGCCGGTGCCGCCATCGTAGATGAACTCTTTTTTTGCACCGCTAAAAGAGGGAAGCTCTCTATGAGCAAACCGATGATAGCTCGTCACGCTGGGCGTGGCACTCCCCAGCACCACCGGTATGCCGAGCTCTTTGCCCATGTAGATGGCGATATCCTTTGCGTTGATGCGAGGACGATTCTGAGCTTTGTAGCTCTCGTCATGCTCCTCGTCCACCACGATGAGACCGAGGTTTTTGAGGGGTAAAAAGAGTGCACTCCTAGGACCCGCCACGATTTTGGCCCTGCCGCTTCGTATTTTTTCCAAAGCTTCGCTGCGCCGTTTTTTGGATAGCTTACTGTGCCACATCACCACCAGATCCCCAAAAACCGCACGCAGCCGCTTTTCCATCTGGGGCGTAAGCGAGATTTCCGGCATCAAAAAGATCGCTTCTTTACCCTGTGAGAGCACCTCTTTGAAGTATTCGATATAGATTTCGGTCTTACCGCTGCCGGTGGCACCAAAGAGCAGCGCCACGTCGTGGGATTTGAGAAATTCGAGGGCTTCACGCTGTTTGAGAGTGAGGATGGAGGGTGTGGGGTTATAGGGATACTCTTCTCGCTCTCGCTCTTCGAAAGGCACGAAGAGACCCAGCGCTTCACCGATAGAGCAGACATAGTAGCGCGAGATGAAGCGTGCGATAGCCATCTGCCGGGGAGTAAAGTAATAGGGCGTAGCCTCCTCGATAGCAAGACACGTAAATGCAGGTTTTTCCACCTCCTGGAGAATGACCCCCTCTTTGGGGCGTTTATGCAGCTGCACGCGCACCATGCGTCCCGGCGCGTATGGTTTGTCGCTTTGGTAGATGAAGCTTCGTGGATGTCCCGGTATCGCTACTTCATAGTACATCAAAAGTTATTGCACAGGTTGTTTGGAGTGAGATTGGCGTTGCAATCGAATCGCCCGCTCGAAGCGTTGTAGTCGAAGTAGATCGCCTGGCCGTTGAAGTTGAACTTGTAGCGATTGGGCGTACCTGAGACCTTTTGCCACCCATTGGTAGCACTAGGTGTGATGGGATTGGGCAGCACTTTGCCAAAAAGCCCCGTCCCGGTATCGAGGCTCGATGGATAGGGGGACTTACCCAAAAGCACGTTCTTGTTCTTTTGCACCTGGATGCCGCTACGAATGGCCGTGACGGTGGATTGGGCTTTGGAGATGTCGGCTTGATCGAGAGCGCTTTTGAACTTTGGTAGCGCCACCGTCGCCAAAACTCCGATGATGATGATCACAAAAAGCAGTTCGATAATCGTAAATGCTCGTTTCATACTAAAAATTATAACTATTTTCTTTTGCCGCTACAAATTTTGGAGCGTCCGTTTGGTTGCCGTCACGGCAAAAGATGTTGTATTCACCTCCCGTGGAGCTATTTTTCTTGATAAACGGTGCCGCTGCTCCGCTTCCCGATACGCAGTTGGCAAAATTGACCGACGTCCTATCGAAATATTTTGGAATCGTCACATACACTTCCAAACTATTTCCATAAAACGCCGAATTGTTTCCATCGTTGTCGTTTTTGATACTCCCCTGACCACCGACGGCCATCGATTTGGACCAAAGCGTATTACCGGTCGTTCGCGTAAGAGTAGAAGCGAAGGAGAGTGCTACTTGTTCTTGCGCTCTGTTTTGCAGGGCAAAAAAGCGTGTCAAAGCCACAGAAGAGAGGATTGCTATTACGACGAGCACAAAGATAAGCTCTATGAGAGTAAACGATTTTCTCATTGCAGTTTCCAAAAAAGCGGAGAGAGTGCCTCTCCGCTTACGTATTATTGAAGATAGCTAGCAGGAATAGTCGTGTTGGGCTCTGTGCTTCCTGACTGGAATGTAAAGAATGGTGCATGTGTAGCATTACCTTCGAAGCAGTAGATAGGCACTTGTGCATTTCCAAGATCAAAGGTTGCAACTTGTCCGGTAGCGCCGGCGTTACAAGCACTCATGTTCAAGTTTTGAACTTCGGAAGGTACATCGATATAGTTTGAAAGGGTGATTGTCCCCATGTTGGATCCGGTGATTTTACCATTGTCACCCACTTGCATCGCTTTACTCCAAAGAGTAGGAAGCACCGTTCTGTTCATTGTGCCCACGAACGCTTCTGCTTTACCGGCTTTTGCCTGGCTTGTCACACCGATGAACTTAGGCAGTGCCACTGCCGCCAAAATACCCAGAATCACGATCACGAAGATCAACTCGATCATAGTGAAACCACCACGTCTCATGACGTCTCCTTTGGATGAAATTTTTCTCGCAGGTCTTCCTGCAGAGCACATTATCGGATAGTGTTTCTGAATTTTTAGTTAATTTGGGATCTTTTTGAGAAGATTTTCGATTTTTTTCTCTAGGACATAGCAGTCGTAGCACTTTTTGAGGTAGGAGTTGAGGAGGTCTTTCGTGGAGTTGTTGTGGTAGGGAGGGAGCTCCTTTTCCAGCTCTTCCTCCAAACTCTTGGCAAAGTCCTCTTTGAGATTGATGTCATACGCTTTGCCGTCGATTTTGATGGTCACTTTTCGCATCTTAGCTCATCATCGCTTCGATTTTTTTGATGATCGCATCTATCTGCGCGTTCTTGTCCGCCAGCTCTTGGCGCAGACGCTCTATCTCTTGGTCCTTCTCTTCGTTTTGGGCTTTGCAGGTGACTATTTCTCTTCGCAACTGCTCGCACTCGCTTTTCATATTATTATAGTTTTGCAAAAGCTCTTCGATTTTTTCTTCGAGCTTCTCCATCAGATCGATATGCTGCATTGCACCTCTTTTAAGTTTTGTTTAATTTTTGTATAATTCTACCACAAATTACAAAAGAGGTAAACGTGGCACGATTCGAGATGGTAACCGATTTTCCCCCGGCAGGCGATCAGCCCCAAGCGATAGAGAAACTCACCCTCTCTATCAAAGAGGGCAACCGCTACCAGACACTGCTGGGGGTCACCGGCAGCGGCAAGACCTACACCATGGCCAAAATCATCGAAAACCTGCAGCTGCCCACACTCATCATGACACACAACAAAACCCTGGCAGCGCAGCTTTATAGCGAATTCAAGGGCTTTTTCCCAAAAAACCACGTAGAATACTTCATCAGCTACTACGACTACTATCAGCCGGAAGCCTACCTACCGCGCCAAGATCTCTTTATCGAAAAAGATAGCTCCATCAACGACGAGCTGGAGCGTTTGCGCCTCTCAGCCACAGCGAGTCTGCTTGAATACGACGACGTGATCGTGGTGGCGTCAGTGAGTGCCAACTACGGCCTAGGTAACCCGCACGAGTATCGCAAGATGGTCTACCGCTTCGAAGTGGGCGATGAAGTAGGCCAACGAGATCTCCTCTTTCGCCTTTTGGAGATGGGCTATACGCGCAACGATAAGTTCTTCGATCGCGGCGACTTTCGCGTCAGCGGCGACATCGTCGATATCTATCCTGCCTACTTCGAAGAGGAAGCGGTGCGTGTGGAGTTTTTCGGCGATGAGATCGACGCCATCTACACCTTCGATCCCCTTACCAACAAACGCCTCGAAGATCTGCAAAGCTTCACCCTCTATTCGGCCAGCCAGTTCATCGTAGGACAAAATCGGCTCGCCGAAGCGATCAAATCGATCGAAGCGGAACTGGCCGAGCGCCTCGCCTTTTTCGAGCGCGAAGGTAAACTGCTTGAGTACCAGCGCCTCAAACAGCGCACGGAGTTCGATCTCGAGATGCTCGAAACCACAGGCACATGCAAGGGAATCGAAAACTATTCGCGCCATCTGACGGGCAAAAAGCCCGGCGAAACCCCCTATTCGCTGCTCGATTACTTCGAGGCCAAAGGCAAACCTTATCTCGTCATCGTGGATGAATCGCACGTGAGCCTCCCGCAGTTTCGCGGGATGTATGCGGGGGATCGCAGCCGCAAAGAGGTGCTGGTCGAATATGGCTTTCGCCTCCCCAGCGCGCTGGACAACCGTCCACTCAAATTCGAAGAGTTTATCAATAAAGCGCCCCACTACCTCTTCGTCTCAGCCACCCCCGGTGAGCTGGAGCTAGAACTTAGTAGCGTCGTGGCCGAGCAGATCATTCGCCCTACGGGTCTTCTCGATCCTCTGATAGAGCTGGCTCCCGCACGCGACCAGGTGGCGATCTTGCATGACGAGATAAAAAAAGAGATCGCCAAGGGCCATCGCGTGCTGGTAACGACGCTGACCAAAAAGATGGCCGAAGATCTCACCAAATACTACGCGGATCTCGGTATCAAGGTCAAATATATGCACTCAGAGATCGATGCGATCGAGCGCAATCAGATCATACGGGGTCTTCGTAGAGGCGATTTCGATGTGCTTGTGGGCATCAACCTGCTTCGCGAGGGACTGGACCTGCCGGAGGTGAGCCTCGTAGCCATCATGGATGCGGACAAAGAGGGATTTTTGCGTAGCGAAACGAGCCTCATCCAGACCATGGGGCGTGCAGCGCGCAACGCCGAGGGGCGCGTCATCATGTTTGCGGACAAAATAGAGAAATATGTCAAACTCGACGACCTCGAGGCACTCGAAAAAATCAAAGATCGCATCACCGGTTCTATGTATCGCGCCATCCGCACCACGATAGAGCGCCGCAAAAAGCAACAAGCCTACAACGAAGCTCACGGCATCGTCCCCAAAACCGTCAAGCGCCGCCTCGACGAAAACCTCAAAAGCGAGGATCTGGACAAACTCTATGAACGCAAGAAAAAGCTCGATAAACTCCCGCCAAAAGAGAAGGAAAAGATCATCAAAGAGCTCAAAAAGGCGATGATGGAGGCGGCAAAAAACTTGGAGTTCGAAGAGGCGGCGAGACTGCGCGACGAGATAGAGAAGATCAAGAAACTATAGGCACGAAATCCCCTACTTCTTCGTCGAAGTATTCGATCTCGCCGCTTTCGATTTTGTAGTACCAGCCGTGTAAAAAGAGGCTGCCTTCCTCTACGCGCTTCTTCACACCCGGATAGGTCAAGAGATTTTGGAGCTGCACGAGCACCGAAGCCTTCTCGGTGGTGCGTAGCAGCAGCTCTCTATCCTTCTCTCCCACTTCCGCTAGTGCCGCATCTTTTGCAGGTTTGCCGATCTCGAGCCACTTGGCGATATGGATGAACTCTTGAGATTTCGGGATATCCTTGTAAAGACTCGCGCAAGCACCGCAATGGCTATGCCCGCAGATGATAATGTCG
>Ga0256832_1002639_pt1 | contig 12221 bp, 11 predicted proteins | sample 134614metaG_FD_190534 | JGI IMG/M metagenome (GOLD analysis project Ga0256832, IMG submission 190534) | Hydrothermal vent microbial communities from Lau Basin, Pacific Ocean - 134-614 | ecosystem: Environmental > Aquatic > Marine > Hydrothermal vents | place: Pacific Ocean: Lau Basin | collected... | reverse complement strand
TGACGTGCTCCTCTTTGCCCTGCTTTTTGGCCATGCTGGCCAGTTGCATGCTCTTTTCGATTTCCTGTTGGTTCTCTTCCATCAGGGTTTTCATCTTGCGCATCTGACCGCGGATGACGCCGATTTGCTTGCTCATCTTGCGCAGGTTGTCCTGCAGGCTTTCCACATAGCTTTTGAGGATGCCAATGGGGTCTATTTGTACAAACAGGCCGGTGATCCAGCGCATGACGCTTTTGTAGCTGTACCAGATGAGATTGCGGGCTTTGGGGTCCAAAACGATGTAGATCAAAGCCGCAAGAACCAGCAGTAAGCCGACGAGCACAATGGTATTTTGAGCCAGGGTGATGAGGGCCGGCAAAAACTTATAAAGCAGATAACCGCCACCACCGATCAGGGCGATGAGGAAAGCCGCTCCGGTAACTCCTTCGGGACGTTGCCAAAAAGATTTGGGTTTGCCGGCTTTGGAAGTGTTCTGAAAAGGGTCAGTTGTAGGCATTGTAAATCAGGTTTTAAAGAAGTTTTGTTTTAAAGAGCTTGGCGAATCTGCTCAATATCAGCAGCAATGGCTTCTTTGATATGGGCAGATGCCTTGAGAAAAGCCGCCTCGCGCTCGGCGATTTTCTGCTTCTCCAGCTCGCCCTTCTGAGAGAGCGCGGCCAGCTCTGCGCTGTGTTTCTCTAAGTCTTTTTCCAATTGTTGCAGCTCTGTCTTCAGCGCGGCCATGCGGTCTTTGGCGGCTTGGATGGCATTTTCCAATTGTGCCTTCTTCTTGCTCACGCCGCTCACGCGCTCCTCGAGCTTGCGCCCGGCAGCCTCCCGGACTTTTTTTTCCTCACCCATCAGCACCGCGATGTAGTGCTCGGCAGACCGGAGGAGTTCTTCTTTGGTCAGACCCATGGTCTGTGCCGTGGCAAAAGCCGACTTGATAGCCGTGGCAGGCTCCATATTCATGGCAAGGAGGTTTTGCACAGCCTGCTTAAATTCCAGGTAGTCAAAACCTTTGAGGTTTTCACGCTCCAAAGCGCCGAGCAGGCTCTTCAGATACTTCTCATCTATATCCTGTACATCGCCAAAAATCTTCTGCAAGTCCAAGGGCATAAGCATTGTGTATTGAGCATGGAGCCGCAGCGCTGCGGCTGTAAAATTAAAGCAAAGGTAAAAAATATTTTCATCACCATCCCTGCATCAATTCCTGTATAAAATAAGCAAACAACTCGGGTTTCAAAGCAATGGTAAACAGAAAGCCAAAGACCGCTCCATAGAAGTGGGCGCTGTGGTCTATCATGTCGCGCTTGTTCTTGCCGGCCCAGGAAGAATAAACCAGGTAAGCCACCGCCGCCAGAATAGCAGGCATGGGGACCACAAAAAAGAGCCAAAGCATAGCCCAGGGCTGAAAAATCACAAAGGCAAACAAGATGCCCGAAACTGCTCCGGAGGCCCCGACCGAGCGGAAGTGTGGCGCATTTTTGTATTTCACGAAAGTGGGCAAATCGGCAAAAACCGTGGTAGCCACGTACAAGAGGAGGAAGAAAAGTCGTCCTTTACCTGCACCGAAGATCGCCATAAAATACTGCTCCACCGGCTCGCCAAACTGATAAAAGACAAACATGTTGATGAGCAAATGCCCCCAACTGCCATGTACGAGCGCTGAAGTCAAAAAGCGGTAGTACTCCTTATTGCGGTGCTCCACATAGGGATGATGGGTGAGTTTTTCAAACAGGCTGCGGTTTTCAAAGGCCGCCCAGGAAACCAGGACGGTGAGCATGACTATGGCAAGAGTAACAGACATGGCGTTATGGGTTGTGATAGGGTTCGTTGCGAAGGATGCTCATGGCGCGGTACAATTGTTCCAGAAAAACCGGTCGCACCAATTGATGCGAAAAAGTCATGGGCGAAAGCGAGAGCATGGCATTGGCGCGTTCGCGCAAAGTCCCGGAAAAGCCGTAAGCGCCACCTACCAGAAACAACAACCGGCGGCCGCTTCCGCTGAGGCGGGCTTCCATCCATTTGGCGAAAGCCAAAGAAGAAAAAGACTTGCCCTGCTCATCCAGCAAGACCAAAAAATCATCTTCATGCAAGAGTCTCAAAACGGCCTCTGCTTCCTTCTCCTTCAAAGCCTGCGGGCTCAGCCTGCCCGCCTTGCGAATATCGGGAATGACGCGAATTTCAAAGGGCAAATAGCGCTTCAGGCGGCCTGCATACTCCTGCTCGGCCTGTGCAAAATAATCGGGCCTGGTCTTGCCTATTTGCCAAAACGCTACTTTCATCAACTCATCTTTGCATTCTCTAAGATCTGCTCATCGAGTTCGTTTTGCTCTTCTTCTGTAAGCCCTTCATCGCCCAATAAATCCTGCCTGATCTTGCTGCACAAATGCGACAAACGCTCTGACAAGGTCTTCGACTCCATTTTTGAAATGGCGTCATCTTTGGCAATTTTGTAAAACACTTCCAGAAAGTTTTCGTACTCTTCCAACACTTCAGGGCTGGCTATGATGGAAATCTTGTGCGTCAAAAATTTCATGCGCAGGCGATCTGCCTCAGTGATTTTTGAAGCGCTGATGAGCCCTTCTATAAAATCAATGAGCGCCACATAAAACTCTGCCTTAAGCTCAAAGGTCTTGACCTGTTGCTCTTTGCGCAACTCCAATTCCGTTTGGCGGTTCAGCAGAGCTGCCGTGATGATGATGGTGGCAATGGTACCGAGGACGATCAGGACAATTTCCTGGGTGAAGGGAAATTCGTCTGTAACGCCATAGGCCAGGCGCAAAAACACATAACCGGCAACAAAAGTCAGAAGGGTTAAAAAGAGATAGAGGTAGCGTTGCTTCATGATTTCATAAATTGTTCGAACTCCTCTACCATACCTTTGGAGCCTATGGCTATGCTGACGCGCTGGTGCAGGGCAAGGGGTTGTATGGAAGTAACCGGCTCCAAGGTCGTGCAATGAATGGCCTTGCCGCCCGCCTGCTCCACCAGATAACCCAGGGGGTTGCATTCGTACAGCAGGCGCAGCTTACCTTCCGGCCGGTCTTCCGTACCCGGATACAGGAAAATCCCGCCTTTGAGCAAAATGCGATGCACATCGGCTACCATGGAGCCGATGTAGCGCAGGCTCATGCGGGCATTGGAATAATGGTCAATAAAACGCTTGACTCTCTCGTCAAAGCGTTTGTAATACCCCTGATTGATGGAATACTGGCTGCCGCGCTCCGCAATGCGGATGTTGGGATGCGAAAGGCAAAACTCACCGATGGAGGGGTCCAGCGTAAAGCCGTTGACGCCCTTGCCCGTAGTGAAAACCAGCAGCGTGGAAGTACCATACAAGACATAGCCCGCTGCCACCAACTCACTCCCCTTTTGCAAAAAATCATCCAACTCGCAAACGCCGCCCGGATGGCTCTTGCGGCGGTAAATGCCGAAAATGGTGCCCAAAGAGACATTGACGTCTATGTTGGAAGAGCCGTCGAGCGGGTCGCAAATCACTACGTAGTTGGATTGCTTGCCTTCGACGGATTGTATGGGGAAAAAGTCCTCCATTTCCTCAGAAGCCACGCCACAGCACTCGCCGCTGTTGCGCAGGCTTTCCAAGAGTTTGTCATTGGCATAGATGTCCAGTTTTTGAACTTCATCGCCGGAGGCATTGCCCGTACCTGCTTTGCCGAGGATGTTGACTAAGCCGGCCTTATTGACCTCCCGGTTTACGATTTTGGCTGCCAGACCGATGTCGTGCAACAGGCCCGTCAACTCTCCCGAAGCATAGGGAAAATCCTTTTGCCGATGAGTGATAAACTCATCCAGAGTAACGATTCGATTCATAGATTTGCCGTGATAAGTGCAGGCACCATAGCACAGTTTGCAGCCCGCCCGGGCGGGTCTGCAGAAGTGGCAAACGGTACGCAGCGGAGCTTATTTACCAACTCATGTCCTCTTCCGACTGGATGGGAGGTTCATCCTCAGAGCCTTCGTCAGTTGCCGTTTCCTCGGGGGTCTCTTCCGTGGCGGTTTCTTCAGCAGGCTCGGTTTCGGTTTGAGCGGCAGCAGCTTCTGCAGCGCGCTGCGCTTCCCACTCCTCCTGGCGACGGGTAAACTCGTCGTAGTCGTAATCGGGCATCAACTCGGTTTTCACGTGGTTGATGGCATCCTCCAGACCTTTCAGAAAGCGGTTGAAGTCCTCTTTATAGAGGAAAATCTTGTGACGCTCAAAGCCATCTCCGTCAAAGCGGCGGGTACTCTCCGTCAGGGTTATGTAGTAGTCATTCCCTTTGGTTTTGCGCACGTCGAAAAAGTAGGTACGCCGACGTCCTGCACGCAAGCGTTGGGAGTACACCATGTCAGACCTCCTGTCATTTTTCTCAAAATTCACTTTGCAACTGAGTTTAGTGAACAAATCAAAATCGAGACAAATGTAGTACTTTCTTTGCAACCAAAAAAACAATACTGAAAATTTATCTCTCCGGCGGCTCGCTCAGGCTTTCTCCCTGTTGCGGTGTCCGGACTTGCTGCTCGTACATATCGGCGTAATAGCCGCCGCGGGCCAGCAGTTCTGCATGCGTCCCCTGCTCTGTGATTTTGCCCCGAGAGAGGACGATGATTTTGTCGAAAGACAAGAGCGAAAAAATCCTGTGGGTGATGATGATGACGGTCTTTCCGGCCATTTCCTCGCGCAAATGCTGCTGAATGGCCTTTTCCGTTTCTGAATCCACGGCCGAGAGGGAGTCGTCCAGCAACAGAATGCGGGGCTTTTTGATGAGGGCACGGGCGAGGGAGATGCGCTGCTTTTGGCCCCCTGAGAGGGTTACGCCTCTTTCGCCGACCTGGGTTTGGAAGCCTTTCGGCAAATGCAAAACATCCCGATAGACGGCGGCTTTGCGCGCATAGTTTTCGATCTCTTCCTCTGTGGCATCCGGTTTGCCGAAGCGGATGTTGTTGGCTACGGTATCCGAAAAGAGGAAGACGTCCTGGGGGGCATAGCCGATATTCCTGCGCAGATTGTACAAATCGTGCTCGCGCAGGTCTTTGCCATCCACTTCAATGGAGCCGGAGGTAACCTCATACATGCGCTCCAGCAATTCGGCCAGCGTACTCTTTCCGGAGCCCGTCTGCCCCACTACGGCCATCTTCTGCCCGGCCTTCAACTCAAAGCTGACGTTCTCTAAGGCAACAATGCCCGTATCGGGATAGCGAAAAGTAACATTCCGGAAAGCTATATCTCCCTGCAGCGGATGCGGGTACACCACCTCATTGATGATGTCGGGCCGAATGTCCAGTATCTCATTGATGCGCTTTTGCGAAGCCGCTGCCTGCTGAATGGTGGAAGCCACCCAGCCAATGGCCGTAACAGGCCAGGTCAGCATGCTGACGTACAGCACGAATTCAGCCACATGGCCCGGGCTGATCTGACCTGCAATCACAGCCCGCGCACCTGCATAGACGGTGATGACAATGCTCAGGCCGTTCAGCAGAATAATCAAAGGCCTGAAAAAGGCATTGACGCGCACCAGCCCCATGGCATGGTTGCGGTATTCCTCGCTTTGACCGGCAAAAAAGGCCACAAAAAAGCGCTCCCGCACATAGGCCTTTACCACCCGAATGCCGGAATAAACCTCCTGAGCAATGGAGTTCAATCGCCCCAATTGCTGCTGGATGCGCTCGCTGCGGCGATTGATGATGCTGCTGACGTAATAAATGGACACCGACAAAACCGGCAGGGGCAACAAACTGTACAGCGTCAACTGCGGGCTGACCCGCAGCATGGAGCTGATGACAAAAACAAACAAAAACAAGAGGTTGACGGTGTACATCATCACCGGCCCTACGTACATGCGCACCTTGGAAACGTCTTCGGCTATGCGCGACATCAGATCGCCGGTATTGCGGCCTTTGTAAAAGCCGGGGGTCAGGCGCTCATAATGGGCAAAAATGTCGTTGCGCAAATCCCGCTCAATGAGACGCGACATGTAGATGATGGTCTGCCGCATCCAGTACATGAAGAAGCCCATCATCAGCGCCAGGGCAATGACGAGCAGGGCAAAGAACAAAAGGGCGCTACCCAGTTCGTTTACCAACAGTTGCTGGTTTTCAAAACCGTTGAAGAGGCTGTAAAAACGCAGATTCTCAAACACCACATCTAAGGCCTGGCGAATCACACGAGGCTGCAAGACCTTAAAAAAATTGGAGCTAATCACGAAAAAAGCCCCAATCAGCAGGCGGTAGCGGTATCGCCAAAGGTATTTGTTCAGTGCAAATAAAGCAGACATGGTCAATAGCTCCCCCAGAACCTGCGCAGAAACCACTCCAGCGAGAACAGCGCCAGCAGCAGAAAAAAGATCCACTTCAGGTGAATGGCCTCGCGGGTGCGCGTGCTGTGATGTAAAACGGGTTTCAAAGTAGTCAGCGAATCCAGGTGTGCGGGAATTTGCGCCAGCTCATCGGGCCGGAAAAATGCCCCGCCACTGCGCCCGGCAAGCAGACGCAAGATGCCGTGCCGCGCGGTCAGATCGTACAGCTCCAATTGCAGGGGCTCCACGCTAAAGCGGCCGGAATAGCTCAGGCGCTGCCCCTCCTGCTCCACTGAAGCCTCATAGGTATAAGTGCCTACGGGCAGAATGCCGGCATTCAGGCGGTAGGCCCGGTCGGTTTTGTCGAAGACGTATTCGTACCTATGGCCATTGGCATCGGTGATGACAAGAGCGGCCTCGGGCTCGTTGACGGCTTCGTAATTTTCGTTGTAAAGGCGGGCGTCGAAGAGGATGGGTTCGTTCTCAGAAAAGAGCTGTTTTTGCAGACTCACCCTAAAGCGCCTTTTGTCGTCTTTGAGCGCAGCGTACTGCACCGTTTTGAGGAAAAGCTCCGACACCAGGTCGAAATTCTGAAACTGCAGATAGTCGAACAGTTTCCATCGCCAAAAGCCCTCGCCGGCAAGGATGGCCGTGCGGTGATCGCCTTCTTCGCCCATGAGCCAAAGCGGATACTCCGTTTTCACCGAGCCGATTTTTTGCTGCAGCAGCACCCGCGCATCGGGCTTGGCTTCGTACTGCCCGAAAGGCGCGGCAAGGGGCGGAAAGTTGGGCAGTTCTTTGCGCAGGGCTTCATCCACAGTAAAGGCGGCAAAGGAGGGATTGGGCAGAGCCTGCACTTCGTTCCAGTCGGCGCTGCTGCCGCCGGATATGGAGAGCAACTGCTGGGATTGGTTGAAAGCCGGCACATCGCTTTGAGCGCCCAGCACGAAAATGCGCGAACGGCGAGCCTTGTCCAAAGCGGTTAAAAGATGCGCAATGCTCTTGCCTTTGGCGGGCAACTGGTGAAAGAGCACCAGGTCAAAATCCTCTGGTTTGACGTGCAGATCGTCGTAAAAGGCAACGGTCAGTTCGTAGTTTTTAGCGTTGGACAGTATTTGCCGAAAGGCTGCTATATCCGGATGCGGGGCAGCGGCCAGCAGCAAAATTTTCTCGCGGGCATCTAATACCTCCACAAAAAAATCGCGGCGGTTGTTTTCGGTACTCAACTCCCCCTCCAACGGACTCAGGATCAGTCGGTAGGCCTGCACCCCTGCCCTGTCAGCCGGCAGTTCCAGCTCGATGGTCCGGAAAAAATCGTCGCGCCCAATCTGCACCGGCCGGCGCTGCAGCACCTGTCCGTCGCGCATGAGGCGCAGCTCGCTTTGCCTGCCCGCCAAATGCCGCGCAGCCACATCCACCTGTACCTTGAAACGGTCGCCAAGATAGGCTATGCGGTTGTAAAAAACAGCCTTGATGAGCAGGTCGCGCGGTGGCACCGTATCGCCCAGCCCTACAGTAAAAAACGGGGCCTTCAAATCGCCCGTGGCGTAGAGCGGATTGCTGCCGCGGTTGTAAATGCCATCGGTGAGCAAAAGCACAGCGCCCGGATTTCGGTGCGCATAACGCTCCGAAAAAGTATGTAAGACGGCTGCTATATCCGTCGCCTTATCCGCAAAAGTATCGGGCAGGCCCGGGCGAACTTCCTCCCCAAAGCTGTAGGCCTCCAGCTCATAACGCTCTTCCAGAGCTGCAGAAAGGCTGTCAAGGGCAGCCGTATAAGCGAGGCTGTCATCGGCATCTTCCCACTGCCGCGCAATGGATTGAGAGGCATCTTGCGCCAGGAGCACCAGCGGCTTGCGCACCTCCGTCTGCACCGTTTTAAGCAGTGGCGACAACAGCAAAATGGCCAGCAGGCTCACGCCCAAAAAGCGAAGACCCGCCAGTATCCAGGGGCGCAGAGGACGGCTTTCGCCAAATTCCCTCTCACCTCCCGCACTGCGCCGGCGGTAGTACAAAACCAAAGCGTAAAGCGCCCCCAATGCGAAGCACAAAATCAAATACCAGGCGGGATATTGCAAACTGATGCTCTCCATGAAATTTCGTTGTAGCGGGGCCAAAGATACGGGGAAATCGGGAATGTGGTGGAAGTGGGGAAATCGGTGAAATTGGGGGAATCGGTGAAATTGGGGGAAGCGGGGGAAGCGGGGGAAGCGGTTTATCGTGTATCGTGGTTTTGACGTGATGAACGTAACGAACGTAACGAACGTGACGAACGTGACTTGATAGAACGCGGATGACGCGGATGACGCGGGTTCTCGCGGGTTTTAGGCCCGTTCAACTTGACACCCCATTTTCCAGGAGGAGGCGGGTGGGGCGCCGCCTCCTGAGCGGAGTCGAAGGGCGCCCCTCTATGGGTCGGGGGAGCGGGGGGCGGGTTGAGCGTGTATCGCTGGTTTAACGTGATGAACGTGATGAACGTGATGAACGTAATGAACGTGATGAACGTAGCCCAATCAGGCCTGAACGCGAGCTCCTTAGCGTCTTAACAACCAAAGTGACAGAGAAAAACGGCTATAGTTACTTGGTGGTATGTTCCGGATGAAAATCAAACATTCTTTCGCGTCTTTGCGAGAAATAAAAACCTAACGAACATGATGAACGTGACGCGTAACGGGCGTGATGAACGGAGGCTCTGCCTTCAAACCCACTCCCAAAACGCTAAACGCTCAACGCTCAACGCTAAACCGTCCATTCCCCATTTTCATTTTTTTTTTGCTCCGGGCAAAACTTTTTCTCATCCTCTGCGTTCCAATACCGTAATTAACCAAATGGTTAAACCAAATAGATAAACCAGATGGATAAATCAGACACCAGGCAGCGCATCATAGAGGCCGCACGCCGCATATTTCTGCAAAAGGGCATGGCGGGCACGCGCATGCAGGAGATTGCAGATGCGGCCGGCATCAACAAGGCCATGCTGCACTACTACTTTCGCTCCAAGGAGCAGCTCTTCAAGCTGGTCTTTGCCGAGGCTGTGAAGGAGATTTTTCCCAAAGTCGAAAAGGCACTGGCCGGGGACTTACCCATACGCGAAAAGCTTCTCGCCTTTGTGCGGGCCTACATTTCGCAGATTCGGGAGCATCCTTTTGTGCCGCTGTTCGTCATTCACGAGCTGAGCAATCGCCCGACAGAGTTCTTCATGGAGCCGGAGAAATCCGGGGCGCCCCAAAAAATGCTTCAAAAGCTGATGCAGGAAATCATCCACGCACAGCAGCGGGGCGAAATTCCCGACTACCCGCCGCAGCATTTGTGGGTCAACATCCTTGCGCTCAGCATCTTCCCTTTCATTGCCCGCCCGCTGATTCAGCAACTCCTGCAAATGGACGACAAAGCTTTTGAGCGCTTCCTCGAAGAACGCACCGCCCAGGTCGCCCGTTTTCTCGACCAGGCGCTACGCATTGCATAACATCAAAATCTTAAACAATACGAACATGAGAAGAACGCTTCTGTTCCTGCTACTCACGCTCTTCGGCCTGACCGACGCCCGAAGTCAGCAGACCTACACGCTCGACTCGCTCTATCGCGCAGCGGAGGCCAGGCTGCCCCTTTTGCGCAACAAAGAGCTCATCGCCGCACAGGGCGAACTGCAACGGGCCAATCTGTACGCCCGCCGTCTGCCACAACTCCAACTGACCGCCACGGGTAGTTTCCAGTCCGAAAACGTCAAACTGGATTTCCCGCCCACAGTGCCCATTCCCGGAGTCGAACTACCGCTTTACCGCGCCCAACTCTATGCCGAGGCCAATTACGTCCTTTACGACGGAGGCAGGCTCAAAGCCGCCCAACAGACACTCGACCAACGCCTGCAAACCAGCCAGGCAGCCTTGGAGGCCCCCGCCGAGCAGGTACGCCAAACCGTGCAACAGCTCTTCTTCAACGTGCTCATTTTGCGAAAGCAAAGAGCGATTCTCGAAACGGGCATGGCCAGCCTGCGCGAACGCCAAAAAGCCTTGCAGGCAGCCATAGATGCCGGCGCCGCCCTGCCCGCCACAGCCATCGAACTCGAAGCCCAACTGCTTCGCACCGAAGCACAGACCCTGCAACTCAAGCAAACCGAAGCCGGCCTGCTCAGCGCCTTAAACACACTCACAGGGCTCTCCATAGACAAAGAAGCCTCATTTACTCCGCCTGCCACCCCTCCCCCTCCGGCCACAGAGGATTTTTCGCAGCGAACAGACATACGCCTCATTGGCTTTCGCCAAATGGAACTCGCCGCAAAAGCTGAGCAAAGCAAGGCAAACAGAAAACCCACAGTAGCCGCCTTCGCCAAAGCAGGCATCGGCTACCCCAATCCGCTGAACTTTTTTGACGACCAGATTTCACCCTATGGCATCATCGGCCTGCAAGCCTCCTGGCAGCTCTTCGACTGGAAAGTCAGCAAGCGCGACCAGGACGCCCTGAAATACCAACAGCTCATGCTCGACAACGAACGCGAACAGCGCATCCAGCAATTAAAAACCGAAGAGGCCCGCCTGCGCGAACAGTGGACGCTCTACGATCAACTCATCGCCAAAGACGCTGCCGCACTGGAGCTGCAAAAGCAACTCCTCGCCACCGCAGAAACACAACTGCAGGAAGGCACCATCACGGCCACAGACTACCTGCAAAAGTGGAACGCCGTACAGCAAGCCGGGCTGCAACTCGAATTGCACCGCCTGCAAAAACTGCAAACGGCCATGCAATGGGAAAGCCTGCACAAGCCATAAACAAGCAAAACACCTCCAACAAAAACAATCAAACCAGAAGAAAATGAAGATTCACATCCTCACCCTTTCGCTCACAGCCATCGCCCTCTTCGCTGCCTGCGGGCAACCCGAAGAAACGGCCGATGCCTACGGAAATTTCGAAGCCGACGAAGTGCGTATCTCAGCTCAACAAGCCGGCCCCATCCTGCAGCTTTCCCTCGCGGAAGGCCAAACCCTGCAAGGCGGCGCCGAGGTGGGCCTGATTGACACCACCGCCCTCAGCCTGCAACGCCAACAACTCATCAGCGCCATGCAGGCCCTGCACGCCAAACTCCGCGACCCTTCACCGGAAATTGAAGTGCTGAAAAAACAAAAAAGCGTGCTTCTCAAAGAACGCAAACGCTTAGAAAAACTCATCGAAGGCAAAGCAGCCACCACCAAGCAATTGGACGATCTCGACGGGCAGCTGGCCGTCATCGAACAAAAAATCCAGGCAGCACGAGCCACAGCTCAACAAGCCAATCGCGGCATCCTCGCCGAGGAAGCTCCGCTACAGGCCAAACTCGCCTCGCTCGAAGACCAAATCAGGCGCTGCCGCATCATCAATCCCGTCAAAGGCCGCGTACTCAGCAAAACGGCCGAGGCCGGCGAACTGGCTGCACCGGGCAAAACGCTCTACGTACTCGCCCCCATGGATACGCTCATCCTGCGGGCTTACGTCAGCGCTACGCAATTGCCCGAGATTAAGGAAAACATGAAAGTAACAGTCAGCATAGACGCCCCCGATGGCGGCTACTACGACTATCCGGGCCGCATCACCTGGATATCCTCCGAGGCTGAATTTACGCCCAAAATCGTACAGACCAAAGAAGAGCGCGTCAATCTGGTCTATGCCATCAAAATCGCCGTGCCCAACGACGGCAAACTCAAGCTCGGCATGCCCGCCGAAGTAAACTGGTAAAAAACACGGTATGTCCATCCAAGCACACAAACTGCTCAAGCAATACGGCACGCAAATTGCCGTCAACGAAGTGGATCTCGACATCCCTCAGGGAGAAATCTTTGGCCTCATCGGGCCCGATGGCGCCGGGAAGAGCAGCCTCATCCGCATGCTCACTACGCTCACTCTGCCCGATGGAGGCAGCGCCCGTGTAGCCGGTCGGGACATCGTCTCAGACTTTCGTCAAATACGCAAACT
>Ga0256832_1002638_pt1 | contig 12223 bp, 13 predicted proteins | sample 134614metaG_FD_190534 | JGI IMG/M metagenome (GOLD analysis project Ga0256832, IMG submission 190534) | Hydrothermal vent microbial communities from Lau Basin, Pacific Ocean - 134-614 | ecosystem: Environmental > Aquatic > Marine > Hydrothermal vents | place: Pacific Ocean: Lau Basin | collected... | reverse complement strand
AAAATAGTAGTACTACTACAATATATCGCATTAAAAAAGCACCGAAAAGGAGTAGACAAAATGATTTAGAGGCGACTTAGTATGGTAAATATACTCACCCTTTAATGCCATATTGCTAGTGGGTCTATAGAGATAACCTAGCAGATAAATCTCCTCTTTCACATCTAAGACACTATCTCTATAGCTCTCAAAACGTACAACAGCATCATGATTTTTCCTAAAGTGCCATGTAGGTTGAACATAAGCACTATATGGCTTCTCTTTAGATAGCTCTGAGTCTTGCACAAAATATTCAGCTTTAATTTCAAACTCATCTACCTCATACTCTGCTCCAACACCAATATATTTAGCCTCTATACCATTCTCCTCTCTAAACTCACCAAGTGAAAAGCACCACGACAAATCACTCTTTGCACCATAATAAGCAAAACCTTTGTGTCTATTAACATTTATAACACCATCTTGATGAGATATATCAGGGTTGTCTTGAAAGGTAAAAGAGAGGCTGTTTTCATCATTTAGATTATATCGGTAGAGTACTCCTGTGGTTGCCTCTGGAAAGAAGTTTCCTACAATGTGGGGTTTGGTGGTGGTATTTTGCAAAATTAAAATGGGTGCTTGGTTCCAATACCCAATATCTGACTTAAAACGACCTATCTGAAAACTATGCTTATCATTTAGAGTATAATTTATTTGTAGACGCTCCAGATTTAGGTCTATGTCTTTTTTGTTGTTGCTCTTCCCATCAAATGAGATATGCGAAAGCTCTACCTCTCCTAAAATATCAAAACGCTCATGTTCACTTGAAAAAAGCATAGCAATATCATCAAAAAGAAACTTCTCTTCTCTTTTGTTGTCATAGGTCATGTCCAAGTACCCACCAACATTGACAGAGCTGTTAGGAATGTCCCAACCGTACTCTCCCATATTGTTAGCAGACAAAAATGAGAGAAGAAGGGGTAGAGTTAGTAGCTCTTTATACATTTCACTTCCTATCTAAATGGTGCATATAAAAATAACTAGCACTCTGATAATAGCCTATAGTATCATCTATCTCCTTTTGTTCACTTTTTACCTCTTTGTATCTGTTACTTTTTAGCTTTAGCTCCTCTACCTCAAAACTCTTTACCGTAGCATTAGGGAATAAAATAGTAAGCCTGTTGTTTTGATACAAGCCTAATTTTTGGTAGTTTCCTATCAATGCTCTTGGTGTAAAGTCACTGCTTAAGATATCTTTTCCATAAAACTTACTCTTGTAACTCCAATTCATTAAAGAGAAGAGTGTTGGAGCTAGGTCGATTTGAGAGGATAGCTTTGTTACCTCTTGTGCTTTTATGAGCTTTGGAGCATAGAGTATCAAAGGAATTTTATAGCGATAGAGTGGAAGTTCACTCTTTCCTGCACTTCCTCCATTGTGGTCGGCAACAAAAACAAATATGGTATTGTCAAACCAAGGTTTTTTAGAGGCTTTTTTAAGAAACTCATTTATGGCATAGTCGGTGTATTTTACTCCACCCTCTCGCCCTGTATGGCTTGGAATATCTATCTTTCCATCAGGATAGGTGTAGGGTCTATGGTTTGAGGTGGTCATAATAAAAGAGAAAAAACTTCTCTTTTTAGCATACGATAGGTCTGCCTCTTTAATGCTTTTGTCAAATAAATCCTCATCACAGACACCCCAAACATTGGAAAAGTGTATCTCCTCTTTATTAAAAGAGACTCTATCGACAACTTGAAATCCATTGTTTGAGAAGTACTCATTCATATTATCAAAATATCCATGCCCAGCGTAGATAAACTTGTTCTCATAGCCTTTGGCTTTAAAGACCCAACCCATACCAAACATATTGTGGTTGTCGGGGCGTTTTACAATGCTTCGCCCAGCTGTTGGAGGTACAGACATAGTTACAGCCTCCATTCCTCTAACCGTTCTTGTACCTGTAGCAAAGAAGTTAGAGAAAAAGAGTGACTTTTTAGCTAATGCGTCTATGTGGGGTGTAAGGTTTTGGTCATTGCCATATAGATTCATATAGGAGGCACTTAGACTCTCTATCATTATCAACATTACATTGGGGCGTATCTCTTTGCCTTTGGCTACAACTTCTCTTAGAGAGTTATTTAAATCTTTACTTACAAAGTGGCTATTTGAGGTAGATACAAGCTCTCGGTAGTGGGTTAGTACCTTTTTGTTATCTTGAGTTTTATAGAACTCATAGTAGTCTAGTTCATTGTTTCTAAAGGCAGAAAAGAGTGAGTAGAAGCCATTTTTAGACAGCTCTTGGTTGTATCGGTTGTTAGAGACCATTGTCGTTAGTGTCTGCTTGTTTAATATATTAAAAAAGAGAACAGGCACTAAAAGTAGCACTACGGTTACTTTGGCTCTACTTTTATAGGTGCTTTTGTCTTGAAAAGAGTCTCTAAAAAAGTTGCTCCTCTTAGCCATAAAATAGAATGGAATTAGAGTGAGTAGAAATATAATGCCTATCAGTAGAGGCATAGGGTAGGACTCTTGAATATTGTGAATGACTTCATGGGTATAGACTAGATAATCAACAGCAATAAAGTTAAACCGTTTACCAAACTCATTCCAGAAAAACCACTCTGAAAAGGCGTTAAAGACCACACCATAGAGTGCCATAAAAAAAAGAGACAATAGAACAGCTTTATGAACTTTAGAGTTAAAAAGAGGAGTTGGCACAATAAAAAGGTAGATAACAAAAGGGATTATGGCGTAAAAATAGGCAACAGTATCATAAAAAAGACCCAATCCAAAGAGCTTTGCTAACTCCCACAGACCCATATCTATCTCACTAAAGGAGTAAAAAAGTAAAGAGAGCCTCGAGGCAAAAGAGACAAATAGAAAAAAGCTAAAGAAGTACCATAGAAATTTATAACGATTCATTAAAGTTATCCTTTATTTAAAAGATAACTCTAATATAGTTTTATGAAGATTTTATGAAGAGATTTTATAGTATAAAATTTTACCCTCCATTAGCTATAATAACAAAATTCTTTTAAAGAGGTACTATGCAACACCTACTCGATACAAGTGACTTCAATGATGCACAACTACAAAAGATTATGGACGATGCATCTTCATTTAAAAAACAGATGCCATCTAAACTTTTAGAAGATAAACTACTCATTACCCTCTTTTTTGAAAGCTCAACACGAACTCGTAGCTCCTTTGAAGTGGCAGCTAAACGTCTAGGAGCTTCTGTAGTACACCTTGACCCATCTAAAAGCTCTACAAATAAAGGTGAGAGCCTTGAAGATACATTTGAGAACCTAGCTGCAATGGAGCCTGATGGGGTAATTATTCGTCATGAGTTTAACAATACACCTAAAAAGTTAGCAAAAAAGGAGTTGACTCCTATTATTAATGCAGGAGCAGGAAGCTATGCTCACCCTACCCAAGCACTTCTTGACTGTTTTACTATGATGGAGCACTTCTCTTGTAAAACACCACAAGAGTTAAAGGGAAAAACAATTGCTATTGTGGGGGACATTGTAAGCTCTAGGGTTGCTAGTTCAGGAATTCGCCTATTTAGTCGACTTGGTATGAATGTACTTTTAGTTGCACCAAAGCCATTTATGCCAGACAATGACCTACCTCAATATGATAACTTAGATGATGTTTTAGACAAAGCAGATATTATTATGAGTCTAAGAGCACAACTAGAGCGACACAAAGCACCTATTTTTGAAGATTATGATGAGTATGCTAAAGAGTATTGCATTACTAGTGAGCGTTTAGGCGACAGAGATATTTTACTACTTCACCCAGGTCCTGTTATGCGAAATATAGATATTAGTGATGAGATGCTAAAAGATAAACGTTGTAAAGTGCTAACACAAGTAAACAATGGTGTCTATGTTCGTATGGCTATCTTAAAAGCAATTTTGTTGGATAGCTAATGGAGAGTATGGACATACTAGCCAAAAGAGGAGAGCCTTTTTTATTTGTTCTCTCCTATGACCTCAAAGAGCAGTTTGTTCAACCTCTCTCCTCTCTCGATAGAGATATATTTTTTAAAATTGGCAATCAGAGAAACTACCCACAAGAGCCACTAAAAAAAGATTACTTCTTAAAAAAAAATCCTATACCCTTTTTACAATATAAAGAGGCTTTAGAAAAGGTACAAGAGCAGATACGCTCTGGCAATACCTATCTTCTTAATCTTACATTTGAAACTCCCATATCCTCAAACCTCTCTCTAAAAGAGATTTTTACCTACGCTAGAGCCAAATATAAACTCTATTTTAAAGATAAATTTATCTGCTTCTCCCCTGAAAAGTTTATAGAGATAGAGGGAGATACCATCTCTACCTACCCAATGAAAGGAACTATTGAGACTTCAGTACCAAATGCTAAAGAGAAAATCTTAGCTAATGAAAAAGAGATGGCAGAGCATGTTATGATAGTTGATTTAATGCGTAATGACCTTGGAATGGTAGCTACCAATGTAAAGGTAGAGAGATTTCGATATGTAGAGAAGATAAAAGCAGGAGATAAGGAGCTATTTCAAGTTAGCTCAAAAATCTCTGCAACACTTCCAACTAATTGGCAAGAGAATATAAGCTCTATTTTAAAAACAATACTACCTGCTGGGTCTATTACGGGTACACCAAAAAGAAGTACTGTAGATATTATTGATAGTATAGAGAACTATAAACGAGGGTTCTATACAGGTATATTTGGTATTTTTGATGGAGAGAATCTCTACTCTGCTGTTATGATACGATTTATTGAAAACAAAGAGGGAAAACTATTTTATAAAAGTGGAGGTGGCATCACCATCGATAGTGATGCTAAGAGTGAGTATAAAGAGCTAGTAGATAAAATCTATCTACCTTTTTAATAGGAGACTACAAATCCTCCAACTCTACCTGCATAAGCTCTTGCAGATGAACGACTACTAAATCCTGTCAAGATTACCTTATAGTATCTTCCAATCTTTTTCACTACAGCAGGGTGCTGTCGTTCATGATGCATATCTGCAACCTCCTGTGCTTTTGCTCTTGAAGAGAATGCTCCAATTTGAACACCAATTCCACTACCAGCAGAGTAACTACCCCCATCAGATGGAACACCATAAGGGTCATTAACAGTATAAGTCCCTCCACCATAAGATGGTTCAGGAGTATAACCTCCACCACTCATGCTTCCACCTTGAACAATAAATGCACCAGGGAAACGTGTATTTTTAAGACGATTTGCCTCCTCTATAGAAGAGATACCCGTAATAATTACCTTATTTATTGGACCACGTTTAATATAGGCTGATTGTCCTGGTGCTAATGTGAGAGAGTTTTTAAACTGTTCAGCAGCATAGTAGTCCTTTAATGCTGCTACTTGAAGATGTATACCACCTCCTCCTTGCCCAACTGATGTACTATTTGAAGGTGCAGGATAACTTGTTGTAGCTGGTCGAGAAGCACCATTTGCATAAGGGTCAGGATAACTTGTTGTAGCTGGTTGAGAAGCACCATTTGCATAAGGGTCAGGATAGGTAGTTGTTCCTGTTGTCTCATAAGGGTTAGTATAGACTGGTTGTTGAGAGGTTGTTGTTCCTTGTTGAGGATAAGTTGCCCCTTGAGTAGTTATAACTGTATTATCTGTAGGTATTTGACTATATACAACACCAGAATTTGAAGTAGTTGCTGTATTTGGGTCTTCATAAACAATAGGAGCGGCCTCTTCATAAACAGGAGATTGTGGTTGCTCTGCATAAACTGGTTGAGTTGATTGAGTCTGTTGAACAGGTTTAACACAACCTGTAGAGAAAATAGCAATAGTTAGTGTTACCAATAGTGCATTTGTATACTTCATAATGGATTTCCCTTTAAAGTTTTTTACTATTATAACAGTAAAAATATTAATATTTGTGTTATATTTAGAATTTTACTGTTGCTTCTTAAGAGCTCTCTCTTTTCTACTTGATATTGAAAAACGTAATAAATCATCTGTAGATCTCACATATTTAGGTAGGTTTTTAAAGCTTAAATCTAACAATTTAGAGGTTATAAGAGCATCAGAGAAAGCTCTATGTTGTATATGTTCTCCCAACTTCAAAGTCTCTCCTAAGTAAGCTAAACCATAACGGTCACTCTCAATAGTTCGACGTGCAAGGTCTATAGAACAGAGCTTCTGGTTGCCTATAGTTCCTAAACCAAAATGGTCAAAAGAGTAATTTAAAAAACCATAATCAAAATCTGCATTGTGTGCAACAAATATAGCATCGTCTAAAAATGCTCTTAGTTTAGTTAAAACCTCCAAACGACTTGGAGCACCTTCTAAATCTTCAGGTACAATACCTGTAACTTTTGTAATATACTCTGGTACAAATGCACACGCAACAAAACTCTCAAAGGTATCAATAACCTTACCATTTTGAACCATAACAGCTCCAACCTCAATAACCTGTGCAGACTCAGGCTTAGAACCATTGGTCTCAATATCTATAACACAATACTTTTGCTCTTTATAAGGGGTAAAGTAGGTCTCTAAACGGTAGCGACCATTTTGGTAAACAATAGGGTAACCAGAGGCTTGAAGTAGCATAAAGATAGTATCTGCATCTTCAAATAGTGTAGTGTCTTTTTTTACAATTTGTTCATAAGAAGCTGGTGACAGATAACCACTATTTCTTCTAAATGCTGATGTTAATTCCTCATAGACTCTTTGCATTTGCTATAAACTTTGTCACCTTTTGGTAATCTTTTTTTCCTTTGATACGTTCAACTCCTGAACTTACATCAACCCCATAAAAATTATACTTTTTTAGTTCATCTAAATTATCAGGAGTTAAACCACCTGCTAAGATAATTTTAGAACAATCAACGCCATCAAACCACTCTAAATTGAGTCGTTTACCAGACCCACCATACTCCTCACAATATACATCTACCAAACGGTAACGGTTGCTATATTGTAAAATATCCTCTTTTCTCTTAGCACGAATAACAGGCAAAGCTTTTGAGCCTATCATATCTAGCGACTCCTCATCAACATCAAAATGGATTTGACATAACGTCAAATTACAATATTTTGCAATAGTATCAATAGTATCTACTCCCTCATTTACAAAAAGCCCTACTCGTCCTATAAAAGGTGGTAACTTGTCAATAATCTTTTTTGCATTTGCAGGTGTAATATATCGTGGAGACTCTTTATAAAAGACAAAACCTAAAGCATCTGCCCCAGCATCAATAGCCTGTATAGCATCTTGAAAATTGGTAATACCACAAATCTTTACTCGCATAAAAACTCCCCCTAAAATTAGTTAAAAAATTATACCTTTAAAGAGTCTATAGCGTCCTTATAACCACCTCGATTACCAAAAACATAAGACCCAGCGACTACAACATTCACACCTACATCTTTTAACTCATGAATATTTTGGTCATTTACCCCACCATCAACCTCTATAAGAGACTCAGGATTGTACTTGTTAATAAGCTTTTTAAGTCGTTTTGCTCTATCTAATACATTAGTAATAAACTTTTGTCCTCCAAACCCTGGATTAACAGACATTAAAAGTACCATGTCAACATCTGCCAACAAAAACTCAACCGCCTCTGGTGGTGTATGAGGGTTAAGTGTAATAGCAGGACGAATTCCTAAAGAGCGAATCTTCTGAATAAGTCTATGAGGGTGCTTCTCCTCCTCGATATGAAATGAGATAAACTCTGGTTTAAGTGGAGCAAAAAGGTCAACAAAAAAGGTGTTATTCTCTACCATTAAATGTATATCAAGTGGTTTTGTTGCCACCTTTGCTACAGCTTCAACTACTACAGGTCCAATGGTCAAGTTAGGGACAAAGTGACCGTCCATTACATCTACATGAACCAAGTCACACCCTGCTTCACAAATCGCCTCTACCTCTTGTGCCAAATTCCCAAAATCGGCAGAGAGAATACTTGGAGCTACCAACATCTAAAATCCTACTTTTAAAATTTGGCGTATTATATTGGCTTTTTGCTTGTATCTCCTACTTTCCACTATATATTTTGATATAATCTAAAAATGAAAGAGAACATATACATCATATTAATCGACCTAGCTATATTTGTACTAATAGTTTGGTTTATGTTAACACAACCAATATTTACAAGCCAAATAAGTAAAGGAAAAGAGTTAGAGGTAAAAGCAGAGAACTTAAAAAAACACGTCTATACTATTGTAGAGCAGTTTAATGACCGTATCTATACCAACACTCAAATGCTTGACAAAACAGCCTCCTATATATATAACGAATTTCAAAAATATAGCAGTGACGTAAGCTATCAAAGCTTTGAGGTTAAAGATTTTTTAGATGAGCCAATAAGAACTTACAAAAATGTAATTGCAAACTTTAAAGGCTCAAATAGTTGCAAAGATGGCTTAACAGTTATTGGAGGGCATTATGATACCTTTGGTGGACACGCAGGAGCAAACGACAACACCTCAGCCATAGCAGGACTCTTAGAGCTAGTACGCCTATTAAAAAAGCACCCTCCCTCTTGTGATGTGCAAGTAGTAGCCTACTCTTTAGAAGAGCCACCATTTTTTAGAACACAAAATATGGGAAGCTTTCACCATGCAAAGTATCTATATGACCACAAAGTAAAGGTCTCTAAAGTTATTGTACTAGATATGATAGGCTATTTTTCAGATGAGAAAAACTCTCAAAACTACCCTTTTCCTTTTATGGATATATACTACCCTAAAGAGGCAAACTTTATCTCTATTGTTAGTAACTTCTCATGGAAAAATATCGCACTAACAAGAGATATTAAAGGGGTCTTTAAACAGAGTAGCAATCTGCCTGTCTACTCTATGAATGCATTCTCTTTTATTCCTGGTATTGACTTTTCAGACCATCAAAACTATTGGAAGTTTAACTATCCTGCTGTTTTGATTAGCGATACAGCCTTTTACCGTTCAGACAACTATCATACACCAAAAGATAGACCTGAAACACTAGATTATGAGCGTATGGCTAAGGTTGTAGAGGGGGTTTTTAGGGTAGTAAATTAATATTTTTTCTCTCTTGACTCCTAAATATCCACCAATGCCACAACCCCATAAGCAGGAACCTCATAAGGGTGTGCCTCTTTCATAGCTTTTATCACAGCCTCTAGTTTATCACCAACACAAAACATCTCTACCTTATACTCTAAAACCTTTTCCAACTTATCTTGTTTGCCAATAAATGGATTTGAGCCTTTCAGAGGTCTAAATTGTCCTTCTCCTAAAACCTGCCATGAACACGCTTCATAAGTGTCAATTTGCCCTGCTCCTGCTTGAAACATTGCCTCTTTTACTGCTTCACACTCTGCTTTTGGAATGTATACTGTTATTTGATAGGTATTTTTCATTTTTTCTTCCTAAAATGGATTAACCATCTCAATCTCAAAACCATAAAAATCCTTAGTATTTCGAGTAATCAAAACAAATCCATTAGTCAAACAAGATGAGGCAATCAAAGAGTCCATAATGGACATTGGTCTTCCTATTTTTTGTAGTTGTCCATTTATCTCTCCCCATTGTAACATGGTCTGTTTATCAATATCAACTATACGACCCTCAAAGCGTTGCATAAGGTCGTTATCTAACCAATCAGATAATATTTTAATTTTTTTAGATTGATTCTCTTTATCTAATTTCTCAATTCCAAAACGAATCTCTCCAATAGTAATAACAGAGAGATAAATATTGTTTTCATCAAGTGAATTTACATAGTCTAAAACTTTCTGATTTGGCTTTTTAGAGATAAATTCGGAAATTATATTGGTATCTAACAGATATTTCAAAACTCTATCCTACCTTGATAAACTTCTGAACTTCTACTCAAATCAAGCCCAACTAAAGGAGAAGATTGAAAAAAATCTCCCAATGACTCTTTTTTACTTTGAGGTTTTTTAGAGTTATTGTCTCGAACTATAACTATTTTGTTTTTAGGTAAAATTTCTAAAAATGACATTACTTTATCAAAAATATCATTACTTATATTTAGTTGTATGGTCTGCATATTCATCATATACCTCCATTGGTTTTATTTATGATTATATCATAACTCATATTCTTTATCATTTTAGCAGTTAAAAATTTAAAGTTTATTTTTATTGTTTTTTATTTAAAAGTCTTTAAAGCAAAAACTTCCTAATCTTAGTTTGAGAAAACTCAATACCCATATTGTAAGTACTAAAAGGAATTATCCTCTCAGGCTCAATCATAAAATTACACTCTCTTTTAATATTGACTGCATCAAAATTTACAACATCTGAAAACTCCGAAATAACCAAACGATAGACATTCTCATACCCCATATCAGCAGGAGCTAAAAAGTCAGGCCAACAGCAAAAGAGTTTCTGTTTAATCTTCTCACTCATAATACTCTCACCCATTGCTGTGTCAAGACTTACTGTTTCTATGACTGTTTTTACAAACTCCTTGTCTCTCTCAAAAGTTACTGTTCCTCTATGGTTTGTAATAAGCTCTTTTGGTAGTTGACCTGTTACAGGCTTAATGGTTGCAAAAGCTTCTCCGTTTTCATCTTGACACATACTCTTTGCGGCATATCCTACAGATATTTTGTGAGGGTCACACGGTAGAGGTATCATATCTTCTGAAGTGAATGGATTTTTCTCATCTTCAATTATGATTTGGCGTATCTCTGAAAGAGTAATTCTAAAGTCACCCTCAGCATTAACTCGCCCTACCTCCTCAATAGGTTGAAAGACAACTCCTCTAACACATCTATATCTGCGTGAAAACTCTATAATATCAGGAATCTCATGCTCATTTAGCCCCTTTTTAACCACCACTACAAGTGTGGTAGAGATGGAGTATTTTTCTAACATCTCTAAAGCTTTTAGACGCACCTCAACCATATCTCTTGCTCGTAAATCTTTTAAGACTTTTGGATTTAGTGAGTCAAACTGCAAATAGACCTCAAACCCTCCACCAAGCCTTTTAAGCTCTTTTACAAAACTCTCATCTTCAGAGATTTTAATGCCATTTGTATTTAACATAAGGTGGCGAACGGGTGACTTTTTGAGGTATTGTAAAATCTCTACTATTTGAGGGTGGGTTGTTGGCTCTCCACCTGTTACTTGAATAAGGTCAGGTTCACTCTCGGTCTCCAAGAGTGTAGCTAACATCTTCTCTATATCTTCCATACTTCGGTGGTTTCCAAGCCCTGGTTCGGCAGAGTAGTAGCAGATATTACACTTCATATTGCACTCATCGGTAATATTAAAGAGTGCCAAACATGGGTGGTTTTGGTGTTGAGGGCAGACTCCACAGTCAAATGGACAACCCTTTAGAACTTTTGTAAGTGCCTTTTCAGGTAAATCTGGAGCTTTTAGATACTCATCGCACTTTTTATAGTAGTCTAAATCGGTTGATATTTTAACCATAGACTCGCCACACTTTGGGCAGAACTTTCTTAAAAAGACTTCGTTGTCTTTAGTGACAATATGGGTGTCTATGAGCTTGTTTAAGTTGTTGCATTGGTGACAAAAGCTCTGAGTTGAGCTTAGAAAGAGGTCGTATTGGTCTGAGTAGTATGCCATGGGGTTTTCCTTTTTAGTTAGTTATTCATCAGAAGATAAATAGGTGTTAATACTATTGCACCTGCCATAAGTAGAGTATCACCAGCAACAGCTATAGGGGTCATGACTATTTTACGAATGGTATCTCCACTCTTTACACGCATCTCTGCTATCTCTACTTCTAAAGTATCTTTTAACTTTTCTACTTTAGCATTAACATCTGAACTGCTTAGGTATCTATCTCCACTTATATGATAACTTTTTACATAAGAGGTCTCTTTTCTACCTCTAATTTGCATAAAGTTATGAGTCTGAAACCATATCCTCTGTTTTTGTGTTAAACCTCTATCTACAAATCTTACTGCTATGTCACTATGAACTAAAGTGTTATCTTCTACTCTAGTATTAATCTTTAGATTGCTCTGCTCTAGCTTTAAAGCATCTCTATTTTTTAAAAGCTCTATAAACTCGTTTGTACCTTTATTAAAGATGTAGTGGTACTTCTTTCCAATAAAAGCTACCTCATCTCCTTTAGGATTTAAATAAAAAGAGATAATCTGCTCTTTATAGGAACTATAATCATACTCTGTTTTTAAAACAGATTTAGTAATACACCCCATAGATGAAAATATAGTTAGTCCAACAAATAATACTGTAATAAATATTTTTTTCACTCTTTCCT
>Ga0256832_1002637_pt1 | contig 12225 bp, 8 predicted proteins | sample 134614metaG_FD_190534 | JGI IMG/M metagenome (GOLD analysis project Ga0256832, IMG submission 190534) | Hydrothermal vent microbial communities from Lau Basin, Pacific Ocean - 134-614 | ecosystem: Environmental > Aquatic > Marine > Hydrothermal vents | place: Pacific Ocean: Lau Basin | collected... | reverse complement strand
CATCCTCGACGCCATCCGCGCCCACGGAGCGGAAACGTACCCCGAAGAGTGCTGCGGCTTCTTGCTCGGCACGGCCGCGCCCGAGGGCAACCACGTCGCGGCGATCCGGCGCGTGCCGAACCGCCGGGCGCACAACCGCGAGCGCCGGTACGTCATCACGCCGCCGGATTACCTCGCCGCCGAACGGGAGGCCCGTGCGCGCGGGCTCGACATCGTGGGCATCTATCATTCGCACCCGGACCATCCGGCCCGCCCTTCCGCCACCGACCTCGCCGAGGCGACCTTTCCCGGCTATACGTACGTCATCGTCGCCGTCCGCGAGGGCCGGGCGGAGGAACTGACGGCATGGGCGCTCGCCCCCGACCGATCCCGCTTCGAGCCGGAGCCCGTCGCGGTCGATCGCGACGTGAACGTGTGAGCGACCCCCTTTTTTCCACCATCTGAACCAAACCCTGAGCGAAACCATGAACACGACGCAAACCCTGACCCGCATCCACATCCCGACCCCGCTCCGCGCCTATACGAACCATGAGGCGACCGTGGCCGTGGCGGGGGCGACCGTGGGCGAGGCGCTCGCCGACCTCGTCGCCCGGTATCCGGAACTGAAGCGCCACCTCTTCGACGACGAAGGCCGGCTGCGCTCGTTCGTCAACGTGTACGTGGGAGACGAAGACATCCGGTATCTCGAAGAAGAACGCACGCCCCTCGGCGCCGGCGACGAGCTTTCGATCGTGCCCTCGATTGCCGGAGGGTGATCCGCGTGAACGAAGCGCGCCGCATCGTCGTACACACCGCATTCCACGGAGGAACCGTCATGGACATTCACACCGCCGCTCCCGGCGTGGCGCTCTCGCCCGAAGAGATACGCCGGTACAGCCGTCACCTCATCCTGCCCGACGTGGGGCTGGAGGGACAACGCAAACTCAAGGCCGCCTCGGTGCTCCTCATCGGCGCGGGCGGCCTCGGCTCGCCGCTGGCGATGTACCTCGCCGCCGCCGGGGTGGGCCGCCTCGGCCTCGTCGACTTCGACGTCGTCGATGAGTCGAACCTTCAGCGGCAGCTCCTTCACGGCACGAGCGACGTGGGCCGTTCGAAGCTCGACTCGGCCCGCGACCGCCTCCGCGACCTCAACCCGCACGTGCACGTGGAGACCTACGAGACGCGCCTGACGAGCGAGAACGCGCGCGACCTCGTGGCCGAATACGACCTCGTGGCCGACGGGACGGACAACTTCCCGACGCGCTATCTCGTCAACGACGCCTCGGTGCTCACGGGCACGCCGAACGTGTACGGCTCCATCTTCCGTTTCGAGGGGCAGGCGTCCGTCTTCGGCGCGCCGGGCGGGCCGTGCTATCGCTGCCTCTATCCGGAGCCGCCGCCGCCGGGGCTGGTGCCCTCGTGCGCCGAGGGCGGCGTGCTCGGCGTCCTGCCGGGCATCGTCGGCGCGCTTCAGGCGACGGAGGTCGTCAAGTGGATCACGGGCATCGGCGAGCCGCTCGTCGGACGCCTCCTGCTCTTCGACGCGCTCGCCATGACGTTCCGCACGCTCAAGGTGCGCCGCGATCCGAACTGTCCGGTCTGCGGCGACCACCCGACGGTCACCGAACTGATCGACTACGAGGCGTTTTGCGGCATCCCGCAGGCGAAGGCGGCGGAGGCCCGGGCGGAGCCCGTCCCCGAGATCGACGTGCGCGCGCTCAAGGCCCGCCTCGACCGGGGCGAAGCGCCGTTCCTCCTCGACGTGCGCGAGCCGCACGAGTACGCCATCGCCAACCTCGGCGCGCCGCTCATCCCCGTCGGCGTCCTCGCCGAGCGCCTCGACGAACTCGAAGCGCATCGCGACGCGGAGATCGTCGTGTATTGCCGCTCCGGCGTGCGTTCGGCCCGCGCCGTGCGGCTGCTTCGCGAGCGCGGCTTCACCGGCGCGGTCAACCTCCGGGGCGGCATCCTCGCCTGGAGCGACGAGATCGACCCGACCGTGCCGAAGTACTGAGCGCAGGCGAGACGCACAAAGAAGCCCGGCCTGAGAAGACCGGGCTTTTTTGCGGGATGGCGACGGAAAGAAGGGTGCGTCAGCCGCACGTGCCTTCGGCGAGGAACCAGCACTGCGTCAGCGGCGAGGTCTTGAAGAAGTCGAGCAGGAGGCTGCCGACTTTCTCCTCGCCGGACGCGCTCGGGTGGACGCCGTCCTCCTCGAAGTCCTCGCGCAGCCACGTCAGGCCGTCCGAGCGCGGGTTCGTGCCGTCGGCCCAGAGGTACGGTCCCCAGGCGATCCACGGCGCGACGGTCTCGTAGTTGAGGTCGCCCGTCAACGGGTCGATGAACGCGCCTTCCTGCGCCATCTCGTTGATCTGCGCTTCGATGAGCCATTTGATGGCAAAGCCGACTTCATAGGCGAAGGGCTCGGGGTTGTGGCGGGTGTTCGAATAGCCGCCGTACGTGCGGCTGGAGATGAAGACCTGTTTCAGGTTGGGATAGCGCGTCCGGAAGGCGCGGAGGATGTTGCCCAGCCGCCGTTCCAGCCGGTAGGCGTCGGCATTGCGGCGGGGCAGGCCCGTGGTGGGACCGCCATTGACGACCTTGAGCCAGATCACTTCCACCTGCCGCTCGGTCAGGCCGAGAGGCGTCAGGTGGTCGTCCCGGACGCGGTCGTAATTTTCATCGCCGGGCCATTCCCAGTCGTCGGCATCCTGCCCGCCTTTGGCGCCGTTGACGATGACGAGGTGCTCCGTGTCCACGTCCGGATCGGCGGCGGCCTGACCCATGAACGTCCACGGGTCGCATTCGACGAGCTGGTCCGTGCGGGAGCACCATTCCTGCGTCGTGTTCGAGAGGCCGATGGAGAGAAGGGCGTACTTGCCGTCGGGGGCGGGGTTGCCGTCGGCGTCGAGCGGCTCCACGGAGACGGCGCGGCTCAGGCCCTCGCTTTCGTGGAGCGCCGGCATCACGTTCACGCCGCCGGAGTAAAGACCGCCCTCGAAGCCGAGGTAATTGTCGCCGGGCTGCATGTCGATCAGCGGGATGGGCGTCCGGCTCCGCCTGCCGTCGGCCGGTGAGGTGCTCATGAGCGGGGCGTCGGTCGCCGTGAGATCGGCTTCGACCAGGCCCTCGCTCCCGGCGTCGCAGCCGGTGAGCAGGAAAAAGGCGAGCAGAAGCGGGGCGGGAAAGAGTACGCGGGAACGAAGATACGGCATGAGGCCTCCTTGGGGATGAGCGGTGAGTCGATGACGAAGCCGGGCGCGGGCGGGGAGCATACGCCGCCTCCCGGCCTGAGTATCGACGAACGGGAGATGCTTTCTTATGGGGGACGGGCCCAAGCGACTATAGGCGTTTTGCCCATGGTTCGGTGGCGGGAGCGGCGATCCTTTCGGGCAAAGAAAAAGGCCGCGACGGCGTGAACCGACGCGGCCCTTTCTTCAAGCGGAGCGGTGAGTTTGGAGGCAGCGCTTCGCTATTTCAGGAGGGTCATGGTTTTCGTTTGCATGAATGATCCGGCCCGCAGGCGATAGAGATAGACGCCGCCGGCCGCAAACTCCGCCGGTGCGGAGGCGCTCAGTTTTTCGGAACGAGGGTGGCGCTGAGGATGAGCACACCGTCGGCGTTGAAGACCTCGACGAGGTCGCCCTCGAGCATCGCCGGTACGTCGTCGCGCCGCGAGTCCAGGTTGAGGTCGCCGAAGCCGCCTGCGACCATGATGGTCGCACGCAGGAGTTCGACGCCGTCCCGGGAGACGACGACCTCACCGTCGCCGTCGACGGATACGTCTTCCACTTCGGTGCTGAAGCGGGAACGGTCGCGGTCGGTGCGGGATTCGAACTTGCCTTTGCCGGAGGCGAGCGGGTCGGCGTCGGTGGCGTTCAACTTGGCCTCCAGCCGCACACGCTCGGCGGCTCCGGAGACGGGAGCTTGCGCCCGTACGGTGCTTGCCGCCGACTGCGAGACGACGAAAGCATCGACGTCGCCGGCGGCGGAGGTTCGTTCCGTGCCTGTCAGGTGGTCGGCGCAGCCGGTGGCGACGAGGAACGTGAGAAGAACGAACAGGGGTGCGAGAAGGGGCGTGCGGTGTTTCATGGTTGGCCTCACAAGGGTGGTTGAAAGGGGATAAAAGTTGTTTGACCAATTTTCAACTCAAACCTCGTGCCGACGTGGAGAGTCGCCCCTTTTTGTGGGAATAAATGGGTTATGGAAAAGGAGGGCGAATCTGGGGAGAAAAGCCTGTGCAAAAGAAGCCCTCCGCTGCGCACGATTTGCGCGGGCCGGAGGGGCCCCGGAAGCGTCAGAACCGGAGGCGGAGCGAGAGGCGGGGACGCGCCGAAAGCGGGTCCGCCGTGATCAGCAGGCGGCGGTCGGCGGGCGGAGCGGGACGGAAGAGGAGCGCGTCGAAATAGCTGTAGGCCCAGAGGAGGGCGGTCGCCAGGGCGAGGTTGTTCCGGGCCTTGTGCCACGTGTTGAACGTATCGTAGCGCGCCGGGACGAGGTCGGGGTTGCTCTCGGCGAGGTAGGCGTCGCGGGTCTGCTTTCGGCGGATGTGCGCCACCACGGTCCCGGCGGCGGCGACGCTCCAGAGCCCCGTCAGGATCCAGCCCTTGGTCTTCTGCCCCTTGTACTGCTGGCCCCAGCCCGGCAACAGCAGCGAGCGCATGGCCGCCGCCGCCCGGGGGTCTTCGACGCGCACGTATCGGATGGCGGCGGCGGGGTCCTCGTCCGGCGCGGCGCGCCGGCGGTCCCGTCGAAGCTCGTCGAAGAAGGTGAGGATCTTCGGAGAGACGAGGAGCGGATCGAGCTCGAGGTCGGGGTTGAGCGTCAGCGCCGAAAGAAACTGGGCGCGCGCTTCCGCCTCCCGGTTGTCGGAGAAGGCGATGAGCGCGAGCAGGGTGTGGATCTCGACGAGCTGATCGACGGTGAAGTCGGCGTTCGCGGCGAGCGCCTCACGCGCCTTCGCTTCGGCCTCGGCATAGTCCAGTCGCTCGTAGGCTTGCCGGATCTCCGCCACCACCGCCGCGCCGGACGGCTGCCCGTGAGCGGGAAGGGCCGCCAGCATCAGGCACAAAACCAGAGCCGATCTCCGAAAGGCGCGCATACCGTCACCGGATGAGGGTCATGGTTTTGACGATCCGACGCGCGCCGTGTTCGAGCCGGTACAGATACAGCCCGCTGGCGAGGGGGCGCCCGTCGTCGGCGCGTCCGTTCCATGTCACCTCGTGTCGTCCGGGCGGGAGCGGCCGCTGCATCAGCGTGGCCACGCGCCGTCCCTGAAGGTCGAAGATGCTCAGCCGCACCGCGTCCCGCTCGCCGAAAGGCACCTCGAAGGCGATGCGGGTCGTGCCCGCGAAAGGGTTGGGATAATTCTGCGCGAGGGCGAGCACGGCGGGCGTTGCTTCTTCGGAGGCGACGCCCACGATGCTTCCGCGCGTGAGCATGACCGAGAAGGCTGCGCCGGGCGTCTCCGCCGAGCCGTCGGAGGCGACGACGCGGTGGTAGAGGGTGACCGTCTCGTCGAGCCCGACGCCCTGCGCCGTCAGAAGCGCCGCCACGTCGCCCATTTCGATCTCGGCCTGTGTGGCCGTCCCGGCGTCTTCGCGGCGGAGCACCTCGTCGAAGCCGGACGAGGCCGCGAGCTCCCACGCATACGTCACCGCGTCGCCCTCGGGGTCTTCGACGGACGTCCACGCGATGAGCAGCAGGTCGTCCGGGTTCCCTTCGATGAGCACGACCGCGCCGTCCTCGGGCGTCGTCAGCATCGGCGGCGAAGGCGCGTCGTTGACGGCGGCAATGGTGACGGTGACCGTGGCCGTGGCCGCGCCTCCGAAGCCGTCGTCGGCGGTGTACGTGAAGGCGTCCTCGCCGAAGAAGTCCGTCTCCGGGGTGTACCGGATTTGCGTGCCGCCCGTGATGATCTCGGCGGTTCCGTGGGCGGGGTCGGTCACGGCGGTGATGGTGAGCGCGTCGCCGTCGGGGTCGGAGTCGTTGGCGAGCGCGTCGATCTCGACGGCGACGTCCTCGTCCGTGGCGACCTCGTCGTCGAGGGCCACGGGCGCGGCATTCGTGGCCGTGACGGTGACGGTGAAGCTCTGATCGACGGAGACGAGGCCGTCGGAGAGGCGGAGCACGACGGGGTGGTCGCCGACGTCGGCGTCGGCGGGGGTGCCTTCGAGCGAGGCGGTTCCGTCGCCGTGGTCGGTGAGCGCGAGCCAGGCCGGGAGCGTGGGGGCGGTGATGGTGAGCGCGTCGCCGTCGACGTCCGTGGCGGCGGCGGCGTACGTGTACGTCTCGCCCGTCACGGCGCCCGTCACGGGCGTGCTCGTGAAGGCCGGGACGTCGTTGACCGCGGCGACGGTGACGGCCACGATGCCCGTCGCGGTCGTCGTGCCGTCGCTGAGGGTATAGAGGAACGTGTCCTCGCCGAAGAAGTCCGGCGCGGGGGTGTACCGGATGCGGGCGCCGCCGTCGATGACCTCGGCGGTTCCGTGGGCGGGGCTGGTCACGGCGGTGATGGTGAGCGCGTCGCCGTCGGGGTCGGAGTCGTTGGCGAGCGCGTCGATCTCGACGGCGACGTCCTCGTCCGTGGCGGCTTCGTCTTTGAGGGCGGAAGGCGCCGTGTTCGTGGTCGTGACGGTGACGGTGAAGCTCTGATCGACGGAGACGAGGCCGTCGGAGAGGCGGAGCACGACGGGATGTTCGCCGACGTCGGCGTCGGCGGGAGTGCCTTCGAGCGAGGCGGTTCCGTCGCCGTGGTCGGTGAGCGCGAGCCAGGCCGGGAGCGTGGGGGCGGTGATGGTGAGCGCGTCGCCGTCGACGTCCGTGGCGGCGACGGCGTACGTGTACGGTGTGTTCCGCTCCGCCTCGGTCACGGGCGTGCTCGTGAAGGTCGGGACATCGTTGACGGCGGCGACGGTGACGGTGACCGTGGCCGTGGCGGTGGTCGTCCCGTCACTGACGGTATAGAGGAACGTGTCCTCCCCGAAGAAGTCCGCCTCCGGGGTGTATTGCAGGCTTTCGTCGCCGGTCTGTACGACGACGCCGTTCAGGGGCTGGGTGAAGCTGGTGATGGTGAGCGCGTCGCCGTCGGGGTCGGAGTCGTTGACGAGCACGTTGATGGTGACGGCGGCGTCTTCGTTCGTGGCGGCTTCGTCGTCGAGGGCGGCGGGGGCGCTGTTGCCGCCGAGCATCTCCACGGAAGCGAGCACGTTCCCGGCGTCGTCCCGCCCGCCGAAGACGTAGAGGACGCCGCCCACGGACGCCGCCGCGAGGCCCTCACGCGGCGTGTTGAGGGACGCCGCCGTGCGCCACGTGTCGGTCCCCGGGTCGTACACGTTGACCGTGGCGATCACCTGATTGGTGGCGCTCCGTCCTCCCAGCGCGTAGATCTCTCCGCCGAGGGCGGCGGCGGCGAGGCCGCCCCGGGGCGGGTCGAGTGAGGCTCCGAGCGTTTCGACGCCGCTGCCGTCATAAAGCTGTATGGGCCCTCGCGGGCCGGACGTCGAGAAGCCGCCGACGGTATAGGCGACGCCTCCGAGCGTCACCGTGGCGTGCGAGGCGCGCGGCACGTCCAGTTCCCAGTTTTGTTCTTCGCTCCAGAGTCCGGACGTCGTGTCCAGGCGCTCCACGTCGTTGAGGATCTGTGCGTTCTCGTCCGAGCCGCCGACCACGAAGATCGTCCCGTTCAGCAGCGTAGCCGAGGCGCCTTCCCGCTTCTCTTCGAGCTCGGCGGCGGGGCTCCACAACCCGGTGGCAGGGTCGTAGACCTGCACGTCGTCCTTGACGTCGCCGTCCTTGTCGCGCCCGCCGAGCACGTAGATCCTTCCCCCGAAGACGACGGCGGCGGCATTGAAGCGCTCGTCGTCCATGCGGGGGAGCGTTTCCCAGGTGTCGGTGTCGGGGTCATAGCGCTCCACCACGTCGAGCACGGCGCCGTTCTCGGCCTGCCCGCCCATGACGTACACCTTGCCGCCGAGGACGGCGACGGCGACGCCCCAGCGCGGCGTGGGCATGGGCGTGCGGAACGTCCAGCTCTGCGCCGACGCACCCGCTCCCAGCCCCGCCGTCACGATCAGCAACAGCGAGAGAAAGATCCTGGCTCTGTTTCGCATTGTTACGGTTTTACCTACTACTGCGCAAATCGTGCGCTATGTGAGGGCTTTCAAAACGGTTTGACCCGTCCGTATGAAGGCCGGGCGCGAGGCGCAGCGCGCCTTTCATTGTGCGTAAAGCCGGTTCCTTTAGGGCATATGCCCTGCAAAATGCAAACGCACGCAACCCGTCGTGATCGGCCCCAACCGTTTCTTCGGCCTTTTTCATAAGGCATACGTCAATCACCGTTCCACTTTTCGAAAACCGTCGCCGTTTCATGGGACGTGTGCCTCCCGCATGTTGTACCGCAGGGTGTCGTCGGTTCCCGCCGCCACCCGGATCGTGTCCCGGAGCACGCCGAGTTGCGGGTGTTCGAGCCGCAGGACGTGCGGGCCGGGGGCGAGGATGAGCGGCTGATCGAGCGGGGTGGCGTCGCGGTAGACGTCGTCGACGTAGACGTGCGCCCACGGGTTGACCTGAAGCGTGATCTGCCCGACGTGGTCCCAGAAGGAGAACGCGAGGTCTGCGGCTTCGCCGGGGCGGACCTCCACGGTGCGGATGTGCGCGGCGGCGTCGGGGAAGCGGGGATTGCGGAAGGCGACCTCGTGAGAGCCGGGAACGAGCGTGAGCGGTTCGCGAAGCGGCGTCGTCCCCACGGAGTCGCCGTCGACGTACACGACGGCCCACGGCGAAGCCGAGATGCGGAGCGCGCCGGGGCGTTCGTCCGCCGTTTCGGCGGGGAGGGCAGCGGAATCCGGCGGCGTGGCCGGGGGCGGGACGGTCGCGGAGGCCGTGCGGAGGGAGTCCGCCGGGGCGGATGCGTCGTCGGATGCGTCGTCGATGGGGGGGACCTCGGCGGCTTCGAGGGGGGGCGGGTCGCCGGTGTCGCCGTTCGTCTCGGGAGGCGTGCGCTCCGTCAGGCGGGTCGGCTCGGCGGTCGAAGGGCCGGGAGGCGGGTCGGTGGCGGCGCGTCCGGCCATCCACACGACGCCGGAATAGCCGAGCGTGGCGACGAGCAAACCGGCGAGCGCGAAGCCGAGCCGACGCCGGGTGCGGGCCGCCGGTCGCGTCGTCGGGGCCTCGTCGGGTCGGGCGGCGGCGCGGTCGGGCGCGGGCGCGGCGATCCGCGCGGCGGGCGGGCGGGGCAGGCGCGCCCGGTACGCCTCGGGGTCCCGGAGGAAGGCGGCCAGCTCCTCCGCGCCCTCCGCATAGCCGTGTGCGCGGCAGAGCGCTTCGAGGTCGTCGAGGAGCGCGGCGGTGTCGGCGTATCGGGCCTCGGGCTTTTTGGCGAGGAGCCTGCGGCAGAGCGCGAGCACGCCGTCGGGGACGTGAGGCCCTTCGAGGAAAGGGGTCGGATCGTGGTGGAGGACGGCGTCGAAGAGGGCGCTCGCATCCGGGCCGGTGAAGGCGGGCCGCCCGGCCAGCAGTTCGAAGAACGTCGCGCCGAGGGAGAAGAGGTCGGAGGCCCGGCAGGGCGTCGCGCCGAGCACCTGTTCGGGGGCGAGGTAGGCGAGCGTGCCGCGCACCTCCTCGGGCGGCGCGTCGTCGTCGGGAGCGGAGAGCGAGGCCATGCCGAAGTCGGTGAGCTTGACGCGGCCCTCGTGCGAGACGAGGAGGTTGGCGGGCTTGATGTCGCGGTGGAGCACGCCCGTCTCGTGGGCGGCGCGGAGGCCCTGCGCGGCCTCGTGGAGCACGTAGACCGCCAGCGCTACCGGCAACGGCCCCCCGGCGCTCAGCTCCGCGAGGTTGAGCCCGTCGACGAACTCGGCGGCGAGATAGGCCACGCCCCCGTCGCGTCCGTATTCGTAGATCGCCACCACGTTGGGATGCCGGACGCGGGCCAGGAGCCGCGCCTCGTCCTCGAAGCGCCGGACCAGTTCCTCGTCCCGGCCATAGGGCGGGCGCAACACCTTCAGCAGCACGAACCGCTCCAGCGCGCGCTGATAGCCTTTGTAGACGATCGTGGTGGCGCTCTGAGCCAGTTCCGCAAAAGGTTGGATGCCGTTTATCGGTCCGGCGATTCCCATTCTTTCAGCTTGTAGTGAAGCCAGCGCCGCGACACCCCGAGCGCGCGCGCCGTCTCGGAGATGTTGCCGTCGTGGGCCTTCAGCGTTTGAAGCACGGCGCGTTGTTCGATTTCCTTGAGCGTCAACCCCGGCTCGAACGGGTCGGCGGCGATCGGCTCGGGCAGGCGGAGGTCCTCCCGCTGGATGAACTCGCCCCGGGCCAGTACGACGGCGCGCTCGATCGTGTTTTCGAGCTCGCGCACGTTGCCGGGCCAGGCGTACGACTGAAGCAGCGCCAGCGCCTCCGGCGCGAAGCCCTTGATGTAGTCCCGTTTGCCGCGCGCATACTTGTCGAGGAAATGGTGGGCGAGGAGGGGGACGTCGTTCCGGCGGCGTCGGAGGGGGGGCATCGTGATGGTGAGCGTGTTGAGGCGGTAATACAGATCTTCGCGGAAGTCGCCCGATTGGATGAGTTCCTTGAGCGATTTGTTCGTCGCCGAGAGCACGCGCACGTCCACGCGTTTGATCTGCGTGTCGCCCACGCGCTTGATCTCGCCGGACTGGAGCACGCGCAGGAGGACCGTTTGCATGCGGGGGCTGAGGTCGCCCACCTCGTCGAGGAAGATGGTGCCGCCGTCGGCGACCTCGAAGAGGCCGCGCTTGTCCGAGACGGCCCCGGTGAAGGCCCCGCGTTTGTGGCCGAAGAGTTCGCTCTCGAGCAGTTCGTCGGGGAGCGATCCGCAGAAGACGGCGACGAAGGGCTTGTTTTTGCGCTCGCCGTTGTAGTGGATGGCGCGGGCGGCGAGCTCCTTTCCGGTGCCGCTCTCGCCTTCGATGAGCACGGTGGCGTCGGTGTCGAGCACGCGCGTGATGGTCTCGAAGACCTCGCGCATGGGGCGGCTCTGCCCGATGATCTCGTCGAAGCCGTGGAGGCGTTGCACCTCGCTGCGCAGGCGGCGGTTCTCCTCGCGGAGGGTTCGGTAGAGCCGCGCGTTTTCGAGCGCGATGGCGGCCTGGTTGGCGAAGGCGTGGAGGAACGGCAGGCTCGCCCGCGTGAAGCGCCCGCGCTTGGTCAGGCTGTCGAGGTAGATCGCGCCGATCTGCCGGTTCTTGATGCGCAGCGGCACGCACGCGATCGACTGGATCTGCTGCACGACGATGCTCTCGGTCTCTTTGTACCGCTCGTCCTTGAGCGCTTCGAAGACGAGGATCGGCTCGCCGCTGTGGAGCACCTCGTGCACGACGCTCGTCGAGATGCGCACGAGGTCGCCGAGCTGCTCCTCGGTCACGTTGCGGCTGCTCTTGACCTCGAAGCCGTCGGGGCGGTCGCGCGCGGTCAGCAGCACGAAGCCGCGCTCGGCGTCGAGCGTCTCCATGGCGATGGCCAGCACCTTCTCCAGCAGCTCGTCCGGGTCCTGGAGCGTGTTGATCGTCAGGCCGATCTCGGAGAGGGCCTCGAAGGTGGTCTGCGAGGCGTCGGGGACGGTCTCGGATTCGTTCATGAGGGATCGGGTTTGGGTTCCGGACGGCGGGCGGTTGCGCTCACGGGATGATGAAGCCGACCTCCTTCGAGCCGCTTCGGTTGCCGAACTCGTCCACGATGGAGACGGTCCAGAGGTACGAGCCGGGCGCGAGCGGAGCGGCGACCTGCACCGAGGTGCTCTCGGGCGGGAGGCCGGTCATCAGCCGCTCGCGGACCTGCACGTTGGCCTCCTGCCGGATGATCTCCACCTGAAACGTGAACGGGTAGGGCAGGCGCACCCGCTCCCACGTCAGCAGCGGCGTCGGGTCGTTGAGCACCGTCAGCCCCTGCGGATCCACGGCGACGGGCGTCTCTTCGATGACGCGCACGAGCGTCCACGGGTCGTCCATGCGTTCGAAGCCCGCGCGGTCGCGGAGGCGCAGGCGAAAGGGACGGCCCATGAGCGCCTGCAAGGCGCCGGTCGGGAAGGTCGCCTCCGGGATGCTCTGCGTGAAACGGCCCGGCTCGCCGCCGCTCTGCAACGTCGTCGAAAAGCCGAGCTCCGGGATTTCGAGGAAGACTTCTTCGACGTCGGCCACCCCGTCGGGGTCATCGACCTGTGCGGAGACCTCCAGCCGAAACAGATCCAGCGGCGGCGGCCACCACCGGCTGACGTGCACCGTGGCG
>Ga0256832_1002636_pt1 | contig 12232 bp, 12 predicted proteins | sample 134614metaG_FD_190534 | JGI IMG/M metagenome (GOLD analysis project Ga0256832, IMG submission 190534) | Hydrothermal vent microbial communities from Lau Basin, Pacific Ocean - 134-614 | ecosystem: Environmental > Aquatic > Marine > Hydrothermal vents | place: Pacific Ocean: Lau Basin | collected... | reverse complement strand
AATCCGGAGTGCCGGATACTGGCGAATTTGCCAAACCGTTCTATGATAGCGGCTGTCTGTTGCTTAACGGTAAATATACCGGAAAGGAGGACAAACAGAATAAAAATTACAAGACCTAATATTTGTGGAGGAAATGGAGGCATAGTATCAATATTTTGAGTTAAACAATAATACAAATTTAATATAAATATTCAGACGATAAAATTTTTTGCGATGAACTTCCCTAAAAATTCGAAGAAGGTGGGAAAAGAGTGTAAATTTGCCCCACAATTTTTATCGGCATGGAGGAAAATTATAAATACAGTCAAAGAGGAGTCTCTGCAACCAAGTCAGAAGTGCATGATGCGATCAAGGGAATGGACAAGGGACTATATCCAAATGCCTTTTGTAAAATTCTCCCTGACGTAGTAGGAGGGGATGGTGCTTATTGCAATTTAATGCACGCCGATACTGCGGGTACCAAAACGAGTCTGGCGTATATATATTGGCGCGAGACGGGAGACCTGAACGTTTGGAAGGGAATAGCACAGGATGCATTAGTGATGAATCTCGATGATATGGGTTGTGTAGGTTGTGTCAATGATATTGTTATTTCTTCCACAATTGGCCGAAACAAACACCTTATTTCCGGTGATGTTATCGCTACTATTATCAATGCTGCGAATGAGTTTCGGAATACCTTAGCAGAATTTGGTATCGGCGTTTATCTTTCCGGAGGTGAAACGGCAGACGTGGGTGATATTGTCCGCACCTTAGATGTGGGATATACGACTTTTGCCAGGATGAAACGCTCGGAGGTGATTAAAAACGATATTCAGGCAGGCGATGTTATTGTGGGGCTGGCTTCTTATGGGCAGGCAACTTATGAGGATGCCTACAATGGTGGGATGGGTAGTAACGGACTGACTTCAGCGCGGCATGATGTATTTAGTAAAGTATATTTGGATAAATATCCCGAGAGCTGCGACCCTAATACACCACGGGAAGTCGTTTATACCGGCTCCAAGAAGCTGACAGATACGATAATAATCGGGGATGAGGAGCTATCCATAGGTCAATTGGTATTGTCGCCAACAAGGACTTATCTCCCTGTGATTAAGCGTTTGTTGGATGCTTTGCCCGGAAAAATTAACGGCATTATTCACTGTACCGGAGGAGGGCAGGCGAAGGTTAAAAACTTTATTACCAATAAAAAAGTCATTAAAGACAACCTGCTTCCCATACCTCCCTTGTTTCAATTGATTCAGAAAGAGTCGGGGACAGCCTGGAGAGAGATGTATCAGGTGTTTAATATGGGGCATCGCCTCGAAGTGTATCTGCCGGAGGAGTTGGCGCAGAAAGTAGTCGATATCAGTCAGTCTTTTGATATTGCTGCACAGATAATCGGTCGGGTAGAGGAGTGCGATGGTGAGGTCGTTTCAGTTGTGTCTCCATACGGGGAATTTGTTTACTGAGTAGTGTAGGATGGATAGCAAATAGGGATATTCTGCACGTTCCTTGTTCTTAAATCAAAAAATGCGGAATGGCGAATGGATAATTAAACTAAAAAGAACATCGAACATCCCATACGGGCAAGCTGATTAACGAATTAAGATTTTAGAAGTTTTAAACAGAAAGAAGTTTGATTTACAAGAATGATTTGTAAATCTGAAATCTAAAATCGGTGTTCCTTGTTCGATATTCTTCACGTTCCTTGTTCTTAAATCAAAAAAGATGTTTCTATGACAAAAATGGTGTACGCGTGAGTAGTTACAAAAGATATAAAAAAATTAAAAACATCAAAATATGAATTTCAAAATAAATCATACCGATGTAGATCGGTTCATGAAATACGTGACAATTGATACACAGTCAGACCCTCATTCTGATTCCTTCCCATCGACGGAGAAGCAAAAAGATCTTGCCCGCTTATTGGTAAAAGAATTACAGGAAATGGGTATTTCGGATGCACACCTTGATCCAATGGGGTATGTCTATGCCACTTTGCCCTCGAATACAGACAAAGATGTTCCGGTTATTTGTTATTGCTCACACATGGATACCTCGCCGGATAGTAGCGGAAAGGATGTCAAACCCATTATCCATAAGAATTACGATGGACGCGATTTGGTTTTGCCTGATGATGAGTCCCAGGTTATTCGCATGGAAGACCATCCTGATTTAAAGGAACAAATGGGGAATGATATTATTACAGCCAGCGGACTGACACTGCTTGGGGCAGATAATAAAGCAGGTGTCGCGGAAATCATGGATGCGGTTCACTTTTTTGTTAATAATCCTGATGTTAAACACGGGACAATTCGGATTTTATTCACACCGGATGAAGAAGTTGGGCATGGCGTTGATCACATAGATATGGAAAAACTGGGTGCTGATTTCGGTTATACTATTGATGGTGAAACGCTAGGATCATTGGAAGACGAAACATTTTCTGCTGATGCTGTTCGCATTACGGTGAATGGTGTCAGTCAGCACCCGGGATTTGCAAAGGGAAGGCTGGAAAGCGCCTTGAAAATTGTGAGTGAAATAGTTGCGGCTTTGCCAAAGGACAGATTATCACCGGAGACAACCGAAGGAATGGAAGGCTTTGTTCATCCCGTAGAAATAGCAGGTTCCGTAGAGCAAGCCTGGGTCGATTTTATCATTCGCGATTTTAGGGATGAAAAACTGGCAGAATACGAGGCATTCCTAAAAGAGATTGCAGAGAAAGTACTGGCGGGCTACCCTAAGTCTTCAATGGACTTCAAGGTTACGGAACAGTATCGAAACATGAAAAATATCCTCGATGAACACCCAATGGTAGCTGATTACGCAGTAGAAGCCATCAAGCGAAGTGGACTCACCCCCAAGCGCTCCAGTATCAGGGGAGGAACGGATGGCTCCCGGCTCTCGTTTATGGGATTACCATGCCCAAATATTTTTGCCGGAGAGCACGCCTTTCACTCCAAGCACGAGTGGATTTCTGTACAAGATATGCACAAGGCTGTGGAGGTGTTGATTAACCTCGCTTGCATTTGGGAAGAGAATGGCAAATAAAAGCCGCTAAAACACTTTTCGCTTCGGCGAAAAGTGTTTTCAGAACAAAAAGAACGAATTAGGTGTTGTTTGAATAAATTTCAATTTATAAATTATGGAAGGAATACTATTTGTAACAGATGAGAATAATAACAAAAAATATGTTCAAATTGATCTTGAAAAATATGGTGAAATATGGCAGGATTTTTATGATGGGCTTACCGCGGAACTAACAAAAGGGGAAGAAACTTTTTCTTTAGATGAAATCGTATCTGAACTTGAAAAAAAAGGCAACCTCGATAAGTATGTATAAAGTCACAATTCGAAAAACCGCTATTAAACAACTATCTAAGTTGCCGGGTAAAGAGGCTCTGTGGCTCTCCAAAGAGTTACAGAAGCTTTCCGAAAATCCACGACCATTAGTAATAAAGCCCTTTTCGCTTTAGCGAAAAGGGCTTTATTTAAGAACTTCTTAAAACTTTTTAAGAATAATTAACCTGTTTTCTTATTAAATTAACCTTTCCTTAGTGACTTTTGCGCCCGCAAAGTCGCTCTTTTGTCATAGAAGTTGTTTAAAAATAGCTCACTTGGCTACAAAATGATTTTTTAAGCGAATATTTCGTTACAAAAATACTCCTCCCAGTACTGGGAGGCAGGCATTTAGCGCTGCTAAACTCCGTTTTTTGTAACTCATCTTCACTCAAAATATCTATTTTTCGCTTCAAGCAGCCATTCTTAAACAACTTCATATCAAAACAAACCATATTATTTTATTCACACAAAATGAATAGCCATGAAAGTATTCAGAAATTTGTTAGCCTATTTGATTGCCGGAATTTTTATTATTCAAATGAGTAGTTGCGTCTCTCCCCAAAAGTTAGTAGAGCGTGGAAATTATGAGGAAGCAATCAATGTTGCAGTTCGGAAGTTGGCGGGAAAGAAGAAAAAGAAAGAAAAGTACGTGTTGGCGCTGGAAGAGGCTTTTCGCAAAGCAACGGTAAGAGATATGCGTGAGGCAAATCGTCTGAAGAATAGTGGCCGTCCTGAAAATTGGGTGAAAGCACTTGCTATTTATCGCAAGATAAGGAGGCGTCAGGAGAAAATAGAACCTTTATTGCCCGTTATTGCCAAGAACGGAGTGAAGGCCAACTTTAAATTTGTAGATGTCTCCAATTTGGAAAAAGAAGCGGAGAACCGCACCATTGATTTTTATTATAAAAATGGAAAATCACTATTGGCGCAAGCCACCTCCAAGCACGATAAGATTGCTGCACGTACGGCCTACCGCGAATTTACCAAGATTCAGGACATGGCTTATAACTACAAGGACACACGAGATTTGATGCGAAAGGCTTATGACTACGGTACGACCCACATATTACTGGAGGTCAAAAACAGGGCACCGGTCGTATTGCCATCGCAGGTGTTGAGTGAGTTGAAGCACTTTAATGCCAAAGACCTCGATGATGAATGGCATGAGTTCCACCATGCAGTTCCTCCGGGTGTAAATATTGATTACAAAGTCGTTATCAATATCCTAGATGCGGCAGTTTCTCCCGAGGTTGTCAAGGAACGGGAATTTGAAGAGTCCAAGGAGATAGAAGATGGATTTGATTACGTTTTGGATAGTAATGGAAATGTGATGAAGGATACACTCGGCAATGACATTAAGGTGCCGAAAAAAGTCTATATCAAAGCTCAGGTTTTTGAAACTTATCAGCACAAGGAAGCGACTCTGACAGTTCGAATGGACGTGTATTCTATGGCAGATCACGACGTTTTGGAAAGTCAAAATTTCACAGCAGATGCCATCTTTGATAACTATGCCTCGACTTACCGTGGGGATAAAAGGGCATTGAGCAAAGAGACCCTGCGGAGAATTGGCAATCGTCCTCGTAATTTCCCCCCGGATGAGGTGATGCTACTTGATGCCGTTGATGATTTGAAACCGTTGATTAAGAACAAGATTGCTCGCTCGCGGGTAATCCTATAAAGCAAAATCGGCAATCTCCGCGGAGATTGCCGATTTTATTTTTTACAACGCTCCTTTGACGTGCTCGAAGTGGTCAGCCTCATCAATCTCTAAGTTGAGGTGTTTTAAATCCTTTAGGCTGAATGCGCCCTCTAAGCTCAGCAGTACAAATTCATCGGGGGAATTGACGAATAAAACAGCATCGGTGATGATTTCATCATCTTCGCGGATTAGCAGGTGGAATTTTTCCTTCCCGTCTCTTACCGTGATTACGGTTTCAAAATGCTCTTTTCTTATATCGGAAAGGAGGTTTTTATATTCCCTATCGGTGACGGCATTACCTCCTTCAAAAGTCAGTATTCGGAGGTGTGAAATTTTTCGGATAAGCTCCTTTGGCATATCCTCGTCATCAGTGAAAGTGGCTACCATTTTCAGTACCCAACCCTGTAGGTTTAGATTAGTAACATGCTCTTCGTGTTTGTATTTATTGTAAAACCGTTTGATGGATTTTGTCTGTCCGAATGATGGAATGGCAATAGCCATGATGATGAAGATGATTAGATTTTTCATGTTTTAATTATTTTTACTTGTCTTGATTTATTAGTTTAGAAACCTTATCCATACTAATTGTGCCCACAAAGCTAATGAGTGCAAAATCGGTATCGCTGCCACTAATGAGCAATAATTCTCGAATGGTATTGTATTCATCGCTTTTGGCGAGAATTTCGACATTGTCCTTGTCTTTTGAGCGAACAGTCATCAGTATTTCATAATCCTTGGTATTAATTTTTGCCTTCGCTTCTTCGTAGTACTTTCTTGGCTTAACGTCTGTTGTCAACACCCGTAATTCCTTCATGTCTTTTGCAATATCTGCCAGTATTTGAGCTTCTTCGTCTTCCATGCCGGATAAATCCAGTTTCTCGAAGAGGTTGAAGAAGCGAGGGCTAATGTAAACGACGGTAAAGTTTTCGTCATCAATGTACTGATTGAAGTACTTTTCAATGGCGTTGTTTTGTGCCATGAGTCCGCTTACTGCAACGAGGAAGCAGATAATCGTTAATCCTGTTTTTAATTTCATAATCCTATTTTTTGTACCGGCGGCTTTAACCCGCTATTACTTTAAAAATGCCCACCGCTCTTTGGTGGTATGTATCTCTGTTGTGGCAATATTTGTCCCTTTTTTCAATTCGGTGGAGGTTTTTCGAAGTGCCATTTGCATAACTTTGATGGCTTCCTCTTCCGATTTTACTTCGTATTTACTCCAGTCGATGGAGGAGGCAGTTGGTTTTATCTCTTCGCCTGTTCCACCCGGTTTGTAAAGGAACCAGAGCCCAATACCAAGGATGAATACGGCTGCCACTCTACTCAATAATCGAAGTACCCTGATACCTTTTTTGTTGTTGGCTTCTTTTTGGATGGTTTGTAAAACCTTTCCCGCTAGGTGTTCCGGAGCTTTAATCTCTCCTTGAGAACGAAAATAATTGAAGTACCCTTCGTATATTTTCAGTTGTTCATCCACTTCGTCGCGTTGAAAATAAGCGCGCAGCAGTTGCTCTTCTTCGAGTGAAGTCTCCGCTTCAAAATAGCGGTGGATTAAAGCTTCTATTTCTTTTTTATTCATTTTCATAAAGCGCTTTTAATTTGTTGCGAAGGTTTTTCCTTGCTCTGAATAAATAGGTTTTCACCTGATTATCGTCGATACCGGTCTGCTCGGCAATTTCTTTGTAACTCAAGCCTTCGATGTCTCGAAGATGGAGGACTATTTTTTGCTTTTCAGGCAATAATTTCATCCAGTTGCTAACTTTTTCAAGGGTAAATTTTGCTTCGATTTGCTTTTCCAGCCGGTTATTGTCACTAAGGCTGTATGCCTCTTCAATATCGTCTGTTCTTCGATGCTTTGATCGTAGCTTATCGATGCTAAGGTTTCTAGTCAGTCGCATGCTCCATGCCTCCATGTTCTGAATCAAATGCCATTGGTCGCGTTTGTTCCATATTTTAATCAGTATTTCCTGCACGACGTCTTCTGCCTCTTGCCGATTACCGGTCATGCTCACCGCCAGGCGGTAGAGCTTGTTTTGTAGTGGTAATACTTTACTTTTAAAAAAGACTATTGGCATTTTTTGATTCCGTGTTATCTCAAATACATAGGGAAGACGATATGTTTTTGAAAATGTTACAGAGATGTTAAATTTTTTATCGCCGAATTCTTCTATTGTTGGTTTTGCAACTTCGGAAGTTCTTAAGATGGGTACTTTATTATATAATTAAGCGTACGTTTAAGTAGGATTTTGATAAATCAACAATGTCAGCATAAAGTTTTTTGTCGGGAGGCAGGTTGTTTACCATTTCTATCATTTAAAAATTTTTCACTCTATGCCACCCAAAGGCATCACAAAGGGTTCTTTTCCAGCGAAGACAAGTGGTAGGGAAATTATTTTCCGAATTTTATGGGCGGTTAATTCCTGATAATATTTGTTGCTTTCGATTTGTTTGCGTGCTTCCTCAAGCGAGGCGTTAACTCTTTTATTAAAATCTGTCTCAGGTTCTTTTTTCCCCCTTTTGGGAATCTGCTTTATTTCGATGACAAGTCCATATTTCGTCTTATCGTGGGGGATGAGTAAAATATCATATCTTCCCTCACCACTTTCGCGGTTAGAACGGATGACATAATCATCGCTAATGATGGCAAGCATACCGAGGAAGTAGGCTTGATAGACATTTTCTGCCATTCCCATTTTATCAAAATAGCTGAAGGTGTCGCCAATGATTTTTTTGAAGCCCATCTCAAATTGGGGAATGCGATTGTTTATCAAATGTTGGGTGGTTTGTTCCAACAATTCCTTTTGTACTTTATTTTCGTTTTCCAACCAATTGATAATGATATTTTTGAAAATGGTTTTTATTTCAAAATTTGGTATTTTGAGCATATAAGTCTCATAATCGATCTTTTCAGTCTGGGTTAAATAGCCACTAAATGTAAGCAACGTCCAAAGCAGGCGCTTATTTCCTTCGAGGTCAGAGAAGACAAAATTTTCGTCCAATGTCTTTTTTAAGGCTTCACCGGAGATGAGTTTTTGCAGGTCGTCATAGGTATTGTCGAGACCCGGCTCAATGATTCGTTTTTTAATAAGAGGGTCGGAACCGGTGTTCACCCAATACGGTTTAAAGCCTTGTTTGTACCTGTTGATGTAGTTAATAATTGACCATGGGTTGAAAATATGGTCGGTATTGCCAAACTTATAACCATTGTACCATTCGCTTACTTCAGGGAAGTGATTTTGTATTCCAAAATATTTTAGTACATCTTTGGTCTCCTGTATGGTGAAACCGAATTTGTCGTCGAAGTACGGGTCTAAAATGGTGTAAACACCCGGGTTGTTAAACTCCGAAAACAGACTTTCTTTGGCGATACGTAAAATGCCGGTAATAAGACCTTTCTGTAGGGAGTCATTCCCTTTGAAAGCTTCCCCAAGGAATACCTGCATGAATGTTATAATATCGTCGTAATATTTATTGTTATAGCCGGAGATGATAGGCGTGTCATACTCATCAATGAGAATGATCGTTTTTCTTCCGTAATATTTTTTCAGGTATTTGCTCAAGTTCGACAGACTAAATCCATAATCGGAAGGCGTTCCTTCCTCGGAAAAAATCGCGTTAAATTTTTTTCTTTCTGTTTCGTTTAACTTATCCGAATTTTTTAAATATTCATGCTCCTGATATAGTGCCGATACTTTACTTTTTATTACTTCAAAACAATCTTTCCAATTACCGGCTTTGATGCTTTTTAAGGTAATATTAATGACGGGATATTTATTCTGATGGTTTTCACAGAATGTCTTCTCCTTACTTATTTTGTATTCCGAGAATAAATTTGGTTTTTCTTTTTTACGGGTATCGAAGAAATATTCAATCATAGAGAGATTTAAAGTCTTGCCAAAACGACGGGGACGCGGTAATACAACGACGGAATTTCCACTATCATAGAACTCTTTTATCAACATGGTCTTGTCGATAAAATATCCGTTGTTGGAGACGAGGTACTCAAAATCGGAATTTCCAATCAGCAGTCTTTTCATCCTCTAAGTGATTTTGCTAAATGATTCTCGCAAATTTATGCTTTTTTTGCCAGTCTTCCCCGTTTTTTAACCGGTATTTTTACATTCCAAGGAAGTTAGGGGAGGGCAATAGAATTTCTTGAGTCGCATTTACATGGTTATATACAACAAAGCCTTACCTTTGCGTTCCTGTAATAATAGTTTCACGAATTTATATGAAAAAAATAGACAAACTCATAATTAAAAGTTTCATACCACCTTTCGTGGTAACTTTTATGATTGCTATTTTTGTCTTGTTGATGCAATTTTTGTGGCTGTATATAGATGATATTGCGGGCAAAGGGCTTGGTTTATTTACTATTTTTGAATTACTGGGCTACAAAAGTGCGGGATTAATACCGATGGCACTTCCGTTAGCGATTTTGATTTCATCTGTTTTGGTGATGGGGAATATGGGGGAGCATTATGAGTTGGCGAGCCTGAAGTCGGGTGGTGTCTCCCTATTGAGGATTATGCGTCCGCTCATTATTATCGGAGTCTTTTTATCATTAGCTTCCTATCTGAGTTCTAATTATTTAATTCCGGTAGCCAATTTGAAGTTTGGCTCACGGATGTTCGATATTCAGCAGCAAAAACCGGCGTTGAACATTAACGAGGGTGAATTTAACGATGATTTTCATGGCTTTGCCATTCGAGTTGGGAAAAAGGATTCGGATGGGCGGCACATTCGGGATGTACTTATTTATAATCATTTGGAAGCATCCAAGGGTCTGATGAATGTCATTATGGCAAAGGAAGGGGAGATGTATATGACACCTGATAGGAGCTATTTTGTTTTTGATTTATTTGATGGCAATCAGTACGTAGAAGCGCGTTTGAAGAATGCCGGGAAGAATAAAAAGAAACACTCTTATCCATTCACACGGACAAAATTTAAACGCTGGACGAAGATGTTTGACTTGAAGGAATTTAAGCTGACCGAGTCAGATGCCAATATCTTCAAGCAAAACAAAAATATGCTGACGATAAAACAACTTCGATCGGCTATTGATTCCATTGATTATTCCATTAAAAAAAGAGAAATTTCTCTGAACAACCAGATTGCCAATTACCTCTCTTTTGTCGAGAAGGACAGGAGCCTTTTACCACCTAAAAATAAAAAAATAGCGTCAAAAAAGAAACCCGCTACCAGCCCAAAAGACTCTACAAAAATAGCAAAGGAGAAAAGGTCAAAAGCTCATAAGAAGACTGCATCTCCTCCTCATCTACCTGCCAGGAAGCCCCTACCGAAGAAGAAGAAAAAGAGCAAAGGTGTCGCTCCTACAAAAAAAATTACCACTAAAAAACAACGGGATGGCAAAAAGAAGGTATTGGCCTATGAGCAGGATTTGAGTCATTTGGGACAGGACACTTCTTTTATTCAGACTTTCGTCAATGAGACGGATAAAGGCAATATATTATCCAAGGCAAAATCGAGCCTGAGGAGTGTACATACCACGGCAAGAAATGTTGCTGCGACGCTTGGGCGAATTAAGGAAAACCGGGTCAAACACGTATTTGATCTGCACGCAAAATACAGTATGGCGCTTATTTGTTTGGTATTTATCTTTGTAGGTGCTCCCATGGGTGCATTGGTTCGAAAGGGGGGATTTGGCTTTCCTGTACTTTTTGCTATTTTTGCCTTTGTGGCATATATTATGATGATGATTATGTTCAAGAAAATATCTGAGACTTTCGTCATTGGTCCGCAATTGGCAGCATGGATGCCGGTTTTTATTATCACCCCGATTGGATTCCTGCTGACTTACATGGCGATGAATGATGTTAAGTTTCTGCGGATAAAACTGCCTGATTGGGTGGATGATTTGATGAAGAAGTTTCGAGGTTTTTTAAAATTGGATAATTAATGGGCAGTGTTAACTCAGGTGTTTGGCAGCAAGGGAATAGGGTGAATGCCTTTTTTGTTGCACTTTTATGTTTTGTTATTCTTGGGGGTATCAGCCTACTAATTATCGAGAAAGGAGACGTTTTATTGTTGCTCAGCAGGCATCGGCTTGATTTTTGGGATGTCTTTTTTAAATATTTCACCCTTTTGGGAGAGGCGTGGGCTTACCTGTTGGTTATCATTATATTTTTATTTGTCGAGTATCGGCAAGTTTTGTTTATTCCCTTACTGGGTGGATTGGTCTCTGGCTTGGCTTATTTACTGAAAAATTATTTCCATCATCCGCGTCCTTTATTATTTTTTACACGACTTGGTATTATGGATTCTATTCCGTTAGTTCCGGGTGTTATATTGCATGGTGGGAATAGCAGTTTTCCTTCCGGACATACGCTTTCGGCTTTTGCCCTTTATGCCTTTCTTTCTTTTACAGTTCGTTCGGTTTGGTTGCAATTATTTCTCTTTGTAGTTGCTTTTGTTGTGGGGTTCTCAAGAATTTATTTGGCACAACACTTTCTGGAGGATGTTTACCTGGGAGCAATTATAGGCTCTCTTCTGGGGTTGGTTGTTTATTGGCTGGGGAATTGGGCTTTGAATAAAACGAGAAAGGGATAGGAGAGATGAATTTTAACGATTTTGGTGTTGTGATAAAATTAATTAACGGGGTTTATGTTTGCAATTTGGAAATGAGGGGATAAAGGGAACACGGATGACCCTGACGCCCTGACGCTATCGGTCAGGACAGGCAGGTCAGGGCATACACGGATATAATGGATTTACACTGGTTTTACACCACCAACACGGATTAAAATCTAACTGTCCTGCTGGGAAAAGATCCGGACCGGTACGCCTCCGTATGGATTCTGATCCGGGCCAGTATGCCTCCGTATGGATTCAATCCGTGTCATCCGCGTTCTCCTCCCCTCAAGGTAAGTAGTTAACTTAATTTTTAATAAAAAATCATACAATGCGAGGATTTTTATTGATAGTAATGGCTTTCGTACTTCCTGCGATAGCGCTCTCTCAGGCTAAAATAACTGGGAAAATTGTGGATGTACAAAACGAGCAACCGATTGCTTTTGTGACGGTCTATATCAAGGGTACTCAAGTGGTGACGGAGACGTCTGATAACGGGCGATATGCCATTGATATTCCGGCTGATAAGAAATGCGAGCTGATTTTTACCCGGACGGGATACAAGGAGGTTATCGTACCCATTGATGCCATGCCTTCGGGTACGAGCCG
>Ga0256832_1002635_pt1 | contig 12235 bp, 13 predicted proteins | sample 134614metaG_FD_190534 | JGI IMG/M metagenome (GOLD analysis project Ga0256832, IMG submission 190534) | Hydrothermal vent microbial communities from Lau Basin, Pacific Ocean - 134-614 | ecosystem: Environmental > Aquatic > Marine > Hydrothermal vents | place: Pacific Ocean: Lau Basin | collected... | reverse complement strand
CTTTTTTACATTTTTATTTTTTGTACTAACTTTTGGAATTTTTTCACCAGTTTTAGCTTCATACGCTTTTTTTAGCATGGTATTGCCTATATCAGTAGGTGTTCCTTCTGCACTATTGGTAAGTACAACAACAGCCAGTTTTGACTTTGGAGCTACGCAAAACATTGACCTATGAGCTGTAGTTGCTCCATCATGACCATAGACAATGTTCTCTTTTCCTAAAGTTTTATCATCTATAAACCAAGAGAGACCAATTTTAGTACCCATATCAAGGGCTACATTTCTGTTTTGAACCTCAAACATCTTTTTTAGTGTACTCTCTTTTAAAACCTCTTTGTTGTTAAATCTTCCCTTTGCATTAACCATCATGGCTAAATGACTCAAATCACCTACTGTTGTCCCTAAAGCACCAGCAGGAATCTTTCCAATAGGGTACTCTGTAGTCTCCTCATTGTCTATATAACTTTTAGAACCATTTGACATATCCATTTTAAAGTCTGAATGTTTCATCTTTAAAGGTTTAAATAACTTGTCTTCAATATATGAAGCATAAGAGACCCCTGCCGTCTTTTCAAGAGCATGACCTAAAAGAGTAATTCCAAGGTTAGAATAACTCATGATTTTATTGGGTGGGTAGGCTGTATACTCATCTTTTATCAGTTTAACATGCTCTGTATAGTTTGTAGGGTTTAATGAAAACATCCCATCTAGCCAATCTCCAGGAAGACCTGAATGGTGGGTCATAATATTTCGAGGAGTAATAGCATCAGTAGAACCAAAACGACTGTTTATAGAAAATTCAGGAAGATAGGTTTTAAGAGGTCTGTCAATGTCCATTTTTCCCTCTTCTACAAGTTTCATAACACCCATACCTGTAAAAAGTTTAGTAATAGACCCAACCCAGTAGCGTGTTTTAGGTGTGGCTTTTACACTGTTTTTTCTATCAGCATAACCAAAACCTTTTTGCCAAACTATTTTTTGGTCATCAACCAAAGCAACAGAGAGACCTACAATATCATGCTCTTCCATCTGCTCTTTAATGTACCAGTTCATGTACTCTTTGAGATAGGTGTAGTCACCTTTTTCTATGGCTTGTGGTGGTTGTGGAGCTTTAGAGGTGGTACAAGCTGTGAAAATAGTGAGTGAAGCTATGAGAGATATAATAGATATGCGTTTCATGTTTAACCCTTGATTGTTTATATTTTAAAGTTTAGCAGAATTAAATGAGGAGAAAATGAGGAAGATTTGTAGTCTATTTAATTCTATCAATAATCAGTTTCTCAAATCCATTTTATAGTAAAAAAGTCTTTGACATCGTCAAATAGTAGCATTATAATCGACTATATAAAGCTCTAACTGACTGTTGACGACTAGTAGGGTATATTTTAGATATTATCTCTTCGTTAAGATTCTCTTTTAAAAACTCTTTAGTTACCAGTCTTTGACATCGTCAAATAGTGGCATATAAGCTATCATCTTGGTCAAAGCCCAATTTTTATTATGGGTAGTTGTGAGTAGTTGCAGAAACTCTTCAGGATTATAGTTTGTATCCCAATTAATTTTTTCAATGGCATTGATAAGTGAGATTTTACGCTCTTTTGAGTAGTGTTCTATGTCTCTAAAAACAGTCATTTCTCATTGCCTTTTTGTTTTGATTATAGTATAAAGTTCTTAAGAATATATAGAGACTATTACCCTCTCATTTTTTTCAGATAAAATATAACGACCTAACAAAAGAGAAAAATAAATATTAACGCTTAACTTATAACTTTTCTTGAAACCAAAGCCGTTTTGTAGCATAATTGCGTCAAAAAGGATAATTAATGAAACAATATCACTACCCAATAGTTCTAGCACTGCTCGGAACACTCTGCTTTGCAGACTCAAACACTATCTCCGATAGAGAGATTCAATCACTCTATGATGGTGCAAAAGAGATGGAGATGCTCAATCGTTCTATGGAGAGAGGGATGCAACTTCACAATCAAACGCTTACTCAACCTATTGAAACAGAAATTAATGAAGAGACCATACTCTCAGGAGAGAATAATACAATACCTGGCTTTAAAGAGGAATCTGACCACTTCTACTATGAAGAAATTATTCCAAACTATCAAAACACTAAAGTAGAGATTAATACAGAGGGTAATACTGTTATTATTTCAACCAAAACAACCCAAAAAGAGGAGAAAGAAGAAGCAAATGGTATGAATGTTGTCAAATCTACAAGTAGTAGTAAGATGGAACTAACACTCCCTTACAATGCTGATATGAATACAGTACAAAAAAGTTATGAAGATGGAATTGTGCAGATTACTGTTTCGAAGAAACCAGAGTTCATCGATAAATAATTTAGAACACTCTACTAAGTATAGATAATGAAAATTTTACCCCCCGAATGGCAAAAACAAAGAGCCGTACTAATGGCTTTCCCCCATAAAGATACCGATTGGAACAGTGATTTAAAATCGGCACTTGTTCCCTTTATACGCATAGCACAAGCGATTGCTTATGCTCAACCAGTATATATTATTTGTGATGACAAAGATGATATTTCAGATTTGTTTTGTTCTACAAGAAATATGAGTTTTATAGAGATACCTACTAACGACACTTGGATTCGGGATTTTGGGTATATCTCTATAGTTGAAGATGGGGAAGTGAAACTTTTAGACTTTACATTCGATGCTTGGGGTGGCAAGTTTGAATCTGCTTTAGATAATGAAGTTAATAAGGTTTTACATAAAAAAGGTTATATGGGTACAACCCCACTAGAAAGCATAGATTTTGTCTTAGAGGGTGGGGCGATAGAGTCTGATGGTTTAGGAACCATTATGACTACAACAGCCTGTTTGTGTAATAAAAACCGTAATGGTGGACTCTCTAAAGATGAGGTTGAAGAGAAACTAGCAGAGTATTTGGGAGCCAAAAGGGTACTTTGGCTTGACCATGGTTATTTAGCAGGAGATGATACCGATAGTCATATTGATACTTTGGCTCGGTTTGTCTCTTCTGATACTATAGCTTATGTTCAATGTAAAGATGTAAAAGATGAACACTATGGTGAACTTAAAAAAATGGAAGAGCAGTTAAAAGAGTTTAGAACTTTAGAAGGAGAGCCTTATAGTCTTTTTCCTTTGCCTATGCCAAGTGCTAAATATAATCAAGATGGGAGTCGCCTTCCTGCAACGTATGCTAATTTTTTAATTACTAATGGGGCTTTGGTCTATCCTACCTATTCTGATGAGGAAGATGAGTATGCTCATGAAATTTTTAAGATACTTTTTCCAAATAAAGAGATAATTCCTGTGGAGTGTAGTCGTTTAATTGAAGAGGGTGGAAGTCTGCACTGTTCAACGATGCAGATACCATTTTGATTTTTAACGTCTTTTGCTACCAAAGTTTTGTGTCCAATAGGTACCATAGGTACTCTCTGATTCTATAACAAGGGCAACACCTACTTCTGTGTAATTTGGACTCATAATATTTGCACAGTGTCCAGGACTCGCCAACCACGCTTCCATAACTTCTTCTAGTGTCTGTTGTCCCCCTGCAATGTTCTCACCTACAGAGTAGTAGTTGATGTATCCGTTAGCAACAATTCTTTCATAAAAGATACTTGGTTTACCATTCCCTGTTAAGTCGTACTCTGTACCAGAACCATAATGGGAAAAAGTATCACTCTTAGCTAAGTCTGTACTATGTTCAAGTGCAGAAGCGTATAAGTCGTCATTCCAGTATAGTCTAGGAGAAGGACCAACTACGCCACGACTGTCATCATTAGGGTAACAGTCCCTTTGTACGGAACGAGCCTTGTTTATAGCGTCTAGTAGCTCTTGTTGGTTAACAGTAATATCTAATTGTCTATCTTCTACTCCAGCAATAGCAGATGAATTGCTAGTTACACTATTGTCTGTTGGACCACAACCTATGATTAGTAGGGAGGTGAAGATTACTGATAAGAGTTTTATTTTCGATATTGTGTTAATAAACATTGTTTTCTCCTTGTGCTTAATAGAAGTATAACGATATTTATCTTAAAATAATATTTAACAAAATAAAATAATTTAAAATATTATTTTAAGAATAAGTAAATTATATCCATTTATGATAAAATATACTAAAAAGTAGATAGATGAAACTAGCATTGATTCAAAAAAAGTATTTAAGTAATAAAAAAGTAACGATAGAAGAGACTGTCAAAGATATAAAAATAGCTTCAGATAATGGAGCAGAGTTGATTGTTTTACAAGAGTTGCATCAAAATGAGTATTTTTGTCAAAGTGAAGATGTAAAGTTTTTTGATTATGCTTCATCGTGGGAAGAGGATGTAGCCTTTTGGTCAATGGTGGCAAAAGAGCATAGAGTCGTGTTGGTTACTTCTCTTTTTGAGCAACGTACAGCTGGACTCTATCATAACACAGCAGTTGTTTTTGAAAAAGATGGAAGCGTGGCAGGGAAATATAGAAAAATGCACATACCTGATGACCCTGGGTTTTATGAAAAGTTCTATTTTACCCCTGGTGATTTGGGCTTTGACCCCATTGAAACTTCAGTAGGAAAGTTAGGAGTTTTGATTTGCTGGGACCAATGGTATCCTGAAGCTGCACGACTAATGACCCTTAAAGGGGCTGAATTACTCATTTACCCTACTGCCATAGGTTGGTTTGATGAAGACAGTAAAGAGGAGCAGAGTAGACAGCTTGATTCTTGGGTAACCATTCAACGTTCCCATGCCATTGCCAATGGTATTCCTGTTTTGTCTTGTAACAGAGTGGGGTTTGAAAAAGACAGTTCAGAAGTCATGAAGGGTATACGATTTTGGGGGAACTCTTTTGTTTGTGACCCACAAGGTGAGGTGATAGCAAAGGCAAGTTCTGACGATGAAGAGATTTTATATGCCAATATTGACCACAGTAGAACCAAAGAGGTTCGTGATATTTGGCCATTTTTACGAGATAGACGTATTGATGCTTATGGTAACTTGTTAAAACGCTATTGTGATTAGAGGGAAATTCTATATTTATATTTATTATAATCTGATAGAATATTTAAAAAGAGATAGGAGTGATTAATGAGTTATGAAGTATCAAAAGTAGAAAAAGGGGTAGATGTTCCTTTTAAGAAACCAACAGCAGAATTTTATGAAGCTATAGGTGGAGAAGAGGGGATGAAAGCTTTAATGTATGATTTTTATGACATTATATATGAGAGTGATATTGCACACTTTTTCCCACAAGATGAAGATGAATTTCATAAAGTAAAAGTAAAAAATACCAAATTTTTTGTACAGATTTGTGGTGGACCAAAGGTATATGAGGGTGAAGCAGGGGGTATGAACCTTGATGAGTTTATGATTCGACTTCATGATGATTTCTCTATTACAGAAAAGGCACGTTATGAGTGGTTAGGATGTATGGAAGAAGCATTACGAAAAGTAGATATGGAACAAAGGATTAAAGATGACTTTTGGGCATACTTGGAAAGCTTTTCAAAATTAACAGTGAACTCTTTTTCTGATGGTTCTGTCTATTATGCTGAATATAATCCTGGACAATAGGAGATTTATTTAGATTAAACACTATCTATGATAAACTATTTCTTTAAGTTTAAGGAGTATGTTTTGGATAAAGAGTTTAAACATTTTGAATTTCATGGAAATGCCAAAGAGTATTTTCGTATTTGGATAGTCAATATTGCTTTGACTATCTTAACCTTTGGTATCTACTCTGCTTGGGCAAAAGTGCGTACCAATCGTTATATGTATGCCAATACTTACTTAAACGGTTCAAATTTTGAGTACAATGCCGACCCTGTTCGTATTTTAATTGGTCGAATTATTGTCTTTACTTTTTATATTTTGTTTATAATCTTTGGGCAACACTTGATGATGTTTGAAGTAGCCGCAGGAATAGCCATTCTTGCTTTTTTAGCCATGCCATGGCTTATCCGTCAGGCAGTAAGCTTTAAACTTAGAAATACCTCTTATCGTCATGTTCCTTTTCGTTATGTAGGTAGAACACGTGATTTTTATGCTTTCTTTTTAACGCATGGACTTCTTAATATTTTTACCCTCTTTTTAGCTTTTCCTTTTTCCTATGTACGATTTAAAGAGTTGGTTCTTCGTAATTCACGTTATGGACAGGGAGAGTTCGATTTTAAAGGAAAAGTACAATCGGTTTATGAGATATATTTTTCTATTATAGGTTGGATGATGCTCGTAGCCATAGCTTTAGGAGTTGTTATGGCACTTCTATCTGGTATTGCATTAGAGAGTAGTGGAGTTGGGCTTGAAAGTATTGCTTCATCAGGAATGTTAGGCGATGAAAATGCCAATGCAGAGGATGTTGCACCCATGGTAACAGGGTTGGTATCTATACTTATGATTTTTATCTATTTGCCATTAATATTTGGACAAAAAGGTTTGAGTGATGCGTATTTTTCTAACTATGTAAGAAACCATACATCTTTAGAAACAGCACCATTTAGAGGAGATATTAATATATTTAAATTGGCTTGGATTTCTATCTCTAATGTTTTTGCTATTATCTTTTCCTTGGGGCTACTTTATCCATGGAGCCAAATACGCTACTTAAAGTATAAATTGGAACATACCTCTTTTTCCTGTCAAGATTATGAGCAGTTTGAGTCTTTTGGTTATGAACAGGGTACAACAGTAGGTGAAGAGATGATGGACTTTTTTGATATAGATATAGGATTATAAGATGATTATAGAAGCACTACTATATGATGGAAAAAGCTCTAAAGAGCATAAGGTAGAGATTGAGTTTACAGCCAATCGTCGAGTTGTGATACTTTCACATGATATTGATGTCTCTCTTGATGAAGTTGAGATAGAGTCCCGTCTGGGAAATACGCCACGTGTCATAGAGTTTGATAATGGTATACGTTGTAAAAGTAAAGAGAATGATAAAATAGATAAAGTTCTAAAAAAGTTTGGTTTGAGTAAATCAAAAGCTTATAAAATAGAGAGTTCTTTAGGATTAACAATAGGTTCGGTTCTTGTAACTATTGGTTTTATATGGTTTATGTTGACAACAGGCTCTACGTATACAGCCAATGCTTTAGCCTCTATATTGCCAAAAAGTACCCTTGATAAAGTCAGTGATATAACCATGGAGCAGTTAGAAGACAACTATTTACATCCATCAAAACTAAGTGATCGTCAAAAACGAATTATTCAAGGACATTTTGATAGATTAACCAAGGGTGAGACAAATTATAAACTACATTTTCGTTCATCTCCACAGATAGGACCAAATGCTTTTGCTTTGCCCTCTGGAGATGTTGTGTTAACTGACCAACTTGTAGCCCTTAGTCAAGATGATGACTTTAGAGATATTTTAGGCGTTTTGGCTCATGAAAAGGGTCATGTTGTTAGAAAGCACTCTTTACGTATTGCCATAAAAACAGGTATTTCTGGAGCTATTATTGGGTATATTACAGGGGATGTATCTGTTCTTGCTTCAACCATCCCTACAGTACTAATAAATAGTAGTTATAGCCGAGAGTTTGAACATGAGGCTGACGAGTATGCTGTTAAAGAGTTAAAGATGATGAATGTTTCTACCGAGTATATTGCGAAACTTTTTGAGATGTTAGATAAAAAATATGGGAAAGATGGTAACAGTAGCAGTGATATTATGGGTATGTTTGCCTCTCATCCATTAACTTCTGAGCGTATTGATTATTTTAAATCTTATATTAAATAATTAATAAAAAATATTAACAAGATTATTGGTTATTTTCTTCTATACTAAAGTAATATATTTTACTAGGAGAAAGAATGACATCTACAAAACTATTAGCCAGTCTTGGTTTGGCTGTTTTACTTATGGGAGGTTGTGTTCAAAGACCAACTGAAATAAACTACCCAAAGGATATTAAGCAGCCTACACTATCACAGTATGAATTGAATGTGATTGCTGAAAAAATTTATCAAAATGAGACATCTGGAAACCCTAAGAACCTTATGTTTTGGTCAACAAATGAAGATTTTGCTTCTTTAGGTATTGGTCACTTTATCTGGTATCCTGCTGGTGCAGTAAAACGTTTTGATGAGACTTTCCCTCTGATGATTGATTACTATATAGCTAAAAAAGTAGAGATTCCTTCTTGGTTATATCGTGCACGAAAAACTGGTGCTCCATGGAAAAATAGAGCTATTTTTGAAGCTGCAAGAGGAGATAAAGAGTTTCAGCAGTTAAAGAACTTATTAATGAATACAAAAGCTTTGCAAACACAGTTTTTCTTTGATAGACTTCATGCCTCTATTCCAGAAATTGCACAACATGTAGCTCCTCGATATAGAAAACATGTTGTTGATAACTATAATGCTTTGGCAGCGACACGAGGTGGTTTATATCCGTTAATTGATTATATAAACTTTAAAGGTAAAGGTATTAAAGCTACTGAGCGTTACAACAATCAAGGTTGGGGGCTACTTCAAGTTTTAAAAAATATGAGACCAGTTCAAGCTGGACCAGCTGCATTGCAAGAGTTTTCAAGAACAGCTCAGATGATACTTGAACGCCGAGTTAGAAACTCACCACCTGCCAATAATGAGAAACGATGGTTAGCAGGTTGGAGAGCTCGTACACGTGGATACGCTACTTCAATATTATAAACTACTTCTCTAGTTCCCATCATTTAAAGATGGGAGTTTTTTATTATGCCTCCTCTCTCCTTTTTTCTTTCATACCTTATTCCATCTCAGCTTATTAATATAAAAGAATATATATAATGGTTTTTTATCGATAAAAAGGAAATATTGTGAAGCAGACAAAATTGATTTTATCTGTACTTATACTGTTCTTTGTTCATGTAAGAGCAGAAAACAATAGTACAGAGTATAAGGATATGAAGCAACCATTAGCATTGGATGCTTTGAAGAGTGTTGATGTGAATAGCAGTGTAGAAAAAACAAAGATGCCTTTAAACATACCTCCTAGAAAAAGCTTATTAGAAGTTGAAGCAGAAGCTCGTGCAATTATTGCTGAAGAGGTTGCAAAGGTAGAGATAGTTAAAGCCAATGCTTTAGCAGTTATTGCTAGAGCTGTAGCCTCAGTAGAGATAGCCAAGATAAGAGAAGATCAACAAAAGGAGAACAACTCAGACCTTTTTTAGCTTAATTATAGAATTTATATTAAAAAAAGTGATAATTATATACACAAAAGAGCAGATTAATGATATAATAAAGTTAAGGGAAATTAAATAGATGTTAAAAACTATTGTTATATAATTGTTTATAAATAAAATTTAACGGAGAAGGTAGAATGAGAGAGATATTACTTGTTAGCATATCGGCACTACTTGGTTATATAATTTTCTCTGCATTTAGTTCTGCCTCAACCTCAGAAGAGGCAGTTAAAAGAATTTTTAATCAGCCTCGTATGGACATAGAAATTCAAGAAGAATTGGCTATTCAAGAACAAAAAGATAAGCTAGAGGCAATAGCGATGGACTATGATTATAAAAATAAAAAAGATGAAATTGAAGCCAAGACACAGATTGAGATTAATAAAAAAAATCAAGAGGCAGAGATTAGTCAAGCAGAGATAGATGCTAAAGAACATACAACGATAGAAAATATAAAAGCAGGTACTAATGTTGCACTAAAGAAACAAGACAACTACACCTATCTTGCTATGGCATTTTTACTCTTTTTAATAGTGGTACTATACTTACGATATCAAAAACATTTAGCACAAATGGAACTTAATCAAAGAAGAGAACAAAACGAGTTACTTGCTAAGAAAGAGTATGCAGAAAAAATTCTTACACTATTGGCTTCTGGTAATCTTAGCTTTGAGACAGAGCGAAAACTTCTAAAAGTACTTGATGAATTAAATGGTCACCATATAGAGAAAAAACCTGATATTATCTATCATCCTAATCCAGAGATTGCACAAATAAATAATGGTTAAAGGTAGAAGTATTATAATTTTAGCTCAAATATATTGTTGTTACTTTTATGATAATAGTTTAATGTGTAACCTAGACGTTGAGCAATGTTATTGACGATGTATAATCCTAGCCCAAAACCACTATTTCTCTTCTCTTCTTGTGTAAATGGTTCTAAATAATAATCAAGTGCATACTCAAGACTTTTTCCTTTAGATATAACTTTAATACTTTTGTTGTTAGCAATAATGGTTGCTTTCTCATCGCTGCTGTATTTGAGAGCATTATCAAGTAGGTTTTTAATTGCTAAAGCAAGGAGCTTAGTATCAGTTAGCAGTGTCTCTTCAGTCGTTGTTATGGTGAGTTTGTCTCTATCACAAAGTAGTAAAGTAATACTCTCTTCAATAATTGAATTGAGATGAGCCTTTTTCATGTGAGGCTGAAAATTTTCGGTTGTAAGTTTTTCAACATATGCCAACTCTTCTATAAGTTCATTCATACGTTCAAAAGCACGAATAAGTGTCTGTTTACTTGTTCCTTCCTCTACCATCTCTATGGCAATACGACCTTTAGTAATAGGTGTTTTTAGTTCATGCATCATGTTTCGCATAAAGAGATTTTTAGACTCAAGTAGAGTACGTATATGGTATATAGCATTGTCAAAACTTTGAGCAATTTTTCCTATTTCATCATTTGATTTTTGAGTGATTTTTATATTCATATTCCCATTTGCAAACTCTTCTATTTGTCTGTTTAATTTTTTAAGAGGAGCGATTTTACGAATAATAGCAATATAAAGAAAAATAAATAGAAGCGTAATTAGAGTAGCTATTAAAATGGTAAGTTGCATACGTAATTTTACAGATTTGGTATCTTTAAGCATGAGGTTATATCCATAACGTTTGAGGTAAATATATTTGTTTTTACCAATAGCAAATATATGTATACGTCCATAGGCAGATTCACTTCCAAATATCTCTTGACTTTTTTGTGATAGAAGAAGACGACTTTCATTATCTGATACAGGTTTAACATGAAAATTTTCATAAAACTCTTCTTTTTTCTCTTGCGTTGGATTAAGCCTAGCTGTAGAGAGTAAAAGGTTTGAAATAAGCTTATATCGAGTAATTTCATCCATTTTTTGTCGCTCTTTGTCCCAAGATATAAATTGAAATAGGGCTATCAATAATAAAGTAAGTACAAGTGTAAAGAGAATATTAATAAATGTTGTAACAGAAACATTTCTTAGTAGACTACGCATAATTATATTTTTTCTGTTAGTAGATATCCTATTCCTCGAACAGGTTTAATATAACTATGTTTACTATCTATTAGAGTGAGTTTATGCCTAATCCGAGAGATAATAACATCAATATTTTTGATAGAACTGTTATCATCAATATGTTCGCTCTCATAAAGAAGCTGTTCTCTTGATACAGCAGAGTTAATATGTTGAATTAAAATGGCTAAAATATCAAACTCTGCTGCAGTAAGCTCTAATAGTACCTCTTTAAAAATAATGTGACGTGCTTTATGATTAAGTTCAAAAAGTTTTTTTGGACTCTTCTCCTTTTTTGCTACATTTGTTCTTCTTAAAATAGTTTTTATACGTGTCACCAGTTCTCTTGGGTCATAGGGCTTTGGCATATAGTCATCAGCTCCTCTCTCCATAGCAATAACTTTGTCGGTGATGTCATCTCTTGCAGAAGAGACAATAATAGGAATAGAGGAGCGTTCTCTAACTTTTGGAATAATTTCAAGTCCATCAATTCCTGGAAGAGTTAAATCTAAAATAAGCAAATCAAAATCATGTTGTGTAAGTAAAGAGAGACCCATATAAGGCTCTTCAGCAGACATAACAGTTATGTCAAATTTGTTAAGATATTCGGTGAGAATTTGAGAAATTTCATAATCATCTTCTATCATTAATATTTTTATGATAATAAATCCTTGGTTAATATGTTTTATTATACCATTTGAAGAGTTAAAATAAAATACCATCAACATTGCTCACGAGAGCTATTACAAAGGAGGTCTAAATATGTTCTATCAAGGGAGTATATTTCAAAGGAGTTCAATTACATACTTAATCCCGTGAACAATGTTGATGGTACTTTGTGTTTCTTAATTGAATTATAATACTTTTATGTTAATAATAGAACAATGAATAATTAATGAATAGTTAATAGTCTATAATATTATTTTTTAAAAATAAAAATAAGAAATAAAATTAATATTTAAAATTACATTTTAATTCATTATAATAATGTTATAGTCTGTTTTTAAAAAAAAAAGGAGTTTAATCATGAAA
>Ga0256832_1002634_pt1 | contig 12235 bp, 11 predicted proteins | sample 134614metaG_FD_190534 | JGI IMG/M metagenome (GOLD analysis project Ga0256832, IMG submission 190534) | Hydrothermal vent microbial communities from Lau Basin, Pacific Ocean - 134-614 | ecosystem: Environmental > Aquatic > Marine > Hydrothermal vents | place: Pacific Ocean: Lau Basin | collected... | reverse complement strand
GCCAAGCGCAAGGCCGAGATCATTCGCGGCGAGGCAGATGCGAAGCGCAACGCGATCTACGCCGAAGCATACGGCAAGGATCAGGAGTTCTTCCGCTTCTACCGTTCGCTCAACGCCTATCTGAAGGCGCTCCGTGGCTCCAACACCTCGATGGTGCTCTCGCCCGACAACGAGTTCTTCGATTATCTCAAGACGGAGAACCCGGATGCGGCGCGTGCGGCTGCGGCCGAGGAGAAGGCGCGTGCGGCCGAGGAAAACTAGCGCGGAGGGGCGCAGATGGGCTGGCTGATCCTCGGGATCGGGTTCGTTCTGTTCGTGGAGGGGCTGGCCTATGCGCTGGCCCCTGTGCGTATGGAGGAGCTCTTGGAGATGCTGCGCGCGATCCCTCCGGCGCGCCGCCGCCTCATCGGGCTGGCGGCGATGGGGATCGGCCTTGCCCTGATCTGGCTCGGGCGCGGGTTGATCCTTGATCTCTGTGCCCGTGTCACGGGGTTTTGAGCGGTTATGCACCGCTTCCGGCCTTCCGGGCGCGGGCCGGGGGTTGCGCCCGGGGCGGGGGAAGGGGAATACTGCACACGGAGGCCGCAGCGTCCGATCGGGCCGGGAGCATTTCCGGCGCTGCATGCAATAAGTGATAATGGATGGAGGGTGATATCGTGGAAAACAGGGCAATAGCCGCAAGCCGGACAGGCTTTGATCCGATGGCGGGAGCGGGTATGCTGCTCGCGGCCGTGGTGCTGCTGTTGGCGCAGGCCTTCGCATCGCTCGCGCGCGCCCAGCCCGAGGGCTTTGCCGATCTCGCCGAAAAGGTGAGCCCTGCGGTTGTCGATATCACCACGACGACGCTCGTTTCTGCGCCCGCCGGCCCAGGCGGGATACCGCCCGGCTCGCCCTTCGATGATTTCTTCAATGATTTTCTCAATCCCGATGGCAAGGGCAAAGGCGGGGGCAAGGACGGGGGCAAGCCCGCCCCGCGCAAGGCCCAGGCGCTGGGCTCGGGCTTCGTGATCTCCGAGGATGGTTATATCGTCACCAACAACCACGTGATCGAGGGGGCGGACGAGATCCAGATCGAATTTCTCGATGGCAAGGCACTGCCTGCGAAGATCATCGGGACCGATCCGAAAACCGATATCGCGCTGCTGAAGGTCGAGAGCGAGGCGCCGCTGCCCTTCGTGCGTTTCGGCGACAGCGATCTCGCGCGGGTGGGCGATTGGGTGCTTGCCGTGGGCAATCCGCTGGGGCAGGGGTTTTCCGTCTCGGCCGGGATCATCTCGGCGCGCAAGCGCGAGCTCAACGGCACCTATGACGATTTCCTCCAGACGGATGCCGCCATCAACCGGGGCAATTCCGGCGGCCCGCTGTTCAACATGGATGGCGAGGTGATCGGGGTCAACACCGCGATCCTGAGCCCCACCGGCGGCTCGATCGGGATCGGCTTCTCGATGGCCTCGAATGTGGTCAGCAAGGTGGTGGACCAGCTGCGCAAATACGGCGAGACGCGGCGCGGCTGGCTCGGCGTGCGCATCCAGGACATCACCCCCGACATGGCCGAGGCGATGGGGCTCGAAAGCACCCGCGGCGCGCTGGTCACCGACGTGCCCGACGGCCCGGCGAAGGATGCCGGCGTGCAGCAGGGCGATGTGATCCTCTCCTTCGACGGGCGCGAGATCGAGAACACCCGCGATCTGGTGCGCATGGTGGGGGATGCGGAAGTGGGCAAGGCGGTGCGGCTCGTGGTGTGGCGCGATGGCAAGACGGTGACGCTGAAGGTCGTTCTGGGGCGGCGCGAAGAGGCCGAGGCGGCGCAGAACGGCGCCCGCAACGGCGGCGAGGATGGCGGCGAAAAGCCGGCCCCGGCCGAAAAGCAGATCCTCGGGCTGACGCTGAGCGAGATCACCGACGAAATCCGCAAGGAGATGGGGCTCGGCCCCGATGCCGGGGGGCTGCTGATCAAGGCGGTGGACGAAAGCTCTCCCGCCTTCGAGAAGGGCCTTCGCCCCGGCGATCTGATCACCGAAGTGGGGCAGCAGAAGGTCGATACCATCAGGGATTTCGAGAAGCGCATCGAGGAGGTGCGCGATGCGGGGCGCAAATCGGTGCTGCTTCTGGTGCGGCGTGCCGGCGAGCCGCGCTTCGTGGCCCTGCCGGTGAAGTGACCCCGAAAGGCGAGGCTGCCTGCGTGCTGTTTCCTGCAAGAGCGATCCTGTTGCCGCGCGGCTTTGGCCGCGTGGCGAGTGGAGACGGGTGCAAGTTTGGGCTGGAACGCCCGCGCGCTCTTGGCTAGAGACTGTGGCGAAGAATTGCATGTGACGGCAGAACAGCGGGAAACGAGCATGGCCAGGATCATCTATATCGAAGCGAACGGCACGCGCCATGAGGTCGAGGTGCCCACGGGGCTGACCGTGATGGAAGGCGCGCGCGACAACAACATCCCCGGCATCGATGCCGATTGCGGCGGCGCCTGCGCCTGCTCCACCTGCCATGCCTATATAGATCCCGAATGGGTCGATCGCCTGCCCCCGAAGGAGGCGATGGAAGAAGACATGCTCGATTTCGCCTGGCAGCCCGACGAGAAGCGCTCGCGCCTCACATGCCAGCTCAAGGTGACGGATGATCTCGACGGCCTGATCGTGCATCTGCCCGAAAAGCAGATCTGATGGGGCGGGGCGGGGGCATCGGGCAGGGCGGGGGCATCGCACTCGCCGCCCTGGCCGCCTTTCTGCTGACATTCCCGCTTCGCGCCGAGATCACCGGCGCAGAATTTGACGCGCCCACCACGCGCTATGATCACGCGATCCTTGGCGATGCCATCGAGTGGGGCGCGCTGGTGCTCGATCTCGCGGATGGTCGCCGTCTGCGCATCACCCTGCCCGAAAGGCGCGTGTTCGAGGATCTCGCGCCGCGCCTCGTCGATCTCGATCGCGATGGCGCGCCCGAGGTGATCGTGGTGGAAACCGATCTTGCCCGGGGAGCGCGTCTTTCGATCTATGGCGAGAGGGGCCTGATCGCCGCTTCCCCCTTCATAGGCCGCGCGCACCGCTGGCTCGCCCCCGCAGGCGCCGCGGATCTGGATGGCGACGGGTTCATGGAAATCGCCTGGGTGGATCGCCCGCATCTGGCGAAGATCCTGAAGATTGCGCGCTTTCGCGATGGGCGGCTTGAGCCGGTCGCCAAGGCGCGCGGCTTTTCCAATCACCGCATCGGCGATGATTTCATCACCGGGGGGGTGCACGATTGCGGGAGCGGGGCGGAAATCGTCATCCCCGATGCCGATTGGCGGGAGATCATGGCCGTGCGCCTTGAGGGCGGGGAGGTGATCGCTCGGGTGCTCGCGGCCTATTCGCCGGATGCCATCAGGCAGGCGCTGGCCTGCGGGCGGTGAGGGCGGGCGCCTCCGGCGGGAGTATTTGGCCAAGATGAAGGGGAGAGCGTGGAATGCGGGGGGCGAACAAATGTCGAACGCCCTCTTTTCCTTGCCGCGGCTTCACGCTAGATTGCCGCCATGAGTGATCCGAGCCTTCCCCTTTCCGCCCGGGCCATGGCCGCAGCGCGCCCCGCGCCCTATCTCGAGGCCCTCAATCCCGCCCAGCGTGCGGCGGTGGAGGCGCTCGATGGTCCGGTGCTGATGCTCGCGGGCGCGGGCACCGGCAAGACGCGGGCGCTGACTGCGCGCATCGTGCATCTGCTGGCCACCGGCAAGGCGCGCCCGAACGAGATCCTTGCCGTTACCTTCACCAATAAGGCCGCGCGCGAGATGAAGGAGCGCGTCGCCGCCATGCTCGGCCAGACGATCGAGGGCATGCCCTGGCTCGGCACGTTTCATGCGATATGCGTGAAGCTCCTGCGTCGCCACGCGGAGCTTGCGGGGCTTAAGAGCAATTTCACCATTCTCGATACGGATGATCAGCTGCGCCTGATGAAGCAGCTGATCCTGGCCGCCAACATCGATGAAAAGCGCTGGCCGGCGCGCGCCCTCGCGGCCGTGATCGACGGCTGGAAGAACCGCGCCTTCACCCCCGAAACCCTGCCTGCCGGCGAGGCGAGCGCCTTCAACGGCGCCGGCCCGGCGCTTTACGCCGCCTACCAGGCGCGGCTGCGCGATCTCAATGCCGTGGATTTCGGCGATCTCCTCCTGCACATGGTGACGATCTTCCAGAACCACCCCGATATCCTCGCCCAATACCAGCGCTGGTTTCGCTACATCCTCGTGGATGAATACCAGGATACCAACGTGGCCCAGTATCTCTGGCTTCGCCTGCTCGCCGCCGAGCACCGCAACATCTGCTGCGTGGGGGATGACGATCAGTCGATCTATGGCTGGCGCGGGGCGGAGGTGGGCAACATCCTGCGCTTCGAGAAGGATTTTCCCGGCGCGAAGGTGGTGCGGCTCGAGCAGAACTACCGCTCCACCCCGCATATTCTGGGTGCCGCCTCGGGGCTGATCGCGGCCAACGAGGGCCGCCTTGGCAAGACCCTCTGGACGGAGGCGCAGGAGGGCGAGAAGGTCCGCCTCATCGGCCATTGGGATGGCGAGGAGGAGGCGCGCTGGATCGGCGAGGAGATCGAGGCGATGCAGCGGGGCAGCCGCGGGCGGGATCCACTTTCGCTCGATGATATCGCCATCCTGGTGCGCGCCAGCCACCAGATGCGCGCCTTCGAGGATCGCTTCCTTACCATCGGTCTGCCCTACCGGGTGATCGGCGGCCCGCGCTTCTACGAGCGCCTCGAGATCCGCGATGCCATGGCCTATTTCCGCCTTGTCACCAGCCCGACCGACGATCTCGCCTTCGAGCGCATCGTCAATACCCCCAAGCGCGGCCTGGGCGATGCGGCGCAGCAGAAGATCCGCGCCATGGCACGGGCGCGCGGCGTGCCTCTGGCCGAGGGTGCGCGGCTGCTGCTGGAAGAAGGCGGGCTCAGGGGCAAGGGCGCGGGGGAGCTGCGCAGGCTCCTTGAAAGCCTCGCGCGCTGGCGTGGCGAGATGCAGCGCGGCGATCTCTCCCATGTCGAGCTTGCGGAGATGATCCTCGATGAAAGCGGCTATACCGCCATGTGGCAGGCCGACAAATCCCCCGAGGCGGCGGGGCGGCTTGAAAACCTCAAGGAGCTTGTGAAGGCGCTGGAGCAGTTCGAGAATCTGCAGGGCTTCCTCGAACACGTAGCGCTGATCATGGACAACGAAACCGAAACCGGCGAGGAAAAGGTCACGCTGATGACCCTCCACGCCGCCAAGGGGCTGGAATTCCCAGCCGTTTTCCTGCCCGGCTGGGAGGATGGCCTTTTCCCCAGCCAGCGCAGCCTTGATGAAAATGGCCTGAGGGGGCTCGAAGAGGAGCGCCGCCTCGCCTATGTGGGCATCACCCGCGCCCAAGAGCTCTGCACCATCTCCTTCGCCGCCAACCGGCGCGTCTATGGCCAGTGGCAATCCCAGCTTCCTTCGCGCTTCATCGATGAGCTGCCCGAAGAGCATGTGGAAGTGCTGACCCCTCCGGGCCTCTATGGCGGCAATCACGGCGCCGCCGCGCCTTCGGCCCGGATGGAAGCCGCCGCCGCGAGCGCCGATCACTACAATTCCCCCGGATGGCGGCGCCTGCAGGCCCACGCCGCCAAGGGCCCCGCCCCCGCGCCCGTGATCACCACAACCGCGCGCGCAAGCTTCACCGAGGGCGAACGGGTGTTCCACCAGAAATTCGGCTACGGCCGCGTGATCGGGATGGATGGCGACAAGCTCGAAATCGAGTTCGAGAAGGCGGGCACGAAGAAGGTCGTGGCCCATTATCTTGAGCCGGCCGGCAAAGCCGGCGATATCCCCTTCTGATCCCCCTTTCCATCACTGGCCTGCAAATATCCCCGCCGGAGGCATCGCGTGCGTGCCACAGGCGCAATCGGTGGCAAAAAGAAACGGCAGCGCCCAGGGAGGAGGAGGCGCTGCCGTTCTTTCCTGCGTCGGGCCAACAGGGAGGAGGAGAAAGCCCTTCGCATTCATCCCGGGCGATCAGGCCCGGTATTTTTGCGGTGGCGCCAGGGAGGAGGAAGCGCCACCGCATCGATCGAAAGGCCCAGGGAGGAGGAAGACCTTTCGAATGCGCTGATCTCAGTTCTTGCCGTAAACGGCCTCATGGGCCACGGCGGGGATCATGGAGCGGGAGAGGCCGAGATCGGCCAGCTCGCGCGCATCCAGAGCCTGCAGTTCGCGCACGGTGCGGCGATACATGCGGCGATCGTTGATGCGGTGCGCCAGGTTCTTGGCAGCTGCGGCCATGCGGTGGGCCAGGGATGCCTCAAGGGCGCGGATATCGGATACGAATGCCATCTTTCTACTCTTTCTTCCTGCGGGGGGCGCTCCGGCCCGGTGTCTGTCTGTTTCGTTTCGGGGCTTCCTGCCGCCGACACGGGGTAGATAGACTTTTTCTGCGCCTGCACAATTTCCAAATCAGAATTGCCGCCATGCAGCATGCGCATGGGTCCGGGAGGGCGGGCGCATTGCTCGGTCTTGTCGAGTGGGCATTGCCCGACATCTCGTGGCAGTACCGGTTTCCCTCTTGCCCTCGCAGGAAAAATGCTCACATCGTGAACAGTGGGAACTGATGGAGAATGGCAATGGCCCTCAAACGCGAAGATGTCCTCGAAGCCCTGAAAGCGATCCGCCTGCCCGACGGGGGCGATCCCGTCTCGCGCGGGCTGATCAAGGCGGTGAGCGTGGAGGGGGGCAAGGTGCGCTTCGTGATCGAGGGGGAAAGCCCCGAGCACGCCCGCGCCATCGCGCCGCTCAAGGGCGCGGCGGAAGCGGCGGTGAAGGCGCTGCCCGGGGTCGAGGAGGTATTGGCGGCGCTGACGGCCCATGATCCGGCGCCTTCGTCCTCTTCCGGGGCTTCCCCGGGCGCAGCGCCGCAGGGGCTGAAGCTTGGCCGCCATCCCAAGCCGCAAAAGGGCAAGACGAAGCCCGAGGGTGTGGCGCATGTGCTGGTGATCGGCTCGGGCAAGGGGGGCGTGGGCAAATCCACCGTTTCATCCAATCTCGCCGTGGCGCTTGCGCGGGCGGGGCGGCGCGTGGGGCTTCTCGATGCCGATATTCACGGGCCGAGCCAGCCGCGCATGATGGGCGTGAGCCAGCGCCCCGTCTCGCCGGACGGGCAGACGATCATTCCCCTGCATGCGCATGGGGTCACGCTCATGTCGCTCGGGCTGATGCTGGAGCCCGAGCAGGCGGTGATCTGGCGCGGGCCGATGCTGATGGGGGCGCTGCAGCAGATGCTGGGGCAGGTCAAATGGGGCGAACTCGATGTGCTGCTGATCGATCTGCCGCCGGGCACCGGCGACGTGCAGCTCACCCTCGGTCAGGATACCGAACTGGACGGCGCGCTCGTTGTCTCGACGCCGCAGGACGTGGCGCTGATCGATGCGCGCCGCGCGATCGACATGTTCAATCGCCTCGAGGTGCCGATCCTCGGCCTGATCGAGAACATGTCCGTCTTTGTCTGCCCCCATTGCGGCGGCAAATCGCATGTGTTCGGATCGGGGGGGGTGAAGGCGGAGGCGGAGAAGCTCGGCCTGCCCTTCCTCGGCGAGCTGCCGCTGGCGCTCGAAGTGCGTGAGGCGGGAGATGCGGGCACTCCGGTAGCGGCGGGCGAGGGGCCTTTGGCCGAGGCCTATGCGGAACTGGCGCAAAAGCTGATCGAAAAGGGCGTGGCCTGAAGCGCAGGCCTGCCGGGCATGCGGCGCATGGGAAAACATGGGCATTCGGGCCCGGAGGCGGATTCTCCCGGCAATAGATCAGGCCGCGCTCCTTGATTCAGTGTGATTCGAACGGGGAGACACGCCCTTGTGGTTGTTTTTTGGCAGATCTATCGCCGAGATGGGCGATAAGATCTATGATATACGGGATTTCATGGGAAAAATATGGGTCATCAATATTGATACTATATACGGACGTAATTGAGTTTATTTCCACTACAAGATGTAATTATTGCGAAGTTTGAAGCATATTTGCAATGTGCTATCATATTACATGGAGCACTTCGAGCCCGGAAATCCCGAAAGTTTCTATTGATTCCCATTAATTCCCATGGCAAACATGGGTCCAGGATGAGAACGGGCAGAAATGGGGCAGACAGAACCCCGAACTGGCAAACAAGCAGGTTTCATACAGGCTCCGCTTTCATCTGAAGCAAGATCCGGCGCGCGAGCGAGCAGACATCCCCCCAGGTGGCGCGCGCAGCTGGACATCCCAGAGATGGGACGAGGGCGGCGGATCGGGCAGTGGCAGCAGCTCGATCCGCCGTTACCCGTTTCGGGTGTGTGTTGGCCGGCATTGGGCCGAAGAGGGACAGGAGCGGCGCAAAGGTGACGGGAACCTTCAGAGGCGACGGCATCCACAAGGTGGATGCGAAAGGGCGGGTTTCGATCCCGGCCCTGTTTCGCCGTGTTCTGGAGGCGGGTGACCCCAGATGGGAGCCGGGGCAGAATCCCAATCTGGTGATCGTCTATGGCGATCACCGCCGCAAGCAGCTCGAATGCTTCACCATGGAGGCGATCGAGGAGGTGGATCGCAAGATCGCGAAGCTCCCGCGCGGCTCCAAGCGCCGCCGCGCCCTGCAGCGCCTCTATCACGGCCAGGCCTATCCAACTTCGGTGGATGAAACCGGCCGCCTCGTGCTGCCCGCGCGCCTGCGCGAGAAGATCGGCCTTGGCAAGGAGGCCTATTTCATCGGCAACGGCGATACCTTCGAGATCTGGAATCCCGAGACTTACGAAGAAGAAATGAATGCCGGGCTCGAGCCGGATGAGGATTTCGATCCCGATGTGGATCCTTCCGTCTATCTGGATGGTGAAGAAGAGGGGGTGTAGCCATGCCGCCTGCCGCCGCCGCGCCGGATGGCCGTGACAACACCGCCGCCGCCCCCCATGTGCCCGTGCTGCTCGGCCCGCTTCTGGAGCGGGTCCGGCCCGTCAGCGGGATCTGGCTCGATGGCACGCTTGGCGCGGGGGGCTATGCGCGCGGGCTTCTCGATGCGGGGGCGGAGCGCGTGATCGGTGTGGATCGCGATCCCCTCGCGCTCGATCTGGCGCGCGAATGGGGCGCGCCTTATGGTGATCGGCTGCAGCTCGTGCATGGCAATTTCCGCGATCTCGATACCTATGCGCAGGCGCCGCTCGATGGCGTGGTGCTCGATCTCGGCGTTTCCTCGATGCAGATCGACCGCCCCGAGCGGGGCTTTTCCTTCATGAAGGATGGCCCGCTTGACATGCGCATGAGTCAGGAGGGCCCGAGTGCGGCGGATATCGTGAATACGGCCGATGAGAAGGCGCTTGCCGACATCCTCTATCACTACGGCGAAGAGCGCGCGGCGCGGCGCATTGCCCGCGCCATCGTGGCCGAACGCGCCCGCGCCCCGATCGAAAGCACCCTGCAGCTTGCCGGCATCATCGAGCGGGTTCTGCCGCGCAGGAAGCCCGGACAATCCCACCCCGCGACGCGCAGCTTCCAGGCGCTCAGGATCGCGGTCAACAATGAATTCGGCGCTCTGATCGAGGGGTTGGAGGCGGCCGAGCGCGCGCTCGCGCCCGGCGGCAGGCTGGCGGTCGTCACCTTTCATTCGCTGGAAGATCGGGTGGTGAAGCGCTTCCTCGCCGCACGCGCCGGCAAGACGGGCGGCGGAAGCCGCCATGCGCCTGAGCAGCCTCGGGGCGCGCCGCAGTTCCGGCTTGTTACCCGGCGTGCCGTCAGCGCCGACGAGGCGGAGATCGCGCGCAATCCCCGTGCCCGATCCGCCCGCCTCCGGATCGCCGAGCGCACCGATGCGCCGCCGGGCCCCGCCGAGCGCGGCGGGCTCGGCATTCCCGCCCCCGGAATGATTGGAGATGGGTTCTGATGCGAGGTTTCTTTTATGTTCTCTCCGCGGTTGCCGTCATGGGGCTGGCCTTCTGGGCCTACCGCGAAACCTATCGCACCCGCGCCGCGGAGAGGGAGGTTGCCGCGCTTCAGCGCGAGATCGCTCAAAAGCGCGAGGCTCTGGCCATCCTGCGCGCCGAATGGGCCTATCTCAACCGCCCCGAGCGTCTGCGCGCGCTGGCCGACATAAACTTCGATCGCCTGCACCTGCTGCCGCTCGGGGCTGAGCATTTCGGCCGCATCGAAGAGCTTGCCTATCCCGCGGTGCCGATCGCGGGGGTTTCGGCGCCGGTCCCGGTTGCCGGCCGGCTCGGTGATCCCGCAGGGTCTGCAGGGGAGGCGCGCCCATGATCCGCACCCCCCTGCGCCCGCTCGCCCGCATCCTTGCCGCCCGCGCGAGCGGCGAAAATCCCGATCAGATCGAGCGCGAGAACATCCGCAGGCGCCACCAGCGCATGAACGAGCAGTTCCGCCGCCGCTCGGAGGGGCGGCTTCTGGTGCTGATGCTGTTCTTCGTCGCCGCCTTCGCCACGGTGGGCATCCGCATGGGGGCTCTGGCGCTCAGCGAGCCGCGCGAGCCCCGAGCTTCGGCAAGCGGCGCCGCCATCATGGCCCAGCGCGCCGATATCACCGATCGCAAGGGGCGCATCCTCGCCACCAATATCGGCACCTACAGCCTCTATGCCCAGCCGCCCCTGATGGTGGACAAGCCTGCGGCGGCGAAAAAGCTTGCCGAGATCTTCCCCGAGCTCGACGAGGCCGATCTCCTGCGCAAATTCACCGGCAAGCGCAAGTTCCTCTGGATCAGGAAGAAGCTCTCGCCAGAGCAGATGCAGGCGGTGCATGACATCGGCGATCCGGGGCTCCAGTTCGGCCCGCGCGAAATGCGCCTCTATCCCAATGGCCGCCTTGCCGCGCATGTGCTGGGGGGCGCGAGCTTCGGGCGCGAGGGGGTGAATTCGGCCGAGGTGATCGGGGTCGCCGGGGTGGAGAAGACATTCGATGCAGCCCTGCGCGATCCCGCCAATGGCGGCCGCCCGCTCGCGCTCTCGCTCGATCTCACGGTGCAGGCGGCCACGCGCCAGGTGCTTGAAGGCGGCATGAAGCTGATGAATGCGCGCGGCGCGGCGGCGGTGCTGATGGATGTGCATACGGGCGAGGTGATCGCGCTGGTCTCGCTCCCCGATTTCGATCCAAATGATCGCCCCCGCCCCCTCACCAGGGGCAATGATCCGGCCCAGAGCCCGCTCTTCAACCGGGCGCTTCAGGGGGTTTATGAGCTTGGCTCCACCTTCAAGCCCTTCGCCGCCGCCCAGGCGCTCGAGCTTGGCCTTGCCAATCCCTCCACCATGATCGAGACAAAGGGTCCGCTGCGCTGGGGCAAATACAAGATCCGCGATTTCCACGATTACGGCGATCGGCTCTCGCTCACCGATGTGATCGTGAAATCCTCCAACGTGGGCATCGCCCATGTCGCCCAGGCGATCGGCGCGAAGCGGCAGCGGGAATTCCTGCAATCGCTCGGACTTCTTGATCCGGTGCCGCTCGAGATGGTGGAGGCGAAGGGCTCGCGCCCGCTGCTGCCGCCCAGATGGAGCGAGATTTCCACCATGACGATTGCCTACGGCCACGGGATTTCGGTGAGCCCCGTGCATCTCGCCGCCGCCTATGCCACGCTGGCCAACGGCGGCAGGCGGGTGGTGCCGACGCTCCTGCGCCGCGATCGCCCGCAGGAGGGCGCGCGGGTGGTCTCCGAGGAGACAAGCCGCCGGATCCGCCACATGCTGCGCCAGGTGGTGCTGCGCGGCACCGCGAGCCTCGGCGAGGTGGCGGGATACGAGGTCGGCGGCAAGACGGGCACCGCCGACAAGCCAAAGCCCACCGGCGGCTATTACAAGGACAAGGTGATCGCCACCTTCGCCAGCATCTTCCCCGCCTCCGATCCGCGCTATGTGCTGATCGTCTCGCTTGACGAGCCTGTGGAAACATCCGGCCCCAGGCCCCGGCGCACCGCGGGCTGGACGGCGGTGCCGGTGGCGGCCGAGATCATTCGCCGCGTCGCGCCGCTTCTCGGCCTCAGGCCGCGCATTGAACCCCTGCGCCCGACTGGGGTAACACTCACCAGCAACTGAAACCGCCGGGAAAGACGGGGTGAAGAAATGTCGAAAGCGCGCGCCGGGGAAACGGGAACGAAATCCCTCGCCGATCTCGGCCTGCGCGCGCGCGGCGGGCGCGAGGCGCGGATCACCGGCCTTGCGGTGGACAGCCGCGAGGTGAAGCCCGGCAATCTCTTCGCCGCCCTCCCCGGCGCGCGGATGCACGGGGGTGAATTCATCCCCT
>Ga0256832_1002633_pt1 | contig 12236 bp, 6 predicted proteins | sample 134614metaG_FD_190534 | JGI IMG/M metagenome (GOLD analysis project Ga0256832, IMG submission 190534) | Hydrothermal vent microbial communities from Lau Basin, Pacific Ocean - 134-614 | ecosystem: Environmental > Aquatic > Marine > Hydrothermal vents | place: Pacific Ocean: Lau Basin | collected... | reverse complement strand
CCTTCCTTTGGTCGTGATGCAGGCATTCTAATTCTAATTCTAATTCTAATTCTAACTCTAATTCTAATTCTAATTCTAATTTCGATTCTAATTCTAACTCAACACTCTCCTGACAGCCTCTTTCCACCCCTCACATCGTTTTTTCACTTCTTCCGGCGGCATTTTGTGCGTATATTTAGTTCCTTTTGACAAACGGGCAATTAGTTCTTTGTCAGTTATCAATCCGAGGCTGATACTGGCCAAAAGAGCTACACCTAGGGCTGTTGATTCAGAGACTGCTGCGACCTCTACTTCAGCGCTTAGTATATTCGCCTGGAATTGCATGAGATAAGCATTGGCCGTCGCTCCACCATCAACTTTCAACCGGCGCAGATTGACTTGAGCATCTTGTTCCATTGCATCGAGTAAATCTTTTGACTGAAAAGCAATGCCTTCCAGTGTAGCGCGAACGATATGTGCCTTAGTCGTATCTCGTGTAAGTCCTAATATAGCCCCTTTCGCTTCCATATCCCAATATGGTGCACCGAGGCCAGTAAAAGCGGGGACCACGTAAACGCCATTAGAATCCTCTACGCTTTTTGCCAAGGCTTCGGTTTCTGATGCGTCATTGATGACTTGGAGTCCATCCCGCAGCCACTGAATAGCAGCTCCTCCTATAAAGACGCTTCCTTCGAGTGCATAGGTCATTTGTCCATCTATTCTCCAAGCAATGGTTGTGATTAGGCCATTTTCCGACAATACCGGATTAGAGCCGGTATTCATTAGCAAAAAGCAACCGGTGCCATAAGTGTTTTTGGCGGTACCTTTTTGCCAGCATTGTTGACCAAAAAGCGCCGCTTGTTGGTCGCCGAGCACTGCTTCGATGGGGATATTTGCCCCCAGCAATTCTTTGCCGATATAACCGAAATGATCATTAGAATCTTTCACTTCGGGGAGCATATCTCCGGGTATTCCGAATATATCCAATAGGGTGTTGTCCCATTCCGATGTGTTGATATTAAACAAAAGTGTGCGCGATGCGTTAGAGGGGTCGGTGGCATGTACCTGCCCATCGGTTAGCTTCCAAATAAGCCAAGTATCAATCGTTCCAAAGAGTAATTCTCCATTCTTTGCACGTTCGAGTGCATTGGGGACATTGTCTAAAATCCACCATATTTTTGTTGCGGAGAAGTAGGAATCTATCGGTAATCCGGTTTTTTGCCTGATGAGGCTCTCATAGTCCTCGTTTATTAGTCTTTTACAAAATTCTGCTGTTCTTTTGTCCTGCCATACGATAGCCTTATGGATGGGTTCTCCGGTGGTTTTATCCCAAACAACGGTCGTTTCCCGTTGATTGGTAATACCGATTCCGGCGATTTGTTCCGGCGATATCCCTGTCTCTTTTAGCACGGACCTCATTACTTTTAACTGGGTGTCAAATATTTCATTGGCATCGTGTTCCACCCAACCCTTTTGCGGGTAAAACTGGGTGTATTCCTCCTGTTTTTTACTTATTATTTTTCCAGAAGGGGAAAAAATAATAGCTCTCGAGCTGGTTGTGCCTTGGTCGATGGATAAAATATATTTTTCTTCCACGGTATTTATTTTTATAATTCCGCCATGAAAATACCACAAAGTTTATTATTTTTCTTATTTTCGCAAGAGAAAATACAGAAAGAGGGTTTTAAAAAGGCAATATTGGAAATTCTCAAAAAAAACCTTAACTTTGCGCGATACTCATCTACATCACTTCCTTTTTCTTTTCGGTATTTTGGGATTCTTTCCCCATGTAATTATTTGTGTATAGAAAATTGCTGTAATGAAGAACTATAGACTACACTTACTTTTTTATCTATTTATGTTGGCAGCTCCGGTGTTTGTGCATGGGCAGATATACCAAATGACAGATGGCGTAATCAATACCTGCAATGGCACCTTCACCGATTCGGGTGGATTAGATGGTGATTACCAACCCAACGAAACAATTACGGCGACCTTTTGCTCAAGTGGCGTCAGTACCGATGGAACGCATATCCAGATGCAATTCGCTAATGTTGACATTGCCGCAGGCGATATGCTTTGTTTTTATGATGGAACAACGGTGGATGCGGACAGCCTTTTATCCTGTGCAAATGACTTTGCAGTTGATGGGGCTAATGGTTTCCTCGTACAAGCAACTGCTGCAAATACTTCCGGTTGCCTCACGATTCAGTTTATCTCTGATGGAACAATGGAAGGATCGGGCTGGACAGCGGTGATAACGTGTACTGTAGCCTGTCAGATATTTCAAGCACAGGTGACCTCTCCCAGCCATGAAATCATTCCAATTGATACCGGTTATATCGACATCTGTCAGGGGGAACGGGTTTCTTTTTCAGCAACCGGCATTTACGGTCAAAATGGAATTGTTTATCAGCAATCGGATTTGACTTCTGAGTTTTTTTGGACATTTGATGATGGTGGTACGGCTGCAGGTCCGGATGTAACGCACGTTTTTGAAAATCCATACGGGCATATTGTATCCGTAGTCATTACAGACGAAAGAGGATGCGTAAACTCTAATTTTGTCGGGCAAAGAGTACGGGTTTCACCTACGCCCAACTTTATGATAGGCGAGGAAATAGATTCTTTGATTTGTCATGGGGATACAATAACCCTGACCGGTAGTACAGATGCTGAAGCCGGAGGAGATGTTACCGTTTTGCCCGGTCGGGGAGATTTTATTGAGCGGGGGATTGTGTCTGATTCCATCCCATTACCAGACGGTGATGGTAATTGCTACGAAACGCCTATTAATTTTGAGACTTTTTCTCCAGGACAAGTATTGGAAAGTATCGATGACCTACAGTCTATATGTGTAAACATGGAACATTCATGGATGCGAGATCTAGAGATTTCAGTAATTTGTCCGGATGGGACTGAGGTGTTGTTGCACGAACATCTTGGGCATGTGGGTAGTGAGGTTTATATTGGGGAGCCTATTGATGGTGATTTTCCTATTCAGCCGGGCTTAGGGTACACCTATTGTTGGGTGCCGGATGAAACCCTTCCAACCTGGAATGAATTTTATCCATGGGAGACGACTCCCGGAGGTGTTACACTCCCTGCAGGTGATTACGGAACGGAAGAACCACTTTCTAATTTGGTTGGTTGCCCCTTAAATGGAGAATGGATATTAAAAATATGTGACTTGTGGGGAGGAGATAATGGTTACGTATTCTTTTGGAATATCAATTTTAATCCTGATATCTACCCCGATGTTGAAACTTATTCACCTGAATTGGTTGAGCACCAATGGCTGCAAAGTCCATTGCTCGATTATTATTCACAGGATTCCATTGTTGCCATTCCGCAGAATGCAGGAGCTGCCAGCTTCAATTATTCTGTCACGGATGCTTTTGGCTGCACTTACGATACAAGTGTCGTCGTCGAGGTGCTTCCCGAAACCCATCCGGATTGTCATAGTTGCGGAGAATACGTTTCAGAGCCGGAAGATGCGACTATTTGTAGTGGAGAGACAGCCTATTTGGATATTTCAACAAATACGGACTTAACCGATTTGGTTACCTTTAGTAACCAGCCCGGGGTCTCTTTTGGGTTTTTAACGAATCCACCTTCAAATCCCCTTTATGTAGGTATAAGCGTCAATAGTGTGGCGCCACTGACGCTAGTCGATCCTTACGCTATGATTAACTCCGTTTGTATTAATATTGATGGAGTGCCAACCGGATTTTTGAATGATTTGAATATTTACCTTATTGCTCCGTCAGGTGAAAGAATTGAATTGACGACAGGAAATGGAGGTATTGGTGATAGTTATGTGAATACTTGCTTCTCACCGATTGCCTTTAGTCCGATAACGAGTGCATCAGCTCCTTTTACCGGCACATTTCAACCGGAAGGAAACTGGGGTGATTTATTAAATGCGGATGTGATAGGTGAATGGCAATTGGAAATCTCTGATTCGTTTGGACCTAATCCCATAGAACTGTCAACGCTGGTGTCGTGGTCAATTTCGTTTAACTCCACCAATGAACTAAATTATAGTTGGGAACCAACTGATGGAACCTTGTCTTGTACAGACTGTCCTAATCCCTTTGCCGTTCCACTTTCAACGACAGCCTATATTTCAACGACAACTGATCAATATGGCTGTATTCACATGGACACAGTTACCGTTTTTGTAGTTGATAGTATTCCCGCGCCTGAGCTTAGTTGTCAGTCGATTGGGGACGGACAAATTCAGTTTACTTGGCCAACGGTTGATGGAATCAATAATTATGATATTAATATCTTCGACGGTGGTGTCGCACAGGGTTGGCAGATGTATGGCAATAATAATGAGTACATTTTTTCCGGATTGGGATTTGAAGATGAGGCACAGCTATCCATTCGAGTCCACACGGATGAGTTGTCCAATAATTGCGGAGTTATGACGGATACGCTTACTTGTATTTACACGGAATGTGCTGCGCAGGATTCGCTTGTCGTAGATTCTATTCGTATAACAGATGTCAGTTGCTTTGGGCTCAGCGATGGTAGTGCTGAGGTATTCTTGGCGAATGGACACCAGCCTATTACCTATGAGTGGAATGATGCGCAGCAGCAAGTTGAGCAAGGTGCTTTCTTTTTGTCTGCCGGGCAGTATGAGGTACGCATACGGGATTCGATTTATTGCCAGCTTGTTGTGCCCATTGAGATAACAGAGCCGGAGCCTTTGCTTGCGACGGTTGTAGGGACGGATGTTTTATGCAAAGGCGATAATACTGGAAGTGGAATGGCAACCGGTGTTGGTGGTACTCCTCCCTATTCCTACGCTTGGGATGATGGTACGACGATCAGTAGCACTGCTACCTTGGATGCAGGTAATCATTTTGTAACCATTACCGATAACAATGCCTGTGAATATGTAGATACGGTGTTTATTGGAGAACCGGCGGAAGCCCTGAGCGCAAGTTACGAACAGACTTTTCAGGGCTGCAATGGGGCTACTGATAACAAAGCAATGATTCTTCCTAGTGGAGGGACAGGTCCGACGTACCAGTATCATTGGGATAATGGATCGAATAACGCCCTTGCCGAGCATTTGCCTGCGGGTATTTCGTTCGTGACCGTTACGGATGAAAATGGTTGTCAATATACCTTGGATGTGGAATTGACGGATTTGGATTCCTTATACGCCGGCTTTTTGGTTGTCGAGCCAAGTTGTCATGGTTCTAGCGATGGGATTCTAAGTGCTAATATTTATGGAGGAGGTGCAGGCCAGGATGGCGTTGAATCCGATTATAATTTCGAGTGGAGTTCTGGGCATCAAGGTGTGGCCGCGGTCAATGTTCCGGGCGGGATGGATTATTACCTGACCTTGACCGATCATCAGGGATGCTCTGCTGTCGTTAGCCGTTATTTAGACGAACCCAATCCTATTTTATTCAATATCGCCATGACGGAGCCCTCCTGCTATGCAGCTAATGACGGAAAGGCGGTGGTCACTGATGTCAATGGTACGCAAGGGGATTTTAACGTATTATGGGGCACTGCGACGGGAGGTCAAACGGGTGTCGAAGCTTCGAATTTATCCGCTGGAGTCTATTCAGTAACCGTAATTGATGACCATTCATGTCAGACCGTCGGAGAGATAACAGTAACCGAGCCGCCAATTTTAAAAGTGGATTATGTAACCAAAGACAATGGATGTTTTGGGGATGCAGAGGGCAGTATCAATGTCTCGGTGAGTGGTGGCCGGCCTGATTATGTTTTGGAGTGGTCAAATAATGCTCAGGGGACTCAGCAAAGCAATTTGCCAGCCGGTATTTACACGCTGACGGTTAGAGATAAAAACGGATGCGAAGAAATCCGGAATATTGAAATAACCCAACCGGATCCTGTTGATGCAACTTTCGAGACCGATTCGGTAAGTTGTTATGGTCGAGCCGATGGGCGAATTCGAGTTCTGACAGAGGGAGGAAGCCCCCCATTTCAATTCAGCTTAGACAATGAGCACTTTATAGGTGCTCCCACCTTGATTGGCTTAGAGGCGGGAGCTTACAACGTTTTTATTATTGATTCGCAAGGATGCCTTTTTTATGGTGATGCGGAAGTGCCAGGTCCAGGGCAATTTGTTGTGGATGCAGGCCCTGACCAGACTATATCACTTGGAGATACCATTCAAATAACGGCTAATTCCGGTAATGCTCAGGGGGCAGTCGAGTATGTGTGGATACCACCGTATGAGGGAATTATTAGCTGCCAGGAATGCGCAACATCTTATTTTTATCCACAATCAACAGCGATATTCGAATTGTATGGGATTGATGAGAAAGGTTGTGAATCTGAGGACTTGTTGACTATAAATGTAGAGAAGCCACGGTTGGCCGTAGTGCCGACCGGCTTTACGCCAAACGGTGACCAGGTCAATGATATTTTATTAGTACATGGACTTCCGGGTACGATGGTTACTTCATTTAAGATTTTTGATCGTTGGGGAGAATTGGTTTTTGAAGCCCATGATTTTGAGGTTAATGATGTCAATTATGGATGGGATGGTACGGTAAGGGGTAGGGATGTTGCAGGAGGTGTTTACATTTGGCAATTAGAAGTTGAATATCCCTACGATAAGGAAACAGGGCAATTTACAGGAGAGACGACATTGATACGATAATTTTTTTGTTACATTTTATTCTAAATTAATTTGCAATGAGCTTTCGATACTCATCCAAGATTCTGACAACCTTCCTGCTGTTTGTATTATTCTCCTCGGTTAGTACGGCTCAGGATTCAAGGTTTATACAATTTTATTATGCACCTTTAAGCGTAAACCCCGCTCTGACGGGTGTTGTCAACGGGCAGTTTCGGTTTGGGGTTAATTACAGAAATCTATACTCCACGATATTGGCGAAAAATGCCTATAAGACGTTTGCGGTTCATTTGGATGCTAAGTACAATGTACTTCGAAATGATTTTATTGGTCTGGGTGTAAATGTTATTAGGGATGAGGCTGGGCAGGCGAACTTTACCAGAACAAAAGCCAATTTAAGTGCCAGCTTTCAAAAGTACCTTGGTGGAACCGGACGTTATTCAAGCGGGCGGCAGTATCTAAGTGGAGGCTTTCAGTTTGGGCTTGGGCAATATGGTTATCAGGGAAGCGGGCTTTGGTTCTCTCAGCAATTTGAGTATGGTACTGATTTTGCACGTATTAATACCTCGCTTCCGTCTGGTGAAAACCTCGCTCGAGAGGTGACTGGTTTGTTTTTCGATTTTAATGCGGGTCTATTGTGGTATGCTGTTTTTGACCGGGATAAAAGTTTGTATTTTGGAGGGAGTATTTATCATCTTCCGAAACCCAAAATTTCCTTTTTGGAGGTAGGGCAATCCAGGCTGAATCAGCGGTTAGTGCTTCATGCCGGAGGGCAACTTCCTGTTACAGATGATATTAGCATTTTGCCTGCGGTATTGTTTATGTCTCAAGGAGTTGCTACTAGTTTGTCCGGTGGATTGAATATTCGCTATTCGGGACGAGAGTGGAGGGAGGTCGCTATTCGGGCAGGACTTTGGGCACATCTCTCCAACCAAGGTAAACAATTGGGGATGGATGCTATCACCGTATCGACCATATTAGAGTTTGAACGACTGAAGTTTGGTGTGAGTTATGACATTACGGTTTCTACTTTAAAACAGGCAACTAATTCCCGCGGTGCATTTGAGTTTTCAGTTATTTATACCCACCCTCCAAGAGCGCGAAGGGCGCGGACTGTTTGTCCAGGATTTTAAAAAAAATTAACAAACGTCCATGATAACCCGAAACTTTCCCGTACTAACCATTCCGCTGGATGAGTCTCTCTATTTGGGGATATTAGTCGGTACTGATAAGAAAATAATCGCTGCCTCGAAAGAACTCGCCTTACAAAAGTTGGAGAAGGAATTACAGGGACTTTATCGTAAGACAGGGGAGTATCCCGATGCCTATTTTCGCAAGGTGAAATTGAAGTCTATTAGTATTGGCATCCATCCTTCTTTTAGGATTGATAGGTCACTATACCCCCTGAGTAATAAGATTAAAGTACCCGTTTGGGCAGTCTTTGGCGAGGTGAGTAATACCTATAAAGAGTGTGTCTTGCCATTTCTTGGCGCAATTTTTCGCTACCAATCGGAGAATCGACTGGATCCTCTAATCTCACATTATGCCTCCTATTATTTAAACGAAATGTCTCCTGAAGAACTTTTTCAAATAAAGATGATGTCCAGACCAAAATTGGATGTCATTCATCTCAAGGTTAAAGAAAATCGTTCGGTAAGGGGTAAAAATAAATCCCTGTTTCATCAGGAATTGAAAGTGTTGCCAAAAGTAGCAACACCTTACCCTAGTCTAAAAAAGAAAACCAAAAGTATAATACCGGATGTAGCGTGGAATCGAATGACGTTGATGAACACCCTAATACAAGAAATTATCACTTCTAAGTCCAGTATTCTCCTGGTAGGTGAATGTGGAGTGGGGAAGAGCGCGCTCCTAAGGGCTACTATTCGTAGAATTAAAACAGAAAGCAAAAAGACAAGAATGGGTATCTCCTTTTGGAGTCTGATGCCCGATGCTTTATTGTATAGTGGAAAATATCTCGGAGATTGGCAGGAAAACACTATGCAACTAATTGACGATCTTCGCAGTGTTAATGGCGTCTTATGGGTGGAACAAATAGTCGAATTACTAACGGCAGGCGGGGAGACGGTTAATGATAGTCTGGCGGCTTTTTTTCTGCCTTATTTGAAGAGTCGAAACCTTCAAATGATTGCCGAAGTTTCACCTCAGGCTTTGTCTTTTATTCGGACGAATTTTCCGGATTTCATTCAATTGTTTCGAATTATTCGAGTGGATGAAATGAATGAGGTATTGCTTCGCAACCTTTTTGATAAATATTGCGATTATACACTACAAAACCATCAGGTTAAAATTGACTTAGCTGCATCTCAAATAGCCTATCGATTACTCGATAAATACTACTCTCATGAAGCCTTTCCAGGCAAAATGATTACTTTCCTCGGAGATTGCGTTAGCCGTGCCATCGACAATAAAATGGGCGTAGTTGACAGGATGTTGGTCTATGAGGAATTTTCCAAAAAATCCGGTTTGCAACCCGTTTTTATCCGTGATGACCTCAAAATGGATACGAGGGCATTACGGGAATATTTTACGAAGAGAATTATTGGACAACCTGTTGCTGTTGGGAAATGTATCAGCCTTGTGAAAATATTCAAAACGGGCTTAAATAATCCTTCCAAACCAATCCACGTGATGTTGTTTGCAGGACCTACCGGTGTGGGAAAGACTGAAACCACAAAAGTATTGGCAAGGTATTTCTTCGGAGGAGAAAAAGGGAAAATACCCCTTATTCAGTTTGATATGAGCGAATTCCAGTATCCGGAACAAATAACCAGACTAATCGGAACGGACAAAAAACCGGGAAAGTTGGTGGAAAAAGTAAAAGAAATGCCCTTTACCGTCCTTTTGTTCGATGAAATTGAAAAGGCAAATCCCGCTATTTTTAATACGCTGTTGACGATATTTGATGAAGGGAAACTAATGGATGCAAGAGGCAATACTGTTAACTTCAAAAATACCATTATCGTAATGACATCAAATATTGGTGTTACGGACAAGGGAAGGCCATCCTTTGTCCAAGACGATAATCAACATCAACAATATGCATCGGCTATAAGGCAATTCTTTAAGCCGGAATTTGTAAATAGAATCGATGAGATTGTTTTGTTTAATAAATTGACCAAAAATGACCTCCGGCAAATTGTTCGATTGGAGTTGAATAAAATCAATAAACGAGAAGGTTTAATTGCTCGAAATATTTCCATCGACGCAGCACCTTCATTGATAGAAAAAATAGTCGAAGATGGTTTTGATTCCTCCTTGGGTGCACGGCCGATAAAACGGGCAATTGAGCAGTTGGTGGTCGTGCAACTTTCGAGATGGTTGATTGCAAAGCCCGATGTTTCCAATCTGACTTTAAGGTTGTCTTTTCCACACTACAAACTCGTAATTGAAGAGATAGAAATTAGTTGATGGCTGAATTAATTCAAATTTTATTGATACTACTTGTGCCGTATCTAGCACGCAGACTTAACCTCCTTCCTATTTTTCATAAGTGGCTTAGTCCCGTAGTTATCGCTTATATCGTAGGCATTGTATTTGCCAATGTTCATTTGATTGATTTAAACGATGATCTTTCGACGACAGCAACTGAAGTAACACTGTTATTGGCATTGCCGATGTTATTGTTTACAAGTAATGTATTGTCATTGATTAAGAAAGGTAAGCAGAGTATGGTTGCGTTTTTACTGGCTGTCATAAGTGCTGTTGCAGGGTTGAGTGCTGTGGGGTATCTATTTAAGGATTCACTCTCTGACTCTTGGCGATTATCTGGCATGCTACTCGGTATCTATACAGGAGGGATACCCAATATGCAGGTGATTGGAAAGGCATTAGAAGCTCCCGAGGAGACAATTATTTTGGTTAATGCCGCTGACGTTTTACTTGGGGGACTCTACCTCGTTTTGTTGTCCTCTGTTTTTTATCCTTTTCTGAAATGGTTTTTATCGACAAAAGATAGAGTGCTTGAGACACATAGGGATTTGAGAGAAGATATGACTACCGGATGGAGTTTTAGACAAGTAATGACACCTATTTTACTAAGTGCACTCGTTGTCGCAGTTTCAATAGTGTTAACGATGCTCTTTTTGGGGACGATTAAAGGCAATGACCAATGGATATTACTACTGCTTACAACCTTTAGTTTGTTAGTGCCATTCATTCCCAACCTTGGAAAAATGGAAAAGAGCTACGAAATTGGTGATTACCTGTTATTGTCTTTTTGTGTTGCGTTGGGAATGAAAGCCGACTTTCGCGTATTGATTGCACAGGGGACTGATTTGATTTTGTTTTCTGCGGCGGCGCTTTATGGTACTATCATCATCCATTTATTGCTGGCTAAGCTATTTCGCGTAGATGCTGACGCCTTTATGATAAGCACAACGGCGGCGATTTTTGGCCCCGTTTTCATCGGCCAAATAACTTCCGTAATGGGGAAGAAATCCCTGGTTTTACCCGGCATTTCGCTTGGGTTGCTCGGTTATGCAATCGGGAATTACCTCGGGATTGGTTTGGGCAGGCTCTTGCATTTGTTTTGGTAATAATCAGGGTATCATAGGTTGCCCGAAATATACGACAATCTCCGGAGTAATTTTGACCTTCACTTTCACAATGAGCGGTGATTTTATTTCCATATCCATTCTTTCGTACAATGCTCTGGCAGACTTGATGGAAGAGAGAACGGACGTCAGTGTCTTTTTTTCGCGTTGTTTCTTTATCAGTTCAGATAATTGTTCGATGGAAAAATCCTCCGGGTTTGCTTTCAACTCCACATTAATAGAGGGGCTAATGGCGTACCCCACGGAGAAGCTAGTCATTTCAAACCCCATCGCAAGCAAATCAGGAAACACCCCAAGCCATTCATCCAGTAATTTGGATGTTTTGTCTTTCGCATCTTGCCCTAGAGCAGACGCTTTTTCTCTAATAACTTCGGATGCTTCCTGAAAATTCTTAATAATCTTATCTATCATTTATCGACGTTTATACTTGATATAACCATCGAGCTTTGCTTTTTGTTTTACGAGGTCGAGAAAGCTGTTTTCTACAGTAACCGTTTTCCCATCAACAACAGCGTTGGGAATAGTCGTTTTTTTGACTCTCCCAGGTAGGTGATAAATCGTTTTGAACTTAGCCTCTCCGAATAGCATTTCCATATAACTCATGGTCTCATCGTCGATATCTTTGAAGGCATCGCCGGTATCGGGGAGTCTTACAAGCTTTCTTCGCTCTAATTTAAAGCGGGGTTTGTCTCCCATTGGATTGGCACCTCCAAGCATGCCTCCCAGGGGATTAGCATCTTCACCATCTGCATTTTCATCCTTTTTCATCTTCGCCAATACGCTATTAATCCGTTCATACTCTTCAAAAGAAGAGAAGGGTATTTTGGTTTCGATGTAAAATTTACTTTTTTCCTCACTCATAACCATGTGGAGACTCAAGTCTTTGATAAGGTTTTGCTCTTCGGTTGTAAGCACTCCTTCCGGAAACATATCGCGATAATACATGAGACTGTCCTGTTCAAGAGAGACATCCTCAGCCCCATCTTTTTTTGCTTCTTCCTCAAGGGCAGATTTCATAAAGGGGTTATTGAAGAGTTCGCTCATGTCGA
>Ga0256832_1002632_pt1 | contig 12237 bp, 5 predicted proteins | sample 134614metaG_FD_190534 | JGI IMG/M metagenome (GOLD analysis project Ga0256832, IMG submission 190534) | Hydrothermal vent microbial communities from Lau Basin, Pacific Ocean - 134-614 | ecosystem: Environmental > Aquatic > Marine > Hydrothermal vents | place: Pacific Ocean: Lau Basin | collected... | reverse complement strand
AAGATGTTGCAAAAGAGTCTAACAAATCCCTTTGGAGCAAATTATAAAAATTATGTTTTTGATGATATAAAAATCGCTTATGAACAGGAGGTGGGATTGATTGCAGACGGAAAAACTGACGAAGAGGGTAATTTGGATTTCCAAATTCCAATTGAGGAAAAATATCCCTCAATGATGCTGTATAATTTTGAAATAAAGGCATACGAGAAAGGGGGTGCATTTAGTACCAATATGAAAAGCATAAAATATTCTCCTTACTCCTCTTATGTAGGAGCAAAATTTCCAAAAGGTTCTACTAAACACGATATTTATTTGAAAAGAGGAGATGCAATACAAGTTTCTTGCCTCAATCAAGATGGAAAACCAATAGACAATAAAGTCAATGTCAAATTGTACGATTTGGATTATCATTGGTGGTATCAGTTTGGTACAAGAGGAGATTACTCCGCTATAAATAGTCATATTCACAAAAATGTAAGTAGTTATAATGTTGATATAAAAAAAGCAGGTTCTCCTATTACAATCAATAATACAGGTAGATTTTTAGTAGTGATTACCGATAGCAAAAGCGGTCATTCCGTTAGTAGAGTCGTTTACAGTTACGAAAATAATTATTGGTCCGAAGGGGGTGATGAGGTCGCACAATTGGAAGTACTTCCCTTTCTTATCGAAAAAGACGAGTACAATGTTGATGATATCGTAGAATTCAATCTTCCTGCAATCCCCAATGGGCATTTTGTAGTAACTGTCGAAAGTGGTGGGAAAATAATATATAAAGAGGTAAAAAAATCAGGGAATTATCCCATACCGGTATCGTTTTTTGCAGAGAGCAATATGAGTCCGACAGCATATATCCATGTGCATTTTATTCAAGCGTGGAATAAGCATCGTAATGACAGACCTTTGAGATTATTTGGAGTAAAACCGATAAAAGTTTTTGACCGCAATACAATACTTAATCCCGAAATTGCCATGCCTGATGAAATTAGGGCTGATAAGGATTTTGATATAAGTATATCTGAACAAAACGGCAAAGCGATGAGCTATACCTTAGCTGTTGTAGATGAAGGTCTTCTTGATATAACCCAATTCAAAACGCCGGATCCGTGGTCATATTTCTTTACCAAAGCAGGATTGAAAGTAAAAACTTGGGATATTTACCGGGATATTTTCCATAGATTTTTGGGTGAATACAGCTCCTTGCTTGCAGTTGGTGGTGATGGGGTCAATGCAATTAATCCTACGGCAAAAGCCCAAAGATTTAAGCCTGCCGTTAAATTCTTAGGACCATTTAGACTATCTGCGGGAGAAGTAAAAACCCACTCATTAAAAATCAAAGATTATGTAGGTTCCGTAAGAGTTATGGCTATAGCAACCAATGGGAAAGCCTTTGGACACAAAGAAAAAACAGTCGCTGTCAAAAAACCATTGATGCTATACGCTACATTACCGAGAGTACTTGGACCGGGAGAATCATTAAAAGTACCTGTTACCGTTTTTGCAATGGACGAAAAAGTCAGGAATGTAGATGTAAGCATAGTAGTCAATGATAAAGTAAAGGTCAAAGGCAATCCAAATCAACATTTGTCATTCACAAAAAATGGAGAAGAGGATATCTTCTTTGATGTCACTGTACCTGAAAAAATAGGTATAGCCACGGTAACAATTTATGCCAAATCAGGTGAATTCAAGGCAAAAGAAACCATAGAATTGGATGTGAGGGCTTCATCTCCGGTGATAAGCAAAACCATTGAAAAATTAATCCCCGCAAAGGAGGACAAAACAATGAAATTCGAACCATTTGGGATGGAAGGCACGCAATATGCAGAACTCACATTGAGCAGAGGATTAAATTTTTCCTTTAAACCTTTTGTTAAGAAACTGTCAAACTATCCACACGGATGTATCGAACAAACTGTTTCTTCTGTTTTTCCTCAATTGTATCTATACAAAATGAATATCTTGGACAGTGAATCAGAAAAAATGGCATATAGACAAAGGTTTGCAGCGATTATACAAAGATTGAGATATTTGCAAATACCAAACGGAGGTTTTTCATATTGGCCTGGCGGAAATGTAGTACACAGCTGGGGAACATCTTATGCACTTGAATTTTTATTGGAAGCAAAAAAACTAGGTTATAAAGTACCGCAAGATATGATTGACAAAGCGGTAAATTACCAATATCAAGCCGCTGACAATTGGAGAATTAAATCAAGCAATTCTTCAAGATACAGATCCTATTCCAATCTGCAAAGTCAAGCCTATTGCTTATATACATTAGCCAAAGCAGGCAAACCAAATTATGCAGCTATCAACAGATTGAGATTAGTGCCACAATTGCCTTCAGCAACAAAATGGATGTTAGCTCACGCTCTGATGTTGATAGGGGAGAAGAATTCAGCTGATAAATTATTGAAAGACGCCACTGTTAATGTTAAAAATTACAAGGAGTTGGGTGAAACTTTCGGTTCAAAAATCAGAGATCAAGCAATGATAATAAGAGTCTTGCTGGCTCGAGGAGAAAAAATTAAAGCCAAAAGTCTTGTTGACGAATTGACCCCCTATTTTAGAGGCGATAATTATTATCTGAATACTCAAGAGATATCCCAATGCCTTATAAGTTTTGCGATGTTTTCTTCTTTGGATAAGATAGAAAGTAGTTTGACTTACGATGTCTCCTTGTCGGAAAAAACCAAGTACAAAGATCAAAAGATATCGGAAAAACCCGTGAGCTATGTTTTGGATGAAAAAGGAATAAAAAACAAGGAAATTCATATAAAAAACAAAGGAGAAGCTGAATTATTCGCCTCTCTATTGCTCACAGGGCTTCCTGCCAGAGATGAATCCGGAGAAGATAATAATGATTTGGAAATGCAAATCAAGTATTATACAGAAGACGGTAAGAAACTAAATCCAAAAGAGATAACTAAAGGAACTGATTTTGTGGTCGAATATACGATTATTCATCCCGGAGCGAGAATGGATTATGAGAATATGGCTCTTTCGGCAATTTTCCCTTCAGGATGGGAGATTATCAATCATAGATTGTACGATGCCTTTGATTTTGATTCGGGTAGTGACTTTGATTATCAAGATATACGAGACGACAGAGTCTATACATATTTTGGATTAAAAAAAGAAACAAAAAAGAAATTCAGGCTTAAATTAAATGCGACTTATGAAGGGAAATATTGGTTGCCGGCTGTATATTGTGAAGCTATGTACGACCATTCTATTAGAGCAAAATCTGAGGGGTTTTGGGTTGAAGTAAAATAATTTATTGAAGCAGTGCGCTAATCCCCAATGCTGACATTTTGGATTACTTCTAAACTAGCTCCCGATTTATTGTAGATACAGCTTCCTGTACCCAATTGGGAATCGTGAATCAAGACATCTTCAAGCTTGAGTACTCCGTCATTTTCAATACATCTTCCATCAGTATCCGTTCCGCAAATGATATTCATTCCTTTGATGTAAATCTGTTTCCCGACAGATATTTGTATAGCTTTTGTACTTGATGAGCCATCAATCGATATATTGGAACTATCTTCGATGAAAAACAAATTTTTATCTAAAACAAGTGGACTGGTCAAACCGATAGTATCACCCCAAACAACATAATCAAACACAATAGTATCTCCCGAAGTAGCGCAAGAAACAGCATCTCTCAAACTACCGTATCCGGCATTTTTTGTATTCACAACCTCCTGGCATTTATCTATTTTGAAATTTGTCAAAATAAACACTTCAGATGAATTCAAATAATAATTATCCCCAGTCGAATTAACGGTAAATTCCATCCCATCAAGCTCAATATCACCATTGTATTTGTACCAGGTACCGGTAACCTGATAACCGGGTATTACCGTGTGCGAAGCATTTGGATCCAAGTTACCAATGACAATGACATAATGTCCTGCCCCATCATCAAAAGACATTCGCCTGGGTTCCGTGATATGTCCTGCTCCTAAGCCTATATTTCCATAATCAGGAGCTGTAGCATAAATATCATAATTATTTCTGACTTTGTATATCTTTTGTATTAAAGTGTAAAGCTCCCTTCTTTTTAAATCATCAAAATACTCCCATTTTGGAGGCTTCTCTCCGGTTCTGCCATTGTAATCAATACTGATATCATAACCCAGTTCTTCAAACTCCCAGAGCATCCTTGTTCCCGGAAAAAACATATTGAATGCTAAGCCGAGTTTCATTCTATCAATGATATTTTCTGTTGTCTTATCTCCATTGAAATATTGTGACAACTCATAGCCCAGTCTTTCTTCATCGTGACTTTCAGGATAGCTAATCCAGTTGGCATAAATAAAATTTATTTCGGGTGAATTATATACCCCTGAATTATATAGATTGGGGTCATCGGCATCATATCCCAATACAAAATTTTTCATTTGATTATGATGATTGGCACCACTCCAATGTAATATGCCATAATCCCCAAGAACTTTATTTTCATCAGCATTGGCGAGATGCTCAAATATTGCCACAGACCCCGGTTTGTTTTGCCACATCTTATCTACCATTCTTTCCAAAAGATCAATTCTTTTTTGATTGTAATTTCCTGCCCAAGGGTCGCCGGGATCAGGATCGGATTGTCCAAAACCTTTGGTGAAATCAAATCTAAAGCCATCAAAATCATATTCAGTCATCCAAAAATTTAAGATACTATCGACCATATTTTGGGTGTGGATACTTTCGTGATTCCAATCTGCTCCCCATTGTCCCGCAGGATCGTAAATCATCTTATGATCAGGATTAAACCAAGGATTATCATTTGCAGGTTTATTATCTACATCATTCCAATACATTCTGGCCATAACATTGGAGTAAAAAGCGTGGTTGAGAACCAAATCATTGAAAACCTGAATCTTTCTTTTATGGCACTCATCTATAAATTTTTTCAGATCATTTGGAGTTCCATAAGCTTTGTCAGGAGCGAAGTAAAAATTTGGATTATACCCCCAACTGGAATTACCTTCAAATTCCGAGACAGGCATAACATGGATTGCATTTATTCCAAGCCCTTTGATATAATCAAGCTTTTGTATAGCTGCCAGATAAGTACCTTCCGGTGTAAAATCCCTGAAATGCAGTTCATAAATATTGAGTTTGTTTGTAGAAGGTTTGCTGAACGGAGGAGCTGTCCAAGTATAAGTAGATTGACCTGTTTGCAAAACGGAAGCCCTGCCCAGTGCTTCATCAGGATATAAAATGAGATTTGGATAAATAGAAGCAGATATAAATTCATCATCAGGATCCGATATCTTATTGCAATATGGGTCTGCTACTTGCAAACCTCCATTTATGCGATATTGGAAAATGTATTCCTGTCCGGGGGTTAAACCTGTAAGTTCAATCCACCAATAATCACCGTGGTCATCATCACCGTCTGCATCATTAGTTCCATCCCAGCCATCCCTATCCCTGTTCATAAGATATGCATCGCTCAAAGTCCAATTATTGAAATCTCCAAGTACATAGATCGCTTCTTTTGGAGTCGTTGTATTCGAGCCGGACTCGTAACCTGTTCCTTCTTTATACACGGTATATACAGGGGCGTGTAATACCAAAGTCGCTTTAGTAGCATCATTTGCGTGATAATTGATTCCCAATTTTGTCCATGCAGGTCGTGGGGTATCTCCTATAATATTGTGTGCAATTACCTTAAAAGTCTTGTATTTTGTTGTTGAACTAAAGTTTACTTCTAATTTATATTTTCTAAGAGCAGTATCAGTATGTGTTAGAGATTTCGTAAAACTACTACCTCCGGATTGAGTATGAATAGTATTTAAAACCTGATTGGTATTAGGATCGATTTCATAGAGAGTCCAAGTATTAGCTGCGGTATTGGCAGTAGAGTTAACATCAAATGCAGTATTTACCTCAGCCAAATACGGATCAAATTCAGGAGAATCAATAGTGAAATAATCTCCCGGATCAACATCATTATGAAAATTATTTCCAAGATTATCTTCTTTTATACTACCGTCAGCATTTCTAAATAGAAAATTCAGCCCGAAAACATCATCCTCGGGATCTACATTAAAAAAGCTGTTGATATTGTTAATTACAAACTGCCAATCGTTATTACCCAAGGAGGTCATTTCCCCAACACCATCATCCTCTCCCCAATTGCCAACAGAATAATCAAAATTATTTACAGAATTTTCAGTGACCGTAACTCCCGAATGAAAATAAACTTTTGTCGCGTTTTCCAAGGCTGTTCCCGAAGCGTGAAATGTAACTGTTATTTGCTCCAATGCAGTTGGGTAAGAGGGACTGACTTCTGCTACCGGAAGCCCAAAAGATATATTTGTAACAAAATTATCCAAAACCGTATGGTTTGCACTTTGATCCCAACTTGTAGAATTTTCATCATCAGGAACAGCATCAAAAGTTCCGTGCTCATTATTGTTTCCGGTAATATAAAATTGTATATCGCCGCTTGTAGGATTTCCCCATTCGGATTTGGGTATGCGACATTCTACCCAGCCTGTCTGATCGGAACCTGATATATTTTCCCCAAATTCAGAAGGGGTTATTGATGTACCTACCCCATTCCAAGACGAACCGTTCCAAGAGTGATATTCGGCATAAGAATTAAAATGTCCTCTAAGGATAAAATCAGGAAGATTTGTATGATTGTAGTCGATACTTCTTGACCAGGATTCAGTACTTCCGCCTCCGGATTTAGTATTTATAAGAAAAGCCCAATTCATCCAATCGGAAGCGGTTATTTCAGCTCCGAAATACAGATAATATCCGCTCTCGGCAAAATAAAGCTTTTTTGCATTGGCATTTCCCCATCCTGAAGTACTATCTGCTGTTGCTATTGGTGTACCCCAAACGGCTTCTCCGTCAAAATTACCGTCCATTATTGGTTGTGCAAAGCCGGTAATGGACAAAAAAATACTTAGAATTATAATTAATAATACTATATTGGATTTATTTTTTTTCATATTCTTATCCAAATTGTGATGAGTTTTTGGTTTAGTCAGTGAGACCTTATTATATACTTCTTGTTACAAATCTACGTTTTATTTTTGGAATTATACAGCTTTACTTTAACTTTACCGGATATCTTAACATACTAATCTTATGAACAAAATAAAATTTAGCATAATAATATTACTTCCTTTTTTCCTTTTGTCTTGTAAAACTTCTCAAAAACAGGCGAAGAATATAGATAAGGAATTGAAGCTTGAAAATGCATTGCTTTGGAAAATAGAAGGGAATGGCTTAACTGAACCATCTTATTTATTTGGGACTATTCATTTGATAAAAAGCGATAAATTCTTTCTTCCTAAAGGTTTTCAAAATGCATTTAATAAATCGGAATATGTGATTTTTGAAATAGATGTGGACAAAATGAATGATATCTCCGAACAAATGAAGCTCCTCCCCAAGATTTTAATGAAAGGCGATACTTCATTGAAAGATTTAATAACCGCTGATCAATACAAACAGGTAAAGGATTATTTCAGTGAAAAACACTTACCTTTATTCCTTTTTGAAAAAGTAAAACCTATGTTTTTAACGATGTTTACCGATGGGGATTTCGATCCTTTGTCAATGAAAAACGGTGAATATTTGTCTTATGAACTTGAGATTTCAAAAATGGTAAAGGAGAAACATAAAAAGACAGGAGGACTTGAAACTATAGAATTTCAGGTTGGTGTTTTGGACTCAATCCCATACAAATATCAAGCGGAAATGCTTATGAAAAGTATCAATTCAGACCGTGATTCAAGCGCAATGGATAATATGTACAATCTGTATCTCAGTCAAAATATTTCTGCTCTTCATCAATCCATAGAGTCCGATGATTTGTCTAAATATGAAAAGATACTTTTGAACAATAGAAATAATACCTGGATACCACGAATGGCTGAATATATGCGTAAAGATCCAAGCTTATTCGCAGTTGGAGCAGGACATTTGGGCGGGAAACAAGGAGTGATTAATTTATTGCGAAAAGCCGGATATAAGCTAATTCCGGTACTACATTAATGTGCCGTTAGGCACAAAACATGGGTAAAAAAGGGCTTTTATCCAACTAAAATGCGTGCCGTAGGTACGCAATGTTACCCACATCAACAAAATTTCTTGTAATAACGCGAAAAAATAAAATGCACCTTTTTTGATAAATAAAACTTTTTAATTATTTTTGTGCCATGAGTATCAACAATATACACGATAAATTTTTCAAAAGTGTTTTAAGTGATATTAATATTGCTAAAAAGTTTATGTCTTCACTTTTATCTGCGGAAATAATCCAACACATCAATATTGAAACATTGCAATATGCTGAAACAGATTTTTTGCTTCCTGATTTAAAAGAAGTTTTTTCGGATATGGTTTTTACTGTTCAAAAAAAAGATAACAAAGAAGTATATATATCCATTATACTTGAGCATAAAAGTCAGCCTGATAATTTTACTGCTGTGCAATTATTGCTTTACATCGCTTATGGTTATTATAAACAGTATAAAAATACTAAATCGCTAAACCTAATACTCCCGGTTGTATTTTACCATGGAAAGAGAAAGTGGGAATATAAACCTATCGAAGAGTTAATAGAGGATTTGCCTCCTGAACTGAAACAGTATATTCCTCTATTTAAAACTGTATTTATTGATTTAAAGGCTTTTTCTGATGATCAATTGCATTCCATAGGAGATGCATTTTTAACTGCAATATTGTTATTAGAAAAATACGCTTTTAACTCTGATCAGCTGGCCAAAAGGATAAAATTGATTTATGAAAAACTAAATTCCGTGAGCAATAGGAACTTATTGCTACCTGTTATTGTTTACTCTATGAGGATAGTGAAAATAGAATATATATTGGAAATCATTGAAGGTTTACCTACACCTATAAAATCAGATATTATGACTGCTTATGATACTTTAATACAGAAAGGATTGGAGAAAGGATTGGAGAAAGGATTGGAGAAAGGATTAGAGAAAGGAGTTGTTAATTTATTTAAAAAACAATTTGATATAGTTCAAATCTCTGATATTATGGAAATATCTCTGAATACTGTAAAAAGCATCCTAAAAAAACATAAGTTGTTATAACCCGCATTATTTACAGATATTTCTATCATGAGTTCAAACTACATGTCAATATAATTAGCAATCAAATAATGAGGTTAAGATAGTCGATTTTCAAGCTCTCATTGATAATTTGGATAATTCACACAAAAAATAAAAATTCTTCAAGCAGTAGCATTTATCAATAAATGTAGTTACTTTTGCATTTCATTTTAATAAATAAATAATTATGATCAATATTAAATTTCCGGATGGAGCTGTAAAGCAATTTGAAAAAGGAGTTAACGCGATAGATATTGCAATGAGTATTAGTGAAGGCCTGGCTAGAAATGTATTGGCAGCCGGAGTGAATGGAAAGGTACAAGATGCTACAATGCCTATTGAAGAAGATGCAGATTTAGTGCTTTACACTTGGAGAGACAAAGAAGGTAAAGCCGCGTATTGGCATTCATCAGCACACCTGATGGCTGAAGCTCTTGAAGCGCTTTATCCCGGGATAAAATTTGGTATTGGTCCTGATATTGAAAATGGATTTTATTATGATGTTGATTTTGGTGATTATGAATTTACTAAAGCCGACTTAAAAAAAGTTGAGCAACAAATGATGCAATTTGCCAAAAAGAAACAAACTTATGATAGAAAAGAAGTTTCAAAACAAGAAGCCCTTGATTATTTTACAAAAAAAGGAGACGAATATAAATTAGAACTAATTCAAGATCTTGAAGACGGGCAGATCACTTTCTATCAAACAGGTGAATTTACAGACCTTTGCCGCGGGCCTCATATTCCTCATACCAAAGCCATTAAATCAGTAAAATTGCTGAATATCGCGGGAGCTTATTGGCGTGGTGATGAGAATAGAAAAATGATGACTCGTATCTACGGGATTACCTTCCCTCAAAAGAAAGAACTCAAGGAATACTTGGATATGCTCGAAGAAGCAAAAAAACGTGATCATAGAAAACTGGGAGCTGAACTCGAACTATTTATGTTTTCTGAAAAAGTGGGCGCTGGACTTCCGATATGGCTTCCAAAAGGAACTTCATTGAGAAAGAGACTGGAAGAATTTCTTATCAAAGAACAAGAAGATGCAGGATACCAACAAGTGATTACTCCGCATCTGGGGAAAAAAGAGTTATATGTGACATCCGGGCATTATGCTAAATACGGTGCGGATAGCTTTCAGCCAATACATACTCCAAGGGAGGGAGAGGAGTTTTTGTTAAAACCAATGAATTGCCCTCATCACTGTGAGATATTCAATAACAAACCTCATTCCTATAAAGAATTACCGATTAGAATTGCAGAATTCGGTACTGTTTACAGATATGAGCAAAGTGGAGAATTGCACGGACTGACAAGGGTAAGGGGATTTACTCAAGACGATGCACATATTTTTTGTACTCCGGATCAATTAAAAGATGAATTTCTTGCTGTCTTGGCATTGACTCAAAAAGTGATTAATAAACTTGGCTTTGAGAATTATACTGCTCAAATTTCCTTGAGAGACCCTGAAAATAAAGAAAAATATATTGGTAGTGACGAGAATTGGGAAAAAGCAGAAAGAGCTATTATTGAAGCTACTCAAGAAATAGGACTTGAGACTACTACCGAATTGGGTGAAGCGGCTTTCTATGGCCCAAAACTCGATTTTATGATTAAAGACGCCTTGGGAAGGTCTTGGCAATTGGGTACAATACAGGTGGATTATAATTTGCCCGAACGATTCGAATTGGAATATATAGGTGCTGACAATCAAAAACACAGACCCGTAATGATACATAGGGCGCCTTTTGGTTCAATGGAAAGATTTGTAGGAGTATTGATTGAACATACCGAAGGTAAATTTCCACTTTGGCTTACTCCCGAGCAATTTAGAATTTTGCCTGTAAGCGATCAATATATCGAACATTCAAATAAACTCTTGGCTGAATTTAAGTCCAAGGGATTAAGAGGTGGTATCGATAGCAGAACAGAATCTGTTGGACGAAAAATAAGGGATACAGAATTGGCAAAAATACCTTATATGCTTATCATTGGAGAAAAAGAAGTAGATTCAGGCTTGGTTTCTGTGCGTAAACAAGGAGAAGGAGATATTGGAAATATGACAACCGATGACTTTGCCAAATTTATAAATGACCAATTGTGATAATCTAACTCAATCGATATGAATTTGATTATTTCCGGACTGCAATACGACATTATTTGGGAAAATAAACAAGCTAATTTAACAAAAATAAATCATTTGATAAATGATGTTTCCCCGGCAACCGATGTGATATTATTACCCGAGATGTTTACTACCGGATTTAGTATGAATACCCTTGAATTGGCAGAATCAATGTCAGGTAATACGGTCAATTGGATGAAAGATACTGCGAAAAGAATCGATAAAGTCGTAGCAGGAAGCATTATTATCAAGGAAGAAAATAAGTATCGCAATAGATTTTTATGGATTCAACCCAATGGCAAGATTCAGTTTTACGACAAAAGACATTCATTTGGTCTAGGAGACGAGGATAAGCACTTTACAAACGGCAATATCCAAAAAATAATCGAATATAAAGGCTGGAGAATATTTCCCATTATCTGTTATGATTTGCGGTTTCCGGAATGGATAAAGAATCGATTTGAATACGATTTGATTATCAATGTTGCAAATTGGCCTAGCGTCAGAGCTACTCATTGGCGCAGTTTTTTGAAATCAAGAGCCATTGAAAATCAATCTTATGTTTTCGGTCTAAACAGAATCGGCATTGATGCCAAAGACAGACATTATTCAGGTGATTCGGAAGTTGTAGATTATAATGGAGATACGATGAATTACCTTGGAGAGACGGAAGGAATCATCTCTGCGAATTTATCCAAAGATAAATTGTATTCATTCAGAAAAAAATACCCTTTTCTAAAAGACCAAGATAAATTCGATATAGAAATATAGGTAAGTATTCTATCTAACAAAACCACTAAGTTACTGGTATCCCGCCAAGTCCGCAAAGGTCACGCGGGGTCTCGCAAAGTAGGTTTTATTGAAAGTCAGAACACCTGACCCCAAAAAAACAACTAGAACGTATCGTATTGGAAACTAATATTTTTTAAAATATTTGTAACTTTGCCCTCGGATTTAAAAATGACCCATTATGCCACAGACAAGATTACCGTT
>Ga0256832_1002630_pt1 | contig 12242 bp, 11 predicted proteins | sample 134614metaG_FD_190534 | JGI IMG/M metagenome (GOLD analysis project Ga0256832, IMG submission 190534) | Hydrothermal vent microbial communities from Lau Basin, Pacific Ocean - 134-614 | ecosystem: Environmental > Aquatic > Marine > Hydrothermal vents | place: Pacific Ocean: Lau Basin | collected... | reverse complement strand
CGATTGGCGCGAAGGGTATGAGGAGTTTTTGATGGCCAAGGCACGCAGCTATCTGCCCCAGCGCGTGGCCTATCTGGCCAAGCGTTTCGGCGTGGAGTATACCCGGCTTCGCATCAACCGTGCCAAGTCCCGCTGGGGGAGCTGCTCGAGCCGCGGCAATATCAATCTCTCGTGCCGTCTCATGGCCTTGCCGCTGCACACCATAGACTACGTCATCATCCATGAGCTGTGCCACCGCACCCATATGAACCACTCCCGCGCCTTTTGGAATCTCGTGGTGAGCCGATGCAAAGCCTATAAAGATATAGAATCGGAACTAAAAACTTTAAGTGAATATATATTATAAAATTTGTTATTATTAGTGTAAGATGATTAATTTTTTGAGTGAGTAGTGTGATGCAGCTTACACTTTTGGAACGGAAACTCTTTGATCATTTTATCTGGGAAACACCAAAAGGCATTCTAGCCAACTTTTTGTCGGCTCTTCTTATTCTTATTCTATTCTGGGGTAGATGGCAAACAAGTTTTTGGGTATGGTTGGGTCTTTTTTTCGGTGTGATGGTTTATCGTCTTGTGATCTATTGGCTCTATAAACGAAACGTTTTGGAAAGTACTGTAGCCTTTAATCTTACCTATATCGGTATTGGTGCTACGGCTATAATTTGGGTACTTTCTTTATGGATGGTTTTTCGTGATGTTGGAATCGAATATAAAGTTTTTATCGGTTTTATTATAGGAGGTTTGAGTGCCGGTGCCGTAGCGATTTTTTCTATGATATACCGTTTTAGCGTTACGTTCGTAACTATTACGCTTTTAGTTACGGCTATTTGGTTTTTAAGTGCCGATACACGTATCGAACAGATCATGGGTGTCGGTACACTCATATTGTATGGCTATCTTTTGCAAGTGGCAAAAGTTTTTTCCCGAAATTATCGTAGTCTTTCAGCACTTTCGCATCAAAAAGAGATGTTGCTACAAAAATATGAGAAGAGAAATAACGAGCTTAAACTCATTTTTGAAAATACACCGATGGGAATATTTTTTTATGATCGTGATTTCAATGTTATTGACGCAAATGAAAATCTTTTGAAGCTATTGGGCGTGACTAAAGCGGAACTGACAAGGTTTAGACTGACAAATATAAAAAATATGGAAGTATTACGCGCTATACGCAATGCTGTTGAGACGGGAGAAACGCAGTATTTTGAGGGGGAATATACGCCGGTGTTATCTGATAGAACTATTTTTATACGTCTTGTAACCAATCCGGTAAAAGATAAAAACGGAAAAATTATTGGCGGGTTAGGAATTATGGAAGATATCGATGAAGAGATCAAAACGAAACAACGACTCCACAACTATGCCCAGTTTTATCTTACAAATCCGAACCCCCTCTTTCAGGTTGACTGTATTACTAAAAAGATTCTCATTGAAAATGATGCAATGCGGAGTTTACGTCAAAGAATTTTAAATTGGAGCGAATTTGTAGAGCGTATTTGTAAAACGCGAGAGGGGAACATAGAAGAGCGTATAGGTGATAGATACTACACTTTTGATATCGTTGCTGTGCAAAATAAGTTGCGCAACGTCTATGTGCGTGACGTAACCCTCGAAAAGCGCGCCAAAGAGGAGGCGGAGTTTTTCGCCTACTATGATGAGCTGACGAAACTGCCGCGCAAAAAAGTCTTTACCGAATTTATGAAAAAGGCACAAAAGCATGCGCAACGCTATGAGCGCCTCAATGCATTGCTCTTTATCGACCTGGACGATTTCAAGAAGATCAACGACACATACGGACACAGCATGGGAGATGAGTTTTTGGTCCAAATCGCGAATCGCATGCGCAAAAACCTGCGCGGTGTAGATGTGATCACACGTCTTGGGGGCGACGAGTTTGCCGTGCTGCTGACCGACTTACCGGGTGATGAAGAAAATGCCAAAGAGCGCGTCGAACGTGTGGTGCAAAAGATTTTGCACGCAATAGGCGAACCCATCGTAGTAGGAGATGTCACGATCAAAGCGGCTGCAAGTATTGGAATAGTACTCTTTCGTGAACAAGCGTGCGACGAAGTGTTCAAAAATGCTGATCTTGCCATGTATGAGGCCAAAAACTCCGGGAAAAATCGCTACAAGATCTTTGATGAAGAGGTGTATATACGTTTTCTGCACAAAAATAAACTTTTTGGTGAATTAGAAAAAGCGATCTTGGCAAACGATTTCGAGCTCCATTTCCAACCGGTTGTTCGCCTCGTAGATAATACGTGTGTAGGAGCGGAGGCACTCATACGCTGGCGATACCGGCAAAGAAAACTTCTCTATCCAAACACCTTTATTCGATGCGCCGAAGAAGGCGAGCAAATCTACAAAATAACTATGTGGGCCATCAAAGAAGTTGCCCGGTTTACAATGGAGTTAAAACAACTAGAGCGGGTTTCGGTCAATCTCAGTATGAAAGATCTGCAGAACGAACGTTTTGTCGAAGATATTATGCGCCTTATAAAGAGTGAAGATGTGGATCCAGAGCGAATGATGTTTGAGATAACCGAGACTTTTGCTTTGGAAAGTTATTCAGAAATAGCAAGTCGAGTAAAGCGCCTTAAAGATCTCGGCTTTCGCGTAGCCATCGACGATTTTGGCACGGGATATTCCTCCATGTACTACCTCAAGCATCTCGATGTGGATACCATCAAGATAGACAAGATCTTCATCGATGCGATAGAAAAGAACCAAAAGGATCGCATTCTCACAGGTACTGTGATCGATCTGGCGAAACTACTGGAGATCGAAACTATTGCCGAAGGCGTGGAGCGCCCTGAGCAGCTCGATATCCTCAAATCCCAAGGCTGCGACAAAGCCCAGGGCTATCTCTTTGCCAAGCCTATGCCCCCAAAAGAGTTCGCAAACTACCTAGCGTCCGCATCCGTAGCGAACGATTGAGCGGATGGTTTTGTCCATACGCTGCAACGTGCGGCGCGGCAGGTGGTAGTATTCGAGCATCTCGATAGGGCGGTGATAGATCACGTAGGTTCGGCCTTTTAGGCGAAAGACGAGGATGCGCATCGGCAGATCCAGACCCGCTCGCACATCCATCTTCATCAGATGCGAGCCCACATACGGCGTGCCAAAAAGAATCAGATAGCTCGGTTCGATACGCCGTTTGATCCGCTTGGCGTTACGGTAGTGGTCGATAGTGCAAAAGATGCGCAGCTTCTTTTTGCGGATGGCCTGTTTGATCCGTTTGATGGTGGTGTAGTAGCTATATTTGCTCTTTATCTGTGTCAGATGAGGCGTGCTCGCTCCAAAAAGCCAAAGCGTTGCAAAAAGTAGTATCAGCACTTTTTTCATGGCGATCCTTTGTGGTGATTGTAGCAAAGGAGGTTAAACGGATAGAGCGCTTTTTAAGCAACGATGAGATAAAATAGAGCTTAAAAAAGCGTGGAGTGGTCATGACCAAATATATCTTCGTCACAGGCGGTGTGCTGAGCTCTTTGGGCAAGGGGATTTCCAGTGCCAGCATCGGGGCGCTGCTCAAAAACAGCGGCCTCGATGTCTCCATCCTCAAAATCGACCCCTACATCAACGTCGATCCCGGCACCATGAGTCCCCTCGAGCACGGCGAGGTCTTTGTGACGGCCGACGGTGCCGAGACCGATCTGGATCTGGGGCACTATGAGCGATTCTTGGATATTAAGCTTTCTAAACTCAACAACTTCACCACGGGCCAGGTCTATCTCTCGGTGATTCAGCGCGAGCGCAAGGGAGACTATCTGGGCAAGACCATCCAGGTGGTGCCTCATATCGTGGAAGAGATAAAAAACCGCATCAAAAAAGCCGGCAAGGGCAAAGATGTGCTCATCGTAGAGCTAGGCGGCACCGTAGGCGATATCGAAGGGCTGCCGTTTTTGGAAGCTATCCGAGAGCTCACCCACGATCTGGGAGTGCACCGTGCCTTCAACATCCACGTCACCCTCGTGCCCTACATCGCCGCCGCCGGCGAGCTCAAGACCAAACCCACGCAGCACAGCGTCCAAGAACTGCGCCGTATCGGTATCAGCCCCGATATGATCATAGCGCGCTGTGAGCGCCCGCTCCCTTCGGAAGTAAAAGAGAAGATCGCACGCAGCTGCGGTATCCCTAGCCACAGCGTGATCGAGGCCAAAGACGCCGAGACCATCTACAAAGTGCCCCTCAACTTCTTGCGCCAAGAGATCCTCGAGCCCATATCTGCGCAGCTGCGCCTGGGCAAGCTCGAGCCAAACATGGACGAGTGGGATATGATCGTAAAAAAGATCATTGCCCCCAAAGATGAGGTGACCATAGCCTTCGTGGGCAAGTATCTGGGGCTCAAGGAGTCCTACAAGTCCCTCACCGAAGCGCTGGTGCACTCCGGAGCCGCACTCGATACCAAAGTCAACATCAAATGGGTGGACAGCGAACTGATCGAGGCAGAAGGTGTGGAAGATTTCATGAAGGATGTGCACGGCATCTTGGTGGCGGGAGGTTTTGGCGAGCGTGGCGTGCAGGGCAAGATAGAGGCGATCCGCTACGCGAGAGAGCACGATATCCCCTATCTTGGGATATGCCTGGGAATGCAGCTGAGCATCATCGAATATGCCAGAAACGTGCTGGGCATCGCCGATGCCAACTCCATGGAATTCGACAAGGAGACTAAAAATCCCGTTATCTATCTCATCGACGAATTTATCGACACTTCGGGCCAAAAGCAGATACGCACCCACACTTCGCCCATGGGTGGGACGATGCGCCTAGGCGAGTATGCCTGCAAGGTCAAGGAGGGCACCAAACTCTGGGAGTCCTACGATCACCAAAGCGTCATTTACGAGCGCCATCGCCACCGCTATGAAGCCAATCCCGCCTATAGAGCACAGCTCGAAGAGGCCGGGATGGTTGTGAGCGGCGAGAGCGAAGAGGGGCTCATAGAGGCCGTAGAGATCGCGAAGCACCCATGGTTCGTGGGGGTGCAGTTTCATCCGGAGTTCACCTCCCATCTGCAAAAGCCAAATCCGCTGATAACGGCATTTATCAAAAACTCCCTCGAGAATAAATGAGAAAACTCACCAAAGAGGATGTGCGCCGGATCTTAGCCGAGCGCTTCAGCGAAGGGTTTTTGTCTCTTCGCGATATCCCTCGCCCCGAAACCCTCAAAGATCTCCAAAAAGCGGCCAAACGGATAGCCGAAGCGATCAAAAATGGCGAAGGAATCGCCGTGGTGGGGGATTATGACGTGGATGGCGTGGTCTCAACGACGCTCATGAAGGAGTTTTTCGCTTCCATCGACTATCCTATCCAGACCATCATCCCCAATCGTTTCAAACACGGCTATGGGCTCAGCAAAAGCGTCATCGACGAGGTGCGCGACGCCGATCTCATCATCACCGTGGACAACGGCATCAGCGCCATCGAAGCGGCCGAGTACTGCAAGGAGCTAGGGATCGATCTCATCATCACCGACCACCATACTCCAGGCGAGAGGCTCCCAGAAGCCTACGCCATCGTCAATCCCAAGCAGAGTGCATGCGATTTTGCCTATAGTGAAATCTGTGGCGCGCAGGTGGCATGGTTTTTGATAGGAGGGCTCAAGGCCGAGCTAGGGCTGGAGCTGGATATGAAGCGCTTTTTGGATATCCTGGCTATTGCCATCATCGCAGATATCATGCCGCTGCGCCACATCAACCGCCCCTTGGTGCAAGCGGGGCTGAAGATGTTCGAGCGCAGCGAACGGCCTGCCGTGAAGTTTTTGCGAAGTGTTTTAAAAAAGCACGCCTTTAGTAGCGAAGATCTGGCCTTCACCGTGGCACCCGTGATCAACAGCGCTGGCAGGATGGACGATGCGAAGCTGGCTTTGGACTTTTTGAGTGCCGAGGATTTTTTCAGCGCCAGCGTCTACTACGCAAGGCTCCTCGCACTCAACTCCCAGCGCAAAGCCGAGGAGCGCCGCGTCTATAACGAATGCCTCCAGCAGGTGCGAGGTGATGAGCACTGCATCGTAGTAGCCGGTGAAGATTGGAGCGAAGGGGTGGTGGGGATCGTGGCGGCGCGCGTGATGGATCGCTTCAAAAAGCCGACTATCGTGCTGACCAAAAAGGATGCGCTCTACAAAGGGAGCGGCAGGAGCTTGGGGGAAGTGGATCTCTTTGGGCTTTTACAAGATTCGGCGCATCTGCTCGAGCGCTTTGGCGGGCACAAGAAGGCGGCGGGACTTGCTCTGCATGCCAAGAACCTCGATGCCTTTCGCTCCCATATCGACGCGCTGGCGGCAAGGCTTCCCAAAGAGGCCTTCATCGACGCTTCCAAAGTGCTCGGAGAGCTGCCTTTTAGCGAAATAGACTGGGAGCTCATCGATATCATCGAAGCCTACGCGCCTTATGGCGAGTCCAATCCCATGCCCCGCTTCGCGGCACTCGATGTGGAGGTTTTGGAAGCTCGCATGGTAGGCGAGAGCGCCAACCATCTGCTCATGACGGTGCGAAAAAACGACCGCATCTTCAAAGCCATCAAGTTCAAGCATGAAAAGCCGTTAGATAAAACTCGCGTCGATCTCGTCTTCTATCCATCCCGCAACATCTTCAACAACAATCAATACATCCAACTCTTCGTCACGGAAGTTCTATAAATAAAATTGAATCTTTGCATTAAGGATTGTTATAGAAATATTAAGATACCATTAAGTATCAAATTTGCTAGAGGAGAGGTCTATGCACAGTGACGACATCAAAAAGCTCAAAGAAGTGCAAGAGGTGATAGAAGAAACCCTCAAGAGCGAAGGGCTCTCACGCCGTGACGCTCTCAAGCTCATGGGTCTTGGAACGGCCGGTGCTTTGATGGGTGGTGTGCCGAGCCACGCCGAAGAGCCAAAAGGAAAAACCAGCGACGCCAAAGCTCACATCGTCATCGTGGGTGGCGGTGCCGGCGGTATCATGGCCGCTGCGAGGCTGCGCAGAGCCGCCAGCAAGGCCAAAATCACCCTCATCGCTCCCAACGAGCTGCATCTGTATCAGCCGGGGCAAGTCTTCATGGCTGCCGGACTCTACACGGCCGATGAGATCAAAAAACCGAACGCCGATCTGATCCCAGATGGTGTCAACTGGATCAAAGACAAGGTAATCGAGTTCGATCCTGATAACAACCAGGTGGTCACCGCCAAAAACGGCAAAGTCAAATACGACTTTTTGGTAGTGGCTGTGGGGATCTCGTATCAGTACGAGCAGATCGAAGGGCTCACCCTCGATAAACTGGGCAAAAACGGCGTAGCCAGTGTCTATCTCAACGATCCGGAAACCGGAAGCGTCAAAGGTGGCGAGATCACCTGGGAGTGGTTCAAGCAGATGCGCGCCGCTGCCGAGAAGGCTAGCAAAGATAACCCCATCAACGTCATCTGTACCCAGCCTGCTACGCCTATCAAGTGTGGAGGGGCTCCTCAAAAGATCCTTTACTTAAGCGACGATTTCTTGCGCGGTAACGGTCCAGTGGGCGGTAAAGACGTGCATATGAACGCCAAGTTCTACTTTACCAAAGGTAAGGGCAGCAAGCTTTTCGGTATCAAAGAGTACAACGAAACTCTTGAAAAGCGCGTCCAGCCCATGTACGGCAACATCACCAACAAATGGAACCACAACCTGGTCAAAATCGATACCGATAAGAAGATAGCTACATTCAAGCATGTCTACCAAGTAAAAGGGGAGTACGATCCGGAGTTGGAGATCTACGAATACATCACCAAAGAAGAGATGGTGGAGATGCCCTACGATTTCATCCACATCGTACCGCCTATGACGGCATCCAACGAATTTCGCACGTCACCTCTGGCATGGCAAAAAGGAAGCGGTAAGGGATGGATGGAAGCAGACAAAGAGACGCTCCAGCACCGCCGCTACAAAAATGTCTTTGGTATCGGTGACGTGCTGGGCATTCCAAAAGGAAAGACGGGAGGAAGCGCGCGCCACCATGGTCCCATCATCCAAGAAAACCTCATAGCGGTGATGGAGGGCAAAGAGCCCACGGCCAAATTCGACGGCTACACCGTCTGTCCGCTCAAGACGCAGTATGGCAAGATCATGCTGGCAGAGTTCAACTACGGCACTAAGCCGGCGCCTTCCTTCCCATTCCTCGATCCCGCGGAGCCTCGCTGGATCTGGTGGGCCTTTGACCTGTATATGCTCAAGCCGATGTATTGGAACTTGATGATGCGCGGTCTCATGTAAGAGACCGTGCGAACGGGAGGGGAGATGAAGCAGCCTGTCCTTCGCGAGCTGATACTCTATCTCTTCTTGACGTTCTTTTTGGCGCTGTGGATGCACTGGGATGCTTGGAAGAGCCATCCTGTGGAGCATCTGCAGGCCATCTCCACCGCACCCTTGGGGTGGCTCCACCCTTTTATCTTCGCTTTTGTAGTCTATCTCATCATTGGAGTTTTGCGTCTTTTTATCGCCTTCGTGCGCAGACTCAAAGCACGCTAGTGAGCGCTTTTCCACATCGGCTCTTCGCCAAGGGATGGGAAGCCATCCAGGAGCTGATGGGGATGGAAGCGCTTTTTATAGGCAAAAGAGGCGCACCCATCCACCCAGTAGCCAAGGTAGATCCATCGTAGACCCAGTTGTCGCGCCAGGTTGATCTGCACCAGTAGCGAGTAGACGCCCAGCGAGAGTTTTTCGTAGTCGGGATCGTAGTAAAAGTATATGGAGCTAATACCGTCATCCAGGATATCGATGAGGTCTACGCCTATGAGTCTGCCGTCGCGAAAGTAGAGCACCTCTTTACCAAAATCGTGGGCTCCCACCACGAACTCTTCGTAGTAGGTCTGGATATCCATCTCGGTGTAGCTCCAGCCGCTCTTTTTTTCTTTGAATTTGTGGAATTTGTTGTAGAGCTCCACGTGCTCGTAGGTAAGTGAGGGCTTTTGGATGTAGATCTCGGTGTCGCGGTTTTTCTTGATGGAGCGCTTTTGGGAGCGCGTGGGGGTGAAGCGCTCTACGTCTATGCGGATGTTTTTGCATTCATTGCAGCCTGCGCAGATAGGGTGGAAATAGGAGTGGCCAAAGCGTCGCCACCCTCTGCGGATCAACTCGCTTGCCAGCTCTTTGGTGGCTTCGGGGATGTAGCGATAGAGCATGCGGGTGCTGCGACCCGGCAGGTAGGCGCATTCGTAATCGAGGGTGCAAAAATCGATGGAGGCGATATGATCGAACTTTTTCATACCATCGATTATAGCACGTTTAGATAGGAAGCACGCGTATATTTTGGTAGTTCAGATTTTGTCTGAGGGTGTGTTCGATCCCAAAGAGCGTGCCTGTCGTAGCGCTCGCGCACCCTACGCAGGCTCCCATGTAGCGGATGTAGACATCTATGAAGTCGCCGTTTTCTTTCATATCGATGATCTCGAGATTGCCTCCATCCATCACGAGAAACTGACGGATACTCTCGTCGATCACCTTCTCTATCGCCTTCCACTTCTCCTCGAAAGGCAGGCTCGCGAAGTCTTGGGTCTCTTGGGTTTGCGTGTTTTCGCTCATTGTATCTCCTAATTCGGATAGATTTTCTCTTATTTTGGGGTGATTATAGCACAAATGTGACAAAGGTAGCAAAACCGGCTATAATGAATCGTTATAATAAGAAAAAACGAAGGAGGGGAACATGGCTTTTAGTACGCTCAAAGAGGTGGAAAAAGAGGTTTATACCGTTTGCGAATGTATGGATGTGAGTCTTGGAGAGATTCTTGAGGCTATCAAAAATGGCGCTTGCGATGTGGAAGCTATCATGGAGGCGACGGATGCAGGAACCGCATGCGGGAAATGCCGCAGTAAAGAAGACGACCCGGCAGATGAGCGCGCCGTACATCTGGATGAGATAGTAGCGCTGGCCAAGGCCGAAGGGCTCTGCAAAGACTAAAACCTGTTGCCCTGCGGGGCGTTGATGAGGCTAAAGAACTCCTCGCGGGTTTTGATGTTTTCTTTAAAGACACCGCGAAGAGCGGAACTGACGGTGGTGGAACAGATTTTTTCGACACCGCGCATCTCCATGCACATGTGGCGTGCCTGCACCACCACCGCTACCCCTTTGGGTGCGATAGTCTCCATCAAAGCATCGGCTATCTGCTCGGTCATCTGCTCTTGGATCTGCAAGCGTCTGGCATAGACGTTCACCATCCTTGGAATCTTCGATAGTCCCACCACCTTGCCATCGGGGATATAGGCTACGTGAGCACGGCCGATGATGGGCAAGAGATGGTGCTCGCAGAGCGAATAGAACTCGATATCGCGCACCAAGACCATCTCGTCGTTGGTGGAGCTAAAGAGCGCCTCGCCGAGAATCTCTTTGGGATCTTGCCGGTAGCCTTGGGTAAGGTGCATGAAGGCTTTGTAGACGCGCGCGGGGGTTTTGACGAGCCCTTCGCGCTTCGGGTCTTCTCCGATGATTTCGAGCATCGTGCGCACCGCTTCTTCGAATCGCTTTTGATTGTCCATCGCCTCTCCACTCGGTTTTTTAGATTTTATCACAATATTTTGATAAAATAAGAGCTAAAATTTTGCACGAAGGGAAATTAATGGAAATCAAAGCCACCAAAATCGATAGCGCCAACGCGAAAGTGGAGGCGACCGTCAAGAACGAAGATATAGAAAAACGCAGCGAAAAGATCGCTAAAAACCTCGCAAAAACTCTCGATATCCCCGGATTTCGCAAAGGCAAAGTGCCGGTTGCCGTAGTCAAGCAGCGCTATGGCGACAAAATCGCCCAAGATGCAGAAGGCGAAGCGGTACGCGAAGTGCTCGATAGATCGATAGAAGAGCTGGGTGTCGATAAAAGCACGATCCTCGGCGAGCCCCGCTTTACAAAGTATGAAAAGGGTGACGAAGCGATCGTAATGGAGTTCGAGATCGGTCTGCGCCCCGAGATCGATCTAACAGGCTACGAAGAGCTCGTGCCTACCTACGAGGAGCCCGAAGTGAGTGATGAGGAGGTGCAAAAACGTCTCGAAGAGCTGGCCGAATCGATGGCGCAGTTCGTGGAAAACCCCAAGCGCCGCGTGGCCAAAGAGGGTGATCTCGTGGTGATCGACTTCAAAGGCACACTCGAAGACGGCAAAGAGATCGAAGGCGGAAGCGCCGAAGGTTTCGAGCTACGCCTGGGAAGCGGACAGTTCATCCCCGGCTTCGAAGAGCAGGTGGTGGGGATGAAAAAGGGAGAGACCAAGACTATCGAAGTGACATTTCCCGAAGACTATCCCAACAAAGAGCTCGCCGGCAAGCCGGCCAAGTTCGAGGTGACGCTGCACGCAATAAAAGAGAAGGAGAAGCTCGAAATCAACGACGAGCTGGCCAAAAAGATGCTGCCGCAAAATCCCGATGCGACAGTGGAGGTGCTCAAAGAGGAGATCAAAAAGCAGCTCAAGAGCGAAAAACTCTCCAAGCTCTACAACGAAGAGCTCAAGCCCAAGCTCGTCGAAGCGCTTGTAGAAAAATTTGAGTTCGATCTGCCTAAAAACATTGTGGAGCAAGAGATCGACGTGCAGCTCAATCAACGTGCTCAACAGATGAGCCAAGAAGAGATCAAAGAGCTCCAAGAGAACCCCGAAAAACTCGAAGAGCTCAAAAAAGAGATCGAGCCTGAGGCCAAAAAAAGCGTCAAAGCCACCTTCATCGTCGATGCACTGGCCAAAAAAGAGGGGATCGATGTCAGCGACCAAGAGGTGATCCAAACCATCTACTACGAAGCGTTGCAGATGGGTCGCAATCCCCAAGAGATCCTAGAGGCCTACCAAAAGCAGGGACTCCTGCCTGCTATCAAAATGGCGATGATCGAAGACAAGTTGCTGACGCACTTGCTCAATAAAAAGAACGAAAAAGAAGAGGCAAGCGCATGAGCTACTATATTCCCTACGTAATTGAGCGAACCGGTCGCGGTGAGCGCAGTTACGACATCTATTCGCGGCTGCTCAAAGACCGCATCATCATGCTTAGCGGCGAGATCAACGACGCCGTGGCATCCTCCATCGTGGCGCAGCTGCTCTTTTTGGAGGCGGAAGATCCGGACAAGGATATCTATCTCTATATCAACTCTCCCGGCGGCGTGATTACCAGCGGGATGAGCATTTATGACACGATGAACTACATCAAGCCCGACGTGGCCACGATATGCATCGGTCAAGCGGCCAGCATGGGGGCATTTTTGCTCAGCTCCGGTGCCAAAGGCAAGCGCTACGCTCTGCCCCATGCGCGCATCATGAT
>Ga0256832_1002629_pt1 | contig 12247 bp, 8 predicted proteins | sample 134614metaG_FD_190534 | JGI IMG/M metagenome (GOLD analysis project Ga0256832, IMG submission 190534) | Hydrothermal vent microbial communities from Lau Basin, Pacific Ocean - 134-614 | ecosystem: Environmental > Aquatic > Marine > Hydrothermal vents | place: Pacific Ocean: Lau Basin | collected... | reverse complement strand
ACGACAGAGTACGGAAAATACGCAAAAAATGCAGCAGTCGAGTCTGAAAGTGAAAGATTCCGCAGCCCAGGGACTGGATTATACCAGCAAGACTGTTCGTGCTATGGATGAGATCAACGAAGCGACCATCGCAATCAATGAAGCGATTGAAGTTATCGACCAGATTGCATTTCAAACCAATATCCTCTCTTTAAATGCGGCGGTAGAAGCGGCAACGGCAGGAGATGCCGGTAAAGGATTTGCTGTTGTGGCAAGCGAAGTGAGAAATTTGGCGGCAAGAAGTACGGAAGCAGCAAGAACTATCAAAGACCTGGTTGTGAAAGCAACAGACAAAGCCAACGAGGGCAAAGAGATATCCGCACATATGATCGAAGGATATAAAGAGCTCAGCGGTGATATTGACGAGACGATCACTCTGATCGAAGATACTACGCGATCGGTTCAGGAACAGGTACAGAGTATCAATTCACTTGAAAAAACACTCAATACCCTGAGTAGGCATACAGAAGATTATATTACCATTGCTCATACAGCAAACGAAGTAAGTGTCAATGTCAGTGAAATTTCCAAAACGATTTCAAAAAATGTCAATATTACCGAATTTGAAGGTAAAGAGTTGATTCTCAGAGAAGAGCTGAGATTTGAACAAAATGAGAAGGAAGCAGATTATGTATAATTCAGATCTACTAGACGAAAATGAAATACAGCACAATGTAGACTATATGACCAAAAGCCATTTGCGTAATGTCATGCAACTGGCGGTATTTACTACAAGCAGTGACAGACTCTATGCGATTAATATTTCCAAGATTCAGAGTTTTTTGATTAAAGATGAGGTGGAGCTTCTGCAACCGCCTACAGGCAATGAATATGTGATCGGTTTAATCAATATTCGCGGGGAGATTGTTTCTATTGTTAATTTTGACAGATGGATCGGAGATGATACCACAGATAAAGATCAGCGTATTATTATTGTCTGTAATTATAACCAGAAAAAAATCGGTATTATGGTGAAAGATATTATCCGCATTGAAGAAAAAAGCAGTGATGAATTAAGTGTTCCCGCCAGTAAAGATCCAAAGATTTCGTATGTTACCCATGTGCAGCAACATGACAATGATACTACAAAGAAAATGTGTATTGTGTTTGATGCCGAACGGTTATTGTACGATGCCAATGTCAGTGACAAAACTTCCAAAACAACTATATATGATATCGACTCTTTTGAAGTGACACCACCAAATACTTTTACGATTAACAGTAATAAGCTGGTACTCGTAGCCGAAGATAGTCAGATTGTGATTGAAAAGCTTAATCAGTTTTTGACAAAACTGGAACTTAATTTCGAAATATATGAAAACGGAGAAGATTTGATTAACAGAATCATGACACTTGATCCTCAGGAAGTCGGTCTTGTGATTACCGATATTGAGATGCCGATACGTAATGGTTATCAGGTGATTAAGTATATTAAACAGGAGAGTGTCTACGGCAATGTACCGGTGCTTTCCCTGACAAGTATGACCAATCAGGGTGTCAAAGATAAGGTGATGGAACTGGGTGCGCTGGATCTGGTGAATAAATCGGACTTGAAACTTTTACACAATTATATTAAAGAGATTTTGGAAGGAGGTCTGCAATGACCATCAAAAAACAGAGCCTTTTTTTAGGATTGTTTATTTTTATGTCGTTTATGTTGCTGCAAGGGTTTATGGTACATAAAATGACTTTTATGAGAGCACATATGCGAGAGGTGATGCAGTTGACAAAACAATTGAAGGAGGTAGACAGCAAAAAAGATATTTTGACTAAAGAAGCTCTTTCAAAACGTGAAAATGCTTTGTTTTCTAAAATCAATACTGAACTCAATCTCATGAATCAAAGCCTGACAGCTAATACACCGTTGTATTTTATATTGTTTGTCAATATTATCATTAACCTCATTTTGTATCTCTTCTCTGCGAGAATTGTACATAATTTACAACGATTGCATAAAGGGATGGATTCCTTCTTTTCCTATTTACAGAGAAAAGGTGACCGGGTAGAAAAAGTCGATGTAAAAGGAAAAAGTGAATTTTATGCTATTGCAGAGAATATTAATCGTAATATTCAGACTATCGAGCAAAATTTGCAAAAAGATCAGGCAACTGTCAGAGAAGTTGCAAAGATTTCAGATATCGCAGGCAATGGGGATTTCTCAAAACGTATCCGCTCTGAGGCATCCAATCCTGAAATCAACCAGCTCAAAGAGAGTTTGAATGCACTCTATGAACACACACAGCAGAATCTGCAGGAGATTGTCAAAACGCTGGTTTCCTATGAAAGAGGGGATTTTCAGAATAAAATCAGCGTACATTCCGAAGGGGAATTGAAAGCACTTGTCAACGGCGTAAACAATCTCGGTAAAACACTTGCAGATGCACATAATAAAATAGAGAACTCTTTGAAAAACAAGAGTGTGAAGTTGAATGATTCGGCAGATAAGCTGCAGCACAATATGAAAAACCTTTTTTCGGCTATTAAGACAGAGCGTGACAACTCAGAAAAGGCGGCAGATGAGATGCAAGAGATGAACCAAAAAATTCTGGAGACGACACAAAAGGCATATTCGATGAAGTCAAATGCTGAAGAGACAATGCAGATGGCAAAAAAAGGAGAAAACCTTGCTGACAAAACTTTTATTGCAATGCAGGAGATCAATACCTCAACTTCGGCAATTTCCGAAGCGATCAGTGCCATCGATGCGATTGCCTTTCAAACCAATATTCTCTCTTTAAATGCAGCAGTAGAAGCAGCAACTGCAGGTGATGCCGGAAAAGGATTTGCGGTAGTAGCGCAGGAAGTGCGAAACCTGGCTTCTAAAAGTGCGGAAGCTGCCAGAAGTATCAAAGAGCTTGTGGAAAATACACAGGAAAAAACGGATGAAGGGATGAAAATTTCAGAGCATATGAAAGAGAGTTTTCTTCGTGTGAACAGCAAGATAGAAGAGACATATCAGTTGATTGAGAGTGTTGTTTCCGAATCGAGTCAGGAGAAGCAGATGATTGAAAATATTGCATCGCTGATGAAAGAGCTGCAGCAAATTAGTGTTCGAAACAGTGATATTGCCAAAACAACTGATTCTATTTCCGGAGAAATCCTGACGATTGCTAAAGATTTGCAGGATGAGGTAGAGATGACCAGAGAGAAAGCGGAGGTATAAAATTATGTCACAGGAAATCAGAGATTTTTTTATGGAAGAAGCGGAAGAATTGTTTGATAATCTGCACTCTATTCTCCTGAAAAATGAAGAAGCGGGCGAGATATCTCCGGAAGAGGTTGACTCTATTTTCAGAGATATGCACACACTCAAAGGCGGTGCTGGTTCGGTAGAACTCTTGAAATTCTCAGGGTATACACACCATCTTGAAACCTTTATGGATATGGTGCGCAACGGAGAAATTGAGCTTGACAGTAAAGTAATCGACTTTATTATCGAGAGTGTTAGTACGATGCACGATATTTTGGAAGAGGAGTATGCGGATGAGCTGGATGAAGCGGAGTATACCAAAAAGCTACAGCAGATTATTCAAGATATTGAGCAGATCAAAAAAGGCGATGCACCGAGCAGTGTTAGTCATGAAACAGTAGAGAAAAAAGAGAAAAAAGTCAGGGAAAAGACACAGATTTTCGGTGACAATGCTGCGGAGATGATCGATCTTTTCGAAGAGCTGGAAGATGAAATCGAAGCGGTGGCATCAGGAGAGATTGATCCTTCAGATGCTATCAGTGTGATTTTCAGAACCATTCATACGATCAAAGGCGCATCACAGTTTCTCAATTTGAAATATTTCCCGACCTATCTTCATGAAGTGGAGTCCATTTTAGATACTGCACGCAATGGTGATATTCCCTATAATATGACTTTTAACGATTTTATGTCCAAAGTAGCAGAACATGCACAAAGATTGATCGATCAAGAGTTGAATAGCAGTGTGGATCATGAAAGTTTTCATGAAGAGCTGGAGTCCTTGAAAGAGGAGATTGGTGAATTGTTGTTTGTTCTGGAAGAAGACAAACCCAAAGAAGAGACGCCGGCTTTTGAGCTATTTAACGAAACAACACAGTCAACAGAAAAATTACAACAAGAGGTTACGCCACAACCATTTGAGTTGTTTGATGAAACGCAGACAGAGCAAAATATTGAATCGTCGCAGCAGTCGGAGACACCTATGGCTTTTGAATTGTTTGACAATGACAATACCCCTCCTCATGCTGAACAGGAAGTATCGAAAGCAGATGTTGCCACTGTACAAAAAACACAACAAGAAGCCAAACAAGAAATAACGCAACCCAGCCAGAATAAAAGCGATAAAAAGAAAAAAACGCTCTCTTTGAATAAAGCTGCTGCTTCGACGTCTATTCGGGTCAATTTGGATAAAATCGATCAGCTGATGAACAGGGTAGGGGATCTTGTTATTACCAAAAGTATGCTTTTTCAGTTTACAGATTCGATTTCCGATGAAAATCTTTATAAAGCAATTCATGAAAGATTAATCGATCTTGACAGAGATATTCGCGAGTTGCAGGAGTCGGTGATGTCCGTTCGAATGGTACCGATGGAGAGTGTCTATGCAAGACTACCGAAGATGGTGCGTGACCTGGCAAAAAAACTGGATAAAAAGATTAAGTTCGAGCATATCGGTGATAATGTTGAAATAGACAAAATGATGGTGGAAGGGTTGATGGATCCTTTGACGCATATTATCCGAAACTCACTGGATCACGGTATTGAAAAACCGGAGGAACGATATAAAAAAGGAAAACCTGAAATTGGCAAGTTGATTATCTCCGCAGAGCAGGAGAGCGGTAATATTATCATCTCCATTCGTGATGACGGTGCAGGAATCAATGTGGATAAGGTGATTCAAAAAGCACTGGATAACGGTGCTATTACCCATGAAGAGCTTTCAAATATGACTGCACAGGATAAATTAATGCTCATATTTCACCCGGGGCTTTCCACTGCTGAATCATTGACGGATGTTTCCGGACGTGGTGTCGGAATGGATGTTGTTATGAACAATATTAATGCGCTCGGCGGGCATATTCGAGTTTATAGTAAAAAAGACAAGGGTACGCATATTCAGATTATCTTACCTCTGACGCTGGCTATACTGGATGGTTTAAATGTTTTGATTGGTGATAAAAAATTTATTTTACCGCTCAATGCGATTGTAGAATCATTACAGCCGCAAAAGCATATGATTAAACATGTGGGTGAAAACAGGAAAGAGATTTTAATGCTGCGACGAGAGTTTATTCCTATCGTGCGGCTCTATGATTTTTTCAATATTGAGCCGTCATACGGCAATCTTGAAGAGGGTATGTTGATTGTGATTAAAACAGCGAATCATAAAGTAGCGCTTTTTGTAGATGATTTTCTCAATCAGGAGCAGATTGTCGTTAAATCGCTGGAAAAAAACTATAAAAAAATTAAAGGTATCGGTGCGGCGACGATTCGTGGAGACGGTAGTATCGGTCTTATTTTGGATGTGACGAGTATTGTAGATATGTATAAAGGAGGAAGGTAAGATGGAATATGTAGTATTTAAACTCAATCATGAAAATTACACTATTCCTCTGGAAAAAATTAAAGAGATACTTGTCTATTCACAGGTGATTATAACAGAACTTTTTGCAGAAGAAGAGTGGATTAAAGGGTTGATCAATCTACGAGGAGAAGTTATACCTATCGTAGATTTACGGGTACTTTTTCACATTTCCGACACGGCTATTTCGGAAAATACCGTGATTATTGTCATCAAGACGGAAGAGAATAAACTTATAGGGATTATTGTCGATAATATAGAGTCGATTCTGACATTGGATAAACAGACAATAGTTCCTGCTCCCGATATGGGGGTCAGTATTGATCCCAAATATATTGACGGATTGATTAAATTAAACAATGAGCAGATGACAATACTATTAAATATTGATTCTGTATTAAAACTAGAAGAAGCAGCATAGGAGTAGAGAATGAAGATTTTAATTGTAGATGACAGTAGTACCATGAGAAGAGTGTTAAAAATGGGTGTTACCAAAGCTTTGGATGGTCAGGAGCCTGTAATTTTAGAGGCTGAAAACGGTCAGGAAGGACTCGACCTATTGTATAAAAATACCGATGTGGACTATGTTTTTTTAGATGTCAATATGCCGGTAATGAAAGGGGATGAGATGCTGCGTATTATGCGTCAGGATCCAAAAATAAAACATATCAAAGTGATTATGCAAACCACGGAGGGTGTGCGATCCAAAGTTGCCGAATTGACAAAGATGGGTATCTCCGGCTACCTGCTAAAGCCTTATACACAGGCCATAATCCTCCAGCTGATGCAAAAGTTGATGGAACGTGAAACTGCACAAGCATAAAGAGAAGTATCATGAAAAGGAGTGTACTTGATACGATTTTGATTGTTGATGATTTGCGAACCAACCGGATGGTAATGAAAAAAGCGCTTGAAAATGAGAATTACCATTTTATTGAAGCGGGTAACGGTCGTGAAGCAATCGAACTGGCGATAGAACATCAACCCGATGTGATTATCATGGACGGGTTGATGCCAGAAATGGACGGTTTTGAAGCAGTGAAGACACTGCGGACGTTGGAAACGTTTAAACGAACACCTATTTTGATGATCTCATCACTTTCTGATGAAGCCAGTAAGCTCAAAGCAATTGAAGCCGGCGTAAACGATTTTATTACCAAACCGTTTGAGAAAATGGAGTTGATACTTCGTTGCCGTTCCTATATGGATATTGCGCAAATTAATAGTCGATATATACTCTCAACAAAGAATCCGCATACAAGAATGCCCAATCAGGTTGCATTGCGTCAAAGAATTTTGGCGAGCGTAAGTGCAACTATTGTATTGATGAGGATTGATCACTTCCGATCGGTGGATGCTTTTTACGGCGAAGCTTATGCCAGAATGCTTGAGAAAGAGTTTGTCAAATATTTGACTTCCTATTTTCAGAGTTTGGATTTGATGGTACTCTGTTACCATACTGCTCCGGGTGAATTTGTGGTTTTATTTGATGATTTCAAGCGGGATATGGGACATATTGATCTTCATGAGTTTTGTAAAATGCTTCATGAACATATTCAGTCATATGAGATAGAACTTGATAAATTCTCTTACGATGTCAGTGCAACACTCTGTTTTGCAAGCGGGAGTGAAAATTTGTACGAAGACGCCAGTTTTGCGATGGATTGGGTGATTGAGCAGAAAAAGACCTATGTTATTATGAATGAAGTCATTGAAAAGCTCAAAGAGGAGACGAAAGAGAATATCAATAAAGTACATATGGTTAAAAAAGCGATTGAAGAGGATAGAATTGTTCCCTATTTTCAACCGATATACGATAACCGACTGGGTGAAATCACCAAGTATGAGACACTTGTTCGTCTTGTAGCCGAGGATGGCAAGATTATCTCTCCTTTTTTCTTTCTAGATGCGGCAAAGAACGGCAACTACTATCTTCAGATTACAACAATTATGCTGGAAAAAGTTTTTGCGATCTTTAAATATGTGGATTCGGAAGTTACCGTCAATCTCTCTTATCTGGATATGGCGAGTACGCTGGTTACGGAAAAACTCTTTAAACTTTTAAAAGAGAATCCCGATACGGCAAAGCGGGTGACACTTGAATTGCTCGAGGATGAGGCGATTGAAGATGATGTAGTGTTTGAAGAGTTTATTCAAAAAGTACGGGAATATGGGGTAAAAATTGCTATTGATGATTTTGGCAGCGGCTATTCTAACTTTCAGCGCATTATGAGGATCAGTCCGGATTTTGTCAAAATAGACGGAAGTATTATCAAAAATATTGCAACAGATCAAAAAAGTCAGGTGCTCACCAATGTTATTCACACTTTTTCGCAATCGCTCAATATCAAAACGGTTGCTGAGTTTGTCAGCACAGAAGAGATCTTCCGAAAAATACAGGAGATTGGTATTGACTATGCACAGGGGTATTTTATTGCCGAACCTCATGACAAACTGGTGACACTCCAGTCACATCCTACACTGTTTCATGCAAATTTGCTCGAAGCAGCACCGCAAAATTAGAGGTGTCCTAAATTTAATTTGAAAAAATCCGATTTTAGTCTAAAGGGGTATAAACTCCAGGAAGCTAAAAAAGGATTTTTATGAAATTTATGGATCAGTTAAACTTTTCGAAGAAACTCTATCTGCTCTTATCCATTCCCGTATTTGCACTGGCTGTATATACCATGGTTACATTTTACAGTACCTATATCGATGCGACCAGGCACAGTGCACTCAAAGAGCTTTCCGAACTATCTGTAAAAATATCCAATGTGATTCATGAAACACAAAAAGAGAGAGGGCTGAGTGCCGGTTTTGTCAGTAGTCACGGACAAAAATTTAAAGATCAGCTTGCCAGGCAACGTCAGTTGACAGATAAACAGATTCAAATCCTTTCCCAGTTTCTCGATCTATTGCCGGCTGAGACATTTTTGCCGGAATTTAAACAAAACTTGGAAAGAGCACTGGATAAAGTACACAGCCTTCCGACGATTCGTAACTCTATAGACAATCTTGGTGTGACATCGACAAAATTGATTGCGTTGTACAGCAATATGAATGCCTCTTTGCTCGATACAATTGCAACCATCGTCAAAATGGCGGACAATGTAAAAATCAGCAATGAAATCAATGGCTATCTAAATTTCCTTCAGGCAAAAGAGCGCATGGGTATCGAGCGTGCGGTGGGTACAGGAACATTGGCAGGAGGGCGTTTCGCTGAAGGTATGCAAGTCTATTTCATCAAATTAATTGCTCAGCAGGAAGCTTTTTTGAAAAATTTTCACTATTATGCACCCGCTAAAGTCTTAAAGGCATATCAGGCAATATTTCGTGATCCCGTTGTCCAGAATGTGGAGATGATGGAAAAGATGTTGGTGAATGCAAAGGGTATGTCTGGATTCAACATTCCCGCACAGCGGTGGTTTGACAGTATTACCCATAAAATCAATAAATTCAAAGAGGTGGAGAATTTTCAGTCAAAATATATTACTGAAACGGCACAGGAGTTTTATAACCATGCATGGCATACACTATTGGTCTTTTTCTTAATTAATACTGCTGTGTTTATGGTGATTGGTGTATTTGTATTTATGATGACAAAACGTCTTTCAAAACAGGTGGAAAATCTTCAGCAGGGGTTGCGTTTTTTCCTCTCTTATGTTGCCAGAGAAAAAGATTATATTAAGCCGATGAAAGTAGAGGGTAAAGATGAATTTGCAGAGATGACGGCAATGATCAATGTACAGATTGAAAAAATTACCAAAATTATTGAACAAGACAAAAGGGTTGTCAGTGAAATAGAAGATGTTGTGCGTAAAGTGAGCAACGGCTTTTTCGGGCACTCTGTCAATGAATCCGGAGCATCCATAGAAGTGGAGCATTTGCGTAGTGCACTTAATGAGATGTTGAGATCAACAAAAGAAAAATTTTCAGCATTAGTTGCACTATTGAATCATTATAGTCAGGGAAAATTTGATTATGAAATTCCGCACGGTAGTATCAAAGGAATGAATGGAGATTTTGGTGCCGTGGTGACTTCTGCCAAATTGCTTGGTGATAATATTTCTGAACTTTTTGCCGTCATTCAGAATACGGGAGGAAGTTTGACTGATAATACAAAAGTGCTCTCCCACTCTTCAACCTCTTTGACAAAGTTTGCTGACGAACAGCGCAGTGCTTTAAATAATACGACGTCTGTTCTGGAGCATATGAAAGCGACGACAAAAAAGAGTATTGCAGATATACGAAAATCTTCTTCTATGGCGGATCAACTGGCGCAAACATCTGAAAAAGGATTGGTGCTGGCATCCAAAACAGCGGAAGCGGCAGATGAGATTAATGATAAAGTTGAAGCGATTGATGAAGCAATTGCTATTATTGACCAGATTGCTTTTCAGACTAATATCTTGTCACTTAATGCAGCAGTAGAAGCGGCAACTGCCGGAGAAGCAGGGAAAGGTTTTTCTGTTGTGGCACAGGAGGTTCGAAATCTTGCTACCAAAAGTGCTGAAGCCGCTGCTGAAATCAAACTGCTGGTTGAAAGTGCAAAAAATAAATCGATAGAGGGCAAAGCGATCAGTGAAGAGATGATTAACGGATATGAACATTTAAAAAATGAGATTAATGCAACTAAGGATATTATTGAGTCGGTTGCATATAAAAGTGAAGTTCAGGAAAAAGATATGGTGGAGATTGATAATGCTGTTGAAAAGATGAATCAGGTTGTATCGGAAAATGTTAAAATGGCTGCCGGCATTGATGATCTTTCCCAAAATATCAGAACGCTTTCGACGGATCTGTTTCATGTAGTCTCCACAGCTTCGTTTAAAGAGGAAGTCCGAAACCAGGTGTGTGATGTCAAACTCAATGAAACGATCGCGCAGATGAAGCATAAACATTTGCTTTTTAAAGCAAAAATTCTTGAAAAGCTTGAGATTAAAACCCGTTTCGATGTGACACCTCCGACACAGTGTGATCTGGGGCGATGGATGAGACAGCAGGAGGAGAACAAAAGTACTATCGCGCAGTCCGCCGCATGGAGCGTGCTGGTAAACGATCATGAAAAGATTCATGCATTGGCACAGGAGTATGTAAATAAAAATGCTGAAAATGCACCTTCGACACAATTAGAAGATATCGCAACACAGCTGGAAAATGCGACACGTAATATTTTTAATAGTCTTGACGGTATTAAACGCACATATTGTAATACAAAAAAAGAGGGGAAAATTATGAAACGAATGCAAAAAAGAGAGAAAATTGAGGTATGAATCAAGGGGTGCAATGATATTAGATTAAGTAATATTTCTATTTTGAAAGCAGGAGACTTTAGTGCCGTCAAACAGAGGTGTAGCTGGAGCAGTACTTTCGAAAAGAGTGTAAAATTTCCTTTTCATAATTTCTAAAAATTAAATTATTTTTCATATTACCGATATAGTTAAAATATATTAAAATTCTGCTCTTCCAAAAGTTGGATAAAACAGTTCGTAAAGTCGTCATATGAAATTCAGGACATTTAATACTCTCATTACTGTAGGTATCGTAGTTCCGGCGATTGTAAGTTTTTATATATTGTATGAGAATTTACATTATACATATTTTCACAAAAATATTGATTCTGTCTGGTGGTTACATTTTCTGATGCCGTTGTTATTGATGCTTCTCTTTGCTGTTGCCTACTATCTGTTTCATCATCTTGTCCTCAAACCGCTTTTGCTATTGGATGCCTATGTGATTGGAGAGGTAAAGGATATTCCGCATTCAAGGATAGCGGAGATAGAAGAGTTGTCTCAGCAGGTGGAAAAGCAGATCAAAACACTTCAGGAGCTGGCCTATTTTGATTCTCTGACCCGTGTGCAAAACCGCAGGAGTATCGAACGGTCGCTGGATCTGGCGCTTGCGAGTGCGAAGCGAGACGGCAAAGTTTTCAGTATCGCCCTGATTGATCTCGATAATTTTAAAATGATCAACGATACGTATGGACATGAGTGCGGCGATCATCTGCTGTGTGGTATGGTCAAAAGAATCAAATCACATTTGCGCGAAGTAGACCAGATCGGTCGTCTGGGTGGTGATGAATTTTTGATTATCTTTCATCATGAAGAACATCCTCAAAATGTTGTGCATGCACTTGAACGTATCCGAAAACTCTTTGAAGAACCTTTTGTAATCGACGGTGTTTCGATGACATCGACTCTTTCTATCGGTGTCGCCGCCTATCCTGAAGGTGGACATAACCGGCAGGAACTGCTCAAAAGCGCCGATGAAGCGATGTACCAGGTAAAACGCCAGGGTGGTAACGGTATTGTGCAGGAACATATCGCAACGACCGCACTGATCGCCTCTTAAGCACAGATAATCTTTAAATCTTCCAGACTTAGCTATATTGACAACAGTCTGCTAAACTTAGTATAATTATATATCAAAATTAGTCAGGAGAGAACAATGGAAAAAGTAACACCGCAAGATTTACTGAAAATGGGGCTTGGCGCGATGTTTATCGCCAAAGAGAAAGTGGAAAAACTGATCGATGAATCGATCAAACAGGGAGAGATTTCCAAAGAGCAGGGAGATGAGTTTTTAAGCAAACTGAAAAAAGAGATCAGCGAAAAGTCGGAAGAGGCGGATAAGAAGATCAAGGAAGAGATTCACAA
>Ga0256832_1002628_pt1 | contig 12249 bp, 11 predicted proteins | sample 134614metaG_FD_190534 | JGI IMG/M metagenome (GOLD analysis project Ga0256832, IMG submission 190534) | Hydrothermal vent microbial communities from Lau Basin, Pacific Ocean - 134-614 | ecosystem: Environmental > Aquatic > Marine > Hydrothermal vents | place: Pacific Ocean: Lau Basin | collected... | reverse complement strand
TCGGGCCTGCGCACTGTGGCTCCTACCGGAACCCTCTGCCGGCCGGGCCCTGGCCGGCCTCATCCGTGAGCTCGCCCGGCGCTTCGACACACCCGAGTTCGAGCCCCACGTGACCTTGCTGGGCGCCATGCCCTGCACGGCAGAGCTGCATCACTGCCTCGGGCGACTCCCCGCCACGGGCCCTCAGGCACTGCGCGTACAGGGGCTGGAGAGTGGAACCCCACCCTTCCGCGCCCTGTATCTGCGGCTGCACATACACGCCGGGCTCGAGCGACTGCGCACAGGCGCCAGCGAGGGCTGCCCCCATCGCGAGGCGCAGCCCTGGTTTCCACACCTCAGTCTGCTCTATGGGGACTTGGCCCCCGAAGTCCGGTCACGCCTGGCCGGTGAGCTGGCGCCGCGGCTTCCCGGCCAGGTCCTGCTGGACCGCATCGCCGCGGTGGACGCGCGCGGGCCGGTCGCAGCCTGGCAGGTCCTGGACACCCGGCCCCTGGCTTGAGACCGCCACAGCGGCTGAGATCAGCCGCGCTCCGCCCCCCCCTCATGGTACGCCACCAGCAGACGGCGCCAGCCGCTGTCGGGAAACGGCCGCCCCACCGTTGCCGTGAGTTTGCGCAGGGAGCGGGCCAGACGACGTAGATTGGCCTGTCGCCACCTCCCAGGCCGGCGGATGCGCCCGCGGTCCAGATCCACCCACCACGCACCTCCGCGGGCGTCGAGCAGCAGATTGTGTGCGTTCAGATCGGCGTGATACACCCCAGCCTCGTGGAAACGCCGGATGCAGCGCCCCGCCGCCGCCCAGTCCACGGCCGGAGGATCCGTGATCAGCCATTCGGCGAGGCTCTCGGCTCCCGGGATCCGCTCCGTGATCAGATCCCCACGCCAGAACAGCCCCTGGCGGCAGACCCGTGCCGCCAGGGGGCGCGGCACCGGAAGGCCCTGCCCGTACAGGCGGGCCAGCAGCCGCCACTCGCCGAATGCGCGCGTGGCCTCCAGCCCGGTCCACGGATACCGGTCGCCCAGCCAGCGCTCGACCAGCCCACCACGCCGGTAGTGACGGAGCACTCCGGCGTGCCCGGCGATCTCCACCAGCACTGCGCCCCCCCGCCCCGCACGTCCCACGGCCGGGGCGCCCGGCGGCGGCTGGAAATGGGCCTCGCCCAGGCCACCCAGCAGCGGGGCATCGACCAGGTACCAGCAGTTCCCGCGATGCCAACGGGCCCCGACGACCGGTGTGCGGCTCACGCCCTGTGCTCCGCAGGGGGGCTTTCGGATCCTTCGGTCAGCCAGTAGCCGAGCCGCATGATCAGCTCGGGGGCACTGCTCGCCGCCACGGCGCGCGCCACGTTGGCCAGGTGGGTCTCGTAGGGCTGCTCGGTGTACTTGCGCCGGTGCCCGATGCGCCGGTGACGCGCCACGGCGTAGCGCCGTGCCCGTTCCACCAGATCCTTCGCCTCGTCCATAGCGGGTATTCTACGGGCTGGACCCTTGGGGTTGTGCCACCCATGAGACCCGTATCCATCGACACGCCGCCCGAGACGCTGTGCATCCTGCGCCTCTCCGCGCTGGGGGACGTCACTCACGTCGTGCCGGTGGTCCGCACCCTGCAGCGGCACTGGCCGGCCACGCGGCTCACCTGGATCGTGGGCAGGACCGAACACGCCCTGCTGGAGGGGCTGGAGGGCGTCGAGTTCGTGGTGGTGGACAAACGGGCCGGCCTGGAGGCCTGGCGTGCCCTGCGCCGCCGGCTGCGCAGCCGTCGCTTCGACGTACTCTTTCACATGCAGACCTCGCTGCGCGCGAGTCTGTACGCCACCGCCGTGCGGGCACGCCTGCGCGTGGGCTTCGACCGCGCGCGGGCCCGGGACCTCCAGTGGCTGTTCACCAATCGCAGGATCGCCCCCAAGCCCCGTCAGCACGTGCTGGAGAGCTTTTTCGAGTTTCCCGCGGTCCTGGGGCTCGAGGCCCGCGAGCTGCGCTGGGACATCCCCATCCCCGAGGCCGACCGCCAATGGGCGCGTACGGTGACGGGGGCGCGGCGTCCCACCCTGGTCATCAGTCCCTGCTCCAGCTTCGGCTACCGCAACTGGCTCCCGGAGCGCTACGCCGCAGTGGCCCGGCATGCGGTGGAGCGTCACGCGATGCAGGTGGTCCTGAGCGGCGGGCCCAGCGCCATCGAGCGGGAGTACGCCGAGGCGATCCGCAGACGGGCCGGCGTACCGGTCACGGACCTGGTGGGGCGCACGAGCCTCAAGCAGGCGCTGGCCCTGCTCGAACGGGCCACCGTGCTGGTGGCGCCCGACTCGGGCCCGGCGCACATGGCCACGGCCGTGGGGACCCCCGTCATCGGACTCTATGCCAGCACGAATCCGGACCGGGCTCGACCCTACCGGAGCGCCCGGTGGACCGTGAACCGCTACCCCGAGGCGCTGCAGGCCGAATTCGGGCTGCGGGTGGAGGACGCCCCCTGGGGCAAGCGGGTCCGGGCCCCGCACGCCATGGCCCGTATCACGGTGGAAGACGTCACCCGGCGACTCGACCGGCTGCTGGCCGCCCGGGAGGCCACGGCATGAAGACCCGACCCCGGTACTCGGCCGTACTCATCACCCGTGACGCCGCAGCCACGCTGCCTCGCTGCCTCCAGGCCCTGCGCGACGTCCCCGAGGTGGTGGTCTACGACAACGGCAGCCGCGACCCGACCCGGGAGATCGCCCGCGCCCACCCCAACGTACGGCTCGTTGAAGGGCCCTTCGAGGGCTTCGGGCCCACCAAGAACCGCGCGGTGGAAGCGGCCCGCCACGACTGGATCCTGTCGCTGGACGCCGACGAGTTCATGAACGAACCGTTGCTGGCCGCCATCGAGGCCTGGATCGCACAGGCGCCCCCCGAGGCCGTGGCGGAGCTGCTGCGAGAAAACCACTTCCTGGGCCGGCCGGTGCACGTCGCAGGTCTGGGCGGGGATTGGCTCGTGCGCGTCTTCAACCGCCGCCATCACCGCTTCACCGATGCGCCGGTCCACGAGCGGGTGGCCGTGGCCCCAAACACCCCTACCACCCGCCTGCGACCGGCCTTCGAGCACCAGAACGTCACCGACGTCTCTCAGTACCTGCGCAAGCTCGACCTGTACTCCGAACTCTACGCCCGGGCGCACCCGGACAAGCGCCTCCCGCTGCCGGTGGTCGTCCTGCGTGCTGGCTGGGCCTTCCTACAGGCCTATCTGCTGCAGGCCGGATTCACCGCCGGCTGGCGCGGCCTCACCCTGGCCCTGGGTCGCTTCTACGTGGTGTATTTCAAGTTCATCAAGATCCGCGCGGGCCAGGAGCGGCCTACTCCAGGTCCGGACCGGCCACGCGGGCCAGGAATTGGGCGGTGACGGCGTCCATGGTGGCCAGGTGCTGCTCGAACCATTGCGGCCAATCCTCGTGGACGAAGCGGGCCAGTGCCGTCGGATCGCCCGTCTCCCGCCACTGGGCGCAGAGGCTTCGCAGACGCTCCAACACGCGGGCGTGCTCGCCGGCGTGGACGGGATAGGCGGGAAACCGGTACGTACGCATCCACCGGTTCTCGCGCTCGAAATGGGCCTCGGTATGCGCCACCCACTCCGAGAGCAGGGCGTCCAGCTCCGCACAGGGGGCACCCGCCTCACCCAGGCAGGCGGCGATGCGGTTCACCAAGGCGACCTCCTCGTGGTGGGTGGCATTCATCCTGCCTATGGGCAGCTCGGGAATGGTGGCCGGATCCACCGGCGCGACGAAACTCTGGGTCACTGCAGCCTCCTGGACACGATTGGGGGCCACGTAATCTGCCGGACCCGGTGCGACGATGCCTTGACCTGGATTATCTCCGGCGCCGACGGTGCCCGCTCACAGCTCGATCCCGAACCACGCCTGCATCAACCGGCCGAACAGGTAGGCCAGCCCGGCCGCGGAGAAACCGGCCACGAGCATCTCCATCACCTTGGTGCGCAACCGGATGCCCGAGACCAGCGCGATACCGCTGCCCACGGCGGCCAGCGCCAGGCCGGCCAGCAGCACCGAGCCGGCCAGGGCCTCCCGCGTACTGTGGGTCAAGAAGTAGGGCGTCACGGGAAAGACCACGCCGAACAGATAGGCGAAGCCGGTGAACAACGCCGAACGCAGCTCGTTCCCGTCCCCGCCGGTGGCGAGCAGCCGGCGCAGGGCCTGCGGGTTGTCCCGCAGTTTCTCGGCCACCTCCCGAACCACCGGTTCGGGCATCCCGGACCCGGCCAGACGTTCCTCCAGCTCCGAGACCGCCTTGTCCGGCGCCACCTCGAAGAGCACGTCGAGGTGCTCGCGCAACCCTTCATCCACCTGACGCTGGGAACGCACCGAGACGAATGCACCGATGCCCATGGACAGTGCTCCGGCCACCCCCACCACCAGCCCGCTGATCCCCACCACCCGCGGGTTGGCCGCATAGGCCGCCGACAATCCGGTCACGGCACCCAGGATCTCCACCAGACCGTCGTTCATGCCGAGGATGAAGTCCCGGACGTTGGACAGCCCCAATGCCTCGGCCTCCCGACGGAACGTGATCTCGTGGTCCAGCTCGTCCTCGATGATGCCCCGTAGCTGCTCCAGCTCGCCGGGCTCGAGCCGCCGTTCCTTCCAGATGCGGAAATAGGCCTGCTGGGCCCCCGCTTCGCCGAGCTCGAGCAACGAGACCAGGAGCACCGGATTGACCAGGCGCTGCAACAGGCGCAGCCAGGTCAGACGCAGATGCCGGATGCGCGGTTCCGGCACCCGGCCACCGCGTGACTCGATGACACCGGCCCAGAACCGCGCGTGGCCCCGTTCCATGGCCGCGATCCGCTCGAGCACCTGGCGCAAGTGCGGATCCCGGGTCCCCTGGGCGAGCGTCGCATAGGTCACGTGGTCGTTCATCTCGTCGCGGTGGAAGACCTCGGCCATGGCCACCAGGTCCCGCCCCCCACTAGTCATGGTCATCGGCCCCGCGACGTACCAGATGCTGGGCGGCAGTGGCGTCGAAGCTGATGATGTGCTGCTCCATCCACATGGGCCACTCGAAGTCCACGAACACCGCCAGCCGCTCCAGATCGGGCGCCCGATGCCAATTACGCACCAAAGCATCCAGCTCGCGCAGTGCCCGGGCGTGCTCGGCCCGGTGCAGCGCATAGGGCGCGAACGCGGCCTCGCGCATCCACGCCTCCTCCTGCGCGAAGTGCTCCCGCACCTCGGCCAGCCAGACCACGAGGGCATCGCCGATGGCCTGGTGACGCTCGTGGCCTGCTCGAGCCTCGGCGACGAGCTCACGCACGCGTCCGATGCATTCGGCCTCACGCTGGTGGAGCGTGTTCATGGCGGGGAGACCGACCTCGGGAAACGTGGGCAGGGTCATGTCATTGCCGGAGCCTGTGTGCAGTCTGCGGGGTCCCCGCGCAGCGGTGCGCCCGCGCGGGAGCGTGGAACCCCAGGTCTCCCTCGGAACCCGGGTGTGCACGGTGCAGGGTATCGCTCGGTGCGGGTCGGTTCAATTGCCCGACGAACCCGGAGGTTGTGCCGACCTGTTCTCATGGCGGAACCGCTGCCACGTCTTACAATATCCGTAGTTTCCCCAACCGACGATCCGCTGCAGCCTTGAAACGCGTCCTCATCGTCGACGACGAGCCCGACATCCGCGAACTCCTGGAAATCACGCTCGGACGGATGGGACTGGAGACCGACAGCGCCGCCGACCTGCGCTCGGCGCGCGAGCGACTCCGAGGCGGTCGTTATGGGCTCTGCCTCACAGACATGCGCCTGCCCGACGGCACCGGACTGGAACTGGTGCGGGACATCCAGCGCGACCATCCCCAGACCCCGGTGGCCGTCATCACCGCCTATGGCAGCATGGAGACCGCCATCCAGGCACTCAAGGCAGGCGCCTTCGACTTCGTCTCCAAGCCGGTCGATCTCGGCACCCTGCGCGAACTGGTGCGCAGCGCCCTGCGCGCCTCCGAAGCGCCGGCGGCCACCGACACCCAGGCCCGTCAGGCGGTCGCCCCCCCACTGCTGGGGAGCTCGCCGCCCATGCAGAGCCTCAAGCAGGCCATTCGCAAGGTGGCCCGCAGCCAGGCCCCCGTCCACATTCACGGCGAGTCGGGCACGGGCAAGGAGCTGGTGGCCCGGCAGATCCACGCCCAGGGACCCCGGGCCAGTGCCCCGTTCGTGGCCGTCAACTGCGGTGCGATCCCCACCGAGCTGATGGAGAGCGAATTCTTCGGCCACGTCAAAGGGGCCTTCACCGGGGCCGTGAGCGACAAGCCCGGCCTGTTCCGCGCGGCGCACGGGGGCACCCTGTTTCTCGACGAGATCGCCGAACTCCCCCTGCACATGCAGGTCAAGCTCCTGCGCGCCATCCAGGAGCGGGCCGTCAAGCCGGTGGGGGCCCACGAGGAGGCGGCCGTGGACGTGCGCATCCTCACGGCCACCCACAAGGATCTCCAGGCCGAAGTGGAGGCCGGCAGGTTCCGGCACGACCTGTATTTCCGCATCAACGTCATCGAGCTCGAGGTACCACCGCTGCGCCAGCGGCCCGGCGACCTGCCCATCCTGGCCGAACACATCCTCCAGCGGCTCGCCGCCACCTGGGGCGAACCACCCAAGCGCCTCTCACCGGGCGCCCTGGAGAAGCTGGAGGCCTACCGCTTCCCCGGCAATGTACGCGAGCTGGAGAACCTGCTCGAGCGCGCGGCCACCCTCTGCGAGGGTGATATCATCCAGGCGGAGGACATCCGGCTCCCGGCACGCCGCAACGGCACCCGGCCGGCGTCCGCCCCGCAGGAGCCACCGGGGGCGCGGGTGCACGCCCCCCTGGAGCATCAACTCGCCGAACAGCAGCGCGCCATGATCCTCGAGGCACTGGAGGCGACGCGCTGGAACCGTACACGTGCAGCCGAGAAGCTGGGGCTCACCCTGCGCCAGCTGCGCTACCGCCTGCAGAAGCTGGGGATCGAATAAGTCCACACGCGCCCCGCGGCAATGGACCATCCGTAGATCCCGGTGACCCAAGCGACCCGGCACGCGGGGGCCCCGGAGGAACATCATCTCCTAGTCCCCGTAGGCCCGCTAAGCGCAGCGGGCACAAAACGGCACACCGGACGCCGGGCGCACTCCATTTAACCGGCCTGCATCCGACACATCCCCCAGGTCTGCCAAACCCCGTAGGCCCGCTAAGCGAAGCGCAGCGGGCACAAAACGGCTCACCGGGGCCGAGCGCCCTTCGTTTACCCGGCTTGCATCGACCTCGTGATGGACCAGCCCGAGGGGTGACTGTCAGAGATCGACACCTCCGGACAGAATTTGTCACATCCTGACACGGCCCCAAATCCTCGTCGCGGAGACGAGGTAGGATCGTTCCATGGCGGTTTTTCCGTTGGTCTCCAAAGACATGCCGTTGGTCACCCGAAACCCCGCAGAGCGGGTTGGCACGTGAGTTGCTTAATCTCACGTGGCAGGAACACGAAATAGACATCGTGCTTCCGTCGTCTTCAACCCATGTGTTCGATCCTGGAGGACCGATATGACTATGAAACGTGCACAGCAGGGCTTCACCCTCATCGAGTTGATGATCGTGGTGGCCATCATCGGCATCCTGGCCGCCATCGCCATCCCGGCGTATCAGGACTACACCATCCGCTCGCAGGTCTCCGAGGCCATGTCCCTGGCCGACGGTGCCAAGACCGCGGTGGCCGAGTACTACACCAACTATGGCTCCATGCCCAGCAACAACTCTGCGGCCGGTCTCGCGTCGGCTGGCAGCATCACGGGCAAGTACGTCTCGGCCGTCACCGTCAGCAACGGGCTGATCGAGGCCGACCTGGGCAACGAGGTGAACGCCAAGGTGGCTTCCGGCAAGCTGCAGCTCTCCCCCAAGACGGAGACCGGCAGTATCAAGTGGGTGTGCAAGGGCAGCAGTCTGGACAACAAGTACCTGCCCAGCGCCTGCCGCAGCTAAGGCCTGTGCATCGCGCACCGTGTCCCAGACACGGTGCCACGCTGGCCCGGAGAGCCCGCCCTCGTGGCGGGCTTTCTCTTGCCCATCATCACCTCGGCGGTGCGGCCTGGTTTGGCACGGGACGTGCTTGCTCTTCCATAGCGACCTGTAGGGACGCCCCGAAGAGGAGAAGACCATGCACAGGGACAAAGGATTCACGCTCATCGAGCTGATGATCGTGGTGGCGATCATCGGCATCCTCGCTTCCATTGCGATCCCTGCCTATCAGGACTACGTCACCCGCACCCAGGTGGCCGAGGGACTCTCGCTGGCCACCACGGCCAAGACCCAGATCAGCGAGTACTATTCCAATTACGGGGCGCTGCCCAGCTCCAACAGTGCGGCCCGTCTGGCCGCTGCGAGCCAGATCAAGGGCGCCTACGTGAGCAGCGTCTCGGTCTCCAACGGCGTGGTCACCATCACCTACAATGCCGTCAACGCCAACCTCAACGGCAAGACCCTGCAGCTCTCCGTGGTCACCGCCAACCGCAACAGCATCTCCTGGGTCTGCAAGAGCAGCACCCTCCCCAACAAGTATCTCCCCTCGGCCTGCAGGTGACATGCAGCATACTCCGGCTCTCGTGATGCATCCATCGCAACCGGACCGATCGGGGTGCTCCGGAGACGGTCTCCGGCCCGTCCTCGGCATGTGCTGGATCCTGCGTGCCTAGCCCGCGCGGATCCGCGTCGATGGGGGGCACGGTCGGCCGGACACTCCACACGGCCCCGATCCGCGTCGGCCTCCAGCGGCTGGTCGTGCCGCTCGCCGTGCTGGCACTCCCGCTCGTCGCAGTGTTGGTGTATCAGGGCGGCTTGTCTGGGCCGTTCATGTTCGACGACTGGGCGAACCTGCCCGCCCTGGGGAACTTCGGCCGCATCGACAACTGGGACGCCTTCTGGCGCTACATCACCTCGGGCACCGCCGATCCCACGGGGCGCCCGCTGGCACTGCTCAGCTTCCTGATCGATGCCAACGACTGGCCTGCAGACCCGGCACGGTTCAAGTACACCAATGCGCTCCTGCATGCCATCAATGGCCTGCTGCTGCTCTGGGTCCTGTGGCGCCTGAATCGGTTGCGAGGGCTAGCCAGGACGCCTGCGTTCTGGGCCGCGGTACTCGCTACGGCCCTGTGGGTGCTCCATCCCCTATGGGTGTCCACGGTGCTCTACGTGGTCCAGCGCCAGGCCATGCTGGTGGCCACGTGGACGCTCTCGGGCCTGCTCTTGTACGTTTGCGGCCGGGAACGGCTCGGGGTCGAGCCCCGCAAGGCATTGCTGCTCATGTCCCTGGGTGTCGGCGGAGGTACGCTGTTCGGTGTGCTGTCCAAGGGCAACGGCGCCCTGCTCCCACTGCTCACCCTGCTTTTGGAGACGATCGTCCTGACCCCTGCCCTGGGGCAGCCGCGTACCCGGGCCTGGGCCATGTGGCGCGGGCTGTTCCTGTGGCTGCCCTCGGCGCTGCTGCTGGGCTACCTGGTGAGCCGCATCCCCAGCGCGCAACACGTGGCCGCCGACATCCGGCCGTTCACGATCCAGGAGCGCCTCCTCACCGAGAGCCGCATCCTCTGGGACTATCTGCGGCTGCTCTTCCTGCCCCGCCCCTTCACCCACGGGCTGTTCAACGATGCATATCCGGTGTCCACCTCGCTCCTCCAGCCGTGGACCACGCTGCCGGCCGTGATCGCACTACTCGCCCTGGTGGCGGGGATCGTCCGACTCCGCCGTCGCGCTCCCGTGCTGGCGTTCGCCTTGGCCTTCTTCCTGGCGGGGCACCTGCTCGAGTCCACGGTCATCCCCCTGGAGCTCTACTTCGAGCACCGCAATTACACCCCTGCGCTGCTCCTGTTCTGGCCGCTGTCGCTGTGGCTGGTGCGCGTCCCCACCCTGGACCGCCGGCTCAAGATGCTCATGGCGGCCAGCGCGGTCGGGCTACTCGCCATATTCACTTGGCTGCGTGCGGACCTCTGGGGTAAACCCGTGGAGCAGGTGCGGCTCTGGGCGTTGATGAATCCCGACTCCCCACGTGCCCAGACCCAGGCCGCCATCTACGACAATCGCCTCGGTGACTACGCCCGGGCGGCGCGCCGCCTGGAGGCCGTGCTGGCGCGCAACCCGAACAGCACCCAGGCCGCCCTCACGCTGGTCAGCGCGCGCTGCGGGCTCGGCGGCGTGGATGCGCAGACGCTCGACCGTGCCGTCCATGCACTGAAACACGACCGTGTGGCGAAAGGCGTGCTGTTCGGCTGGATGGAACAGACCATCCAGGCCTATGCTGCGGGAGGCGGCTGCTCCGGCCTGGATCCGGGCGTCCTGAGCCGGATGCTGGACGCCGCGGCCGCGAACCCGGCTTTCGACACGGGGGGCGAGCAGCAGGACATCCACCACCTGCGTGGATTGCTGGCGCTGGTACAAGGCGACGGTCCGGGCGCAGCCCGGCACTTCCGGCGGGCGGTGGAGGCCGAGCCCCGCCCCGATGCCATCCTCAGCGAGGCGGCGCTGCTCGGCAGCCGCGGTTTCCCTGCACTGGGGCTGGAGCTGCTGGATCGGGGTTACCAGATCTGGCAACGCGCCCAGAAACCCCGCCTGGAAATGGGATACCTGCACCACCTCCTGCTGCACAAGCAGGGATACTGGGAGGCGGAATTCCGACATCTGCGCAGGACGTTGCAAGAGGATGCCAATGCGCAAAGGGGACCGTGACACAGGTGGCGAGCAGGAGATCACCGCCCGGCCCGCCCTGGGCCTGGCCTTCCTCCTGCAGTTGGCGATCCTGGCCGGTTACGGCTGGTTCGTGGCCAACACCGACCTGCTGCACGAGCTGCGCGGCAGCCCCGATTTCCAGGTCTACCTGCACAGGGCCCTCGGCACGCCCGCGGTGCTGCGGGACATCGCCTGGTTTGCGGCGAGCCTGGCGCTCCTCCTCTGGCTGAAAGCGGCGCTGGCGGCGCTCGCCGCCATGCCGCTGGCACGCGCAATGGGCAGTGCGCGACGACGCGCCCTTGCGCTCGTGCTGACCACCTGCTTCCTGGAGCTCATCCTTCTGGGCCTCAACAGCCGCTTCTATCCCGCCTCGCTGTTCGGCTGGTTCCGCCATGGGCTGCCGGCCTCTCCCATGGTACTGGCACCTGCCTCGGCCTTGTTCTTGGCGGCTGCGTTGGGCGGCCTGTGGCAGACCTGGTCCACCGGGCACCGGCGGGGTCTGGGGGTCGTGCTCCCCTTGCTGCTGGTGGTGCTCGCAGGCGGCTTCTTCTGGCCACGCCCGCCGGACCTCACCCATCGCAGCTGGCCAGGGGAGCCCCCCAATGTGCTCATTCTCGGAATCGACGCCCTGCGCCCCGACACATTGGGCGTCAACGGCTTCGAGCCCAGCATCACACCGGAGCTGGACCGCGTGCTGGAGGGCTTTCGTCGCTACACCCGGGCCGTCACCCCCATGGGGCGGACCCATGCCGCCTGGGTCTCGGTGCTCTCCGGCAAGTATCCCAAGGAGAACGGGCTGCGTTTCAATCTGACCAGCCCGGCACAGTTCGACAAGCGGTTGGCGTTGGTGGAGACCCTCCGCGCCCGAGGTTATCGCACCCTCTACGCCATGGACGAGCGACGGTTCAACAACATCGACGAGTCCTACGGCTTCGAACGGGCCATCGGTCCCCGGATCGGGGTCGCCGACATCCTGCTCTCGGGCATCAGCGATCAACCCGTGGTCAATCTGTTCAGCAGCAACGGCTGGGCCCGGTACCTGTTTCCGTTCGTCTATCTCAACCGGGGGCAGTACAAGACCTACCGGCCCGAGCTGTTCGCCGATGCGGTGTTGCGCACCGCCTGCGCCGACCCGCATCGACCGACCCTGCTGGCGGTCCACCTCACACTGCCCCACTTCCCCTTCGTCAATCGCGGGAGTACCGATCTCCCCGCCCACCTCGACAAGCTGGACCGCTCCAACCCGTACTACTACCTGTACCTGACCATGGTGCACATGGCAGACCAACAGTTCGGGCGGATCTACGAGGGGCTATCCCGTTGCGGGTTTCTCGACGACGCGGTGGTGGTCCTGCTCTCCGACCATGGGGAGAGCTTCTTCCGTGATCGCGACGCCCTGCACAGCGCCATCCCGCAGGCCCGCTTCCAGACGGAGGCTGCAGGCCACGGTACGAGCATCACCAGCCCGACCCAGATTCAGGTGCTGCTCGCCGTCCAGCGGTTCTCGGAGGGCCGACCCACGCTGCCGGCCGG
>Ga0256832_1002627_pt1 | contig 12251 bp, 12 predicted proteins | sample 134614metaG_FD_190534 | JGI IMG/M metagenome (GOLD analysis project Ga0256832, IMG submission 190534) | Hydrothermal vent microbial communities from Lau Basin, Pacific Ocean - 134-614 | ecosystem: Environmental > Aquatic > Marine > Hydrothermal vents | place: Pacific Ocean: Lau Basin | collected... | reverse complement strand
GGCGATGGCCCCGGCGCGGGGTTTGTCGACATTGCGCAGGGCTTTGGCGGGGTGTTGATCCGCCCCGGCTGGCTGGCAGATTTCACGCCCACACCCGACGCCTGGGCGGTGGATGACATTGCCCTTTCAGCACATTTTGCCCGCCGGGGCCGTCCGATCTGGAAAGAGCCGGGCCTGCGCACCCTGACCCGGCCCCTGGCCGACCCGCACCGCCTGCAGGACGCGCGCATCGGCGGCATCGACCGCGCCACCGCCAACCGCCAGGTGGCGGCGCGGCTGGCCCGGCGCCATCACATCTGGTCAGAGCCGTAGCGTGCCACGCATCAGCACCCGCCCCGGCCCGCCCACGCGCACGCCCGTCGGCGCCGCGCGCGGCCCCAGGACTTCGACCCGGGCCTGGCCGGGCCTGCCCATCCAGTGTCCCTGCTCGGCGGTAAAGCGGCGGCGATCAATCAGCCCGTGATGCCACAGATAGGCGGCCATGCAGCCGGTGGCCGAGCCGGTAAAGGGGTCTTCGGCAGGCTCGGGCGGCGACAAAAGCAACCGCGCGAAAGTGTCGCCGTCGCGGGTCGCCCCGCCCAGCGCCACCAGGAACGGCTCCAGGAGGCCGGCGCGCGGGGTGCCCGGCGGGTTCATCCGCGCCCAGGCCCCGGGGTCAAGCCGCGCACGGCGCAAGGCATCGTGGTCGCGCAAAAGCGTGATCACAAAAGGCGTGCCCGTGGAAACCACCTGCGGCGGCGTGATGATGTCATCGGGTTCAAGACCAAAGACTTGCGCGATTTCAGAGGCTTGCAGAGTGTCGCCAAACTCGGGCGCCATCTGGGTCATGGTGACATGGACCACATCGCCGCGCTGCTCGACCTCGATCGGCAGCACACCAGCGCCCACCTCCAGGGTGAAGGCGCCGCGCCCGCCCTCAAGCGGCACCTTGCCGCGTGCCACCAGCGACACCGCCGTGGCGACGGTCGGGTGGCCGGCCATCGGGATTTCCTTGTCAGCCAGATAGTAGCGCACGCCGAAGTCGGCCCTGTCCGAGCCAACCAGAAAGGCGCATTCCGACAACGAGGTTTCGCGCACCAGCGCCATGCGATCGGGCGCGGGCAAGCCGCGCGCCTCGTGCACCACCACGCAGGCATTGCCGCCAAAGGACTTGGTGGTAAAGGCATCGACCCAGTCGAACGGGTACAGACCGGGCGCGGCTTCGCTCAATGCACGTTCACCGGCGCATAATCGTTGCTGCGCGCCAGGGCAAAGGCCAGATGGCGCCCGTTCACCAGCGCCAGCCGCGCGCCATCCTTGTCATGGACGGCATAGAGCTTTTCGACATTGCCGACCTGGGCGCGCACCTCTTCAGGAAGCTCATCGACCCGGACCGGCCGCACATAGACAATCCGGTCGTCGTCGTCATTGAAAACGTTGTATTTTTCGTTCATCGTTGCTCGTTTCCCCCAATACTCAGCCGCGTTTGATCCGGACAGTGCGTACACGCTTTTCCGGCTCGATCCGTTTCAGGTCGATATGCAGCAGCCCGTCTTGCGTGGTGGCGCCGGTCACTTCGACCCCATCCGCCAGCACAAAGCTTTTCTGGAACTGGCGCCGGGCAATGCCACGATGCAGATAGGTCCGTTCCTTGTCCTCGCGCGGCTGGCGCCCGCTGATCAAGAGCTTGTTGTTTTCCAGTGTCACGGCAAGATCCTGATCGGTGAAACCGGCCACGGCCAGGGTAATCCGATAGGTATTTTCATCCACCTGTTCGATGTTGAAGGGCGGATAGGAACCGGCGCCGGACTTGCCGGCCTGTTCGGCCATGCGTTCCAGTTGCTCAAAGCCCAACAGCATCGGATGGGCAGAAAAAGTCATCTTGGTCATCGACACGTCCTTTCATAAAGCGACCTGTGGCCAGCCCCGTTCGCGGCAGCCGACACAAGGAATATGGGAATTGGGCCGCCCCGGTGCAAGAGCGAATGCCCGGGGCCGGCCGTGCCGCTTGGCCGGAGCCCGCTTTGCGGGTAGAATGGGGCGAAGCGGGCCGAGTCGCAGACGGGACCAGATGACCAACGCCGAAAAAATGAAAAGCGAAGAACTGCTCACGGTCGAGCTGGAAGTGTTCCGGCGCGAGCACCGGGATCTGGATGACGCGATTGCCGCGCTGGAAGAGGCCGGGCGCGCCGACCAGCTGCGGCTGAGACGCCTGAAAAAGCAGAAACTGGCGCTGAAAGACAAGATCGCCCAGATCGAAGACCGCCTGACCCCCGACATCATTGCATAAGTCCCCAACCGCGCTATAAGCGCCGCAAGCAACGGGGGAAGCCATGACCAATCCGCATGTGGGCATCATCATGGGCAGCCAGTCGGACTGGCCGACCATGCAAAGGGCCGCCGAAATCCTGGAAGAGCTGGGCGTGGCGCACGAGACGCGCATTGTCAGCGCCCACCGTACGCCCGACCGGCTGTGGTCCTATGGGCGCGAGGCCGCCGGGCGCGGCCTGAAGGTGATTATCGCGGGCGCCGGGGGCGCGGCCCACCTGCCGGGCATGATGGCATCGAAAACCACGCTGCCGGTGATCGGTGTTCCGATCCAGACCCGGGCGCTCAATGGGCTCGACAGCCTCTACTCCATCGTGCAGATGCCGCGCGGCTTTCCGGTGGCAACCATGGCCATCGGGCCCGCGGGGGCTGCCAATGCGGCGCTGATGGCGGCGGCGATCCTGGCGCTGTCGGACGCGGGCCTGGCCGGGCGGCTGGCAGAGTGGCGTGCGGCGCTCACCGCCTCGGTGGCCGAGGAGCCGCATAATGACTGAGCCGCTGGCCCCCGGCGCCACCATCGGTATCCTGGGCGGCGGGCAGCTGGGCCGGATGCTGTCGATGGCCGCCGCACGCCTGGGCTTTGCCTGCCATGTCTTCGAGCCCGGGGCGAACCCGCCGGCGGGCCAGGTGGCCGCACGCGTCACCCGCGCGGGCTATGACGACAAGGCAGCTCTGGAAACCTTTGCCCACGCGGTCGATATCATCACCTATGAGTTTGAAAACATTCCGACCGCGGCGCTCGATCTGCTGGAGGATCTGCGCCCGATCCGCCCCGGGCGCCGCGCGCTGGCCGTGTCGCAGGACCGGCTGACGGAAAAGGACTTCCTGCGCGGCCTGGGGCTGAACGTGGCACCTTACGCGCCGGTCGAGGACGCGGCCACGCTTGAGGCGGCCCTGGAGCGTGTGGGCACGCCCGCAATCCTGAAAACCCGGCGGCTGGGCTATGACGGCAAGGGCCAGGCGCGGATCAAGGGCGCGGGCGACGCGCGGGCGGCGCTCAAGGCCATGGCCGGCGCACCCGCGCTGCTGGAAGGCTTCGTCGATTTTTCCCACGAGGTCAGCGTCATCGCCGCGCGCGGGACCGGCGGAGAGGTGGCGGCATACGACCCGGGCGAGAACCTGCATGTGGACGGCATCCTGGCGACCACAACCGTGCCTGCCCGCCTGCCCCCCGCGCAGCGCTCCGACGCGGTACTGATGGCCGCCAACATCCTGAACGCGCTGGATTATGTCGGGGTGCTGGGGGTGGAGCTTTTCGTCACGCAGGCCGGACTCGTGGTCAACGAGATCGCGCCGCGGGTGCACAATTCCGGGCATTGGACGCAGAATGGCTGCGTTGTCGACCAGTTCGAGCAGCATATCCGCGCCATTGCCGGCTGGCCCCTGGGGGACGGCGCGCGGCACGCCGATGTGACCATGGAAAATCTGATCGGCGATGATGTTGCCCGGGTGGCCGAGATCGCGCGCGAGCCGAATGCGGCCCTGCACCTTTATGGCAAGGCCGAAACCCGGCCCGGCCGCAAGATGGGGCATGTGAACCGGGTTCGGGACAAATCCTGAGAAGGCGGCGGGGGGACGCTGTCCCCCCGCACCCCCCTGAGGTATTTCCACCAAGATGAAGAAACACCGTTTGAGGCTTCATCTTGGCTCAAATACCTCCGCCGGAGGCCTCAAATCTGCGCGCCGCAGGCGCGCCCGGCCCAACCCGCACAGGCCGAAGGCCGAGCGGGGCGGGAGCGCCCCCCGCCGGTCACGAATGTATGGCACCGTCGCCACAGGCAAGTGCGGCCTCGCGTACCGCTTCGGAAAATGTCGGGTGCGCGTGACAGGTGCGCGCCAGATCCTCGGCCGAGGCACCGAATTCCATGGCCACGCAGGCCTCGTGGACAAGCTCGCCCGCCATTGGCCCGATGATATGCACGCCCAGGATGCGGTCGGTCTGCTTGTCGGCCAGGATTTTCACAAAACCCTCGCCCTGGAACACCGCCTTGGCCCGGGCATTGGCCATGAAGGAAAACTTGCCGACCGTGTAGGCGTGGCCTGCTTCCTTGAGCTCCTCCTCGGTCTTGCCGACGCTGGCCACTTCCGGGCTGGTATAGATCACGCCCGGGATCACGTCATAATTCACATGACCGTGCTGCCCGGCGATACATTCGGCGACCATGATGCCTTCGTCCTCGGCCTTGTGCGCGAGCATCGGCCCCGTGGTCACATCGCCAATGGCCCAGAGCCCGTCGACATTGGTGCGCCCCTGCGCGTCGGTGGCGATCTGGCCGCGCGGCGTCATTTCCACCCCCAGCGCGTCCAGCGCGAGGCCCGCCAGAAACGGCCTGCGCCCGGTTGCGACCAGCACGGTGTCGGCCTCGAGTTCGTGGGATGAGCCATCCTTGTTCAGTTCATAGGACAGCTTGAGCTTGGTCTTGAGCTTCTCGACCCCCTTGACCGCAGCGCCCAGCACAAAGGTCAGCCCCTGCTTTTTCAGCGCCCTTTGCAGCGCCTTTCCCAGACCGCGGTCGAGCCCCGGCGTGATATGGTCGAGATATTCCACCACCGTCACCTCGGCCCCCAGCCGCGCATAGACCGAGCCCAGTTCAAGCCCGATCACGCCGGCACCGATCACCACCAGCCTGCGCGGCACGCGGGCCAGGCTCAGCGCCCCGGTCGAGGTCACCACGCGCTCTTCGTCCACCTCGACACCGGGCAGGCTCGCGGGTTCGGACCCGGTGGCAATGACGATATGGCGGGCCGTGTGGGTGACTTCATCCACCCGCACCGCGCCGGGCTTGGGCACCACCGCCCAGCCCTTGATCCAGTCTATCTTGTTCTTGCGAAACAGAAATTCGATGCCCGAGGTGTTCTGCCCCACCACCGCATCCTTGTATTCCAGCATCTTGGCCCAGTTGACCGAGGGCGATTTGCCCATCAGGCCCATGGCGGTAAAATTATGGCTCGCCTCGTGCAGCATGTGGCTCGCGTGCAGCAGCGCCTTCGAGGGGATGCAGCCCACATTGAGGCAGGTGCCGCCCAGGGTTTCGCGGCCCTCGACCACCGCGGTCTTGAGGCCAAGCTGAGCACAGCGGATGGCGGCCACATAGCCGCCCGGGCCTGCGCCGATGATAATCACGTCATAATCTGCCATCTTGGTCTCCTTCGGCAAAACTTTAAACTTTTTGTGGCCAGCGGAAAGGAAAGTTCAAACTTTATCTGCGATAAATCGGGAATGTTTAAACTTTTCTGTTGCCGGGCACCGCCGTTCTGATCCGGGCATGTCGCGCATCGCGGCCTATTGCTCCTTTTCGTGCGTCTGCGGCGCGCGCTTCACCACCACGTCACAGGTCGGGCAGATCAGCCGGCCGCGCCAGTCGGGCAGGCTTTCCTGGGGTTCGTTGCGCCAGGGGCCGGCCTCGAGCAGGTAGCGGTGCCCGCCGGCGCCATCCGGCCCTTCATCCACCACCCAGGTCACCGCGCCGGACAGGCCACAGGACGGGCAGGCAAGGATCTCGGGCTCCTTGAAGGCCATGGCTCAGAGGTCCATCAGCAGGCGGCGGGGATCCTCCAGCGCTTCCTTGACGCGCACCAGGAATGTGACCGCGCCCTTGCCGTCGACGATGCGGTGATCATAGCTCAGCGCCAGATACATCATCGGACGTATGACGATTTCGCCGCCAACCACCACGGGGCGGTCCTGGATCTTGTGCATGCCCAGAATGCCCGATTGCGGCGGGTTCAGAATGGGCGAGGACATCAGCGAGCCATAGACCCCGCCATTGGAGATGGTGAAGGTGCCGCCCTGCATGTCGGCCATCGACAGCTTGCCGTCGCGGGCCTTCTTGCCCAGTTCGGCGATCTTCTGTTCGATGGCGTGAAAGGACATGTCCTGCGCGTCATGGATCACCGGCACCACCAGCCCGTTGGGCGTGCCCACGGCGACACCCATGTTGACGTAGTGCTTGTAGATGATTTCGTCGCCCGCAATCTCGGCGTTGACGTCGGGCACCTCGTTCAGGGCATGCACGCAGGCTTTCACGAAAAACGACATGAAGCCCAGCTTGACGCCGTGCTTTTTCAAGAACAGGTCTTTGTATTCGCTCCGCAACTCCATGATTTGCGACATGTCCACCTCATTATAAGTGGTCAGGATCGCAGCGGTTTCCTGGGCCTCTTTCAGGCGGCGCGCGATGGTCTTGCGCAGCCGGGTCATGCGCACGCGTTCCTCGCGCGCGGCGTCACCGGCGGGGGCGGCGGGGGCGGCGGGGGTCGCAGGCGCGGGCGCAGCGGCGGGGGCCGGGGCTGGTGCCGCGGCAGCGGGCGCCGCAGAGGCGGCGGCAACCGCGGCCTGCACGTCCTCTTTCATCACCCGTCCATCGCGGCCTGTGCCGGTGACCTGATCGCGGGTCAGGCCGGCCTCGGCCATGGCCTTTTTCGCCGCTGGCGCGTCTTCGACATCGGCCTTGGGCGCGGGCGCGGCGGTCGTGGCCGCAGGCGCAGCAGCGGTGGCTTCGCCAGAGGCGGAGATTACCGCCAGCCGCGCGCCGGGCTTCACGGTGGAGCCTTCGGAGGCGAGGATTTCAGCGATGACGCCAGAGGCAGGCGCAGGCACCTCGACAGACACCTTGTCGGTTTCCAGTTCGGCCAGCATTTCATCCACCGTGACGGCGTCGCCCACCTGTTTGTACCAGGCGCCGACCGTGGCCTCGGTCACGCTTTCGCCCAGCGCCGGCACCACCACATCGACCTGCCCGCCGGTCGCAGCAGGCGCAGCGGATGCGGACGCAGGCGCGGTAGCTTGGGCCGCAGCGGGCGCAGCGGCAGGCGCGGGTTTGTCCGCCGGCGCCTCGGCCGCGCCCTCCTCGATGGTGGCCAGCAGCGCGCCGACGCCGACGGTGGTGCCTTCTGGCGCGACAATCTCGGCCAGGGTGCCGGCCACCGGGGCGGGCACCTCGACTGTCACCTTGTCGGTTTCCAGCTCACACAGCATTTCATCCACTTCGACCCGATCGCCCGGTTTCTTGAACCAGGTGGCAATGGTGGCCTCGGTGACGCTTTCGCCCAGGGCGGGGACCTTGACTTCGGTGGTCATTGTTCTGTTCCTTCGATTGCCAGCGCTTCGTTCACCAGCGTTTCCTGTTGTTTCCTGTGGGCGCTTGCCAGCCCCGTGGCGGGCGAAGCCGAGGCCGGGCGTCCGGCATAGGCGGGGCGGGTATTCCTGGCGCCAATTCGGCTGAGCACCCATTCGATATTGGGTTCGATGAAGTTCCACGCGCCCTGGTTCTTGGGCTCTTCCTGGCACCAGACGAAATCGGCACCCTTGAAGCGCTCCAGCTCCTTGACCATGGACAGCGCCGGGAACGGGTAGAATTGTTCGACCCGCATCAGGTAGACATCATCGAGCCCGGCCGCATCGCGCGCCTCAAGCAGGTCGTAATAGACCTTGCCCGAACACAGCACCACGCGCCGGATCTTGTCGTCGGGCACAAGGCGCGTGTCGGATTGACCCTTTTGCGCATCATCCCACAGCACCCGGTGAAACGAAGAGCCGGTGAGGAAGTCGTCGCGCTCGGACACCGCGCGTTTGTGGCGCAACAGCGATTTCGGCGTCATCAGGATCAGGGGCTTGCGGAAGCTGCGGTGCAGCTGCCGGCGCAGGATGTGGAAATAATTGGCCGGCGTCGTGCAATTGGCCACGATCCAGTTGTCGCCGCCCGACATCTGCAGGAAGCGTTCAAGCCGCGCCGAGCTGTGTTCGGGCCCCTGCCCTTCGAAGCCATGCGGCAACAGGCAGACCAGCCCCGACATGCGCAGCCATTTCGACTCGCCCGAGGAAATGAACTGGTCGAACATGATCTGGGCGCCGTTGGCAAAGTCGCCGAACTGCGCCTCCCACATTACCAGGGCGTTGGGCTCGGCCAGCGAAAAGCCGTATTCAAAGCCCAGCACCGCATATTCCGACAGCATGGAATCGATCACCTCGTAAGGCGCCTGGCCGTCGCGGATATGGTTCAGGGGATAGTAGCGTTCCTCGGTTTCCTGATCGACAAAGGCCGAATGGCGCTGGCTGAAGGTGCCGCGGGTCGAATCCTGACCGGCCAGGCGCACCGGGTAGTTTTCCGTGAGCAGCGAGCCAAAGGCCAGCGCCTCGGCCGTGGCCCAGTCGATGCCGCGCCCGGCATCAAGCGCCTTTTTCTTGGCCTCGAGCATGCGGCCAACGGTCTTGTGCAGATGAAACCCCTCGGGCACCCGGGTCAGCGCGCCAGCCACCTGGTCATAGGTTTCGCGCGCGATGGCGGTTTCGCCGCGCTGGTATTCCTGCCCCTGGCGGTCGAGCTTGGACCAGCGGCCATCCAGCCAGTCGGCCTTGTTCGGGCGGTATTCGCGCCCGGCTTCGAATTCCTCGTTCAGGAAGGCCTGAAAGGCGGTCTTCATTTCCTCGACCTCGCCCTGCGAGATCAGCCCGTCGCGCACCAGCCGTTCGGTATAAAGCTGCAGCGTGGTCGGGTGTTTCTTGATCCGCTTGTACATCAGCGGATTGGTGAACATGGGTTCGTCGCCCTCGTTATGACCGAACCGGCGATAGCAGAAAATGTCGATCACCACGTCCTTGTGGAATTTCTGGCGGAACTCGGTGGCGACCTTGGCGGCATGGACCACGGCCTCGGGATCGTCGCCATTGACATGGAAGATCGGCGCCTCGACCATCAGGGCGATGTCGGTCGGATAGGGCGACGAGCGCGAGAAACTGGGCGCGGTGGTGAACCCGATCTGGTTGTTGACGACGATATGAATGGTGCCGCCGGTGCGGTGGCCCACCAGCCCCGACAATCCGAAACATTCGGCCACCACGCCCTGACCGGCAAAGGCCGCATCGCCATGCAACAGCACCGGCAGCACCTGGCTGCGGTCAGTGTCGTTCTTCTGGTCCTGCTTGGCACGCGCCTTGCCCAGCACCACCGGGTTCACCGCCTCCAGGTGGCTGGGGTTCGCAGTCAGCGACAGGTGCACCTTGTTGCCGTCAAATTCGCGGTCCGACGAGGCGCCCAGGTGATATTTCACGTCGCCCGAGCCATCCACGTCCTCGGGCTTGAAGGAGCCGCCCTGAAATTCGTTGAAAATGGCGCGGTACGGCTTGCCCATCACATTGGCCAGCACCGAAAGGCGGCCCCGGTGCGGCATGCCGATGACGATTTCATTGACGCCCAGCGCGCCGCCGCGCTTGATGATCTGTTCCATCGCCGGGATCAGGCTTTCGCCGCCATCCAGGCCGAACCGCTTGGTGCCCATGTATTTGACATGCAGGAATTTCTCGAACCCCTCGGCCTCGACCAGCTTTTGCAGGATCGCCTTGCGCCCCATGCGGGTGAACTGGATTTCCTTGCCCAGCCCTTCGATACGTTCCTTGAGCCAGCCCGCCTGTTCGGGGTTGGAAATGTGCATGTACTGGAGCGCGAAGGTGCCGCAATAGGTGCGGGTCACGATCTCGAGGATCTGGCGCATGCTGGCGGTTTCCAGCCCCAGCACGTTGTCGATGAAGATGGGCCGGTCCATGTCGGCCTCGGTAAAGCCGTAGGAGGCGGGGTCGAGCTCGGGCAGGGCCGGAATCTCGCGCATGCCCAGCGGGTCGAGTTTGGCCTTGCGGTGACCCCGGATGCGATAGGCGCGGATCAGCATGAGCGCGCGGATCGAGTCGAGCACCGCCCGGCGCACCTGCTCCTGGGTCACCTGGATGTCGCGGGCCTTGGCCTCGGCCTGGATCTTTTCGGCGATCTTCGTACCGTCGCCCGGTCCGGTTTCATCGCCCGGCTGCGGCTCTTCCGGCCACATGCCGTCGAGCGCGTGCGTGAGGTCGTCGTCCGGCATCGGCGGCCAGTCGGCGCGCGCCCAGGACGGCCCGGCAGCCTCGGCCACCACCACGTCGCCCGGGTCGCCCAGGGATGCGAAAAACGCCCGCCAGGCCTCGTCCACCGCCTGCGGGTCGCGGGCATATTGGGCGTAGAGTTGCTCGACATATTCCGCATTGGCGCCCTGCAGGAAAGAGCTGGCCTTGAATGCGTCGTTCGGGGTCTGGTCGGTCATGGCGTGCTCCGTTCAAAGGGGCTGGTGTGACTGGTTCATTGTGAAATGCCGGGTTGCGGTGCGGTTTCCAGCGCGGTTTCGACAATGCCGGCAAAGGGCGGGTTTGTGCCGATCTTTTCGGCAAGCTCGCTGGCGTTGACCAGGGTCAGCCGGAAGGACCGGCGCCCGGTGTCGTCGCGCGTGGCCTCTTCGGGCAGGGACTTGAACGGCGGCAGGTCGGCAAGCGGCATGCCAACCAGGGGCGCCACGCCATCAAGCGACCGGGCCATGTCCCCGGGCGACAGGATCATGGTGCAGTAAAGCCCCATCAGCCACTGGTCCTGTTGCAGCGTCACCCGCAGGACCGAGCCGCCGGGGCTTGTGAAATAGCTGGGCGAGCCGGGGGTGGGCGCAAGCCGGGTCAGGCCGCGCGCATTGGTGCGCGCGCGCTCCCACGCGCTGGACAGGCGCATGTCCGGCGCCGCATCGAAAACATGCTGTGAGGTAAAGTAAAGCGCCAGCCCCTCAAGCGCGGTGTCGTCCAGGTCGGCGGGCAGGACCGGCTGCCAGCCCAGTCCCGCCAGAGCGCCGGCAAGCGTGGCGCGGCTGTCGGGCACGTCAAGGCAGGCTGCGACCGTGACAAGGTCGAGCTGGCCGGGTGTTTCAGAAGCGACGGCCGGCGTCAGGCCGGAACCTGCCGCCGCCAGTACCGCGAGGGTCACGAATTTTCGTAGAAAATTCATGCCGCGCCCCCTTTCAGCCGATTGCCTTGAGCACGGCCTGGCCCAGTTCGGCCGGGCTGTCCGCCACCACGATGCCCGCGGATTTCATCGCCTCGATCTTGTCGTCGGCGCCGCCCTTGCCGCCCGCGACGATGGCGCCTGCGTGCCCCATGCGCCGGCCCGGCGGTGCGGTGCGCCCGGCAATGAAGCCCGCGACCGGCTTCTTGCGGCCGCGCTTCGCCTCGTCCTTCAGGAACTGGGCGGCCTCCTCCTCGGCCGAGCCGCCGATCTCGCCGATCATGATGATGCTTTCGGTCTGGTCGTCGGCCAGGAACATCTCCAGCACGTCGATATGCTCCAGCCCCTTGATCGGATCGCCGCCGATGCCGACGGCGGTGGACTGGCCCAGCCCCACATCGGTAGTCTGCTTGACCGCCTCGTAAGTCAGCGTGCCCGAGCGGCTGACCACGCCGACCGAGCCGCGCTTGAAGATATTGCCGGGCATGATGCCGATCTTGCAGGCGCCGGGCGTCAGCACGCCGGGGCAGTTGGGACCGATGAGCGTGGTGGCCGAGCCTTCGAGCGCGCGTTTTACCACCATCATGTCAAGCACGGGGATGCCCTCGGTGATGGCCACGACCAGCGGCATTTCCGCGTCGATCGCCTCCAGAATGGAATCGGCGGCAAAGGGCGGCGGCACATAGATGACGGATGCATCCGCCCCGGTGGCCGCGCGCGCCTCGTGCACCGAATTGAAGACCGGCAGGCCCAGATGTTCCTGCCCGCCCTTGCCCGGCGTCACCCCGCCGACCATTCTGGTGCCGTAGGCGATCGCCTGTTCGGAGTGGAACGTGCCCTGCGAGCCGGTAAAGCCCTGGCAGATCACGCGGGTCGTTTCGTCTACGAGAATGGCCACGGTGGCGCTCCTGTGTTCAGTTTCATTCGTATGTCTTCTGGGCGACGCTGCTGAATTGCACGCCGTCTTCGGTGGCAAAGCTCAGGCTGGCGGCGATGTGATCCCCGGCGGGGGTGTCAATGGCCCAGTCCCGGCCATCCACATGCGGCGACGGGTCATCATTGGCGCTGGTCAGATAGCCCGGGAGGCGCGCGTCGAATTCCTCGGTGACGACGGTTTCCAGCACCTCGTAGCCCACATGGTCGATCATGCTGGCC
>Ga0256832_1002626_pt1 | contig 12251 bp, 15 predicted proteins | sample 134614metaG_FD_190534 | JGI IMG/M metagenome (GOLD analysis project Ga0256832, IMG submission 190534) | Hydrothermal vent microbial communities from Lau Basin, Pacific Ocean - 134-614 | ecosystem: Environmental > Aquatic > Marine > Hydrothermal vents | place: Pacific Ocean: Lau Basin | collected... | reverse complement strand
CGAAGAGCGCCCTCTCGACCCGCTCCTGGCTCAGCGCCGCCAGCTTCCAGCACACCACCCACGTCCTCACCGAGGCCAGCATCCAGGGCCGGGTGGACGAGCTCATCGGCCTCAAGGAGAACGTCATCCTGGGCAAGCTCATCCCCGCCGGCACCGGCAACGACCACGTGCGCCACACCCAGGTGGTGGACAAGCGGACGCTCGAGAAGATCCAGGCCGCGCGCCGGGAGGCCGAGGCCGCGATCGAGGCGCCGGCCGCCGGCAAGGAGGAGCGTCCCGGGCTCTAGCGCCCACGGGCGGGCCTTCGGGCCCGCCCTTTTTCGCATGAAGCCGAGCGCCGCGCTCTACCAGGCCTTCCGCGAGGTCGGCGAGGACCTCTTCGCCCAGGGGCTGATCTCGGCCACCGCCGGGAACTTCTCGGCCCGGGACGGGGAAGGGTTTTGGATTACAAAAAGCGGGGTGCGGAAGAACCGGCTGGCCCCCGAGGACCTGCTCTACGTGGGCTTGGAGCCCGATCCCGAGCGGGACCGGGGCGCTTCGGTGGAGCTCGTCGTCCACCGGGAGGTCTACCGCGCCACCGACGCGCGGGCGATCGTCCACGCCCACCCCCGGACCGCGGTGGCGCTCTCGCTCGACCTCTCGGCGATCCGGCCGGTGGACCTCGAGGGACGGCTCGTGCTCGGCGAGGTTCCCGTCCTCGACCCCACCACCAAGAGCGCCACCCGGGAGGCGGCCCGGGCGGTGGCCGAGGGGCTCGCCCGCTACCCGGTGGTGATGCTCCGGGGCCACGGCGCCTTCGCCCGGGGGCGGGACCTCTTCACCGCCTACGCCCGCCTTACCGTGCTCGAGGAGTCGGCCCAGGTGCTGCTTTCTGCTAAGCTGTGGAGGATCGGATGAAGATCGCGGTGATCGAGGGGGAGCGGGAGGTGCTCCGGCGGCTGGCCGAGGGGCAGCCCCACCCCTACCGACTCCTGGCGGGGCCGGAAGGGCACCTGCTCCTCGTCGAGGGGGTGGAGGAGGCCACGCTTCGGTCGCTCGCCGGGCACGCCCCCCGAGTCTTCGTCCTGGAGGAAGAGGGATGCGGGAAGAAATCCAGCTCGTCCCCGTAGGCGAGGCCGAGCTCTACGTTGAGGACGTGGGGCCCCTGGACGCGCCGGTTCTGGTCACCGTGCACGGCGGTCCCGGGGGCTCCTCCCACGCGTTTCGGGCGTTTTTGGGCGAGGAGCTCGCCGACTACCGGGTGCTCTACGTGGACCAGCGGGGCGGGGGGCGGAGCCCCCGGCTCCCCGAGGATCCCCGGCTCTTTACCATCGACGCCCTGGTCGAGGACCTCGAGGACCTGCGCCACGCCCTCGGGATCGAGCGGTGGACCCCGCTGGCCCAGGGCTTCGGGGCGGTGGTGGCGCTGGAGTACGCCCGCCGCTTCCCCGGGGCGGTGGACGGGGTCGTGCTGGTGGGGCCCTGGGTGCACTTTCCCTGGCTCTTGAAGCGGCTCTGGCAGGGCCTCTTCGACGCCCCCTTCCCCGAGGACCCGGAGGAGGCGGCCGAGGCGCTCTTCGCCCGGGTCTCGCTGGCCGAGGCCTTCCAGCGCCTGGCCTTCCCCACCGCCCACGGGCGGATGCACTACGAGTGGGTGCAGGACGGGGGCATGCTCGCGCCCGAGGAGTCGGTGCTCCGGATGTTCGCCACGAACGGGCTCTGGCGCTTCGACTACACCCCCTACCTGCTCGAGCTCCCCCACCGCCCCTACGTCCTGGTCGGCGACGCCGACGGCACCAGCTACCCCGAGCAGGCGGAGGCGGTGGCCGACCTCGCGGGGGGCGAGCTCTTTGTGCTCGAGGGCGCCGGCCACCACCCCTGGGTGGACGACCCCGAGGGCTTCACCGAAAAGCTCTACCGGGCCCTGGACGAGATCCACGCCTTTACCGAGGGTTCATGACCGCCCCGTAGAATCGTGGTCATGGAGCCTGCGAACCTGAACCTCGTCGCCGCCTTCCTCGGGGGCATGGCCTCGTTCTTGCTCCCCTGCGTGCTCCCCCTCGTCCCCACCTACCTCCTCTACCTCTCCGGCGAGCGGGGCCGCCCCTTCGTGAACGCGGTCTTCTTCGTGCTCGGCTTCTCGGTGGTCTTCGTGCTCCTCTTCGGGCTCCCCACCACCCTCCTCGGCAACTGGCTCTACAGCTACAAGGAGACCCTCGCCCGCATCGGCGGGGTGCTCTTCATCCTCTTCGGCCTCTACATGCTCGGGGTGCGGATCCCCGTCCCCTTCCTCTCCGCCGGGGGCGGGGCGGTGGCCGGGTACCAGGGCGACCCCTCGCGGCCGCTCGGGGCCTTCCTGATGGGGCTGGTGCTGGCGCTCGGCTGGACCCCCTGCATCGGCCCGGTGCTCACGCTGATCCTGGCGCTCGTCTTCAACCAGGGCGGGCTTCTCGGCCTCGTCTACGTGGTCGCCTACACCCTGGGGCTCGCCGTGCCCTTCCTTCTGGTGGCCCTTTTCACCGACCGGGCGGTGGCCTTCATCCGGCGGAACGCCCGGGTGGCCCAGTACGTCGAGTACGCCTCGGGCGCGTTCTTGGTCCTCGTCGGGATCGCGATGGTCACCGGCTACTGGGCCCAGGTGAGCCACTACCTCGCCCGCTTCGGGGTCTGATGGCGGCGCTCGTCGAGCTCTCCGGGGTCTGGAAGCGCTTCGCCCGCGACTGGGTGCTGAAGGGGGTGGACCTTGCCGTCCAAGCCGGCGAGGCGGTGGCGCTCCTCGGGCCCAACGGGGTGGGGAAGACGACGCTCCTTCGGGTCGCCGCCGGCCTCACCCGGCCGCAGCGGGGCGAGGTCCGGCTCTTTGGCAAGCCCGCCGCCCGGATCGAGGCCGAGCGGGGCGAGCTGCTCTTCCTCGCGAACCCCCCGGCCTTCTACCGGCACCTGACCGGCGAGGAGAACCTAACGAGCTGGCTTTTGCTCCTCGGCCGCCCGGCCGACCCCGAGGCCGTCGCCGAGGCCCTCGCCGAGGTGGGGCTTCCTCGGGGCCGCCCGGTCCTCGCCTACTCCAGCGGGATGAAAAAGCGCCTTGCCCTGGCCCGGGTCCTCCTCGCCCGGCCCCGGCTCCTCCTCCTCGACGAGCCCGAGACCGCCCTCGACGAGGAGGGGCGGACCCTCCTTGCTCGGGCGATCGCCGAGGTGCGGGGCTCGGGGGGCGGGGTGCTCCTCGCCACCCACGACCGGGCCTTCGCCGAGGGCGTGGCCGACCGGGAGGTGGTGCTCTCGTGAGGCGGATTTTCGCGCTTGCTGCGCGCGACCTGAGGCTCGAGCTCAGGGGGCGCGCCGGGCTTTTTTCCGCGCTCTTCTTCCTCGGGGTGGTGCTCTTGATCCTGGGTTTCGCCCTCGGCCCCGAGGAGGCCGACCTCCGCCGCGCCGCCCCCGGCGTGCTCTGGGTGGCGCTGGCGTTCGCCGGCAGCCTGCTCGCCGGCCGCGCCTGGGCGGTGGAGGTGGAGAACGACACCCTCGACGACCTCCTGCTCCTTCCCGGCAGCCGGGAGTGGATCTACTGGGGCAAGTTCCTCTTCCTCTGGGTCCTGCTCTTTTTCGTCAGCCTCCTCCTCCTCGTCATGGTGGCGGGGATGTTCTACCTGCCGCTTACCCGGGCGCCGGCGCTCCTTTTCACCCTGGTGCTCGGGGCCACCGGCTACGCCGCCGTGGCCACCTTCTACGCCGGGCTGGTGGTGCGGCTCCCCACCGCCCAGCTGGTGCTGCCGATCCTGGTCTTCTCGGTGGTGGTGCCGGTGATCCTGGCGGCGGTGCGGGCGACGATGGGGCTCGCCGAGGGGGCGGCGCTCGCCGAGGTCGCCGCCTGGTGGAAGCTCCTCGCCCTTTTCGACGTCGTCTACCTCACCGCGTCCAGCCTGCTCTTTCCCTTCGTGATCGAGGGTTAGCGGAAGCGGAGCGCGGTCTGGTGCTCGAGCACCGCGCGCTTTAGGACCTCGAGATCGTTCGCCAGGAAGATCTCGAAGGCGTCGGCGCGGCCGATCCGGTGCATCGCCACCATGAAGCCGTGGGCGAAGGGGGCGAACTTCGGGTTCGGGGTGAAGGTCCCCGCCGCCGCCCACTCGGCGTTGAAGAGCTTCCGGGCCTCGACCCCGGGGTACTCCTTCTCCCGGTAGCGGCCGTCGGCCGAGAGCTGGGTGAGGAGGCTCGGGAAGAGCAGGCTGAAGATGTGGTCGGGCTCGGGGGCCGAGGCGTGGGGGTCGTCGTAGTCGATCTCGATCCGCCGGATCGGGATCACCAGGTAGCGGATCTCGACCCCGGTCTCGGGGTTTCGGACCCGGTAGGGGTAGGCGAGGACCTCGTTGGGCTCCGGAGGGAGCTCCCGGTAGCCGGCGGGCCGCTCGTAGACCATGCCGGCTTCCTCCAGAAGCCCCTGGAAGAAGGTCCAGGGGTCGGGGGCGGCCCCCTGCGCCAGGGCCAGCGCCAGGAAGAGGACGAGCGCGCTAATCCTCCGCACGTTTCCACTCCTCCAAGAGCTTCTTCGCGGTCTCCCTCCACTCCGAGGGCTTGGCCAGCTCCAAAAAGCGCTCGAGGTCCTTGATTGCCCCCTCGCGCCGCCCGAGCTGCCACTTGGCCACCGCCCGGTTGAAGTAGGGGCCGGGGACGTCGGGGGCGAGCTCCACCGCCCGGTCGAGGTCCTTGAGGGCCTCCTCGGGCTTGCCCTCCTCGAGCAGGAGGGTGCCGCGGTTGAACCAGGCGGCGACGCTGTGGGGGTCGAGCTCGAGCGCCCGGTCGAGGTCCCTCTTGGCGTCCTCGCGCTGGCCGAAGGCCTTGTAGGCGAGGGCGCGGTTGACGAGGACGTCCGGGTTTTCGTGGAGCTTGAGGCTTTGGGTGAGGTCCGCGATGGCCTTGGCGTACTCGCCGAGCTCGAGGTAGAGCGCGCCGCGGACGGCGTAGAGGGCGGCGCTTTTCGGGTGGGCGGCGATCCCCTGGGCGAGGACCTCGAGGGCCTTTTGGTACTCCCCCCGGGCCTGGTGCATCAGCGCCACCCGGGCGATCGCCTCGGCCGAGAGGCCCGAGTGGGCGTAGGTGGCGCTGTGGGGCTTGATCGCCCCCGGGTCGAGGGGACCGGCCTTCTCGTCGGCGCCGACCACCGGCGGGGCGGCCGGCTCCTCGGGCGCCGCCGCGGCCGGGGCGGCCTTGGCCTTCGCCCCGGCGTCCTTCTTGCAGCCGGCGGCGAGGGCGACGAGGAGGAGGGCGAGGAGCAGGTTTCTCATGGCGTCTCCAGCGTCCTTAGCATGGCAGCTCCTAGATGACTTCGGTGAAAAGGGGCCGGCCGAGGCCGGCCCCTTTTCCCGGACGCAGGCTTACTGCTTCGACTTCAGGTACTCCATCAGCATCTTGTGCATCAGGTCGATGTGCTCGACGTCGTCCAGCGTACCCGGCGTGCTGACCTTGGCCCAGACCTCGGGGTTGGTCATCTCCTTGTGGCAGCCCATGCAGAGGCCGGTCCGGTCCATGCCGTCCCGCATCTCCTTCGGCAGCGAGCGCGAGAGCGGCCAGTGGCTACCCACGGTCTGGACCTGGAAGCCGGTCTTGGGATCCACGATCGTGGACCAATCCCACTTGAGGTCGGGGATCGCCGGGATCTGGACCTGGTACTTGCCGGGGATGACCTTGCCGGTGCGGGCGTCGATCAGGTCCTCGACGATGTCCTCGACGTACTTGGTCTGGAAGATGTTCTTGTTGATGCCGTAGCCGAGGGCCTTGGGGTTGTTGTGGCAGGACTCGCAGGAGCGGGCCTGGGAGAGCGCCGAGTGCGGCTGCGCCGGGGCCATGTCGATCGCCAGCGGGATGAACGACTGCCCGATCTGGGCGGCCTCGTCCGGGCTCCGGGCGATGACGTTGTGGGCGATGGTCTTGCCCTCGCGGTCGATCACCGTGTAGACCACCTGGCAGCCAGGCATGAGCGGGGTGACGCGGCCCTCGCCGTTGATGCCGAGCACCGGGTCCTCCCAGCGGAGGTAGCTCCGGGACTCGCTCGCCTTACCCGGCCGCTTGAGCCCGTGGGTGCCCAAGGGGCTCTCGGCGGTCTGGCCCGACTCGTCGTGCTGGGTGCCGCCCGCCACCCAGTCGGTGTCGGTCTTGCCGCCGGAGTAGTCCACCTTGACGTGGCAGCCGTAGCACTGCGGCACCCAGGAGGCGTGGCAGGCGTAGCACTCGAGGTCGTCCACGTGCTTCTTCACGCTCGCCATCGCCACCTTGGCGTCGGGGCTCTTCCAGGCGTTCTTCAGGTTGATGTCCTTGAGGATCGGCACCACGAAGTCGGCCCCGGTCGCCGAGTGGAGGATCACCTGGTCGCCCTTCTTGACCACGTTGCCCATGGGGTTGCCGCGGGCGGTCAGGAGGTAGCCGTCCTCGGCGGGGTAGACGGTGGCGAAGGCCTGGGTCTCGGGGAGGAGGGTCTTCGAAAGGCCGCGCGGCTCATCCGAGAGCTTCCGGCCGAACTCCTCGCCGTAGCCGATGGGGAGCTCCCAGGGGTACTTCTCGGCGGTGCCGTGGCAGTCCTGGCACTCGACCTCGACCTGGGCCAGGGTGGTGGCGAAGATGTTGCCGTCGCCGTGCATGTCGATGGTGGTGTGGCAGTCCTGGCAGAGCATCCCGCCGTTGCCCGAGACCCCGCGGTGGTGCACGTCGTCGGCGATGAAGAGGTACTTCTTGGTGTGGAGCTTGGGCTGCTTGCCGCCCTTCTCGTTGTAGGGCGTGCCGTAGGGGAACTCCATCAGGCCCTGGAAGGTGACGCCGATCCGCTTACCCCGGTTGTGGCAGGAGTTGCAGGTCTCCACCGGGATGCCGGAGTAGACCAGGTCGTGCACCTTGACCTTGGACTTCCGGGTGGCCTGGATCTGGTGGGTGAGCAGGTGGCCGTGCTCGTCCTTCTTGATGGTGGGGTCGTTGCCCTCGTAGAAGCCCTCGTTGGAGTAGGGGATGTGGCAGGCCGAGCAGCCCATGCCCCGCCAGTCGCCGCGCTTCTCGCGGCCCTTCACGCCCACGTGGCAGCGCTGGCACTGCTGGCGCTGGTAGGTAATGCCGGCGAGCTTGGGGTCCTTCTCGATCTCCTCGACCGAGGGGTCGGGAATCTGCTTGAGCTCGTCGGGGAAGGCCTGCGGGTACATCTTCTTGAGCTCAAGCATGTACTTCTTGTAGGTCTCGGTGCCCACCTGGGGGACCGGCCCGTCGGTGTCCTTGACGTCGTAGTTGCCGTAGGGGGTCTTGCCGTCCCAGGTCTCGGCGAAGCCCCAGGTGTGCAGGTTGCCCTGGATCTTCCCGGCCTCGGTCTGCATCAGGGAGAGGTTGAGCCTATAGGCGTAGCCGGGGTGGCACTGCCCGCAGGTGTTCTCGGCGATCCAGATCGAGCCCGGGTCGGGGTAGAAGGTCTTGGGACCCCGCCCCTTCTTGAACATCTCGGGCGCGCCTTTGTGGGCCTCGTCCTTGGTCAGCCCCTTGGGGTTGCCGCCGTGGCAGACGGTGCAGCCCTGGGGGTCGCCGGCCGCGGCGCCGAGGGCCTTGATCTGCTGCATCATGGGGGAGTTCGGGTCGCGGATGTCCTCGATCCCCTCGTGGCAGCTCAGGCACCCCTTCTGGGCCGCGACCTCGGGGCTTACCTTCTCCGGCACCCCCTGGGCCAGGGCCGGCCCCAGGGCCAGGCCAAGGAGAAGGAGAAGCCCGAGTACGCCGCTACATCGTTTCATAGCCATCACCTCCTCACGGGAAAGCAAGACTTTCCCAGCTGAGGAAGATTATCGGCGGATGAGACTGGGATATATGTCCCGAAGGGCCGATATACATCGCGTATACAGCCTGTTTTAACTGAGTTAAACGAATCGGATTTCTGCGCAATCGCCCGCCGTTTTCGTGAGAGCGATGAGCTTTCATCTTCATTAGGAAGCGGCTGGCTAGCCTGAGGTCGGCATGCGATCCGAACGCCCTGGACTGGACGCGGTTTCCTGGGCCCTCCTGGGCCTGGGGTACCTCCTCCTTCTCATCGGCTTCTACTTCGCGATCCAGGCCCCGCCCGACGCCCAGCAGGGGTACCTGGTGCGCATCCTCTACCTGCACGTGGCGGCGGCCTGGACCGGCTACCTCGCCTTCGTCGTCGCCGGGGTGTACGCGCTCCTCTACCTGCTCCGGGGGCGGGCCGGCTACGACCGCCTCTCGGCCGCCAGCGCCGAGATCGGGCTCTGGCTCTCGTTTTTGATGGTGGTCGGGGGGATGATGTGGGCCCGTCCCACCTGGGGGGTCTACTGGGTCTGGGAGCCCCGGCTCACCTCGGTGGCGGTGATGATCGCGATCTACGTCGGCTACTTCCTCGTTCGCCAGGCCATCGAGGACCCCGAGCTGCGGGCCAAGGCGGCGGCGGCGGTGGCGATCCTCGGGGTGGTGAACATCCCCATCACCTACATGTCGGTCTACTGGTGGCGGTCGATCCACCAGACCGCGACCATCGACGTGATCAACCGCAAGACCCACATGCCGCCCGAGATGCTCGTCCCCCTTCTGGTCAACCTCTTCGCCTTCACCGTGCTCTACCTCGCCTTCTTGCGGATGAAGGGGCGGATCGCGGCGCTGGCGGCGGAGGAGGAGCGCTATGGGTAACCAGATCTTCGTCCTGGTCGTCTACGTCCTGACCTACGCCTTTCTCTTCGGCTACACCGCCTATCTGCTCGTGCGGTTGGGGAGGCGGGCATGAAGGCCAAGTACTGGATCGGCCTCCTGATCATCGCCGGGGCCATCGGCTACATGATCTGGGGCGGGCTGGGGCAGAGCCTCGTCTACTTCATCACCCCCAGCGAGTACTACCAGGACCAGGCCAAGTACCGGGGCAAGCGGGTCCGCCTCGGGGGGATCGTCAAGGAGGGGACGATCCGGTACGACCCCAAGACCCTCGAGCTCCGCTTCGTCCTCACCGACGGCGTGGCCGAGGTCCCGGTCTTCCACAAGGGCACGCCGCCGGCGCTCTTCAAGGACCGGCAGGGGGTGGTGGTCGAGGGGCGCTTCGAGGGTGGGACCTTCCACGGCGATAACCTCCTCGTCAAGCACTCCGAGACCTACCAGCCGCCCAAGGAGGGCTACACCCCCGAAGAGGTCCGAAAGCTCATCAAGGAGGCGAAGTGACCCCGGGGCTTCTCGGCAACGTCGCGCTCGTCTTGGGCTTCGTCTTCACCGCCCTCGGCTTCGTCCTGGCCGCGCTCGCCTGGTGGGCCAAGGACGCCCGCTACGTCGAGGCGGCCAAGAGGGCGGCGGTGTTTTCCTTCCTGGCGGCGCTGCTCGCCTTCTTTGCGCTCGAGTGGGCGCTCCTCACCGACGACTTCTCCATCGTCTACACCGCCAAGAACCACTCGACCAAAAGCCCCACCTGGGTGAAGTTCGCCACCCTCTGGGCGGCGCTCGAGGGCTCGATCCTGCTCTGGGCCACCTTCCAGGCCCTCTACACCCTGCTCGCCGCCCGGAGGCTCCGGGACTACTGGATGGCGCCGGCGGTGCTCGGCACCCTCTTCGCCGTCCAGCTCTTCTTCTTCGGGGTGATGCTCTTCGTCGCCAACCCCTTCACCCCGGTGCCGAACCCGCCCACCGAGGGCCCGGGCCCCAACCCCCTCCTCCAGAACCACTGGATGATGGCGGTCCACCCGGTGCTCATGTACCTCGGCTTCGTGGGGATCAGCGTGCCCTTCGCCTACGCCGTCGCCGCCATGCTGGCCCGGCGCTACCAATCCTGGGTGGCCGAGACCCGCTGGTGGACGCTCATCGCCTTTGGGTTTTTGACCGCGGCGATCTTCGCCGGCGGCTGGTGGAGCTACGAGGTCTTGGGCTGGGGCGGCTACTGGGCCTGGGACCCGGTGGAGAACGCCTCCTTCATTCCCTGGCTCCTGCTCGCGGCCTTCCTCCACACCGCCTTGGTCCAGGCCCGGCGGGGCATGTTCAAGACCTGGAACTTCGCCTACGTCACCCTGGCCTTCGCCGCCACCGTCTTCGGCACCTTCCTCACCCGCTCGGGGGTGATCCAGTCGGTCCACGCCTTCGTCGAGGGCGCGGTGGGGCCGGTCTTTCTCGGGTTCTTGCTGCTCGTGCTCTTCGTGGGCTTCGGCCTGCTTTCTCGGGTGGCCTCGGAGGTGCGGGACGTCGGCGGCCTCAACCTGCTCTCCCGCGAGGGGCTCTTGCTCGGGGGGTCGCTGGTCTTTGCCACCATGGCCTTCGTGGTGGTGCTCGGCACCCTCTTCCCCCTCTTCGTCGAGGCGGTGACCGGGGACAAGGTCTCGGTGGGCGCGCCCTTTTTCGACTCGGTCTTCGCCCCCCTGGGCGCGGCGCTCCTCTTCTTGATGGGGGCGGGGCCGGTTCTGCCCTGGGGGAAGGTGGACGGTTACGCGGCCCGTGCCTTTAGCGCGATGCTCAGCGCCTTTGCCCTTGCTACCGCCCTTGCGCTTTTGCTCGGAGCCACCTTCGGGGTGGCGATCGGGGTCGGGCTCTTTGCCTACAACCTGGTGGCCGTCCTGGCCCAGGCCGGGCGCGGGGTCGCCGCCTGGAGGAAGAAGGGCCGGGGCGCGCTTTCTGCCTTCTTCGCCTACCTGACCCGGGCCCGGGAGCAGGCGGGGGCGCAGATGGTCCACTTCGGCGTGGCGCTGGCGGCGCTCGCGATCGTCTTCTCCCAGGCCTACCGGGTGGACGTGCAGAAGACCTTGGAGATCGGCGAGCGGGCCGTGCTCGGCGGCGTCGAGCTCGCCCTTTTGCGCCTCGACGCCCGCGACGAGGGCTTCCGCTACGCGGTGGTGGCCGAGGTCGAGGTCGAGGGGGTGGGTCGGATGTACCCCCGGCTCCACTACTACCCCACGATGAACAGCCCCCTCGCCGCCCCCAGCGTGCACTACGGGCTCTACAACGACGACTACCTGATCCTCCAGGCCTTCGACACCGAGGCGGGGCGCTGGGCGACGTTGCGGCTCGTGCGCACGCCGCTCGTGCTCTGGCTTTGGATCGCCGGCGGGATCATCCTCTTCGGGGTCCTCTACATCGTCGTTCCCGGGGTTTCGCTCGCGAGGCGGCGAAGGGCGGAGGTGGCGGCGTGAGGAAGTGGATCTACTTCGCCATCGTGCTGGTGCTGGGCGGGCTCTTCTGGTGGGGCATGCAGCGGGATCCCGGCGAGCTCAAGTCGGTGCTGGTGGGGAAGCCCGCCCCCGACTTCGAGCTCCCGCTCCTCTCCCCCTACCGCGACGAGTGGGGCGAGCGGTTCCGGCTCTCTGAGCACCGGGGCAAGCCGGTGGTGCTGAACTTCTGGGCCAGCTGGTGCTACCCCGCCTGCTACGAGGAGGCGCCGGTGCTCGAGGCCGGTTGGCGGAAGTATAGGGATCGGGTGCTCTTCTTCGGCGTCAACACCCAGGACAAGGAGGCCGCCGCCCTCGAGTTCGTCCGGCGCTTTCGCCTCACCTTCCCCCAGGGCTACGACCCCCGCGGCAAGGTGGGGATCGACTACGGGATGTACGGGGTGCCCGAGACCTACTTCATCGACGCCGAGGGCCGGGTGCGCTACCGGCACGCCGGCGCCATCGAGGCCCCCGACCTGGAAAAGCGCATAGCGGAGGTGCTGCGGTGAAGCGGGCGTGGGCCTTGTTGCTGCTCCTTACCCTGGCGCTCGCCCAGACCCCGACCGGCGAGCCGCCCCCCGACCTCTCCCCGGAGGTCTTCCGGATCGCCTCCGAGCTTCGCTGCCCGGTCTGCCAGGGGGAGAGCGCCGCCGAGTCCAACGCCGGGGTGAGCCAGGAGATGCGGCGGCAGATCGCCGAGATGCTGAAGGAGGGGAAGAGCGAGGAGGCGATCAAGCAGTACTTCGTCGAGCGCTACGGCGAGTGGATCCTCTACGCCCCGCCCAAGCGCGGGATCAACTGGTTGCTCTGGCTTGCGCCGGCGATCGGGCTCCTCGTCTTCGGGCTCGGGCTTTGGCGCTACCTGGCCGAGGCGAGGCGGCGCGAGGCCGAGCTCGCCCTCTCCGAGGAGGAGCTCCGGGCGCTCGAGCGCCGTTTGGAGGAGGAATGATCCTCGTCTACCTGTCCGTGGTCCTCTTCTTTCTCCTGGCGGTGGCGGTGGTGCTGGCCCCGCTCCGCTCCACCCCCCGACCCTTCCCGGAAAACCCCCGCCCGGAGGAGCTCCGGCTTGAGCTCGAGGCCTTGAAGCGCGAGGCCAAGGAGATGAGCGGTCCCGAGCGGGTCCGCATCCTGAAACGC
>Ga0256832_1002625_pt1 | contig 12252 bp, 11 predicted proteins | sample 134614metaG_FD_190534 | JGI IMG/M metagenome (GOLD analysis project Ga0256832, IMG submission 190534) | Hydrothermal vent microbial communities from Lau Basin, Pacific Ocean - 134-614 | ecosystem: Environmental > Aquatic > Marine > Hydrothermal vents | place: Pacific Ocean: Lau Basin | collected... | reverse complement strand
AGTTTCACCGTAAGCAACATTGTTGGCCACCGTATCCTGAAAAATGAAGATACGCTGGGTTACAAACGCAATCTTTTGATGCAGTGAATGAAGGGTGTAGTCACGAATATCATCATCGTTGACATAAATGGTTCCCGAAGTGGCATCGTAAAAACGTACCATCAGGTTGACAAGGCTGCTCTTGCCTGCACCGCTGTCACCCACCAGGGCATACACTTTCCCCTTGACAGCATTGATGTTAATGTGCTCCAGCGCTGTTTTGTCACCATATTTCAAAGAGACATCATCAAAACGGATACGCTCAATATGGGTTAAGACCTTTGGCCCGGAAACGATGGTAGGTTCGGTTTGGAAAAGTTCATCAATCCGTTCCGTAGCAGCGATGGCATCCTGCATCTGATTGTGTACATTGGAGAGCTTTTTGATGGGATCATACAGCATAAAAAGTGCCGTAACGAATGCAAAGAAACTCCCCACTGTCATATGTCCATCAATAACTTCATTTGCACCGATATAGATGGTAACGGCAATCGCTACAGAACCGAACAATTCAAGTGCCGGACTCACCAGCGCATTGGTACGGCTCTGTTTCATGGAAAGTTTGAAGAAATTCATATTCTCATCACTGAAACGCTGCTGTTCATACTTCTGTGAAGAGTTTGACTTGATAATTTCAATATTGTTGAATATTTCGGTCAAGCGTGATGTCAAGTCGGCATTGCTCTCCTGCGAACGGGTCGAATACTTTTTCATCCGTTTGGCAAGCAGTTGCAGCGGCAGCAGCGCCAACGGCATCACTACCAGAAAATAGAAAGCCAGCTTTGGACTCTGCCAAATGACATATCCTGTCAAGGTTACAATAAGCATCGCATTGATCAATACACTTGGTATCAGACCGGAAACAACATTTTGGATACGCGCAATATCATTGGTAGTACGGCTGAGCAGTTCTCCGTTTCGCATACTGTTCAAAAAAGCCATATCCTGATACATCAGATGCAAGGAGAGTTTGTTGCGTATTTTTCTGACAATATCGTTGCCGATATAGACAGTATAGTAGGTCTGTACATACTTTCCAAGTGATTTCACAAAAAAGACTGCGACAATAGCAAAAGGAATCAGCTTGAGCATTTCCCTGTCTTTGGCAATGAATACCTGATCGAGGACCGGTTTGAGCAAATGTGCAGAAGCCGTTGTACCGACAGCCACTGCCACCATACCGAGTACAGCATAGAGAAACTCCCGCTTGTACTCGGAAAGATAGGGAAGAAAATAGAGAAAGAGTTTTTTCATTGGCTAATTTTAGCATTTGAACCTTACAACGATAATTTTCGCTATACTTTCATAAAAAAGGCAGAGTCATGCGGGCAGTTTTTCTGGACAGGGATGGTGTCATTAATGTTGAGAAAGAGTACCTCCACACTGCCGAAGCATTCGAATTCATCAACGGTGTATTCAACGCCTGCAAGCATTTTCAACACCTTGGCTACAAACTTGTCATTGTCACCAACCAGTCAGGCATCGGCCGGGGTTACTACACAGATGATGATTTTGAGACACTGACACTCTGGATGCTCGAACAGTTCCGCAAACACGGTGTGCTGATTGATGCTGTCTACCACTGTCCACATACACCGGATGCCGCCTGCAGCTGCCGAAAACCAAATCCGGGTATGATGCTTCAGGCAGCACAGGAACACAACATCGATCTTTCCGACTCATGGATGATCGGAGACAAAGAGAGTGATATCGAGGCCGCACTTGCAGCAGGGATAGGCCACACAATCCTGCTCAGAAGCGGCCACGCCATTGATGAAAAAACAAGCCCGGCCGATTATCTCTTAGACTCTATTAAAGAGACTATCAATATAATTAACACCTAACTTTCAGCAGGGAGTACCATGCACTACAACGATATCGATTTCAACCATAAAACCATTCTTATTACCGGCGGTGCAGGTTTTATCGGTGCTAATCTGGCTTTTTACTTTCAGGAGCACTTTCCCCAAAGCCGTATTGTCATTTTTGACAAATTCCGCAGTGAAGAGACCTTTTCCAACGGTAACCTGAAAAGTTTCGGGCACTACAAAAACCTTATTGGGTTTCACGGGGACATCATTTGCGGTGACCTGACTGACGAAGCTGCACTCAAACACCTCGAAGAGACATATCCTTTTGACTATATTTTCCATGAGGCAGCCATCTCCGACACACGTGTGTACGATCAGGAGGTCATCATGCGTACCAATGTCAACAGTTTTTACCCGATTTTGGAAATGGCAAAGCGAATGGATGCCACCCTTGTATACGCCTCGTCCGCAGCGACATACGGCTCTCTCCCCTCTCCCCAGACTGTCGGGAAAGAAGCACCGGAAAACCCTTACGGGTTCAGCAAGTATGCCATGGATCAGATCGCCTACCGGTATATGCGCGAACATCCGGATATGCGTATTGTCGGACTGAAATACTTCAATGTTTACGGTGCGCGCGAATTTTTCAAAGGCAAAACCGCCTCCACCGTCATTCAGTTTGGACACCAAATTCTTTCTGGCAAAGCACCACGCCTTTTTGAAGGAAGCGACAGGATTGTACGCGACTTTGTTTACATCAAAGATGTCATTCAGGCAAATATCAAAGCGTGTGATGCCAGGCACAACGGTGTTTTTAACGTGGGAACGGGGAAACCGAGAAGTTTTCAGGACATTGCCGATATTCTGCAAAAGGAGCTTGGCACGGATTACGGTACAGAGTACTTCCCCAACCCTTACACCGGATACCAGATGCACACACAGGCGGAAATAGCTACTACCAAAGAGGCACTCGGCTACGAACCGGAGTGGGAACTTGAAGAGGGCATCAAAGACTATCTGCCTGAAATTATCCGCATATATGAAGAAGAGGTCAAACCTGCCCAATGAAAGAGCTCAAATCCCATACCCCACATATTCTTGTTGTCGGCGACCTGATGATAGACCACTACCTCTGGGGGAAGTGTGAACGCATCTCTCCCGAAGCCCCGGTACAGGTTGTCACTGTCGAAAAAGAGACTTTTGTACCCGGTGGTGCGGGGAATGTCATTAACAATCTCAAAGCGCTTGGTGCCGATGTCGATGTGATCAGTGTCGTCGGCGATGATGATGTCGGTACCAATGAGCTGCGCTCTTTGCTGCAAGACATTGGCGTCAGCGATGAACATTTGATCACACAGCAGGGGCGTACCACTTCAAAAAAGAGCCGTATTATCGCTTCCCAGCAGCAGGTTGTCCGCTATGACAAAGAGAGTACGGACGATATCGACGACAAAACCCAACAGACACTTTTAGCCTACTTTACAGCCCTTTTACCCACTTATGATGCCGTACTGCTCTCCGACTACGGCAAAGGAGTGCTTACCACCGAACTTACCAAAGCACTTATTGCCGAAGCCAACCGTACAGGTAAAAAGGTACTTGTTGACCCGAAGGGAAGAGACTATACCAAATACAACGGTGCCTACCTTCTCACACCCAACAAAAAAGAGGCGGCAGAAGCTTCCGGTATTGATATAGACACACCAGAAGCGCTCCACAAAGCCATCACATACCTTAAAACACAGTGTAACCTGAGTATCGCACTCATTACCCTCAGCGAAGAAGGCATTGCCGTTTACGATAAAACCCTGCGCATCCACCCTACTGTCGCACGTGAAGTCTACGACGTTACCGGTGCAGGCGATACGGTACTGGCTTCACTCGGTTTTGCCCTCTCCTGCGGTTACGACATCGACAATGCCGTAAAGTTCGCCAATCTTGCCGCAGGTGTTGTCGTCGGCAAGATCGGTTCAGCCACAGCCACTCTCAACGAGATTATCGAATACGAATCAAGCCTGAACAAATCAACCAGTGACTCGCATATCAAAACATTTGAAGAGATTTCCCTTTTGAGTGAAGAGCTTAAAAAACGCGGCAAAAAGATCGTCTTTACCAACGGCTGTTTCGACATTCTTCATGTGGGTCACGTAAAATATCTCGAAGAGGCCAAAAGCTACGGTGATGTCCTGATTGTCGGACTCAACAGCGATGCCAGTGTCAAGCGGCTCAAAGGTTCCTCCCGTCCGGTCAACCCCCAGGAAGACCGTGCCTATATTCTTGCTGCTCTTGAGGCGGTCGACTATGTAGTAATCTTCGCAGACGATACCCCTTATGACCTCATCAAAGCTGTCCAGCCGCATATTCTGGTCAAAGGCGGTGACTATGAAGGTAAAACCGTTGTGGGACAGGATATCGCCGATGAACTTCGCCTGGTACAGTTTGTCGACGGTAAAAGCACTACAAATATCATTGAAAAAATAAGCACCCAATGTTAGAAGGAAACCATATGCAAGCCCCACTTGACACGATTGAGAAAGAGTTTAACGCACACAAAGAGACCATTGAAAAGACTATTGAAACACTGCCGAAAACACTCGCCGATGCCTCCCAACTGGCAGTCAGAACACTGCAAAACGGCAACAAGATTCTGCTGTGCGGAAACGGTGGCTCAGCTGCCGATGCCCAACACATCGCCGCAGAACTCACCTGCCGCTATAAAAGCGAACGCAGAGGGCTGCCCGGCATTGCCCTTACTACAAATACTTCTGCACTGACCGCTATCGCCAACGATTACGGCTACGAGCGCGTGTTCGACCGCCAGGTAGAAGCACTTGCACAATCCGGAGACCTATTCATCGGTATCTCCACAAGCGGGAACTCTGCCAATGTCCTTTCCGCACTTACACTTGCAAAAAAGATGGGGTGTACTACCGTTGGGTTTTCAGGAAGGGACGGCGGGAAAATGAACGAACTCTGTGACATCAACCTCATTGTCCCCTCGGATGACACCCCTCGCATCCAGGAGATGCATATTCTCTTTGGCCATGCCATGTGTCAGATCATCGATGATGCGTTTTAGCGTACCTGATTTTGAATGGTCTCGGCATTTTAAATGCTTACTCGGTAACGATACATTGCCAGATACTGCAATAATGGTATAAAGTTTTCTACAACTCAAACAATTGCAACTACCTTCATAGTATAATCTAACCCATAATTTAAAATTAGGAATGTCTATGCAATCTCTCAATTACACAAGACTGTTACAGATACTTTTTATTCTCTATGCTTTTGTCATTCCCTTCTCATTGGATATGATCCGTATTATTGTTCCACTAATGATACTGGTATGGTTTCTTGAAGGCGGCCTAAAAGAAAAATTTTCCATGATCAAAAAAGAGCCGTTCTTTATGATATTTGGGATTTTTCTTCTCATCCTCACACTTTCTCTGTTTTGGACATCACCTGAAAACCTTAAATTCGGTATTAAGTACATTACTCGATACTGGTACCTACTACCCATATTTGCACTCTATACTTCTTTGAAAAAAACATTTGTCAAACCGCTTATTGTTGCTTTTTTGGCAGGGATATTCGTAAGTGTAGCGGGTTCCTACTGTGTCTATTTTCATCTCATTTCTTTTGAGAACTATATGGCTGAAGGGGCATCTCCTTTTATGCACCACACCCTTTACAGCATCTTTCTCGCTCTTGCCATTGCCATACTTACCGATTGGCTGTTGACGGCACAAAGCCTGAAACTTCGTATAGCATATAGTATGCTCTGGCTGCTTTTTACCGTCAATCTTTTCATTAATATCGGACGAGCTGGGCAGCTGCTCTTTTTTATCCTGCTTATGATTGTACTCATACGCCGTTTCAAAGTAACGCTGTTTTCTATCATTACAACATTGGTACTGCTTGGCGGTATCTTCTATGCTGCATTTACATTAAACCCTCAGTTCAAAAACAAAATGGAGCTCACACAGAAGAACCTTTCCCATATTGACTACAAGACATCGCTTGGCGCACGGATAGGACTGGATATCGTTGCAAAGGACATTTTTAAGCAACATCCTCTCTTTGGTGTCGGTGTTGGAGACTATTTAAGTGAAAAAGCGAAAACCGTAGACAAGAAATATCCTGACAGAACCTATGTAAAATTTTTGGTACACTACCACAATCAATATGCTGAGTTTACTGTTATAGCCGGTATTCTTGGACTTATTTCCTATTTGCTGCTTCTATTCAGTATAGCCAAATTGAAAATCAGAGATAAGCATATCCAAACGCTCCAATATCTCTTTTTGACAGCTTTTGCGCTGAGTTCACTGATCGATGCAATGTTCCATCTTAACCGTCCGTTAAGCCTTTTTGCCCTCTTGACAGGGCTCTTGCTCGCTCAGCATCGTATTGAAACAGAAGATACCGTTACACCATAAGAGATTGCAGCTGTTCATACACGGTATGCTTATTAAACTTTTCGAGCATATTCTCATCGATGCGAATATCTGTTTCAAGCGCTTCATCGATCTTTTTCGCCAATGCAGCAGAATTGTTCACCGGCACAAGCCAATATGACAGTTCTCCTGTAAGAATTTCACTGGGCCCGGTAGGACAGTTTGTAGCCACTACCGGCGTACCCAAAATAAGTGACTCTATCATCACCGTCGGCAACCCTTCCCTCTCCGAAGAGAGTACCAATAATTTTGCACGCTTGATGTACTTATAGGGGTTTTGCTGAAAACCAAGTATCACCACCCTCTCTTCAAGCCCCCTCTGACGTATCATCGCTTCAAGTTTCGGATCGGAGTTTGCAAGGATGAGAAGCTTGACCGGATGCGCTACCTGCTTAAATGCATCGAGCATAACATCGTAACGCTTTTCTTTGCGAAATGCCGTAGGGGAGATAATATAGTCAAAATCCAGATCAATGGGTGCTTCACCTTTTCTTCTAATCTCTTCAAAAGAGAACGGGTTGTATATCGTTATCGCTCTCTTGTAATGTATTTGAAGCTGATCAAGGTCGGAAACAATCTCTTTTGAGACGGTTATCACATTTTCACCTTCGTAAAGTGATTTATACAGTTTTAATTTCTTCTTACTGCGTCCTGCACTGAATTTTTCAAGCTCTGTTTTATACGAAGTATGTATTACAAAATATTTATTGGGATGATCCAGTCTCTTAACGACCCTGTCCGCACGTGGCAGATTGGAAATGACAAGGTCAAAACTACCATAGTTGTTCATTTTTGATTTAAGAACTTTTGCATAGATTCTGTCTCCCATGCTACCAAGCATTTTATATGTATTTTTACCTTTCGAAAGTATTTCTATGGGAAAATCACAACTTGATGTATCATACGTTTTAATGTTGTCTACCAAAAACAGTACAACATTATGTCCAAATTCTTTAAAAAGTGTTGCCTGTGCAATAGCAATTTTTTCTGCACCACTACTGGCAAGATTTGTTACAACGATAGCAATCCGTTTCATTCTTCACCTTCATGCAAAACAAAATCTATTCTTTGCTTCAGTATTTCTACCAGAGAACTTTCAGAAGAAGGGATATGCTCCTGAAATGTCATCAATTTGTTTAATGATAGAACAGCTTTCCTTTCAAATGCGTGTTCGGATGTTTCAAATTTTTGTAAAATTTTACAATAGTTATCTTCTGCAGAATAAGATGATGGATAGAGTGTTACCACTGCTTTTCCTGATGCAACTGCTTCACTCACCATCGAGGCACTCTCCTCCGTCACAAAAACACGTTCACTAAGTGTCAAGAATCCGCCAATGACCTTTTCAGGCTTCTGATTGTAAGCAACAAATACTGCTGCTTTCATCTGCTGCTTCATCTGTGCTTCGAAATCATTTGGCGTTCTTCTGGATGTTGTCACAAGCCACTGTATCTGCCCTGATGTGGCATTGACAAACTCTATCAATGCATCTATTTCCTGCTGAGTATAGTGATACCCAGCACCATCACCGCCAATCAGCAAACTCCAATAGCGTGCTTTTGGATCAAGTTTGTATTTGTTGCAAAATGCTTTAATATCACCTCTGTAGAGCAGTGTCGGTGCAACATCGAGCACGATTTCATTATCGAACCCAAGACTTAGCACTGTCAATACATGTGTAAACAGCCTGTTGTCAAGTTTTTTGGGATGACCTACATAAAGCGTTTTCGCCCCGTACCAGATGCCAAGCAGGGCATTGAGCATCGATGTGTCTTTGCCGGAAGAGACAATGATGTCAGGTATCCCTTTCGGCAGATTGACATCATAAAAGAGTGTTGTCATGCTGGGGGAAAAGAGATGTTTCAATATCCATCTTCCCCACTTTCGGTTCAACAGCCCCCGAAGCAGATACTTGCCCACACTTCTTACCCGCAGAGGTATCGTATCTACTGTCGCAGGGGTTAAGGTCTGAAGTGCTTCGGCAACTGCCAGACTTTGATTGTAGTGTCCCGGTTTTCCGTCACTGAGCACCCATATATTTTTCATGATACACCTACCTCATCATAGACTTTCTGTGTACCGGCAACCATCGCTTCAAGTGTAAAATGTGTTTTGGCAAAAGCAAAAGTGTTTTGGTACGATTCAAGCACTGTCTCGTAATGGGACTGCACATAGGATATAGCTTGCTCTAATTTTTTTTGATCCCCGACAGGAACGACAGAGAACTCCGGAAGCACTGTTTTTACATCAGATACATCTGTAGAAACCACAGGTGTTTTGGCAAGTAATGCCTCGACCAACACATAAGGAAACCCCTCTTTATCAGATGATATTACCAAGAGATCCGCATCTTCTATAATCTCTACCGCATCTTCTCTGTATCCTGTAAAAATCACTTTATCCTCGATACCTAATTGTTGCACCAGCCCTTTAAGTTTGGATTCACAACTTCCTGTTCCGACAAGCAAAAGCTTTACATCCAAATTTTGAATACTTGAGATCAGCAGAGAGAAATTTTTTACCGTTTCAAGTCTTCCTACACTGCACACTGTAAATACTTGATCGCTCATACCAAAATGTGTTGCTATGTAACCTCTCTTTTTTTCTCGATCGTGCCATTCTATTCCATTATAAACCACACTTTTATTTGGATTTAGAATCTCTTTAATCACTTCATGAGAAACCCCGATAATATGGTCAAACGTCTCAAAACTGCTAAGATTTTTCTTTTGAGAATGAAGCGTGGCAACCCTTTTAATCTCTTGAGGCAGAAAGCGGCGTAACGTAGCGATCATCGCTGCAGCTTTGTTGGCATGGGCATGAACGATATCTGGGTCGATATGCTTTATTGTACGCCATAGACGCAAAAGCAGCAAAGGGTTTTTTCTGCCTTTTGAAAGGTCAAGTGCATAGAAATGTACCTTGCCATCAAAACGGTCACGGTATTTTTCGTGGGCTATAACAGAAATATCATTGTCTTTGACAAGGGCATTACACAATGTTACAACATGGTTTTCCAATCCTCCCTCTTCATTGCCGGCAAGTATATGACAAATCTTCACTTCTTGACCCCTCTTTTTCCGCTTCGAAGCTTCAGCCAAAATGCCAAAAAATTGTCCTTACCGCTTACCGTAATCCGTTTTAGCCGATAAAGATCAGCTTGGCGTATATCTTCTATGCCGCTTTGTGTTGTCGTAGCGTTGGTATATCCCGCTTCTTGCACAAGTCCTCTGTCTTTTTCATCGTACAAACCAAACGGGTAACAAAATGAGACACATTCCACACCAAACCTCTCTTCTATACTTGCTTTGGAATCAACAATCTCCATACGTTTTGACGCATCATCCAAACATGTCAGATTGTCATGTGTCATAGTGTGTGAGCCTATCTCCACCAGTCCGCTTGCGATCATCTCTTCAACCTGTGCATCGGTCAGCTTTGGCTCTCTCATCAGTTCTCCGCCGCTGTTTTTTGCTTTGCGCTTGGAGGACCACTCTCTATCATGACGATCTACCACAAGATAAATCGTTGCTTTGGCATTATACTTTTTCAAAATGGGAAATGCATAGATATAATTATCCTCATAGCCGTCATCAAAAGTGATAGCCACTGGTTTTTCAGGTAACATCTCTTTGGTATCAATGAGCTCACGCATTGTTAAGAAATGCCAGCCATTCTCAACTAAATATTTGATCTGTTTTTCAAACATTTCAGGAGCGACCCTCAAGCCTTTGAATTTTCCTCCTGTATGCTCTTTGATCATATGATACATCAAAATACGAGGATAACGATAGCTTACAGGCTTTCTCCACCAGGCATAACGATATGAAAAATAGAGAAAAAACAGTACGGATACAACACTAACGTAAAGCATAATATACCTCCAACGTCTTCTCCACCATCTGTTCCAAAGAAAAGTGCTCCGAGACATAACCATATCCGTCAAACTGCAGTGCCTGTGCCGCTATGATCTTTTGGCTCAGAGCATCTGCGTCTTCCGGTTCGTAGAAATAGCCGTTGACCCCTTCTTGGATGATGTCAAGCACGCCGCCATGCCCTGTGGCAACCACAGGGGTATTCATGGCGATCGCTTCAGCAACACTTCTGCCGAAACTCTCCGGTTTTTTGGAACTGCTGACTACCACATCACTCAGCGCATAGATCTCTGCTACATTGCTTTGTGAACCGGTAAAATGCACCACATCTTCCAAGTCGAGCTCTCGAACAAGCGCTTTAAGCGAGGCAAAATACGTCTGCTTATCCTCACGTACCCCTCCCACAATAAGTGCGGCAAGATCGGGTATATGCCGATGTACTTTCGATACCGCACGGATAAAGGTCTCTAGATCTTTTAGCTGCGTAATTCTGCCTACCGTAGAGACAACCGTTTTATCCTTCAGATCAAAATTTTCCATGAAAGTATCCATAAAAGCATGATCGACATGCTCAGGGTTGAACTTTTCCAGATCGATACCCCGGGGAATCACGCTGATCTTCTCCTCGGGTGTACGGTAGTGCTTTTGGATGTAGCGCTTGATCGCACCGCTGACACAGATAACCCGGTCTCCTCTGCTCATAATGGCACTGTAGGCACTGACACTGTTAAAGCCGTGCACCGTTGTTACAAACGGAATATGCAGTGTTTGGTTCGCCCAATATGCCAGCCATGCAGGGACACGGCTGCGTGCATGAATCACATCTGGATTGAGTACTTTGAGCTGTCTACGCAACTGCATCATGCGCAAAGGTGCACTCAGAGGATTCTTGGAACAGAGGTCTATGGCAATATGTCTTCCCCCATCCTTCTCTATCTCTTCAGCCAGTCTTCCCCCGGCACTCATTACAATACTCTCATGCCCCCGCTTGACCAATTCCCGACTGAGCTCCACGACTCCCCGCTCAACCCCGCCTTCGTTGAGTTCCGGGAGCATCTGTACAATCTTCACGCAAAGACCTTTTTGAGTGCACGCAAGAGATCGACCTTGCGTGAACGATACTTGATCGACCCGTCATAGATGTGAAGATACTCCCCCCTTTCCAGCATTTCGACAAAAGTCTGGTACTTGCTCTCTTTTTGCGCTTCAAGCGGCAGTACAATGACCGCACTCTTTCCAAAACTGACCGCTTCGGAGATCATCGAGGTACTGTCAGCGGTCACAAACACCACCTCGGCAACCGCCAAAAAGTCCGGAATGGGATTCTCCTGACGTTCAGAGTAGATCAGTGTATAGTCAAATCCGTAGGAGGCAACCACTTCTTCGATCTGCTTTGGTGTTCTCGGCGACGTGGTCACTGCAATGGTATGGCTCTCTTTATAGCGCGCGGTGATCTCATCAAGAAAGGCTTCTATGCGTCCTTTGCTCATACTGTAGGTATCATTCTCCCCGCCTATGACAATGCCCACCACAGGTTTTTGGGCTTTTTGAAAGACCCCTTGCGGCTGGACATAGGAGAGGTTGATCGGCAGTGTTTTGATGTTTGGCTGCTTTGGAGGATCGTCATGCCCCTGTGCCAGGATCAGGTCAAAATCATAACGGAAGCCTTTAGGAAGCATCATCGCCACCGATTTGGCATCCAGTCTCTTTGCCAACACTTTGACCGGATAGTAGGTGGTTGATCCGGCACCGACAACATAGCTGTACGACGGTTGGGGCGGCTTTTCGACACTAAAAAGTCCAGACAGCTTCACCCCCAGCCTGTCAAGCAGCAGTGCAGCCGCTTTACTCCAGCCAAAACGCGGCTTCACCCTGCAGATATCATACGCCATACCAAGATGCTTCGCCAGTGCAACAGACTGGCTCTCATGCCCGGCCCTCCCGTCACTGAGTATCAACATACGTTCACTCACCGCCGCCACCTGTTGTGCATCCAGAACCATTGGGATGGGTATTCACGTATGACTGATTCCATAATTCGGTTATAGGCTGCCGTCATCGACTCCA